>Ga0302197_10004354_pt1 | contig 12427 bp, 13 predicted proteins | sample II_Bog_N2_1_FD_193526 | JGI IMG/M metagenome (GOLD analysis project Ga0302197, IMG submission 193526) | Peat permafrost microbial communities from Stordalen Mire near Abisko, Sweden - II_Bog_N2_1 | ecosystem: Environmental > Terrestrial > Soil > Wetlands > Peat | place: Sweden: Abisko...
TTCCCTCCTCGCTCACGTACCAGATCGGCGTCCTGCTGGAGGACCCTGCCGTCGCCCGCGACCACTGGGGCATCATTGTCACCAATCTCGACGGCGGGCTTATCTACGGCCTCAACCAGGCCCAGCTCTTCCAACCGGCCAGCAACGTCAAGCTCTTCACCACCGCCGCCGCCCTGGCTCTGCTCGGCCCGGATCGGACCTTTGAAACAAAGATCAGCGGGACGCTAAACTCCTCCGGCCGAGTCACCGGCGATCTGATTCTGAAGGGCGGGGGAGATGCCAATTTCGATAGCGGCGATCTGCCCTATGTCGCCCCGGCGAACCGGCCGAAGAATGTTCCTCGTGTTCCCCTTGCTTTGCACGATATCGACGATCTGGTGAACCAACTTATCGCGAAAGGCGTGAGAGAGGTAGACGGAGACATTATTGGAGACGACACCCTATTTCCATGGGAGCCTTACGCAGATAACTGGACAATCGATGATGCGGTGTGGGGGTATGGCGCGCCGGTCAGCGCTTTATCGATTGCGGATAACGAGTTGCGGCTAACAATGACGGCGGGAACCAAAGAGGGAGCGCCCGGTTCCGCCGTTCTGGAGCAGGCAGTTCCGTACTACACAATCCAGGGTGGCGTCGCCACCGTTGCTACCAAGGCGGAGGCGACTGGAATGCAAGTGGTGCGGACACCTGGCTCACGGGTGTTGCGAATCTTCGGGTCAATGGCCGTTGGGGACGAGACGGATATCGAACAGGTCGCAATCGACGATCCCGCAGAGTATGCGGCCATGGCTCTCAGAGCAGCGTTGCTGGAACACGGTATCAAGGTTAAAGGTTCAGCCCGCGCCAACCACCGTCTCCCCACCGATGCGGCTGGATTCCTTTCCCTACTGCGACGCGACAATGGAGAGAAGGATTATATGGAAGGTGGGATCGACCTTGCCGCTTGCATCGTCGATCCTCCTCCTTTGCATGGAATTTCGGTACTCGCCACCCATCGGTCGTCACCACTTGCGGACGATGTTCAGTTCACGAACAAGGTGAGCCAAAATCTCCATGCCGAGCTGCTCCTCCATCATCTGGCCAGAGCCAGGTCCTGCAGTACGGGATCAACCGTGGAGGGTGCGCGCATGGTGCGAGCATTCTTGCTGCGTGCCGGTGTCGACTCCAACGATTTCGTCTTCTATGACGGCTCCGGTCTCAGCAGTCACGACCTGGTGACGCCGCGGGCGACCGCGAAGCTCCTAGCCTTCGCTGCAACCAATCCAGCCAGAATCGGACGTGGCTCATCGCTTCCCTGGTTCGCCGATTGGAAAGCGTCCCTCCCCGTCGGGGGTGAGGACGGAACTTTAGGCGGCCGCTTCGCCAAGCCGCCGCTCAAAGACCACCTCTTCGCCAAGACCGGCACTCTCGGCGAAGCCCGCGCCCTCTCCGGCTATCTGGACGCCGCGAGCGGCCGCACCGTTATTTTCTCCATCATGGTCGACAACCACCTCCCCGGCACCTCCGCCGACCGCGACGTGATGGACAAGATCGTCGCCGCCATTCAGGCTGCCGAGTGAAAGCCAAGAGACAAGAACCGACCACGGATCGGTACGGATCGGTACGGATGCTCACAGATTAAGGTCTATCGGTTCTCAATCCGTACTTAGCTGTGAAATCCGTGGTCGATCTTTAAGTTCTGCGACAATAAACCCATGAACCAAATTGCCAAGGGGCTGCTCGCGCTCGGCGTGGCCATGGTGTTTGCTGCTGCCGTGGGATGCAAGCAATTACCTCCGCCCACTCCGCTCTCCGAGCTGAACCCGCAGCAGATGCGCGGCCATGACCAGTTCCAGGCGCACTGCGCGCAATGCCACAACGACCGCACCAACGAGCCGCTCAACGGGCAGTCGCTGCGCGGTATCTTCAAGAAGCAGTATCTCGACAGCGGCGCGCCTGCCAACGACGACCGCGTGATGGACGCAATCCTCTATGGGCGTGGAATGATGCCCGCTCTCGGCCGCACCATGACTCCAGACCAGCGCGACGACCTGCTCGCTTACCTGCACACGTTGTAAGGCGAGTTGCAGGTCGCAAGTTGCAGGTTGTTAGTTGAAAGACAGGGGCGGAGCTTGAGCGGCCAGGAAAAAGAAGGCGTTAGCGTGAAAGGCCAGATGCTGCCCGGCATCGCTGCCGTCTGTCTGTTCATGATCGTCATGACCTCGACGAACGTGTATGCAGCCTTAATCGGCACCTACGGCTCCGGCGTAGCGAAGTACGGAGTCCTCGCTCTCTGCACGCTGCTGGCGGCAGGCATCTTCGGCTTGCTGCGCCTGCGCAAGTGGGGCTGGGCCCTCGTCACCGCAGGTTGCCTGCTCTTCGCCACCGGCGACTTCTATTATTTCTCGAAGTTCCACGCTGGCTTCTTCCTGGTCCGCGGCCTGTTTATCCTCGTATTCTTCCTGTACCTCATCCGCCAGGAAACCCGCGAGCGCCTTCACTAAGAACCTTACGGACGGATGGACGCCCTGCGCGGGCGGCGGTCACTTCGTGACGCGTATTGGGCTTCGCGTGGTGCTCCCGATGGTCGCAAGCAAGTTTCCGTGCCGACCATCGGGAGGACCGCGCGAAGCAGTAATAAGGCGTGTGAACGCCCGCACCACGCGCAGTGGGCCCATCCGGCAGGACAACTCCCTAGCTGTTTCACCCCAAGCGATACAATTTAGCTCAGATGACCCCGCCGACCGCCGAACTCGTCCAAATCGACCTTGCGCCCCGACGTCCCGTGCGCAAACCCGAGTGGCTAAAAGCCCGTGCCCCTGGCGGGGAGACCTTCCACAACCTGAAGAAGCTGGCCCGCGACCTGAACCTGCACACCGTCTGCGAGAGTGCGCAGTGCCCCAACCTTGGCGAGTGCTGGAACCAGAAGTCTGCGACCTTCATGATGCTCGGCAACCTCTGCACCCGTCGCTGCGGCTTCTGCGCCGTGCCGAAGGGCAAGCCCGAGCCGATCGACCTGGACGAGCCCCGCCGCGTGGCTTACGCCGTCGCGCAGCTCGGCCTGGCCCACGCCGTCATTACCAGTGTCAACCGCGACGACGATAACCTCGGTGCCGCCCGTGCCTTCGTCTGCGTGATCGAGGAGATTCGCAAGCAGTCTCCTGGCACGCGCGTCGAAGTCCTCACGCCCGACTTCCAAGGCAACGACGAAGCCCTGCGTATGGTCGTCGCCGCTGCGCCCGAAATTCTGAACCACAACATCGAAACCGTGCCGCGGCTGTACGGAATCGCGAAGTCTGGTGGAAGATACGCTCGCTCCCTCGAGTTCCTCCGCCGCGCCAAAGAGATCGCTGACGAATCCTGCCACTCGCAGGTCACCAAGACCGGCATCATCGTCGGCATGGGCGAAGAGATTCACGAACTGCTCGCCGTCTTCCGCGACCTCGCCGATCGCAAGGTGGACATCCTCACCATCGGGCAGTATCTGCGGCCCTCGCGCGATCACCTCGTCATGCAGCGCTTCTACACGCCGGACGAGTTCGCTTTCCTGAAGCACGAGGCGCTTGCCATGGGCTTCCGCCACGTCGAGAGCGGCCCACTCGTCCGCTCCAGCTACCACGCCCAGCAGCAGGCTGAATCGACTGGGCTGGCGTAGTCCACCGCAGGTTACCTAAGGTCACTCAGTCAGCGAGTTTCGTGACAACCTCTTGACAATGTCATGCAGTGGTTCGGGTACACTCTTCGCACGCGAGGTGTTGGCATGAGCAGTCAGTTCGGCGGTCGGCTGAGGATGGGTAGCATTGTGAGGCACGGCGCCGCAAGCACACTTGCGCTTGCCCTGTTGCTCGCACCCGGACGCCCCGCCGGCGCCCAGGACGGCAACCCGCTGCACACCGCCACGCGCACGGAACTCGACGTCGTCAAGGCCGTCCTCGCGCAGGAGAAAGCCTGGAACGCCGGAGACATCGCCAGCTACGTCAAGGGTTTCAAGGAATCGCCCGACACGCTCTTCATCGGCAAGCAGGTCTCCCGCGGATTCAATCAGATCCTCGAAGACTACGAGCACAACTATCCCAACCACTCATCCATGGGAACGCTCACGTTCTCCGAACTCGAGGTGTATTCACTCAGCGACACCTTCGCCGCCTGCATCGGCAAGTACCACGTCGACCGCACCAAGAAAGACGGTGGCCCGGCCGATGGCCTATTCTCCCTGGTCCTCGAAAAAACCGGCGACACCTGGAAGATCGTCCTCGACCACACCACCTGAGGGGCGTTCAGGCGTTGACACACCCTTTTCCTGCTTCGCGTTTGTCCTCCCGATGGTCGGCGCAGAATAGTGATTGCGACCATCGGGAGCGCCAAGCGAAGCCCAAGACGCGTCACGAAGTGACTCACACCGTAAGAATTTCTTTCTCCTTCGCCTTGAACAGCTCTTCCACCCGCTTGATTTCCGCGTCCGTCAGTTGCTGAATCTCTTCATTTGCGCGCTTCTCTTCGTCCGCTGAAATCAGTTTGTCCTTGGCCGCCTTCTTCACCTGTTCATTGCCGTCACGGCGGATGTTGCGGATCGCCGTCTTGTGGTCTTCCAAAACGCCGGCCAGGTGTTTCACAGCCTCCTTACGCCGATCCTCGGTCATCGGCGGCACCGGCACCCGGATCACCTTGCCGTCGTGCATCGGGTTGAATCCCAGGTTGCTGGTACGAATGGCCTTCTCGATCGGCGCGACCATCGCCATCTCCCATGGCGACACCAGGATCAACTGTGCCTCGGGCGTCGAAATCTGCGCCACCTGCGAGATCGGCGTGTCCGTCCCGTAATAATCCACCTTCACCTGGTCGAGCATATGTACGCTTGCGCGGCCGGTGCGCGTCGACAGCAGGTTTGCCCGGAAGTCATCCACCGTCTTCTCCATGCGCGTCTTCAACTGCGTATGGGTCGCCTTCAACGCCACAATACTTGTCATCGCCGATGCCATGCTGGTCCCGTCCTCTCAAAATGCAAATCCGAAGCCCGTCTTCCAACCAAACGGCTTCGACCTCGCTATTCTACAGAGGTTCAAGGGCGATTGAGACGCTCCAGCCTATCAACTGACTCACCAGCCAAAATTATGGGCGAACAAGTTGCCATCAATCCACCACAGAGCAATGAACGTGATCGCAATTGCTGCCAAAACGATCGAGACTGACCGCAATAGGTTGCGATCATGCGGGGCCGACGTCATAATCTGCAAGGGTTTTGCCGGCTCCAGGCCGACAGCATGGCCGCGATCAGTCGCATTAGATTGCCGCACAAGATACGGGAAACGCCGTTGCAGATGCGAGGCGATAAACCGTGTGCTCGGCCTCAGGACGGTAAAGTACCCGGCAGGCTCGATAGCGAAACTCCGGCGATTCACTGGGCGAAGAATCTTCATGACTTCCACCTGGATTCAGCTTTGGTTTCAGCGCCGGATTCCCTGCGCAGATCTCAGGCAGAATTATAGGCCTCGCCTGCGCGGCGTCCATTTTGGGCCGCGCGACGGCGATTATCGGCCTGGTTACCATTGTTCCGTTGACAGCCCAGGGCCCCGCAGGCATACCCTCGATTCCATGGACGTTGAACTCACTTATGAGCAGCGCGCGCGCGTCGAGCTCATTGCCATTCACTCCTGCAAGACGCCCGCCCAGGTACTCGTCGACGCTTCGCAGTTTCTGCTCAATTGCGAGATCGACTACTACCCGCCGAGGCAGGCGGCTCCTTCCCAGCAGTTTCTTCCCGAAGAAGAGCTGGAAGCGAGATTCGCGCGGCTGCTGGGCCGTTAGCTGACCGGGAATTCCTTTCCCGCTTCGCCGCCCACCCGACCTGCGCTCTGCCTTGAAGCACTCCCCCAACGGCGGGGAGCCGAAGTTCATATCCACCTTAAGCCCTTCCCCGGGCACTCCCCGTAAAATACATCCAAGCGCCGCGTTCCGATGCACCCCCGCGCAATCCCACGACGAAAGGCCCGGCTTGAAGGTTTTCGCATCCCTGCTGCTGATTGCGCTGGTCTGCGCCGCCCTCGCGGCCTATGCCGTCTACGCCCCTATCGGGCCGCCGGCGGACACCTCCGACCAGCAAGCCACTTACGTCGATATCGCCCCCGGCACCGGGTCCCAGGCCATCGCCGCCCAGCTCGAGCAAGCGGGAGTCCTGCGCAGCCGTTACGCCTTCCTCCTGCTCCGCGTCGTCAAAGGCGGAAAGCTCATTGCCGGCGAGTACCGCTTCAACCACCCGGCGCCTGCCACGGAAGTTTATGCGCGGATGACCCGAGGCGATGTCTACACCATCCCCCTCACGATTCCCGAGGGCTACAACATCTTCGACATCGCCCAGGCGGTCGAGGCCGCTGGCCTAGGCTCGCGCAATACATTCCTTGCCGCCGAACGCAGCCAGACCAGCCTCATCGCCGACCTTGCGCCCAACGCCCCGTCCCTCGAAGGCTACCTCTTTCCGGATACCTACCGCTTCGCCCGCCACGTTGCCCCGTCCCAGATCCTCGCCGCCATGGTCCGCCGCTTCCGCCAAGTCGCCGCGCAGCTCAACCTCACCTCGAACCTCCCAACCACCGTCATCCTCGCCTCACTCATCGAAAAAGAGGTCAGCCAGGACTCCGAGCGCCCGCTGGTCGCCAGCGTCTTCCAAAACCGCCTCGCCCAGAACATGCCGCTCGCCACCGATCCCAGCGTCATCTATGCCGCACTACTGGATGGCCGTTACCGCGGCACCATCTACGCCTCGGACCTCCAATCCGGCTCGCCCTACAACACTTACCGCCATACCGGCCTGACTCCCGGCCCGATCTGCAATCCCGGCATCGCTGCGCTGAAGGCCGCACTCGCCCCTGCGCAAACCGACTATCTCTACTTCGTCGCCGACGCTCAGGGGCACAGCCGCTTCTCCGCCACCCTCAAAGAGCACTCCGAGCAAGTCCAGACCTACCGGCGCGCCATTGGTCGCCCCGCCCCCGCACCACCCCGCTCGAAGCACCGAAAATAGGTTCGATTACACCGGTAACCTACCCGCATCTAATTCATATTGTTCGTCGTCTTGCCGTTCAACCCGGTATTAAGAGCCCGTGGGCAGATATACTTGAAGTTTGTGCTAATGAGGATTAAACAAGCCGCCGCCATAGGTCTACTCGCGCTGACTCCGGCTCTCACCGGATGTCTGAAACATACGCGCAGCGTCCTCAAAACGCGCCTTCCCGATATCGTACTCAGCGCCTCCCTCGATCACCTGCTCGATCAGGTCAATCAGCGCAACCAGGCCATCCAAAGCTTGACCGCCTCATCCATCCACATCACCGCCACCACGGGCGGCAGTCGCAAGGGCGAGGTCACGGAGAGCATCAAGGGCGAGGTGACGGACTACATCTCCTTCGACGGATATATCATCATCGGCAAGCCAGAGAACATCAGCCTCATCCTCAAGGTGCCCTATGTGGGTAGCGATGCGCTGCACATGGTCTCCGACGGCAAGACCTTCAAGATGCTGATCCCGCCCGAAAACTGCGCCATCGTCGGCTCCGACGTAGTCACCAATACCGCTCAAAAGGGCCTCTACAGCCTTCGACCCGGCGTCATCATGGATTCCCTTATCATCCAGGGCCGGCAAGACGACCAGGTGGTCGCCATGAACCAGGACAGCCGGACTGTGCCTGACCCCAAAACGCACAAAGACGTCATCGAAGAACCCGACTACGACATCGAGTTCCTCTCCCAGCCCGACGGCCAGGAGGAAGAACACACCCTGCGCGTCATTCACATCGGCCGCGCTACCCTGCTGCCTTACCGCCAAGACATCTACAACGCCGAGGGCAAGGTAGAAACGCAGGCCTTCTACAGCAATTATCGGAAATTCGGCGACATCATGTTCCCGGCCAAAATCGAGATCCAGCGCCCGCTCGATGAACTCAGCCTGACCATCACCATCTCCAAGGCCACCTTCAATCAGAAGCTGCCCGACGACCAGTTCAATCTCGAAATTCCCCCGACCACGGCCCACATCACCAATATGGACGACCCCGCCAGCGCCTCGATCACAAACCCGTGCGCCGTGCGTGCTCCGCTATCGACGCATTGATCTCCAGCGCCAACGCCAGCGCCGCCCGCCCATCCTCCACCGTCACCACCGGCTCCCTCCGTGTCCGCACCGCATCCAGAAACGACTCGATTTCCAGCCGTAGCGGCTCGCCCGGCTCCACCGGGACCTTGCGGATCGACATTCCCGGCGAAGGGTGTCCGCCCGCCCCTGCATCTCTGCCCGCAGCCGCCACCAACGCCGCCAGTTGCGCCATATCCATCCCAGCCGCCGCGGTCACGTCGATCATCAACAGATCCTGCCGCGCGAAGTCCAGCGAAAGATACTGGTGCGGCTGAAAGAACCGTATCTTCCTCACCCGCTCCGTGCTCACCCGGCTGGCGGTAAAGTTCGCCACGCAGCCGTTTTCGAACTCCAGCCGCACATTCGCAATGTCGACTTTCCTGGACAGCACCGGCAGCCCGACGGCCCGAACCTCGCGCACCGGCTTACCCACCAGCTTCATCACAATATCCAGGTCGTGGATCATCAGATCCAGCACCACATCCACATCCAGCGACCGCGGCGTAAACACGCTCAGCCGGTGTACCTCAAAGAACATCGGCCGATTCAGCAGCTCGCGCACCGCCCGCACTGCCGGATTGAACCGCTCCAGATGCCCCACCTGCACCACGCAGCCCAGCCTCCGCGCCAGCCCCACAATCTCGTCTGCATCCGCCAGGCTCGCCGCCAGCGGTTTCTCTATCAGCAGGTCAACCCCCGCCGCCATCAACTCCCGCGCGCACGCCGCATGATGCACTGTGGGCACGCACACCGACGCCGCATCGAGCCTCCCGGCCCCCAAGCAGTCTTCAATCGAGCGGTAGCCGGGAACGCCGTATATCGCCACCGCCGCCCTCATCGCATCCGCATCGCGATCGACGACCGCAGCCAGCTCAACCGGAAATCCCGCCTGCTCCAGCTCGCGATATACCCGCAGATGGTTGCGCCCAAACGCCCCCGCGCCCACCACCGCAACGCGCGTAGGGCGCGCTTCAGAACTCACGTCCGTAGCCTTTCGGAGTAGCAGCGGGCTTCAGCCCGCGGTAATGCGGCGCGAGACCACCCGGGCTTTAGCCCCGGGGCCTCCCCACTCGACACCACCAACGTCCAAGCGCTCGCTTCCACTTACTTCACCGCACCCTCAACCGCCTGCCGGCACTTCGAGTAGAGTTCCAACAGTTGCGTCACCTGGTCCTCCGGTTTGCCAGAGGCCGTCACTCCAAAACCGACGCCGCCACCCGCTGCCTTCGTCCCTACATGCGTCGTTGCCGCCACAAACTTCAATAAATCCAGCGCAATGTCTTCCGTCCGTCGAGCCCCGTTATTGCCATCACTCATTTGCGAAACCCCTCTCAATTCCAGACCCGATCTTAAAGGCCACACCCACCCCTGCGCAAGGCGTTCACACGCCCTTTTGCCGCTTCGCCTGGTCCTCCCGGTGGTCGGCATGAGAGTTTGTGTGACCATCGGGGGCACCACGCGAAGCCCAACACGCGTCACGAAGTGACCGCCCCACGCGCAGTGGGCCCGTCCGGCAGGACAGCTATAGTTTCCCGGCATCGCACAGGATCTCGTACGAAATCGTCCCCGCCACCCGCGCATGGTCATCCGCGGTCACGCCATCGCCCAGCACTACCACCTCATCCCCCACCCGCACTCCCTCAATCCCCGTCACATCCACCATCGTCAAATTCATCGACACGCGCCCCACAATCGCGGCCCGCTTCTCCCCGATCACTACCCATCCGCCCGGCCTCGCATTGGTCGCCGAAAGCTCCCGTCGCAACCCATCCGCGTATCCCACCGGCAGCAGCGCGAGCCGCATCGGTCCCGGCGCAGTGAACGTCGCGTTGTATCCCACCGTCTCACCCGCCGCTACCTCGCGCACATCCAGCACCCGAGTCTTCCAGGTCATCGCGGGCTTCAGCGCACTGCGCAGTTTCGAACTCGCACCCACGCCGTCAATCGGCAGGCAATATCCATACAGCGCAATCCCGCACCGCACCATCGCGCGTGCTCCCACACTCTTGGCCACCTCCGCCAGCCAGGCCGATTCATCCGCCGGATTGTCCACGCTCGAAGAACTTCCCGCATGCACCCACTGCGGCCGCAATTCGCTGCGCCTTATCTGCGCAATTGCCTCCTCAAATCTCCGCCGCTGCTCCCGTGTCTTCTCGGACCCCGCCACTTCCGCCGCGCAAAAGTGCGTCATCACACCAGCCAGCACCAGGCCAGCCGAGCCAATCGAATCCAGCACCGCATCCAGCTCCGCCCCGGGACGACACCCTTGCCGTCCCATCCCCGTATCCACCTCTACGTGTGCCCGTAGCTCCGCTCGCCCGCGCAACCACCCCACTTGCTCCGCCGTCCACACCACCGGAGTCAGCTCATGCTCTGCAATCGCCTCCACATCCTCTGGCATCAACCCGCACATCACCAGAATTTCCGCGCCGGCGAAACCCGCCGCATTCAGCGCCCGCCGTACCCGCACGCCCTCCCTCGCATCGGCCACACCGAACCACCGCGCCCCCGCACGCGCCAGTGTCACCGAGCACACCTCCGCGCCATGCCCGTACGCGTTCGCCTTCACCACCGCCAGCACATCCGTGTCCGCGCCCACTGCCGCCGCGATTGCCCGGTAGTTTCCCGCCAGCCGTTCCTCCGAAACCTCAATCCAGCTATTCACTCCCGCCGCCTCGCATCGCTCTTAAACTCCACCCATCATCCTATCGTCCGTTCCTTCACCCGGCGCAGAAAGTCCTCCAACCGCTGCCCGCGCTTCTGCACAAACGTCCTTTCCAGCGGTCGCAATCCGTCCATCCGGTCCAGTCGAAACGTCCGAAAATCCTTCCGCAACTCGCACCAGCTTGCCAAAGTCCATACGCCGCTGAAGAAATACAATGCCAGCGGCCGCACCTCCCTCCGGCTGGATGCGCCATCTTCGCGCTCATAGCCAAACGCTACCGCGCGCCGCCCAACGCAAGCGTCATGCAGCACATCCAACCGCTCGCGCACAACCTTCTGCATCCGGAAGCCCGGAGCAAACAAAAGGATTGTGTCCAGCCGCTCGCGCAGTTCCACTGGGAGCACCGCCTCAATCCGCAACAAGGCATCGTTGGCCGCCGCAACACTCTCCGTACCACCCCAGGCCTTCACCAGCCGCGCGCCCAGCACCAGCGCCGTCAACTCGCTCGCCGTAAACGTCAAAGGCGGCAGGTCCAAATCGTGGCGCAGCGTATACCCCACCCCCGCCTCGCCTTCAATCGGCATCCCCGAGAGCTGCAGGTCGCGCACGTCGCGGTAAACCGTCCGCTGCGAGACCTGCAACTTCTCCGCCAGCTTCTGCGCCGTGAGCAGCCGCCCACGGCGCAGGAACTGGACGATGCGAAAGAGGCGGTCGGCACGGCGCATTCCGACCATCTTAGCTGCTGTGCAGGCTGACGTGATTGCCTTCGCTGTCGCGGATCAGCGCATACCGGCCAAACCCTCCAGGCACCGCCGTCACTGGCACCAGCACCTCGCCGCCAGCCGACTTCACCCGGCCGGCCGCCGCATCCAGTTCGCCCTGGCAATTCAGATACACCATCGTTCCCGCCGGCCCCGGCTTCCGCTCTGGCGCCAGTACGAGTGCTCCGGTCACGCCCTCGCGGCTCGCGGGAAACATCGCCAGCGGATACCCAAAGACTTCCCGCCGCAGCTTTGTCCCCATCACCGTCTCGTAAAACGTTGTGGCGCGATCGAGATCCGCAGTCGGAATCTCGAACCATGTCAGCGAATCCTTCTTTACCTTTGTCTCTTCCATGTCATTCTCCTGTGGGTCTCTTGACCACAAGAGCGACAATAGACGCCCCCTGCTGACAGCATTGTGTCAGTAGCTTTGTCAGCAGCAGAGATATTTCTTAGCCGCCCCGCGCAATGTCCGCCGACTCCAACACCGGCTTGGGATACCCGCGCTTCGCCACCGCCAGCATCGCACGCCCCACCTGCTCGGTCGTCGTCACATGCTTCGGAAATATCCGCAGCAGCAGTGGCAATACCGGCCGCATCACCGAGTACACACTCTGATATACCGCCGTCTTCGACCGTATCCCATGCATCGGCACAATCAGTCCCGGCCGGAACATATACGCCGCTTTGAACCCCATCCCCAGCAGCGCATTCTCCGTATCGCCCTTCACCCGAGCCCACATCGATCGCCCATTCGCGTCCGTCCCCGCACCAGACACATACACAAACGTCCCTACACCCGCCCGCAGCATCGCCGCTGCCGCCGCAATCGTAATGTCGTGCGTCACCCGCCGGTACTCCGCCTCTTTCATTCCCACCGACGTCACACCGAGGCAG
>Ga0302197_10004357_pt1 | contig 12424 bp, 8 predicted proteins | sample II_Bog_N2_1_FD_193526 | JGI IMG/M metagenome (GOLD analysis project Ga0302197, IMG submission 193526) | Peat permafrost microbial communities from Stordalen Mire near Abisko, Sweden - II_Bog_N2_1 | ecosystem: Environmental > Terrestrial > Soil > Wetlands > Peat | place: Sweden: Abisko, Stordalen...
GGGCGGGCAAGCGTGGTGGACATGGTGAAACCTCCACAAGAAGAATAGCACAATTCCAACGATAATCCAACGAATTCGTTGTTACGCCGTTGTCCAGTTTTGGTGCCGAGCTCGTGGGAGAGTAAAACCCGAAGGTCATCTTCAGCGAGTTTCCCCGTTGACCCGACGTTGCCGGCATCTGTCCTCCAACCCAAATCCTAATACCAATGCCTTGAACCTATTTACAACTACTTAGCACTTTTCAAACCAACAAGCCATACTGTATAACTCGTTGGTAATAAGCTACATCTTCCACTCATAACCCAAAGGCAGGCAGTTCAGATCCAGCCCACGATTGGAAACGATCACAGCATCCGTTACCTTGAGCAGCCAGCGCGGGATGCACTCTTTCAGGGTCATGGCCTCCTCGCATCCACGATCCTTAGCAGATGGTTTGCGAGCATGATGACCTCAATCGCCTCTTGAGGGTCGGAGAAATCTACATCACGATGCGATAGCGAGTTCTTGTATGAGCCGATGGCACCGGCAAAGAGCGCCATGCGCGCTTCCTTTTCTCCGCCATCGGCGGAGGGATCGGTCAACTGCCCCGTCGCCGGGTGGAAAGCGGTGCGCATTAGTGGAACACCAAGAACGCTGTTGGGCAATGCGGCCGCTTCCCGCACAGCAACTTCGACAGTTTTCATGGCCTGCAATACCGCTATGTCATAGTCTCCGCGCAGGAATGCAGCCCAGACCTTATCCGCGATTCGTGGATGCAAGCTGTCTTTTGGCAGCATACGGGTTACGCGGAATGCAGCGAATTCAGTTTCATCCTGGAACTTCAGTCCGCGGCGACCGAGTAGGTAGGAGTCAGTGCCGCCGTGCGTTCCCGAGGGAACGAGCAGCGACTGAGCAATCAGCCATCCCCACGATTCACCGATCGCGAGATTGATTTGCTTTTGCAATTCAGGCGGGTATGGTGGTTGGTAGTTCGGCAGGTAGTTTGTCGGCCAGAGTTCGTTTAGCAGGTTGGCAAGGACGAAATAATGCTCTGGCTGGCGGCTATTCTCAATACGTTTGCGGAGCACAAACAGGATTTTGCCTGCCAATTCTTCTGGTTCCAGGCTCAAAAGGACCTGCGGGTCAGGAATCACTACTGGAAGTTCGTTCATCCGTACCACCTGCTTCCGATGATAGCCGCTGAAGACTTCAGCTGCGGCTTTTGCGCTGCTGCCAGTTCGGCTCGGGCCGCATTCTCCGCCGTCGTCTGCGCAAAGCGCTCGCGGTTTTCGCTGGCCCTATCGCTCAACTGCATCAGACGGCTAGCGATCTCTTTGATGGAGTGGCCGCGTTGCGCGCCGTGAGCGCCCAGGGGTAACGGTGACGTAGCCCCGCGGATTCCGTAGCCCCGCGCCACCTTCGCCAATCATCTCAGTCGACATTTTCCGAAAACGCAAGAAAACCTGATCTCTCCTTGTGTATTTCACGGGTCTGTGTAAACCTTACTACATGACAGGTACTACTTCACAAGTAGTAACGGAAAACGATGACCTGGGACACTTCTCAGATACGCCATTACTGGTGTTGGCATGCCTCGAGTCTGGGCCAAAGCATGGGCATTCGATGCTCCGCATCATCGAGTCCACCTACCGGACCTGCCTTGGTCCTGGCGGCCTGTACGGCGCCATTTCCCGGCTCGAAGCCAAAGGCCTGATCTCCGCCCTTCCAGCCGAGGAGCGTCGTCGCCCATACCAGATCACCGACGCCGGCCTTCGCCTGCTGCGGGCTCAGTTGGACACGATGAGCCGATTGACCAATCGGGGATCTGCTCCAGCATCGCCTGAACCTGCGCTGCCGATTCCGAGCTTCTACACGGCAGAGTCAGACGAGGACGTTTTCTCCGAAATGGAGCAGCGGCCTGCCGACAAGCCAACACCCTTTAACAAGGATCAACTCCCGTTTCTCCAGCTTGGTGGAAGGGGATTTGAGATTCTCACGTTCCTTCTGAAGCAAGCAGAAGAGCCCAAAGGTGCGGTGCTAACGCTAGTGAAAGCGTCTCGAGACGCCGGACGCGACGTGCTCGTTCATGTGGACGGCCGCCTTCGTGTCGTCATTCAGTGCAAGAATCTCGAGAATCGGTTTCCCCAGACATCCCTACTTGAGGAACTGGTCAAGTTTGTCCTTTACGACTACGCAGAGCGCTACATTCCTGAAGACGGAATCACCTACGAGTGCTGGGTTCCTGGCGGCCTGACGGAGCCGGCAGATCGATGGCTGACCGAATTTCCGCATTCGCTCACGGACGAAGAGCTGCGCAAGGCCTTCGACCATGTGGTTCTGGCGAACAAGAGCCTGGGCAGCCTAGAGTGGGCCGAGGTTGGGGCATACCTGCGGGAGACACTCACGCGCCGCATTCGCCTCAACCGGCACGACGTCGTCTCTCTCACCCGCAAAGTGAAGTCGGCGCCAGGTGGCTTATATGAGGACTTTTTCCAGGTCACCGTCGTAGCTCCACTTGGTCAGGTTACCGACCTGATCGGGGCCCAGTTTCAGACTCAGAACGACCAGCTGCTATGCGGCCTCACAGACGTAGTTGAGGGGAACGCGATTGACGAGCAGATCAATGACGCCCGGGATGTGGTGAACAAGCGTGAGTTTAGTGAAGCCGCGATCTTGCTCAAGCTGCTGGAATCTAAGAAGGGGCATCTTCTTAACAATCGCCAGAAATTCAGGATCGCTTCCAATTACGGCGCCATTGCATTCGGGGAGAACCGCATCGAGGATGCGGCTCGCCGCTTCCTCGATGCCGTGCGCTGCGCTCCGGAGGACGAACTCGCGCGAATCAATGAGGTATTCGCCTACTTTCTGTTGGGAGACCGGGATCGCGCTTTCAAATTGGCGACAGAGCGTCGTCTGCAATATCCGACCTCCGCTCGGCTTGCGGGCATCTGGATCAACAGCGCTCCGGAAACCTCGTCCCCCGAGGACCTCGCTTCACAGCTTGACGTAACCCTGATGGGAGATGCCGAAGTCTGCGTCGCCCTTGCGCGGCGCTGCATGATGGCTGACCTGCTCGATAAGGCCCATGAACACTGCACCCGCGCCATTCTGGTGAATCCGAAATGGTCGCAGTCGTGGGCAGTCCGTGCGCAGGTCAGCGTCGGTATGTTGATGGAGGAGGCTGCGGGGACGCGCACTCTCAATACCCCCCGAAATACGATTCTGGTGAAGGCGATTGAAGACGCTACGAAAGCCGTTGCAGTCTCCGAGGGCGAAAAGGAAGGAAGATGGCCGATCGCAGAGGCCCGCGCTCTACGGGGGCAACTGCGCTTCATGAATGGAGAAATCGAACTCGGGCTTCAGGATGCGGAGGCTGCGTATAAGCTCACCCCAGATGTCTTGCACATCATTCTTCTGAGAGCGCAAGCCCATTTGATGGCTAGTGAGACGGACAGCGCCATAAAGCTGCTGGCTGAAGGCTATGCGCAGGAAGTTCGTCCTGACATCGTGCTCCTGTACGCAAAGACGCTTGCCGGCCGTGCCAGGGATGGTGACCTCGCTCGAGCTGTGGAAGTAGCCGCTTCGGCTGATGTGTCCACCATTCCAGCCCGAATGCGTGATTCCTTCGTCATCAATTCGATCCAGTTCATGGCGCAACTTGAAGATTGGGAGACGGCCAGCCAGTACCTTCGTCGTCAACGAGCCGCAATTCATCCGGTGACTGCCCTTGCCGTTGACGTGCTCATTCACCTTGGTCGCAAAGACCGGGAAGCTGCGAATCGGCTTGCGGACGAGGCGTTGTCCGACCTTTCTGATGCAGTACAAGCGGGTACGAAGGAATTCTTCGCGGGCACATTGATGCAACTGGACAGGGCCAATGAGGCGCTCCCGATTTTTCAGGAGCTCTTCGACAAAGACATTCCGACGTTTGATCCGCGCCAGCTTATCGCATGCGCTGACCACCTGCGCCTGCATAAGAAAGTGCTTGACATCTGCGATCAACTGCACAGCCGGAGACCGCCAGACTGGCAACTGCTGGAGTTCGAGGTGCAGCACCTGGAACAGTATGACCGGGATAAGGCGATCGAGCGGCTTCAGGAATTTCTGCAACTGCATCCTGGGCACAAGCTCGCACAGCTTCGATTGTCCATCACTGCCATGCTGTATGGCAGGCGGGAACTTATCCGTGCAACCGTCTCTGACATTCCCGCGGTGGAAGAGCTTCCCGTCCACTACATCCTGCCGGCGTTGGGCGTGTTGCGCGAAGGCGCGGACTATCAAGACGCAATCGACTACGCCTATCGTTACCTACGCTGCCACTTCGATCGGCAGGAGGCACATGAAGCGTACATCCAGGTTGTCATCATGCGCCCGCATCGCGGCGATGAGTCACCTGATCTGGACGTTGTGGGTTCCGACTCCGCCGTGTACTGCCAGGAAATCGGGAGCGGCGAATTCCGCTGGTTCGTTTTGGAAAACAGCGATAACCCGGTCAGGGATTTCGAGGAAATTTCCCTCACGGATTCGCGGGCGGTCAGCCTCATCGGGAAACGGGTTGGGGATAAGTTTGTTCTCGCCGCGGCTCCGATGGGAAATCGTGAAGCCATCATCCGGAAAATCCAGACGAAGTATGTTCGTCGATTCCAGGATTGCATGACGGAGCTGCAGGTCAGGTTCGGTCCAAAGACTATGCTTCAGTCGGTCTATATCGGACCACCCGATGCGATTGAGCAGCCGGTCATGGTCACGATGATGACCGATTTGCAGAATCGTGCAAAGAAGGTCGAAAAGATTCAAGAGCTCTACGCCGCAAACCCGTTCCCGCTTCACATGTATGGCGCCAGCGCCGGACACGGCGCATACGAGGCTCTCATGCATGTGGCACAGACTCCTGGATTGCCGGTGAAGTGCTTTGAAGGAGCTCCCGGCGAAGCCGACGTCAGCTTGGTGCAGCTGCGCGAAAGACCGCTCATACTGGTCGATCTCACGGCCATCGCGACCATCCGAATTCTGCGGCTCGAATGGCTCTTCACCACAGGGCTTTATCGCTTCGCCGTCACTCAGGGAACCTGGGAAACACTCCGCGATACGCTCCTTGATGATCACCACAGATCGGGCAAACGTGCCAGTATGCGTTATGAGAACTCAGAATACATATGGGCGGAGCAAGACGCCGAAGCAGTGGAACAACTGCGACTCGAAAACGAGGCGTTTCTAGATAGCTTCAAGCAGAACGTGCAGGTGTTACCTGCCATTGAATTGGCCGTGGTGTCACCGGAAGAGCGTGACCAGATGAAGGAATGTTTCGGTGTCTACGGCGCGGAGACGATGGCGGTGGCTGGCAAGGATCAGACTGTTCTCTGGACAGACGACTCGACTCTAGGCATCCTGGCCACCTCGACGTTTGGCGCGAAGCGTACTTGGACTCAGATTGTTCTGCTCTCCTTCGTTGAAGCCGGCGTCCTTTCCAGGGACGACTACAACAAGGCCGTGGCAAGGCTGATTGGCTGCAAGTACAAGCTGACGTTCTTTGACTCCGCATGCATGCTGGAGGCCTGCAGGCTCTCTGAATTCGGCGCGGCACGATTTCCGTTGAAGCAAATGATCGAAGTCTTTCGCGAGATCGTCATGCCCAATGGCATGCTCATACGTCTGTTTTTGGAGTTCTTTGTTGCACTACAACGTGAACCCCTGCTGTTCCAGAAAAAGAGTTTGATCGGTCGAGGCTTCCTCGAAGCACTCTGGGCAAATCCTGCCTCTCACGATCTGGTCCTCGCGCTACGTCCAATGAGCTCGAGACTGTTCGGATTGAATGTGGTTGCAGAAGCAGAGTTCAATGCAATGTTTGACGAGTGGCTCCGATCTCTCAACCGGGATGCGGTCTAGATACAAGAAGGTCCACCCATGGGAATTGAAAAGGCGAAGCCGATGGAATTGCGAAAGAGAATCGAGCGAGCGCTTGTGCCTATGGTTGCGGAACTCCGTGGAATACTGACCCAGTATCCCACGCTCCTGGTGCTGAACTACTACCTGGCAAAGGCCCATTCGGCTCGCCTGTACGGAACCCCGATGCCCGATGGTTTCTGGCCTAAGTTCCGCTATATTTGGGCTATTCTGCTCTCACTCCAGTGGAAGGGTTACGGCGGCGTCAACCCTGAAGATCTCGATTTTTCTGAGATCGATCAGAGAATCGAAACCATCTTTGACCTCTACCGAATCGGTGCGATCTACGATCCGGGGACAACCCCTGGATCGCGACAGGAATTTCTCGCCCGCATGGGGCTGGCAATTAGAGTACGTGAGCCTGATGTTCTAGGATATCCGGAGCAAATAAAAGACTGGGCAGTCACAAGATTCGCGCCGTTCGATGATTCCTTTTTTCGCCGAGAGTTCGGAAACCGGTCGATGGAGATACTGTCCTGGGTGACAGGTCTCGTCGAAACAGTCAGTGATCGAGTCCATTCAGCGATAACCGACGGACATAAGGTGGGCGCTGAACTCGAACGACTTCAAGATTCTTCGACCGACAATCCAGTTGATAGAGATCCTGCCGAGTCGGATGGTGAGAGGCTCCGCCTGGAAGAGCGTGCAATGGAGTGCACCAATCAGCTCGCTCAGGCGCACATCTTTAGTCTTGAAGAGCTTCACCGAGGCCTTTCTGCCAATTCAGAAACGTTAATCGACTTCTTGGCTATCGCGGCCGGCAGTGTATCGGCCGAATTCAGGTTTCCTCACGATGAAAACCCACTGGAACTCAAATGCCTTGTCGCGCTGCCGGATGGCTCTTATTTCTTTCTGGATCCGGCCAACTCCTACCGTCTCGTCGGAAAGGCGCTCGAACGTCAGATCGTTGCAAAAGACTCTTTCAGAGATCGCTATTTGAGGAAGCGCGACAAACTCACGGAGGAGTTCGTCGCGACAACCCTCAGGAACATTTGTCCAGATGCAGAGATCCGTCGGAACTACTTCGTTGAGATAGGTCAGTTCGAGAAGGACATCCTGGTTCGGCACGGCGACACGGTCATTCTTTTTGAATGCAAGAGCAGTAGGGTGCGCGGCTTTGCAGGAGGCGGAGATGACCTCATCAAGTACGACAACGATTTCGAGAACTCTGTTCAGTATGCCTACGACCAGGCTCTCGATGTAAAACAACGAATCCGTAACAACGAAGAAACGATCTTCTACGACGCAAAGGGTCGCGAATCCTTCAGACTGCGCCGGTCTGAGATTTCCCGTTTTTTTATCGTCTGCATCGCGATCACACCACGCGGTGAATTCGGTACTGACCTTTCCTATCTCCTGCAGAAGCCGCACGACGAGCCCTATCCGGTCTCGATCAGTCTGTTCGACTTCGGCACGATAGCCAAGTACTTAGACACACCAGACCAGTTCCTCGGCTATTTGTCCGCGCGAGAGGCGCTTCACGGCAGGGTGATGACCGGGGACGAGCTTAATTTCGCTGGGTATTTCTTGAAGTACGGAAATCTAAATCTCCCTGAAGGGATGCTCGTCGACGATTCGCACTCTTCCGTGTTCGATCGCAAATGGTACGCCGAGAAAGGCATCGAAGTGGACGAACCCGTTGGCGGCCCAGTAATCACCTCCATCGAACGTAAGGGAGACAAGGTCATCGTTGAAGATCCAAGCGGTCGCCATGAAATTACCGTTCCATCAGACATTAGGGAGTTCGTCGCGCGCCCACGTGGAATCCCAATGACTGGAGCTGAACGCAACAGGCCCTGCGCCTGTGGAAGTGGAAAGAAAGCAAAGAAATGCTGCGGACTGGTTCAAGTCGGGTAGCGAATTAGGGAGAAATATGCAAGCTCTGTATCAGCGACTTAAAGAGATCGACTCAGACACGTTTGAAAAACTCGCCTACCAGATCCTCGCTGAGAAATATCCGGGAGCAAGGATCACGAGGGTCGATGGCTCGGGAGGCGATCGAGGCATTGATCTCTTTTCGGGAACGCTTGCGGACGGTCCCGCGATCTGGCAGTGCAAGTATTTCCGTAATGGTGTGAAGGACGTTCAACGTCGCCAGGTTGTGAAATCCCTGGATACAGCGCTTGAGAACTTCTCGCCTCGGCGCTGGACCTTGGTAATCCCTGTCGATCTGAATGATACAGAGCAGGAATGGTTCCAGAAGCTGAAGTCGGACTATTCGCAGAAGACCATGATCGAACTCTTACAGGCTTCGGATTTCGTCCGGGAGTTGATCCAACGGAGAAATATAAGAGACGTTGTCTTTCCGGGAGCGGTATTCGACACGATTGCCCTCCAGCGAAGCTTGAGGGCACAGATGCCATAGATGGCGTGGCCCTTGCCGCAGCCACGAACAAATATCTCGAAGAGGAGATTGCACGACTTGAGGAGGCCGATCCACGCTTCACCTATCGAGTATCCTTTGCACCCAACATGGGCTTCGACGTGGCTACTTTTACGCCGTTGGGCCCGAAGCACATCGCATCAATCGTTCTGGGCAACAAGCGAATCGACGTGTTTGTCAGGGACAGCGAAGCCGCACGTCTGGATCCCCCCAGAATCGGCTTCTCAGTGAACGAAACGGGACGGACAAAACTTCGCGAGTTCTATCGTACGGGCAAACCTCAGCAGCTCGGTCAAGGCGAAATCCGGAAGCCACGGCTGCCATTTGCGTTTGCTCTTCCGGGGAGTGTTCCACAAGCGTGGCAGGTTCAACTTCGTCCGTCGCAACAGATTGCGGAACGCGAACACCTGCTGCGCATGAAGGTCTTCGATTCTGAAGAGGAGGTTCAGTACGACCTCATCAAATTCCGCGTCTTAGCTGCCGGCATTGAGCAGCTTGAGCTCGAATCGAGCTCCAATCTGCCCTTTACGCTCGCCCTCACACTGATCTTGCGAGCCGATGGCGGAGGAGACTTCGACTACACAGAACGGTTTCTCGGCTATCGTCTCTCGGAATGCGCGAAGGCCATCCGGATGAAGAATCTGCTCCGGAGAGGTGCGACTGTGGATCTGCACTCTCTCGAACTTGATGCACCTCTCGGTGTGCTTGGCTTAAACAGACAATCCACGGTGGAAATGGACGGTTTTGATAGAGCACTGCTCGATATGGCGTGAGCGCTATCTGAAGTACAGGTGCTCTAAGGCAGGCGCGCCGCTTGAAGCCGTTTCCACTGGTCGGGGAGCCAGTTGGACAGTTCGCTTTTGCGTACCTGGGGTAAGTTTGTCAGCAACTGCGTGAGATAGAGTTGGGGGTCGATGTCGTGCCGGCGGCAAGTGCTGGTGAAGCTGGCCAGGATCGCCGCCGTTCTGCCGCCACGCGGATTGCCCACGAAGAGGCTGTTCTTTCGATTGAGAACGACGCGCTTCATCTCCCGCTCCGAGACGTTGTTGTCGATGCTGACCGCTCCATCGGAGCAGAACACGTTCAGTTCCGCCCACTGGCCCAGCGCGTAGTTCACCGCCTCGGCCATTGGGTGCTTTGGCAGCAACTGTTCTTTCCACTCAAGAAGCTTCTCACGCAGTAGCGCCAGCATCGGGGCCGACTGCTGCTGACGCAGCTCCAGGCGCTCTTCCACGGAAGCATCTTTGCACTGCCTCTCCACCGCATAGAGAGCACGCACCCGCTCTACCGCTTCCCGAGCGATCTCGGGAGCGGCCTTTTCCGCATCGATCACTTTTCTCTTCATGTGTGCCCAACATCCGGCACGCGTGATCTCGTTGCCCGCAACGACGCCGTTGTAGCCGCCATAAGCGTCTGCAAGCAGAACCTGACGATAATCTTTCAGAAAGTACTTCGGTCCGTCTCTTCCTCGATTCAACGTGAAGTCGAAGACGTTGTAAGGATAGTCATCGTCGCCGACATAGACCCACATGCGAGCGTTGGTGGTCTTGCCCTTGCTCAGCATGGGCATGATGGTGTCATCGGTGGCCACAACGTGCGAAGCTCGTACTCGCTCCGCCATCAGTTCGTACAACGGTTCGGCTAGATCGGCTATATCTCCGCACCACACCGATTGGGTTGCCCGCGAAATCTCGAACCCCTGCCGCTGAAAGATGTCTTCCAGCCTGTATAAAGGCAGGTAGTCAGCGAACTTGCTCGTTACGATGTACGCCAGCAGTCCCGGTCCGGCCATGCCCTTGTCGATCGCTGTTTCCGGCTTGGCTGCCGTTTCCATGCGTGGGTTGTTGCCGTTGCTCTCGCAGCTTTGGCAGGCATACTTCTTGCGAATATGATGGATGCGTTCGAAGTGGCCGGGAAGATATTCCACCTGCCAGCTTTCGTCCGTGCCGATCTGCTTGCGCTCAATGCCGCAGCATGGGCACGCACGCTCCTGTTCGCTCAGTTCGTGGACCTGGGTAGTTACAGGAAGGTTTTCGAAGTTGGCAAGATTGCGCCGTCCCTTGCGACGCTTCACGCGCCGAAGTTCTTCTTCTGGTTCCGTGCGCGGTGGAACGTCGTCCGGGTTAACCGGCTTGCGATCCATCTCCTCGGCGAAGTTCAGAAGTAACTGCGCCAGCTCGGCGGAGGATTGCAAACGATCGGCGCGAGGGCCGTAGTACCACTTCTTGTATCGCTCCAACTCAAGCTGCAGCCGAAGCATCTCGACACGCAGCTCGTGGCCTCGTCTGGCCTCTTGTTCCGCACGCCGCTCGTGTTCATCAGCGCGTCGCTTTTCGTCGTCACGCTCTCGCATCAGCGTGCGCAGCATTGCTTTCAGCGCCTGGCTGTCATCGGGCAGTGAGACCAGATTGGCATCGCTGTTCACTTATCTATTGGACGTAAGTCGAGCGTCGCAAGTTACCTTACGCACTAACTCTCTGCACGTTGATTTTGTTGGTTCCGGCTGAGCGTTCATAGCGCGGCACACGCTTCAGCTTCGACATATCGATCCCATCAAGGATCATCGCCAGCTCGCTTGCGCGTAACTCAATCGAACGCGCTCCGGGAGCTATCCGCGGCAGCTTGAAAACACCCGCCTCAAGCCGCTTGTACCACAGAACGAATCCATCACGATCCCACGTCAAAATCTTCAACCTGTCTCCACGACGCGAGCGGAACACGAACAGACTGTTCCCGGAAGGGTCCTGGCCAATCACCGACTTCACTCGCTCCGCGAGGCGATCGAAACTACAGCGCATGTCCGTGGCCTCAGCCGCCAGCCAGATGCGCGGGCCCTGCGAATGATCCAACGCATGCAGGCTTGGCAGACCGATCATGCTTCCGTCTCCAGCACGGTCAGCAAGGCTCGCAGATGACTCGCATCGAATCCAGGCTCGACCAAAATGCTGCGCCCCTTGCTCAGGCGAATCTCGATTGCTGGATATCGTTCCGGCGCCGGCGTTCGTTGCTCGCTCGACGCCTTCACTTTCACTTCTACAAACTTCGCCGCTTGGCCCTCGCGAACTCGCTTCTTCCAATCGTAGAACTGCGAATCACGAATCCCGCGGTCACGACAGAATGCACTCACGGTCTGACCGTTTTGACTCTGCTCGGTTATCAGTCCACGCCACTTTGCCCATAGTTCTGCCTTGAGCTGTTTCATGCCACAACATTGACGCCTGGAACAGATTTAAACAAGATGCGCTTTACGTAGCGCTCACGTTTATCTCAATTGAAGCAGAGCTCCCTCCATTTCTTTCCGATGAGCTTCAAGAGTGAAATAACGCAGGTATCTCTCTCGCGATTTCTGTCCCATATCGCGCCGAAGAGAAGCATTATTGACCAGTTGAGACAGGGCGTCCCGACAGCCCGCAACTTCCCTGGGGTCACATAGGATGGCGCAGCTTCCCTCTTCAACAACCTCGGGGATCCCGCGCCATCTGCTCGCGACTACCGGCAAGCTAAAGCACATGGCCTCAAGAAGGACAACTGAGAAGGTCTCTGAATGATAGAAGCTTGGAAAGACGAAAATATCCGCGCGTCGATAATATTCCCATTTATCAGCACCAGTTTGAATCCCCGGGAACTTAAACCGTGATTTGAATCTTGAGTCAATCAGGGACTCTGCGCGCTCCTGGAACTCTTGTGAATTCCAACCTCCAACACAGGTTAGTTCCACATCCAATCCGGCTGACATCAATTGCTGGGCAGCCTCAATGGCAATCAAGACACCCTTGTCTTCACTCAGCGCGGCTACGAGGAGAATTCTGATCGGCGAGCCAGGGTCAGCGCCTCTTTCAATGCTCACCCCAGCAAAATCAGGGATGCCATTTGCAACTACTACCTCTTTCTTACAGAGCAGGCCTTGGCCATCCTCGGGGGAACGGTGAGCTATTCTGATGACCATATCCGGACGCATGAAAGCGAAACGGAAAAGGCGTCGCAGCACTGGGTTCATTTTGGCGAAGTACTCAGAAATGCCGCTGGCATGAAAGTGGAACACCGTCTTGCCGAATGTCCAACGAGTCATTCCAAGGATCACGATGTCTCTCATCACAGGCACAAAACGCGGACCTGCCG
>Ga0302197_10004369_pt1 | contig 12401 bp, 16 predicted proteins | sample II_Bog_N2_1_FD_193526 | JGI IMG/M metagenome (GOLD analysis project Ga0302197, IMG submission 193526) | Peat permafrost microbial communities from Stordalen Mire near Abisko, Sweden - II_Bog_N2_1 | ecosystem: Environmental > Terrestrial > Soil > Wetlands > Peat | place: Sweden: Abisko...
GGCCGCTGCATAATGTCTTCGGCGTTTTCGGAGGCGGGCTGGCCGAGGTCGCGCGCCGGTGGGTCAAGCGCCGAAACGCCCGTTTGGCGCAACACTGGCCAATTGCCGACGGCATGGTTCAATCCATCGACGTAAAAACCGGCGTCAAGTTCTTTGGCAGCACGCGGCCATTCAACGCAACGTTTCATTATTTCTACAGCGTCCAGGATGGCAGCGAGGTAAACCGTTATTCCGGTGACTTTTTCCGCCCCTTCCCCGACAAAGAGCGCGCATGGGAGTGGCTGGAGATGCTCAAGAACCAGCAAATCCGTGTCCACTACCAGCCGGGCCACCCCGAGGTCTCAACCGTTCTGGCAGCCGATCTCGATTCTCACTTCTCCCTCCCCGCTCGATCTCCCGAAGATCTGCTCTTCGCCCGGCCGGAATCCTATTCCCAGTAGGCAGTGTCTGAAGAATCGCTAACACGGTTGTCGGAGGGAGCAGGGGCGGGGCACCCACCACGTGGGTCGAGGCCCCTGAATGGATGCCTGATTTTCAAGGGCTTTAGCCCCGGGCCCTTCCTGGGATCACCGCTACCTTTTCAAAAAACCGATTCGTCAGACACTCCCTTGCGCGTCCGGCAACACCCCGCCATTCGCCGTCAAGGTGCTATCCTCCATGCCAAGGGCACGCGCATGAGCAACTTCTTTACCCTCGGCCATTCCAACCACGCCTCTGAAACTTGGCTCGCCCTTGTCCGCCAACACCAGATCGAGGTGGTGGTGGATACCCGCAGCTCGCCCTACTCGAAATACGCGCCGCACTTTGACAAAGAAGTTATGCAGCGCTCGCTGGAGCAAGCGGGCATTCGCTACCTCTTTCTCGGAGCGGAGCTAGGCGGCCGGCCGGCGAATCCGGATTATTACGATGCGTCGGGCCACGTGCTTTACAGTCGGCTCCGCGACGATGCCCGGTTCAAGGCAGCCATCGAGCGCCTGGAAACCGGCATGGAGCGGTTCCGTGTAGCCCTGGTCTGCGGCGAGGAAGACCCCGCCCACTGCCATCGGCGCTTGCTCATAGGCCGCGTGCTCACCGAGCGCGGTCACACCATGCTCCACATTCGCGGAGATGGCCGTGTGGAGACCGACGCCACGGTTGCCACTGCCTCGGGGAAGCGGCTGGTCGACGTTCAGATTGAACTTTTTGCAGAGATGGAAGAAGACAAATGGAAATCTACAGCATCGGTTTTACCCAAAAAAGCGCCAGCGAGTTCTTCGGCACGTTGAAGGCTCACGGCATCGGACGCCTTCTCGATGTGCGGCTCAATAACACTTCCCAGTTAGCCGGATTTGCCAAGCAGGCCGACCTTGCCTACTTCCTCGGCGAGATTTGCAGCGCGATTTATGAGCATGAACCATTGCTGGCACCCACTCAGCAACTGCTGGATGCGTTCAAAAAGCACAAAGGAAGTTGGGATGTGTATGAGCAATCGTTTCTTTCTCTCATGAGGGAAAGAAAAATCGAGTCAACGATCGATAGGAAGAGTTTTGCGAAGAGGACGGTGCTGTTATGCAGCGAACCAACCGCGGAGCACTGCCACCGGCGCCTGGTTCTGGAGTATCTGCGGCAGCATTGGGAAGGGATAGAAATCCATCATCTCTAACTCAAAACCCGAAATCATGCCTGACTCTCCGTGGTTCGACCGCATCGTCTGCCTCGCCAACTCCTACAAGCATGAGCATCGCTGTGTAGCCGGAATCAGCTTGGTATCGAAGCAGTGGGTCAGGCTGATCGGCAGACAGGTTCCCGGCTGCCTCACCAGAACGGAAGCGAGCTATCCGGACGGAAAAGAAGTGGCGTTACTGGATCTGTTTGAGGCTGAGTTCGACGAGAGATGCGGCTCCAATTGCCATCCTGAAGACGCGTATGTGACCGGCAAGCCCTGGAGCCTGCTTCGCCGTTTTGACAAGCCAGGCGACGCGAAGTTTCTCGAAGCATTCGTAAACAAGGGACCATCGATTCTGGGAGGATGCACCGACAGAATTTATGGCCGCAAGATCGCCGGGACCCCAATGGATAAGTCCCTCGAGCTAATTCACCCTGAAGACCTCTGGTGGTGGATTCGCGACGATGCCGGGAAACGAAGGAACCGCGCTATCTTCCGGGCCGGTCATGTTGGCCGCGTCCGCTACGATCTGGCCGTCACCGATCCCGCCTTGCTCGATCAACTTAATTTGCTGCCCGTCGGCATATATCCGCACGGGCATTTTCTGAAGGGCAAAAGCTCAAAGACCTTTTTCATCGTGAGTCTGAGCGAGCCATTCGAGGGCTTCCACTACAAACTGGTCGCCGGGGTGGTGAACCTGCCGGCCTGAAGGGGCACGTGTATGCACGTGCCTCGGGAGTTGCGGTTGGGCCCTCGCACCTGCATGACTTCGGCTTCCCACTTCACTCTCGGCAAATCCAACCACGCTCTGAAACTTGGCTCGCCCTCGTCTCCGCTGAACTAGAGCGCGTTTCAAAAACATGCTTTGTATCAGGGCACGACTTCAGTCGTGCCGCAAATGCCACAAAACAAAGGCCGGGCTTCGGCCCCTGAGGGATGCTCTCCGGGGATTCCGTCTCAAGACAGGCCTTTTCCGCAGCCCGCTAGGCCTTGTACCCCAAAAAGAGCATTCCCGCGGCAGAATTGCCATTCATGAGTGGGCACTTCTCAGGATAGTACCAACCGAGAAGCTCTTGGATGCTCGACGTGCCAAACGAGTAGAGTTTTAGCTCCGAGTTGCATTGGCTAATCCTCATCCCCTCCGTCCCTTCGCCGTGCAGCAAATGGTTCCACGATTTCCTGATACTTATGACGGAGTTGTTCTGAGGATTCAGAAACTTGAACTTGTTCAGTCGATTATTCATCGCATTGATGCAACCTGCGATCTCGGCCACCCCCTCCCGACTAAGATTCTTGATTGACTCACTACTGAGCAGCCGCTGCACCCTCCCAGCCCTGTTCTTTTACCATCGCTCATCTTCGTCTTTTTTCGACTCCATCCATTTGGCATACTTTCTGGCCCACTTTGAAATTGAAAGGGAGAACGCTCCCTTGCCACCATTTAGCCCCGAGGAGCGCCGCCACTGCCGGCCATCTTCCAATGTATGGCGAAACAATCCATACCCGGTTGCGCGCCGAATCAGAAAGAGCGCGCAGCTCCTTGCCGAGGGCTTGCCCATGCAAAGTCTTCACGGCGGTTCCCTTCTCTCCGGGCGATTGGCGGGGAGTTAGACATTCCTTGGAGAAAACTTGGGAGAAGTATACGCCAGCGGACCCTCAAGGGATCTGCTTACCGTGAGCCTGAGCGAACCGTTCGAGGGCTTCCACTACAAACTTGTCGGCCTGATGCGCCACTTGAATGCGCGTCCATGTGGCCAATGCGCCGCGAAAGTGCTAGCATTGCTAGCGCTCACACGGTTGCGTGCGGCGATTTGCGTATGCCGGCGAGTCTGCTTGTACACCGGAGCGTGCGCATTGAACACCATGCCCCGCGACGCGCCAGGCGCACCGCTTTTGTCTTGAAAGGGTCGAAAATTACGCCGGGCTTTCTCGCCCTGTGGGACTCTTTCCTGTCGAATGTTCGGCATCTCTCCAGAGCTTTTTGCAGGTTTTTAGAGAGCGACCGAATCTCCCCTCACACCTCTATAGCTTCGGATTTCTTCTTCCGCGAAGGCTCTTCCATCCGCCGCAACGAACCAAAAGCCGACACGTTTGCGTCCCAAAAGTGCTAGCAACGATATCACCAGATTGCCGAAAACTGTGATCTGGCGCACAAATACCGCATCAAAGACGCCCTTATTTGTGCGCGTTTTGCGCGAAAACAACACCAAAACAGCACTAAAACGGCCCTAAAATACGCTATTTTGCACTATTCGTCACGCGTTTGCGGGCGGCTATTTGCGTATGCTGGCGAGTCTCCTTGAGCGACCCAGCGTGCGCGGATGGCAGCACCCACGACTACGCGTCAGCCCTCAAACCTGCATGACTTCGGCTTCCTTCTTCCGCGACAGCTCTTCCATGCGGCGGATCTCTTCGTCGGTCATCTTCTGCACTTCTTCCAATGCCCGCTTCTCGTCGTCTTCGCTGATTTTCTTTTCCTTCGCCAGTTTCTTCAGGGCATCGTTGCCGTCGCGGCGTACGTTCCTTATCGCCGTCCTGTGTTCCTCCAAGACCCGGTTCAGGTGCTTCACCACTTCGCGCCGCCGCTCCTCGGTCATTGGCGGAATCGGCACCCGGATCACCTTGCCGTCGGTCTGCGGATTCAGGCCCAGGTCGGAGATCCGCAGCGCCTTCTCCATATCCTTCACCACGCTCGGGTCCCATGGCGAGATGAGAATCAACTGCGTCTCAGGCGTGGAAACCTGCGCCAGTTGGCTGATCGGCGTGGGCGTTCCGTAGTAGTCCACCTTCACCTGGTCGAGCATGTGTACGCTGGCCCGGCCCGTTCGCGTGGAAGCCAGGCTGGCCTGAAACGTCGCCACTGCCTGGTCCATGCGCCGCTTCAGGTCGCTGGAAAGTCCTTTAAGTGCTGGATTGCCGTCCATAAACGATGCCATCGGATTGTCCTCGCAATTGCTGCAACTGCCAACGGCTATTCTACAACCCGGAAGGGCCTGCGCCGCTGTCGTTGTACGACTTACACCACTGCAAGTCCTGTCGACGCCGCCTGCTCATGCGCATGATAGCTCGACCGCACCAGCGGTCCCGACTCCACATGCCGGAAGCCCATCTTCAGCGCCTCCGTCTTCAACTCGGCGAATTCGCGCGGCGTGTAAAGGCGCGCCATGGGCAAATGATCCCGTGAGGGCCGCAGATACTGGCCGATGGTGAGGATGTCGCAATGGACCGCAGCCAGGTCGCGAAAGACTTCAAGCAGTTCGCGGGTCTCCTCGCCGAGGCCGACCATCACTCCGGACTTGGTAATTCCAGCCGGCGCAATCTCTTTGGCAAACTCCAGCAGCCGCAAAGTTCGCTCGTAGCGCGCCCCGGAACGCACCACTCGATAAAGCCGAGGAACCGACTCGGTGTTGTGGTTCAGCACCTCCGGCCGCGCCTCCACCACAATTCTGATCGCCTCCTCGTTGCCCTGGAAGTCGGGGATCAGCACCTCGACGCGGCAGCCCGGAGCCTGCCTGCGAATCTCCTCGATAACCATGGCGAAGGCGCGGGCACCGCCTACGAGTTGGTCGTCGCGATTGACGCTGGTGATGACCGCATGTTGCAACCCCAGGGCAGCGACTGCCTCAGCCACGCGCCGCGGCTCGTCAAAGTCGATTGGCTCGGGGCGGCCCTTGGGCACGGCGCAGAATCCACAGCGACGAGTACACAGATTGCCCAACATCATGAAGGTCGCAGTCTTGTGATGCCAGCACTCCCCAATGTTGGGGCAGCGCGCGCTCTCGCAGACGGTGTGGAGGTTGAGCGAACGGGCCAAACGCTTGATATCATGGTAGTTCTCGCCAACGGGCGCGCGGGCCTTCAGCCACTCGGGTTTTGGGGCCGGAGCTGTTCGAGCCGGCGAAATCTGCACCAGATCCATCACGCTCTAATTGTAATAGTGCAGGGGGCATGTCGCATTCCCTCGGCGCCTGGCGCGTCGCCGCGCGTTCGGCGATTTGCGCACGCGCTGGTAAAAATCACGCGCTGAGCTACGCATATGCGTGTACTCAAACGCGTGAAGAATAGTGCAAAATAGCATGATTTAAGGCCTTTTTAACGCTGTTTTGGTGTCAAAACGTGCAAATAAGGGCGTTTTCGAGTACGCAATTGAACCAGTAAACGTTTACAAAACGAGGAAAGTGCTAGCAGTGATATCAATGTGGCGTTGTCACAGTACGATGTGACGATCACGACCCGCATCCTCGATAAAAAGGCCAGGCGCAGCCTACAGGTCCACGCGCTGAACGGGCGGTCGAGGGCTGTGGTCTCCCGGCCAGATTTTTGAGGTGGTCTGGCTTGTTGGCCACTCGCCTTTCGCTTCATCGGGCCAGCCGGGCACACAACGGCGCTTCCACTTCTTCTTACGAGCAGGTCACGGCAGTTCCGGCCTCAGACTTGGCGACGCGCCGCTCGACCTCGGACTTCCACGCGGCGTCGATCTCGACATCGCTGGAGCCATCTCTGGCCTGGAGGATTTCCCCGATCAGCCAATCGAGGTCGCCCTGAGTCAGGCGGCGGGCATCTTCGAGAACTTCTTGCGCGGAGAGGGTCATGGGGAGTTTGTAGCGCGAAAGCGGGCGAAAAACATACCTCAGGGGTTAAAATCCCGATGCCTACCGCTCCGGACCAATCTCCCCGGACGATCTTTCCATGTCAGGCCTCCGGGAGTAGACTTTGACCCTGGCCATCTCTGCCCATTCCGCCCTCTTCGAGAATCAGCCGATACGCCGCGTCTACGACGAAGCCACCGAAACATGGTGGTTCTCGGTCGTGGACATTGTGCGCGTCCTTACGCAGCAGCCGGATGCCACGGTTGCCCGGAAATACTGGAACAAACTCAAACAGCGGCTACATGAGGAGGGAAGCCAGTTGGTGACAAATTGTCACCAACTGAAGCTGCCAGCCAGCGACGGCAAAAAACCATCCACCCGATGCGGTGACCGCCGAGACGCTGCCGCGGCGGATTCAGATTCGTCCGCGCCAGTAACCGGGATGGCGCTTGGCGTGGGCCACAGCTATGACTTGAATCTCGTGCAGTAGCTCCCGGTAGACAATGGAAAACGGATACCGGTCGAGCACCGCGCGCTGGGTGCCGTAAAGATGCGGCGGATAGAGCCTTGGCCGTACGTGCACCCGGTCGAGAGCGGGAAGAAGCTCCTCGTAAAATCCGTCGGCTGCCTGAACGCTCTTGCGGAGATACCACTTGTGAGCCGCCTTGATTTCACGCCTGGCCGCTGGATGGTATTTCAGCGGTTTCAAATGCACAGCCGGGCTCGCGCCTGCGGAGAAAGACTGGCAATCATCTCCGCGCGCACCTGCTCGCCGGCTATCAACTCCACGGCTCCGGAGTCGATCTCGTCGAGGCGGCGCTTGATCTCGCCGTCCCAGGCGGCCTCAATCTCCGCTTCCGGCGCACCATCCTCCTCCTGAAGCAGGCTCTCAATGAGCCAGTTCACCTCACTGAGGGGCAGTTGGCGGGCGTCTTCGAGAATCTCTTGGGCGCTGCGGTTCATGGGGAGATTGTAGCGCGAAATCGGCGGCGGGGCCAGCAGCTTGCGGCGGGAAGAGCGACCGGCGGCGGGATCGCTCAGCGCGCCCGGCTCGAGCTGGAAAGCAAGACTGGGCGTAAGGTAGTGACCGGCGAGAACTACCTGCCGCCAGCCAAATCGAAAAAGGGGCTCGGGGCTTGAGAGAAGAATGCGCGTATTGTAGCTCAAATGGGCTACAATGCTTGCATGGCCACAAATGCCGTTGTCCGTTCCAGAATCGACGCCCACGTAAAAGAGAAGGCCACTGCCGTGCTTGAGGAGATGGGCCTGACGGTCTCCGACGTGATGCGCATCGTTTTGACCCGCGTCGCTAAGGAGAACGCTCTGCCGTTCGACTTGAGGCCAAACAAGCTGACGCGGGAGACGATGCGAAAGACCGCGCGGGGCGCGGAGGTTCATCAGGCAAAGGATGCCGCCGACCTCTTCGATAAGCTGGGCATCTGATGCGCTCCCCGAGCTATTCCAGCCAATTTCAGCGGGACGTAAAGCGGCTTCAGAAGAGAGGCAAAGACCTTGAAAAGCTGAAAAAGCTGATCGAACTTCTGCTCGCCGGACAGGCCTTGCCGGCGCAATACAAAGACCATCCCCTGAAACTGAATTGGGCCGGATACAGAGACGCGCACGTTGAGCCGGATTGGGTGCTCATCTACTCCGCGAAGGCTGAAAAGGTTCACCTAGAGCGGACCGGAACCCACGAGGAACTCTTCGAGAGCGATTGATGGCGGCGGAACTGCCGGGGCTCAGAGGCGAGAAATGGGCGCCCGGCTACCGACCAAATGCGCCTCTAATTGCATCGTCCGTTGCGAATAGGCCACAGAAACTTGGGTCGGTGCTTGCCTTCAAAAGGGCCCGCCGAAGAACGCTCTCAAATTTGTTATACCGCTCCATCAACTCGTCGGTCAGATCGGCGTACTTTGGCTGGCTGCCATGTAAGAACTCTGAGCGTTCGTCATAGAAGGTGTTTGCTTCGTCTAAGGTGATGGTAAGGCCAACCAATTGCGCAAGAGTCGGTGCTCGCAATCTGAATTGCGCGGCCAATCCATTTCGCCCAATCTTAAGGAGACTCTCGAAAGCAGAAACAAGCGAAGCAGTTCGCTGGGTAAGATAGAAGGCGTGAAAGGCGTGGTCAATATGGGCTCGCGCTCGCCGAACGCGCTCGGGTGGTTGCACGTTGTAGACAGCTAAACCGGTTCGTAGCTCCTCCGCTTCCGTTTTGCTCAACCAATCCCGCCACTCGTGAGCAACAATCCACACATGACTCCCGTAGCCGAGATTGGCTGGCACAACGTTTGTCAGCTTGCCGTCCCGAAAGATAAGCCTTGCCGAATAGTGCGGGGCGACAGTTGTGGGGTGAATCAGGCGGGACAAGAACAAAGCTCTCGCCAGGGAGCCTTCATTGTCCCACGCATAGAATTCGTGACCGCGGGTTGGTGGGTGAGCTTTCCGACAGAATGCGTAACGACATCCATACTGACGATAGGGGCGATGGTTGAAGCCAGCAGGCTCGCACGCATCGAACACCACGTCACTATCTGTGTTGTACGGGAGTTCGCCAATCCAGAAGTCTGCGCCCAAAGAAAAATCACTTTGCGGGGGCGCGAAACGGTCCCAATCTTGATTGCGAGGGTCAAACGAGCCGCTGGTCGTTTGCAACGCTACGTCAAAGAATTCTTCCGCCATCGCTTACCCTACACTACTTGATTCTCAGCATATCAAGGACGCACATACACGGCGCGTGTTATGCCCATGGTTCTATAATCCGGCTGCATGGATTCGAGGCGGCACACATCCGGCCCAGAAATGATCGTCTCAGTCTTGTTCACGGTTGGGGTGTCTTGTTAGCAGTCCAGAATCTCGAATTGCGGATTCGGACGCCGAGAGGTATATTGTGAATCCATCGCCGTCGAGAAGCCGCTGGATATCGCGGTCGAGATTTTCTGCGGGTGTCTTGAAGAAGTTGAGAAAAATTCGCCGAAACTCAGCTAATGGAATCGCGTTTGTCTCCGCCGCCGATTCGGACTTGCCCGAGATACGGATATTGACGTTCACAGCGTCTTTGTGCTCGGAATCGAGCGCAACAAACACAAGATAAAATGGATGCTCATACTTCACTCGGGCGATATGGCGTCACACCTGTGATCCCGTCGAACGTGTTCCTCCAGATTCCTCTTGTCATTACGCATCCACGCATGAGGGAGATAGACGCACGCTGAACCATCTATTGCTTTATCTCAGGAATGGAACATGCTGAAGGCGGTATTTTTTTGACGGTACATGCTTTTCTAGCCAACTCCTGCGCGCGAGGAATATCTGGTTCGATGCCACCTGCGCCAAGCGCATAAATGTCAGACAGGTTTGAGCATGCGGGTCCGATATCCGCATCACAGGCCTTCGAGTATAGAAGCGCCGCACGCTGATAATCCTTTCCGATACCTTTCCCCGACGTGTATCCCAGTGCGGCATCGTAGCACCCTATTGCCATGCCCGCATCGCATGCCTTGGAAAGAAGCGCCACCGCTGTGGCTTCGCTTTTAGGCACTCCTTGGCCGGTCCCGTACATAATGCCGAGAAACCAGCATCCTTCCGCGATGCCTCCGCTACAGGCCTGCTTAAAAAGCGGCGCGGCCTCTTTGGAGCAATGCTGATTGTAGAACCTCATCGCCAGTTTCTCGGCTTCGGCATTGCTTGGCTCTTCCTCCCACGGTGCCAATCCACCTTTACTGGTCGGCTGCGATGACGGCTGCGGGGAGCCCGGTGGCTTCGCAATTGCCGCGTAGGGGTCCGTTGCGCTGTTCGGTTCCTGTGTAGACGGCTGCGGGGGCGTGGGGCTGTCGCTGATTTGCCAGCCGCCAGCCGCCGGGGTGCTGGCCGGCTGAGAGGACGGCTGCGCCTGTGTGGTATGGCTCTGATCGTCCCACTGGAACGCCGGGGTGCTGGCCGGCTGAGAGGACGGCTGCGCCTGCGGCAGAGGCTCCTCGACCAGTCCAGGCGGAACGCCAGTCACGCCCGATCTAGTTGTGGCTGGAGGCTTTGGCCAGAATACCCGGCCGGCAGCAATTGCGGCAACCAGGAGCATTAGAATGGACGCGGCCCAGACCCAGACAGGTACCCGTCCGGAGCACGTTATCTCCCTCTGCTTCTCGGCGCGAGCTGCGTCCAAACTGACGGTTTCTAAGTGCGCCTCGGGAGAAAGATACCGCACAGCATCCAGCATCCCGACCAGTTCGGCGGCGTCATTGGGACGTAGTTCGCGGTCCTTGGCCAGGAGGCGCAGAACCAGTGCGTCGAGACCCGGCCAGTTGGCCAGTTCGGAACGGAGATGGCTGGGAGGTTGCGGCTGCTCTTGAAGATGCTGGAACATCCAGCCTTCGCTGTTGTGGGCGTGAAAGGGAGTTTGGCCGGTGAGCATCTCGTAGAGAACACCGCCGAGGGCGTAGAGGTCGGCGCGGCCGTCGAGCTGGTCGGCCGGTACGCCCCTCCATTGCTCGGGAGAGGCATAGGGTGGGGTGAGCATGAGGCCGCGGGTGCGAGTGATGGCGGTGACGCTCTCCTGGATGGCCGCGATGCCGAAGTCGAAGAGCTTGGGGGTTTCCGCGGGGGTGTTGGCGGCGGAGAGGAGAATGTTTTCGGGCTTGACGTCGCGGTGGATTATGCCTTTGGCGTGGGCGGCGGCCAGGCCCTGAGCTATGCCGCGGGTGATCCATAGGGCGCGGGTGACGGGGAAGGCTTCAAAGTGCAAATGCAGGTCCTTCGACTCCGCTGCGCTCCGCTCAGGATGACGGTCGTTTGAGGAATACGATGCGGTGAGGGCGTGGCGAAGGTCGGGGCCGTCTACGAATTCCATGGCGATATAGGGTGCGCCGTCCTCGGCCTGGTCGAGATCTACGACCTCAACTACGTTGGGATGGCGGAGCTCGATTGCGGCGAGGGCTTCGCGGCGGAATCGACGGAGAAATGCGGGGTCCTGGGTGAGCGTACCGGAGATGAATTTGAGTGCGCGGGGACGGGCTAGAAGGATGTGCTCGGCGAGATAGACCGCGCCCATGCCGCCGCGGCCGAGCAGGCGCTGGATGCGGTATTTGCCGCGGATGATTGTGCCTGGTTCGAGTTCGCCGGAGTCAATGAGGGTGACACCGTCGGTGGGACAGCTGGTGTGGTTGCTCGGCCATGACTTGCTGCAGAGGGGACAGGTTTTCAAGGAGGGGATCCCTGGTGTTGATGGTATCTCATGGATTGGGGGTGGGATGCTTGGGTTTTTGGGTCGCATTTGGAGTGGGGCCGGAGCTCGTGTGGCGTCCCATGTTAATCTTTACAACTTTGTACTCGGAAGGACATCCCTAAGCGGCTAAAGCCGCATTCATTTTTGAGCATTTACGGCACGACTAAAGTCGTGCCCTTTCAAAACGTCATCGCCAACCCTTATGCTGGACAGGACACTAACCTGATTAAAGCGAATGGATGGGGCACGGGGCATTTGTGGGATGGCCGGCGCTCGCCATGATGTTGTTAGCGGAGCCGTTCGCGAACCTCAGGGCGCACGAGGTAGAGAAAGAAGACAAGGTTCAGCAATCCCTGGACCAGGGCGGCTCCCTGGTGCTGGGTTGAGAAGATCCAAAGGTTGTAGACCACCAGCAGGAAGACCGCCGCCAGGGCCAGGGCCCAGGCCCATCGAAACAGCAGCATGAGGCCGAGGCTGGCGGAGATGAACCCGGCCGCGAAGATGAGAAACAGAGGCGGATAATGCTGGCCGGCTACCACGCCGAAGACGATTACCGCGGCCAGCGCCAACAAGTAGAGGTTGATGAACACCAGGGCGGGCAGGCGCAGCAGTTGGCGGAGCGCCACTGGGACCTGAACGTTGCCGGGGCCGCCGGGCAGATCGGTCATAGAGTATGGATATAGGCCAGCAGGTCCTGAAGCTGGTCGTCGGTGAGTTGGGTAGCCGGCATATTCTGTCTTCCGAAACGAATTACCGCAGTGAGCCGCTCATCCGTGGGTGGAGCGCCTGAAGGCATGGCCTTGATCTTGGTGATGGCCTGCAGGCCGGGGCCGTTGAGCGGGTGCGTGGTGGTTGGATAATGACATTTGGCGCACTTGAGATGGTAAACCTGCGCTCCGCGCGCCTCTTCCACCGACCAAAGTGCCTCAGGCTTGGAAGGCGGGAGCGA
>Ga0302197_10004377_pt1 | contig 12391 bp, 14 predicted proteins | sample II_Bog_N2_1_FD_193526 | JGI IMG/M metagenome (GOLD analysis project Ga0302197, IMG submission 193526) | Peat permafrost microbial communities from Stordalen Mire near Abisko, Sweden - II_Bog_N2_1 | ecosystem: Environmental > Terrestrial > Soil > Wetlands > Peat | place: Sweden: Abisko...
GGAACTCAAGAGCAGGCGCAGGACCAATCGACGGAATGGTGGGAAAGGCAAGAACTAGCTTCCAACCCACTGACGGATCGAGCCTGCATTTCGAAGTCTCTCTTCCCACGAGAAATGACCAGTGATACTCTCCCACCAGGGAGAAGTAGTTCCGAGCGACGCCGGTCAACGCCGGTTAGCAATCAAGGCAGCGCCAATGGCCAGCTATTGCTGGCCATTGGCGTCTTCGGAGGCATCTCATGCCGAAGGGTCCCTTTCTCCCCACCGAATTTACGGCGACCAAGTTCTCAACTGCGGCCGACAAAGCTGAATTCGGAAATCACTTTCTGCGCTTCATCGAGTCGGAATGGGCGCAGCCGCTATTCATCAAGGGCTTCTATCAGCGCCTGTCGATGTGCTTCGGACATATTGCACATTATGTGGAGGGCTTGAATATGTGGAGTTTCTTCGCGAATACCGCGTAGATGCATTGCTCAGAGAACTCGCCGCTCCGCATAATCCCATGCGGCGGGCGGGGAGCCCGCAGCATGGTCTATTTTTCCGACGATCGGCGCAAGGTGGGGTCTAAGGTGCCCCTTGGAGCGATGCGATCAGCGCGTCTGGAGCCTTGAATCGCCCGCGACGCAGACTTGGCGGGAGAACTGCCTCCATCGCCTCAAGTTTTTCGGATGGATCGACACGAAGGTAAATCTCGGTCGTGCGCATATCGCTGTGGCCCAACCAGAGTGCAACCTTTCGAATATCGCGAGTGGCTTGAAGCATAATCAGAGCGCAACTGTGCCTGAGTTGGTGTGGCGAGACAGAACGCCCCTTGAGGTCGGGAAGCTTCCCCGCCGCGACCCGGACGTGCTTCTCCAGGACATATTCGAAGCCCGCCCGCGTCATGGGATCTCCAGCAGCATTCACAAACAGTTCGGAAGAGCGGATGGGACCACGGACAGCGAGCCACGCTCGCAGATCGGTGGCAGTTTCCTTCCACAGCGGGAGGCATCGCTCCCTCCTGCCTTTTCCGCACACCCTGATGCTTGGAGGATGACGCAAGGAAAGCCCTTCAAGTGGCAGTTCCACCAACTCAGACACTCGAAGACCGCAAGCGAAGCAAAGATGCAGCATCGCTCTGTCTCGGATTCCTAAACGGGTCGCGAGGTTTGGAGCCTCCAGGATCGCCCGCATTTGCTTCATCGTGAGGTGTTGAACCAGGGCTTGGTCATGCCGTTTCGTTGGGATCGCGCGAATCTGATGTACCTGTTCGAGTGAAGAAGGTACGCGCAATTCGACGTACCGCATAAAAGCCTTGACTGCTGCCAGACGGGAGTTGCGGGTGACGGGGGTGTTTGAGCGAGCCTTCTCGATATGTCGCAGGAAGTCGAGTACCAGTGCCGCAGTGATGTGTTCTACGCACAATTGAGAAGGTCTCGTCCCCAGACGTCCAGCTGCAAATTCGAACAGTAGTCGGAATGCGTGAGCATACGTTTCGCAGGTATTCGGACTGTAGCCACGCTCGATTGGCATGTGCTCTCGGAGAAAGGCGGTGATGAGGGGCGCGATGGGTGTCATGCGACCTCCTTGCCAACCAGAGCCTCGGCGGACGCAGCGATATCTGTCATCAGTTCTGGAGTTGCCTCGAGATACCAGTAGGTATGGGTGATATCCGCATGCCCAAGGTACGTTGCCAGTGCCACAAAATGAGCAGCAACATCTTCGCGTCGCGTCGGGCACTTTTCCAAAGATCGGGTTGCGAATGTGTGTCGCATATCATGAATTCGACACAGGCGTGTCCCCGTTTGAGTGATCCCAGCATGCAGAGTCAATCGGCGAAATGTGTATTCTGCCATCTTCGAGCTGATACCGCGCATCCTCGAAGAAAGGAACAAATGATCATCTACCGCTGGAATGGCAACGCGGGAGGCAAGATATGCGTTCAAGGCGTCTTTAACCGTGGAATGCAAAGGAATCAAGCGACTTTTGCCGCCCTTGCCCCGGCGAATGAGAAGCACACCGTCTGGCTGCACATCACTCAGGCGTATGTTGAGGGCTTCCGATATGCGCAACCCTGTAGAGGCGATCAGCCCGAAGAGTGTTGCATACGCTGCGCGATGAAGAGAGTAAGTTCTAGGAAGCTTTTCTGTCGCCGCGACAATTCTTCTTAGCTCTTCCGAAGAAAAGATGTAGGGCATTAGTCGGCCCTGCGGAGGTGGAAAAAGGTGAGACGGAGGGATCTCATGTCCTGGATCCTCCGCGTGCAGGAAACGAGCAAGCAGCGTGACCGCGTTGAGGCGCACGTACCTCGTGCCTGGGGTAGAGGCTGCGGTGGCCCATGCTACAGCTGTGGATACCCTGATGTGAGTATCGCCCTGGCACTTCGCAAATTCGGCATACGCGGTGAGCAGCCGGCCTGTCTGCAGAAGGCCATAACCGAGTTTCCTGCGGAGTGCGACATATCGTTTGACCGAACTCATTAGCATGACGCCACCCCCGGCCACGGCTGGGCGACGGTGGACAGCATGCCGATATCCACTTTGGCATACCGGGCAGTTGTTTGAGGCGAACGATGGCGAAGAACAGAGCCGATGCTGGCAAGAGACGCACCTTGTCGCAGCATCGTTGTTGCGGCTGAATGCCGGAGAACATGAGCTCCGCGGACAGGCGAACTCACTCCGGCACGCTCCAATGCTCCCCGAACAATCCCACCCACTCTTTGATAGCTTAGCCTCCTGAATGGGGGCAGGACGGTAACGAACATCTCTGGCGCACGGGATGCAGGACGACTCTTCTGGAGATACCGCGAGAATGCCGTTCCCACCTCCTGCGGCAGGGGCAGAAGATCGTGACGCCGGCCTTTGCCGCAGACTTTGATCGTCCCGTTTGTCCAGTCAACATCAATCAATCGCAGCTTGACAACGTCACCTGAACGCAGCCCTAGGCGGGCAAGGAGCAAGATTATGGCTTTGTCCCGCAGGCCCATCCCGTCGGTCGAACATGAAGCAATGACTCGATCTACGTCCTCGGACGCGAGATACTTTGGTATTGACGATAGTTTTCGCGAAGCATAAGCAGGCAGGGCGTACTCCAACCCACTCTTGCATCGCCCTGTTGCCCCGAGGAACCGGAGATAGCTTCGCACGGCAGTGGCTCCGAGCTTCGCGGATGAGGAGCCGTGGCGTGCCCCTCGGGTCAGAACAAACTCACGCAACCCAGGAGGACTGTAAGTATGTGGATCGCTACCAACAGTTGCGATGAACTCCTCCAGAACTCTGCGATAAACATCCAAGGTCACCTGCGTCACGCCCCTTTGCTCCAGCATCCATGAATAGAACTCTTGGAGCATCGGAGCGGAGCAGGCGTGAGAATCAGCGCCGGTGATTTGTGTGAGAAGGCCCCGTTCCCCTAGAAACCGAAGGAAATGCCGGGCAACACTGAGAGATTCGCGCCTGGGGCCGCGTTCATACGGGACATGCGGATCTGACTTGAATTGCTTTGCACATTCTTGTAGTCCTTCCGCAAAATCTTCAGCAGTTCTTCCAGTCTTTGTCAGCCAATCGGTCCACCCGGCAAAGGATTGAAGCATTCGAAAGAGTGATCGCTTATTGTGCCCTCGGGCATGCAACCAATCCGAGAAATCATCAACATGGTTGGCGGCAGGACCTCCTCTGAGTCGTTTCCGCGTGATTCTTGCACTTACATAATCTTCGAGCATGTTGTCTCCTTTGCTATCAAGGAGACACGATCGCGCCACATTTATCACTGACGGATGGGCGGCGAAGCGGCCAAAACCCGCGAGACCGGGCCGAGTCGGGGGTTCTTCAGCGAAACGCCCGGTATGACTGAAAGCATCGCGCTCATCTGTCACAACTCCACCTTCTGATTGACGTCTAAACCATCCGATCAGCGGAAGACTCCAGACCTCATGCGTGCGATGCTTCTATGGCAGAGGCGCAATGACCGGTAAGCAACTTGCAACCGGTCACAAACATTCGAGGCCTTCGAACCTACAGGCCTTCTCCACAAACAATGGTTTCTTCAAATCAGAGAAGCGCTCTGCACCTGGATTTGATTCTTTCACCCAAATATGACCGATCCGAATAGCCTCTGCTCGGTTGTCTTGGCAGCTCACGTGGAGTGAATCCGGGAAGCGGGATTGTTCGCTGAAACAAGAAAACCTAACCGGCAAAAAGCTTGGACTTGTGCCATCAATACATCCCTTCCTACGATCCGAACGTCGTTCAGGGCCCATTTCATAAGGATGAAAGGTCCAGCGAGTGAACTGACGGTGCGAGTGATCCTTGTCGAGAAGACGGGTACCGGATATGCCTATGAGGGATTCGGAACCTGGCGGCAATGCAGGCGTTGGATCGTCCAGATATCGGGATGCGTGATCCTTGCGGAGCAGTTTGCCGCGGTTCAAAAATGTCTCAAGCTGAATCGTCTGGCAACGATTGATGAAGTGCAAGCTTCCTTTCACGATCTTGAGTCGGTGGGATTTCGACGTGGGACCAACTGAACGCAGGAGATTCGGACCTGACCGGGATACTCGTCCAGAATCCGCACGGGCCGTCGTGCGTCATGCCAGGGACGCATTGACCGATCCGGCATGGCCTCTCCGACATGACTTTGCCAAAATGGAGACAGCATTGCACAGATCCAGTTGCCATCCACTCGACGCTCTTCTCCTGAAAGCGGATCACCGATGAATCAACTGACCAGGCTGGTAATCAAATCTGTAATGTGCGTTCTTTGTCTGGGATGCAATTCCGGGCAGGCCACATCTCACGCTATGCCTGTAGCGCCGGATTTTGCGCTCCGGAATCTGCATGGAGATGTCGTGCGACTGAGCAGCTTTCGAGGGCATACGGTAGTTCTCGATTTTTGGGCATCCTGGTGCCCGCCCTGCATTGCTCAGGTTCCGTCGATGCGCCGATTGACCGACAAGTACAAGCCCCAAGGGGTCATCGTGCTTGACATCGACGTATTGGACGAGCAGGAGATTGTCCAGAAGTTCCTTGCCGAGCATGGGCATTTTGGATCCGACGTGCTGCTGACGTTAACCGACGAGAGTACGATGAGCGCCTTTGGGGTCGAGCAGTTTCCTTCAACGATCGTTGTTGACAAGCGAGGCAGGATTGTCGCCAGTTATTCGGGGGGCGCCCCGGACGATTTCGCAAAACTCGAGGCAACTATCAGGAGGCTCACATTTCCTTCGCCTGCTCAAAGGACTGCGAAGAACTGAAGGGTAATTTTCACCTCGGCCAAGTCCATCTACTGGTCCAGCGTTGCCTCTTCAATCGGAATCCACTTCGAGCACAGCGCCGCTCTGAATTTGACGCCCATCTCCATCGGATGGGCGATGACAATGCATGTCCGCAGCACTATCTTGGTCCTGATTTTCATCGAGCAAACGCAGTGGAGGCGATCCGCACTCGGCAACTAACCTGCCGAAGAGTTCTTGTTCGCGGCGGTGGGTTTGCCACAAAAAATGGATTTGGAGGTTCGCACCTTGGCGACTCGACTTCGCCGCATATCGCAGATTGTGTTCTTCATCGCATTTGTCGCTTTGCTGCTACGCACAAAGCTGTTCGTCTCTTTAGGCGCCGATCGACCACCGGCGATTCCGGTCAATCTCTTCTTCAAGGTGGATCCGCTGGCTGCCCTGGTCAATCTGCTGGCAGACCACGCTCTCTATCGTGGGCTGGCGTGGTCTCTGATCATCCTAATTCCTACCTTGTTTCTGGGGCGCTTTTTCTGTGGCTGGATCTGTCCCATGGGCAGCCTGAATCACTTCCTGGGTAACCTCCGTTCAGAGTCCAAGGGGCGCAAGATACGGATTGCGGCCAATCGCTACAAAACGTGGCACACGACGAAGTACTTCCTGTTGATCGCCGGACTGATTGCGGCACTTTGGCGTAGCAACGTTGTCGGTTGGATCGATCCCTTCAGCTTGTTTGTGCGATCGACGGGTGTGTCTGTTCTGCCGGCGGCGGCCAGCAAAAAGTATTACGTTGTCTACCAGCCTCACTACTGGCCGAGCCTTGTGGTGTGCGCGGGCTTTCTCGCTCTGCTCCTGATGAATCTGCGCATCACGCGTTTCTGGTGCCGGGCGCTGTGTCCGCTGGGTGCGCTGCTGGGAGTTGCATCGCGGTGGTCGATTCTGGGGTTGCACAAGGATGCCGCAACCTGCAACAAGTGCAGCCGCTGCGAGATCAACTGCCAGGGTGGCGACGATCCAATCGGCGGGGCGCCATGGCACAAGACAGAGTGTCACCTTTGCTTGAACTGCGTAGAGGCCTGCCCCCACGGAAGCCTTGAGTTTCGCTTCTCGCGCAACTTCCAAACGACGCCGGAGGTTGTGGGAACAAGCCTGAGCCGCCGGAAAACATTGGCCGCGGTAGTGACCGGTCTCGCCGCCGTGCCCTTGCTCCGTGCGCAAACCGGGCTGGGCAAGGGACGCAACGACAGGCTGATACGACCACCCGGAGCAAAGGATGAGACTGACTTTCTCGCGCGGTGCATCCGTTGCGGGGAGTGCATGAGAGCGTGCCCGAACAATGCACTACATCCGGCAGTCACCGAGGCAGGGCTTGAGGGTCTATGGAGCCCGCTCGTTACGCCACAGATCGGCTATTGCGAGCCAAGCTGTGTGCTGTGTTCTGAGGTCTGTCCCACCGGTGCGATTCGGGAATTGACGCCACAAAAGAAGAGTTGGGAGGCTGGAAGCAATGAGGCTTCCCCGCCGATGCGTATAGGGACGGCAGTTTATGACCAGGGACTTTGCCTGCCGTGGGCCAAAGCCACTGAATGCGTCGTGTGTTTGGAGTGGTGCCCAGTGGTGCCCAAGGCCATCTATGTTCAGGCGGCCGAAGTAGTCGACGCGGAGGGTAAGGCATTTGCGTTGAAGCAGCCGCACATCGACACCAGCCGCTGCGTGGGCTGCGGGGCATGCGAGTTTTCGTGCCCGCTTCAAGACCAGCCGGGAGTCTACGTGACCAGCATGGGAGAAAGCCGGTCGCGATTCATTTGAAGTGTTGTCGATCGTTATTACCTTCAACCAATGAGGTTGCGCCTTAGAGTTGCTTGCTCCATTTGTCTGGCCTGCCGGCTTGTCCCCGGCGCAGCCAGCCGAAGACGCCGCCACCTGCCAGAACAGCAGCCGCAATCCAGCATATGGTCGTCGCGCGGTATTCCGATTCCCGGACGCTGGCAAAAGCAGTCTGGAATATCACGACTTCCAACAGCAGCCATATCACGGCGAGAGCCCAAAACCACCACGGACGCCTGCGAATTGTGATCGTAAAAACGTCGGTTGCGTTCGTCATGATTATCCTCTTCTACCGGAATGATCCTTTGTCCACCATTGTTCAAGATCGCGCTGCTTTCCGTAGCCGAATGCGTCGTCCATCACGCGGAATGCGCCATCCGTGGCCGGCGCATTCGATGCTGTGGCTTTCACTGCTTCGTGTATCCATGCCTGATCGCCCTTCGTGTAGGGGCAACTTGCAAGGCAGATACCGCAACCCGTACCTGTCTTCTGCCAGTATTCGTAACACTTGTAGGAGTCCTCGAACCAGGCTTTGTGTCCGGGATTGTTCCATGGGCCTCTGGTTTTGAAACTTGGCTCGTCGTCGAAAGACAAGGCGCGCGAAGGGCATGCCTCAGCGCATTTCTTGCACGTCTTGCAGAATTCAACCAGGCCGAAATCGACCGGCTTGTCGTATGCCATGGGCATATCGGTAAAGACCTTACAGAGACGGACTCCAGCTCCGAATTCGGGTGTGACCAGCTTGTTGAGGCGGCTCAGTTCTCCAATTCCCGCATCGACTGCGAACGGTATGCTCTGGGCCGTATCGTTCACGCAGGGTATGGCCTCATATCCGAGACCGCGGATGAATACGGCCATTGATGCCACTACGAAAGCGGAGTGGCTATAGCCGAGCGCCGCCGCGGTATCGCCCAGAGCAGTAGGAGCGCGAGATAGAAGGTCGAGATCCATGGGGATGGCAATGGCCACCACCCATTTCATCTTCCGGGGAATCACGAACTTGGTGTCGGTTACCGCAGGAACATCGGTGTCTTCGAAAACAATCTCTTTGTCTTGCCGTGGTTGAGTTGCTTGAGGCTGATCTTTTTCATGGACACCACACGGATGTTCTCCGTCACGATGCAATTCGGCGGAATGCTCACCGCCCGGATGTCCACCTTCCTGTCCCGGAACAAGCGGATGTTGTATCTTCTGCGAAGTATCTTTGTTCGGCGAATCTTTCCGCAGCTGCTCTCGGTGCGGTACCAGCAGGTTGACATAAGCTTCGTTCATCGGCGCGATTCCAACCAATCCAGCGCCATAGAGTCGCGCGGCGGCCTTCACCGTGTTCGCCATCTCTTCCAGCGAAGCAGTATAACGCTGGGTGACCGGCTCCTCCGTTGCGCTCACAGAGGGGCGTGTCCACGACAGCAGTCCCGAGCCTGGTTTGGCGCTATGCATCACGGTAAATGCGCCTTCGCTCAACTGGCGATCCGGCAAACTATATCCAGGCTTCTTTTCGATCGTCCATGCCGCCAAACGCTTGGCCTTTGAAGCTTGCTCCGCTTCAAACGAACCGGCTCCGTCGCGCTGGTTCTTCAACGGCCGATATATGGTAAAAATGTCGTTGCCAGAAAATCGCTTGTAATCTGCTGTCGTCTCACCCAGAGTGGGCCGGTCCACAACTCTGATCCATCTGGCACGTTTCCGTGCGCTGTCTGAACTGCCAGCACCCGTAGCCAGCGCCCACAGCGACCCAAGTGCGCCGCTTGCGGCAACAAGTCCACTCGCCTTCAAGAGGGTGCGTCTCTCCATTCGCTTGCGTCCTTCTTTCATGTCAGCTAGTTCCACGGCGCAAGTGTATTCCGCCACGCGAGAACCGTCCTCCGCCGAATGGTTGAGAAGACCTATCCATCTTTTGGTGGTTATCGATACTCCACTGAAAGCTGGAGTGGTTTCTCCATCGGATTCCCGATGGCAGGGCACGGAACTGGGAATATGGTTATCTCACTTTTGATTCGGCCACGCCGAACACTTTGGAGAGCCCTACATGCAGAGAGTTGCAGGCAAGTCGACTTGCGCCCATTCGTCATTTCTTATCCTGATGCTGCTCTTGGCATGCGCGCTTGGTCGCGCGCAGCTGACGGAGTCCACCCTGCACGGAAGCGTTGCCGATGCATCTGGTTCGGTTCAGCACGCAGCCGTTCTTGTCACCAATGAAGGCACTGGAATCAGCCGTTCCGCAACCGGAAATGCGGATGGAACGTTTACTATTCCCAACCTGCCGCCAGGACTTTATACCGTACGCGTCAAAGCTGAAGGATATAAAGCATTCGAACAGCGCGGTGTGGAACTGAATGTCGGAAAGTCTTCGGAAGTCAACGTGCGGTTAGAAATTGGCCAGGTCGATCAAACGGTAGAGGTAAACGCCGACCAAGCCAGAGTTCCAGTATCTACGGACGGGCGTCTGTCCGACACCCTGGAGAAAAATCAGATAACGGGACTTCCGATTCCGGGCCGCGATGTGTTCTTTCTGACAAGTCTGAGCGCCGGCGCCACCAGTATTCCCGGCGCATCGAGCTCAGGGAAACTGACGAATTCTCCGGCGGTCTCTGTCAACGGGAATCGCTTTCGTGGAGACAACTATGTGCTTGATGGCGCGCTGGACGCATATCTTCTCGAAGAAGGAACTCCATCGATCGTCCCCAGTCTGGATTCCATTGACGAGGTGCAGGTTCAGACCGACAATTTCTCGAGCGAGTACGGCAGAGGAAACGGCTCGGTTGTGAACATTCGCACCCGTTCCGGCACAAATAGCTTCCATGGCAGATTGTGGGAGTACCAAAAGAATGCGGCTTTCAATGCGGTCAATCGTTTCTCCATTACGGGCAAGCCGGCTCCTCTGGTCTTCAACCAGTTCGGAGGGAATTTTGGAGGACCGGTATTCAAGAAGAGAACATTCTTTTTCAGTTCGTATGAAGGTACCCGCAATGCATACGGGCAGCCATTCTCTTATCAGGTCGAGACGCCGGAATTCAGAAGCTATGTAGCGCAGACCCATCCGTCAGGTATTGCGAACCAATTACTCACCAAGTTTCCGGCTCCTACGCCGGTGCGTGTTGGCGCAGGGTACCTTGGCGAAGTGGATCTGAATGGCATTCCCGCGTCGGGAACGGCAGAAGTGAACGTGCCAGACAGCCTGCGGGACGATCAATATGTTGGGAGGATCGATCATACCTTCAATGAGCAGAAAGACACTTTGTACGGTCGCTGGATCGCAGAGTACGATCGTGACAACGGTACCTCGGCTGTCTCCGGAATATCCCTGCGCGGCTTTGGAGATCCCGCTCACTTCTTCTATGGGAATTTCAATTCCGGCGAAACCCATGTGTTTCAGAGGCCGATGGTCAACGATGCGCGCTTTTCCTTCAATGATGTAACCTTTAACTATGACCGCCCGTATATTCAATACCCATCTATCAGCATCACCGGAATTACTGCGGGCTTTGGAGATGCCGCCAGTCTGAACAGCCATTTGCGGACCTTTGAACTGCGCGACTCCCTTAGCGTCAATCATCGCGACCATCTCCTTCGTGCCGGCTTTGAATGGAGACACCAATTTGTCGGCTTCAATCTGGGCCAGCCTAGTGCTGGCGCGTTTTTCTTCAACGGGCTGAGCACCTTTGCCGCCGACCAGCCTTACGAGCAGACTCTCACCGTAACTCCCTCAACCGGCGAGCCTGCGGAGCAAGAGCGCGATTTCTCCTTTTATGAATACGGTATCTTCGCGCAGGACGATTGGAAGGTCACGCACCGCCTTACGCTCACGCTGGGCGTGCGCAACGACTACTTCGGCGACCCTTCCGAGCGCCGTGGCGAGCTGACATCCATCGTCTTCGGAACCGGCAGCACATTCGATGAGCAACTTGCGAATGCATCGGTCGGCCAGGTCGGCCATCTCTTCCACGGTTCTCCTCTCAACTTTTCTCCGCGCATCGGACTAGCCTACGATCCCTTCGGAGATGGGAAGAGCACCATTCGCGCAGGCTTTAGTCTGGCCTACGAGCCAATCCACGGGCACACTGTGATGGGCGGAACCGCCAACCCGCCGTATGCCATTAAAGGCGTCATCTGGCCTGCAAACGGCTATGGCACGACGATCGATTATGGAATTCCAGTGCCCTTCAACTCGGAGTTCAAAGCAACGCTCAATGCACAAGGCGGTGTTGTAGCGCCGGCTGGCGAGCCGCCCATTCGAATCTCTCCCTGGCTCATCGATCCAAAGCTGAAGACCCAGCACAGCGCGAGCTATTTCTTAAGCGTGCAACGCGAGGTCACCAAGAGTTGGATTGTGGAACTTGGCTATGTTGGAACCGAAGGCATCGACCTGGAGCGTCGCGACGACATCAATCGCTTCTCCGGCGATGAACTCATACACAATGGCCAAGCCTTGCGGATCAATCAAAACCTGGCGGGCGTCAACTATATCATGAGCAACGTTAGCTCCGACTACAACGCTTTCACCGCGGAAGTTCGTCATCAAGTGGCAACTGGATTCACCTTGCAGGCAAACTATCGCTGGTCCAAATGGCTCGACACATCTTCCGACACAAACACCGGCTCGTTCTTTGACAGCGGGGATGGATCGGTAGGTGCCGAAGATATCAATTGCCTCAAATGCGAGCGGGGCCTCTCGGAAATGGATATTCCCCGGCGGTTTACAACATCCGCGGTCTGGGTGCCGCAGTTCTCCAACCGGAACGGCCTTATTGCGAGTCTTTACAAGAACTGGCAGATCTCGACCATCGTATCCGCGCAATCCGGGCGGCCATTCAGCCCCTATTGCTCCGCTCCATCCAAGTTAGTCCATGAGGCGTCGGGCGCACTGGCGGATCTTGGCTGCGACTACAACCTGGACGGCGGCGGCGTAATGGGAGGCGGTTTCTATGACCGCCCGGATGCCCCTGCACAAGGCGCGGTGAAGAGTTCCTTTAAACAGAAGGACTTCATCAACGGGCTCTACAGTCCAAGCGTCTTTCCGCAACCCGTGCTTGGAACCGACGGCACGCTGGGAAGGGACTCATATCGCGGGCCGCGGCAGACTACCACCAACCTCGCGCTCGGGCGTAACTTCGGGCTCGGTGAGAGCATAATACTCCAATTCCGCGCGGACGCATCTAACGCATTCAACAACGTCAATCTCTACCTGCCGAACAACGATCTTGCTCTCGCGCTGCAATCCAATGGCACGTATTCAAGCACCTCGATCTTCGGCAAATCCACCAAGGCGTTTGATCCCCGCGTCTTTCAACTCAGCGCAAAAATCGTCTTCTAACCCGGTGGAGGCACTTCCCCTGCCTCCACTCGCCCCAATCCTTG
>Ga0302197_10004399_pt1 | contig 12356 bp, 11 predicted proteins | sample II_Bog_N2_1_FD_193526 | JGI IMG/M metagenome (GOLD analysis project Ga0302197, IMG submission 193526) | Peat permafrost microbial communities from Stordalen Mire near Abisko, Sweden - II_Bog_N2_1 | ecosystem: Environmental > Terrestrial > Soil > Wetlands > Peat | place: Sweden: Abisko...
TCCGCACAAAATCCAGCATGGCAAATTTTGCGCGTTGCAGCCGGCTCGGCAAAACGTCGCTGGTCGTCATGCTCAGCGAACAGTCCAGGCAGAACACCACGTCCTCGCCGAGCCACGCCTTGTCCGTCGCAACGCTGCCCCATTGCGGCCGCGCGAGCGCGAGGCCCGCTAGCGCGAAGGCCGCGAGCAGCAAAATATTTTTGAACTGTCGCCGTGCCAGGCTGTGTGACGCCGTTAGCTGCTCGACGAAATGCGGCGACGCCATCCGCGCCAGTTGCTTGCGGCGCGCGTGCGCGGCGTGCCGGTGCAGGAGCGCCAGCAAAACCGGCGCGACCGCCGCCAGCCAGAGCCAGCGCGGTTCGGCAAAATGGAAATCGGCAAAGTTCATGGCACGCGGCGAAACCGGGTGTTCGCCAGAATTATTTCCAAAGTCAAAAATCCAAGCGCGGCGAGCAGCGGCCATTCAAACAGCGGCTCGTAAGTGGCGAAGCGCCGCAGCTTCACCTCGGATTTTTCGAGCCGGTCAATCTGGTTGTAAATGCTTTGCAGCTCGCGCTGGTTTTTCGCGCGGTAAAAATGGCCGCCGGACAGCGCGGCCATTTTGCCCAGCACGGAATAGTTCGCCGGCTGGAGCAGCAGCGTGGGAATCACGTTGCCGTTCGCGTCGAGCCGGAAAATTCCCGTGGCCGGATCGAACGCCGGCATATTGCACGGCTCCTCAATGCCGATGCCGATGGCGTAGATTTTTGAGCCCATCGCGGCGGCGAGCTGCGCGGCGGGGAGCGGATCAATTTTCCCCAGGTTGTTGTCGCCGTCGGTCAAGAGGATGATAATGCGGCTCTTGCTGTTCGGCACCGCCTTGAGCCGTTTGGCCGCGACCGCCACGGCATCGCCGATGGCCGTGCCCAAATCCTGAATGATGCCGATGTGCAGCCGCGAAAGATTTTCGATGAGCCAGTCGTGGTTGAGCGTGAGCGGGCTGGTGAGATACGGCACGCCGGAAAATGCAATCAGGCCGATGCGGTCGTTCGGGCGCTTGGCGATAAAATCCTTCAGCACGCCGGAGGCGATGGCGAAGCGCGACAATTTTTCCGCCGGCTTGCCCATGTCAATCGCCTCCATGGACCACGACAAATCCAGCACGAGCATGATGTCAACGCCCGGCGTCTCGGTCTCGACGTGATAGTTTGTGAATCGCGGTCCGGCCAGCGCGACGATGCCGAGCGCGACCGCGAGCAGCCGCAGGAACATCAAAAACCGTCCGGCCGCCGCGCGCGCCTGTGCGCCCGCCGCGCGCGCCTGTGCGCCCGCCGCGCGCGCGATGTCCGCGCTGGAAAACGCCAGCGCCGAGAGCCGGCCGGTCTTGCCGAGCAGCAGCGCATAAACCGGCAGCAGGCCAAGCAGCGCCAGCAGCCACGGGAATTGAAATTCAAATTCGCCGTTCATTTTTCGGCTGGAGTCTGGCCGCGCAGTTCGGCGCGGCGTTTTTCGGCGAGCGCAACGAGTTCAAGCGCGCCGGTCGCGGCGTCGAGCGGCGCGGCGGCCGGCGCGGTTGAAAATTTCCGCCGGTCACATTCCCGCAAAAACTCGGAAATGGCTTTGGCGAGCGCCGGGCCGATTTTTTCATGGCCGGCGACTGCGGTGCAAAATTCGGTCGTAGTCACTTCGCCGGGCGGCAGTTCAAATGCGGTGACGACGTAGCCGCGCAGGATTTGCGAGACTTCGCTCAAGCGTTTTCCATCTTCCGGCTGGCGCAGCAGTCTGGTCATAGCTTCGCGCGCCACCACTTCCGGCGGCAAAATCACTTTTGTTTCGGGCCGGAGCAGCCCGCGCAAAAACAGAAACGCCACGGCAAGAAATGCAAAACCTGCCACGATGACGGTGGATTCATGCTGCTCCCAAAATGTCGGCGGGAGCTCGCCGTAGGCCGGAGCGAGCGCGGGCAAGGCGTTGGTGTCCGCCTCGACGCAAATCGGCAGGGCCGACAACAGCAGAAACATCGAACATTCAACATTCAACGCCCAGCTTTCAAGGCGGCTGCCGCGCCGCAATGTCCTTGGGCGTTGAATGTTGAATGTTGAATGTTGAATGTGTCTTTTCATTTCACCCGCGTCGCCGTCCCCGGCGGATTTCGAAAAACCGTTGCAGCACAGGCGCAAACGGCTCGGTGGTCTTGAGGCGCAGCGTGTCCACGCCGGTGCGGATGAGCGCGCGGTCGAGTTCCGCCAAACGCCCGGCATTTACGGCGGCAAATTTTTCGCGCACGGAACTGCGGGTGGAATTGAGTTCCAGCAGTTCGCCGGTCTCAGCGTCTTCAATCGTGACGAGGCCGGCATCCGGCAATTCGCTTTCGCGGGGATCGTGCAGGTGCAGGCAGACGACATCGTGCCGCGTGTTCGTCAGGCCGAGTTCGGCGATGACATCGCGGTTGGTAGGGCGCGTCACTCCGTGCGCGCCGACGGTGGCCAGCGGACTGCCCGCCCTACCTGTGTCGGAGTGCAAAAAATCCGTGAGCAGAAAAACAATCGCCCGGCGGTGAAGGACATGATTCAGAAAACCGAGCGCGCCGGAAATGTCCGTGCCGCGCCGACGCGGCTTGAACATCAGCATTTCCCGCACGAGCCGCAAAATGTGCCGCCGGCCTTTGCGCGGCGGGACGAACAGTTCCACCTCATCCGTGAACAGCAGCAGCGCGACCTTATCGCCATTCTTGGCGGCGGACATCGCGAGCGTGGCGGCGATCTCGGCGGCGAACTCGCGCTTGGTGCGGCTGGCCGAGCCGAAGCTGGACGACGCGGACACGTCCACGGCGAGGACGGCGGTGAGTTCGCGCTCCTCGCGGAAGCGTTTCACGAACGGGCGGCCGAGGCGGTGCGTCACATTCCAGTCAATGGCGCGCACATCGTCGCCGGGCATGTATTCGCGGAGATCTTCGAAATCCATGCCGCGCCCCTTGAAGCCGCTCAAATACGCGCCGCCCATCGTGTCGTTCACGAGGCGGTTCGTGCGGACTTCCACGCGGCGGACGGACTCGAGCAGTTCAGTGAGCGTCATCGGCTGATTAATGAGTCGCCAATGTAGATGCGGTAATCCTTGATGCGCCCGCCGCCTTCGCCCTGGCGCGGGACGTAGCGGAAGCCGGAAACCGTCTGCGACTGGCCGAGATTCAAAATCAGGAAATGCGGATAATTCGGCTGCGCGTTCTTCCATTCCGTGTGCCAGAAATTCGCCGTCTGGCCGTCAATCGCGTTTTCTGCCGAGCCGTCTTCGCCGGCGCGTTCCTCGCTGTCCACGTAGGCGATCGTCCAGCCGTTGTGGCTGATCGCGTTGCCGGCGGCGTCGAGCAAATCGAGTTCGGCCACGGCGGCGTAAGGTTTTCCGTCCTGCGCGTTCAGCGATTCGAGGCAGAAAAATTTCCCGGTGGCCGGCGCGGCAAACTTGATTTCCTGCGTGTCTGCGCCCGGCGCAAACGTGCCGGTGTGAACGGGCGTCGCCGAATCGAGATTCAGCTTCACCGCCGGGCGGTGCGTCTTGGCAAAATCTTTTTCGGGACGCAATTCGTCCAGCACCGGTTTTTCGAGGCCGGCGACGGTGAGGTTTTCCGGGCCAACCGTGTCGAGGATGATGATTTCATTTTCGCCGGCGCGCAGCCAGCAGCCGGGCGCGTAGGCGGTTTGCGTCGGGCCGATGTTCCAGAACCGGCCGAGGCAATGGCCGTTGACCCACACATCGCCCTTGCCCCAGTTGTGCAAATCCAGAAACGTGTCGCCGGCCTTTTCCAGCGTGAACGTGCCGCGCCAGAAGGCCGGAGCTTGGGCTTTGAGCGCCATGGCGACTATGTCTGATTTTGAATGGCTGCCCAAAACGCCATCAACTGCAATAGCCGGAGCGGGACGAAATTTCAGTCCCGCAATCATCTTGCCGTCCAGCGGCAGGTTGAAAATCTCCCAGTCTTTCAAAATTTCACCGCCGAGTTTCACCGGCGCGATGAGGCCTTTGCGGTCGGCCATCTCCGGGCCGAAATTGATGCGGCCTTGCGGCTCCACAAGGATGTCGAGCTGCGATTCCTTGTCGCGGGCGGGCAGCAAAATTTGCGCCTTCGCACTGCGGCGATCCAGGACGCCGACGCGGTTTCCGTCAATGAACACATAGCCGAAATCGTGGATGGCCGCCGCTTCGAGCGTGGTCGCTTCGCCCGCCGGAATTTTCGTGCGATACAGGATGCAGCCGTAGCCCTGGTCGTAGGCTTCCATGTTGCGCGGCGTTTCGTCCTTCACCGCCGCCGGAAGATTGTCGAACACCGGCGCGATTTCCTTCAACTCAACCGGCGCAAAGCTCACGACCGGATTTTGCGCGGGCGGTTCCGGCAGGGTTTCGCCGGGCAGAAGATATTTGGAAAACAATTCGCGCGTCGCGAAAAATTTCGGCGTGGCCCAGCCGGCCTCGCTGATGGGCGCGTCGTAATCGTAGCTCGAAGTGTCCGGCTTGAACGGCCGGTCGCAGCCGGACCACAGCCCGAACGTCGTGCCGCCATGCGCCATGTAAATGCTGAACGAAGCGCCCATGTCGAGCATGAGCTTCAGGTTGGGCAGATAATTTTCCGGTTTGCCCAAGTGGTGCGGCTGGCCCCAGGTATCGAACCAGCCGGGATAAAATTCACTACAGATGAGCGGGCCAACGGGCTGGATTTTGCGCACCTTCGCAAAATTATTTTTCACGTCGCTGCCGAAATTTCCGGCCTGAAACAGGTTCGTGAGCAGGCCGTTTTTCATCACCGACGGCGGATTGCACTGGAACAGCGGCACGTCAAAACCCGCGTCCACCAGGGCTTTTCGGATTTCGTCCATGTATTGCGTGTCCTTGCCGAAGAAGCCGTATTCGTTTTCCACCTGCGCCATGATGATCGGGCCGCCGTGTGTGATTTGCAGCGGGGCCAGCACCCGGCCGACTTCCTTCAAATAACTTTTCACCGCGCCGAGGTAGCGCGGGTCGCGGCTGCGAAGTTTGATGTCATCGTATTTCAGCAGCCACCAGGGCGTGCCGCCCATCTCCCATTCGGCACAGGCATACGGGCCGGGCCGCAGAATCACCCACAAGCCTTCTTCCTGCGCGATGCGGCAAAATTCCGCGTCGTCCGCCTGGCCGGTCCAGACATATTCGCCGGGATGCGGCTCGTGCAAATTCCAAAAGAGATACGCGCAGACCGTGTTCAAGCCCATCGCCTTCGCCATTTGCAAGCGGTGCCGCCAGTATTCCATCGGCACGCGCGCGGCGTGGATTTCGCCGCAGCGGATTTGCAGCCGCTGGCCGTCGAGCAGAAAATCATTCGTGCCGATGGCGAAGGTGTGCTTGGTTGCGGAATCCGCTGCCGGCTGTGCCGCGCCGGCGGCAAGGGCGCCAAGGATGGTAAGCAGCAGGGTGGTGATGATGGATTTAATGCGCATATTGAAAATTATTTTGCGTTACTCGTTTTGAATCGTCGTCAAGCCGGCATGGCCGGTATAAAAAATCAGCGCCATTCCGAATGCCCCAATCATCCAAAGAAACATAAACATGGCCATGAAAGGCATGCGGCAAGTTGATTTGATGTCCGCCTCGCTCGGGTTTGAAGCCAAATAAAGCACTTCCACCTTGCGACCAATTGGAACTGGCTTATCGGTGCCGCCCGTTGCGGTGAAAATTATTTTTTTATCCGGCGCTTGAAATTGAACTTTCGGGAAGAAATACGGCATGAAATCCGCATTCTTTTGTTCGTAGCCAACAATGACGCCATCCGTGATGAGACCTTTAAAGCGTAGTTTAAAAAACAGGCGAGCAATAAAACCCGCTATGCCTCCTGAAGCGATTGCTATCAGGAGCCACAAGGAACCATAAAGCATTCGTGAATCGGTGCTCATTAATTATTTGGATTTGCAGTCCTACGGCACGGGCACCGCGTTGAACACTTTCTTGATGATCGCATCCGTCGTCACCGCCTGCGCCTCGGCTTCGTAGGTCAGGATGATGCGGTGGCGCAACACGTCGGGGCCGATGCTTTTCACGTCCTCGGGAATCACATAATCGCGGCCTTGCAGCAGCGCCCACGCCTTGGCGGCGAGCGTGAGGAAAATCGTCGCGCGCGGCGACGCGCCGAACTGGATGAAATGTTTCACGTCCAATTTGAAATCCTGCGGCTTGCGCGTGGCAAAAACAATTTTCACGATGTAATCGCGGATTTTGTCGTCCACGTGGATTTGATCCACGAGCTTGCGCGTCGCGAGAATTTCATCGAGCGAGACGACGGGTTTCACCGGCTGCTCCGGACTGGTGAACGCCATGCGGTCGAGAATTTTTCTTTCTTCAACTTCATTTGGATAATCCAAAATCACCTTGAACATGAAGCGGTCCACCTGCGCTTCGGGCAGCGGATACGTGCCTTCCTGATCAATCGGATTTTCCGTGGCGAGCACGAGGAATGGCGATGGCAGCTTCATCGTTTCGCCGCCGAGCGTGACCTGCCGCTCCTGCATGGCTTCAAGCAATGCGCTTTGCACCTTGGCCGGCGCGCGGTTGATTTCATCGGCCAAAACAAAGTTGGCGAAAATCGGCCCGCGCGTGACGTGGTATTTGGAATCCTGCGGATTGTAAATGAGCGTGCCGAGAATGTCGGCGGGCAGCAGGTCGGGCGTGAACTGGATGCGATTGAACTTGGCTTGCACCGCTGTGGCCAGCGTGCGCACGGAGAGCGTCTTGGCGAGTCCGGGCACGCCTTCGAGCAAAACGTGGCCGTTGGCGAGCAGGCCGACGAGCAGGCGGTCCACGAGCGCTTCCTGGCCGACGATGACGTGGGCGATTTCGGCGCGGAGTTTTTTAATCCACTCGGTAGTCTGGGCGACTTGGTCTTTCAACGGGGCGTTCATGTGGGCAGAATTTAAGTGGCGGAGCAGGGCGATTCAAGCGCGGCGTTGGATTCTTTAAGGGCGTTGCCGGCGCTGGCGATAATTTCATCCGCTGGTTAAAAAGCCGCAAACCGGCCGGTGTCCGGCGCTGGCCAAAAAAAAACACCCAGCGCGAAGAGGCCGTAAAATCAGGCGATTGTCGGTTTCGGCGGGGAAGTTTTTCCGGTTGGCATCGCCGTTGCTAAAGCCGCATGAGCCAATGCGTAGTTGGCTAGCCGAGCACATATAAAACAAAACATTAAAAATGAAAAAAATCGAAGCAATCATCAAACCGTTCAAGCTTGAAGAAGTGAAGGACGCGCTCAGTGAAATCGGGATCGAAGGCATGACCGTCAGCGAGGTCAAGGGCTTCGGTCGTCAAAAAGGTCACACGGAAATCTATCGCGGCAGCGAATACACCGTGGACTTCCTGCCCAAGATCAAAATCGAGCTCGTCATCGCCGACGGCCAGAAGGACGCGGCCATCGCGGCCATCGTCAAGTCCGCCAAGACCGGCAAGATCGGCGACGGCAAGGTGTTCGTCTCCACCGTGGAGGAATCCGTCCGCATCCGCACCGAGGAAAAAGGCGACTCGGCTCTCTAATAACCCATCACACAAACCTCACTTATTAAAACGAACATGAAAAAATATCTTCTGACACTCGCCCTGGTTGCTGGCACGACGCTCGGCGCGCTTTCGCTCCGCGCGGACACCAACATGGTCGCCGCCATGACGAACGCGGTCGCCGCCGCTGCGGCTCCCGCCGCCGCCCCGGCTCCGACCAACGCGCCGTCCATGGAGCAACGCATGGAATCGGTCGAGGCGTATTTCGCCAATACCGACCCGACCGCTCCTTACAAGGACACGAACGGCAACTGGACGGTGAATTTCGGCCTGGCCGGAAACATCATCAACACCAACCTGGCCAACAGCACCGGTGCGAATGTCTCGTTCCCCGGCGCCGGCCATAATGCGTGGCTGCTCACCAGCACGGCGTTCGTGCTGTTCATGACGCTGCCCGGTCTGGCCCTGTTCTACGGCGGCATGGTGCGCCGCAAGAACGTCCTGTCCGTGCTCGCCCAATGCTTCCTGATCACCGGCCTCGTGACCATCCTCTGGGTGTTCGTGGGCTACGGTATGATCTTCGGCGGCACCGGCGACATGACCAAGGACTGGGTCAAGGGCTGGGTCGGCAATCCGATGGTCTGCTGGATGATGAACAACGTCACCTCCGCGCCCAACCCGAACTACTCCTACTGGGTCTCGGAAAACGTCTATGCCATGTTCCAGCTCATGTTCGCCGTCATCACCCCGGCGCTCATCCTCGGTTCCATCGCGGAACGCATGAAGTTCAAGGCGGTCTTCGTGTTCATGACGCTCTGGATGTTCATTGTTTACTTCACCCAGGGCCATGCGGTCTGGGGCATCAACGGCTACATGAACGGCGTGTGGAACGCGGCCGCGCCCATTAAGGCGATGGACTTCGCGGGTGGCACGGTGGTGCATATGACCTCCGGCTACTCCGCCTTGGTGCTCGCGCTGATCCTCGGCAAGCGCAAAGGCTTTGGCAAAGAAAACTTCGCCCCGCACAGCCTCGTGCTGACCTACATCGGCACCGGCATGCTCTGGGTCGGCTGGTATGGTTTTAACTCCGGTTCAGCCGTCGCGGCGGATGTGATTGCGGCCAACGCCTTCACCACCACCACGATTGCCACCGCCATCGCCTCCTTCGTGTGGCCGATGTGGGAATGGATCGTCAAGGGCAAGCCGAGCGTGCTCGGTTTCTGCTCCGGCGCCGTGGCCGGCCTGGTTGTGATCACCCCCGCTTGCGGTTACATCACGCCCCAGGGTTCCATCTGGATCGGCATTGCGGCCGGCACCATCTGCTGGTTCATGTGCTACAAGGTCAAGGGCTGGTTCGGCTATGACGACGCGCTCGACACGTTCGGCGTGCACGCCATCGGCGGGACCACCGGTGCCATCATGACCGGCATGCTGGCGCGCAACGCGGCGAACGGCAACTTCGCCACCAACCTGAGCAAATACGTCACCGACCACTGCTTCCAGCCGCTGCTGTGGGAACAGCTCAAGGCCGTGGGCATCACCATCGTGCTGAGCGTGGTGGGCACCATCATCATCGCCTACATCACCAAGATGCTGGTGGGTCTGCGCCCGACGGAAGAAGTCGAAATGACCGGTCTCGACGAATCCGAACACGGCGAACTTGGTTACCACGACTAAGACCGCAAGGTCAGGAGGAAGTTTCACCCGGCGGGCGATGCAAATCGCCCGCCGGTTTTCTTTTGCCCGGAGGCGGCGGGGCACGGCGGGGGAATGCCCAACAATTTGGAATGCCTGACTATCACCAAGGAGTGCCTGCCTATCGCAAAATACGGTTGGAAATGTTTCTTCACCGGCGTTAAAAAAGGTCAAGACATTCGTGAAGCGGGTCTTGGCACATCAGGTTTCGGTTGAAACTTCTTCATCGCGCGGCGGCGCAACCCCACTCGAACTTTCCCCGGCTCCGGCCGTTTGTCTGGCGGGTTCCCCGGCTGGCGGCGCGACGCCCTTTCCGCTCAAAAACACCCCGCCGAACCCTTTTTTCACGCCAACGCCCCCGCCGACGGTGCCATCCGAGCCGCTGACGGTGTCAACGGAGCTGCTGACGGTGCCATCCGAGTCGCGGATGGTGCCAGCGGAACTCCTGACGGTGCCATTGGGTCTGCGAATGGTGCCATCGGAGTCGCGGATGGTGTCATCGGAGTGGCCGATGGTGCCGTTTTTTCAATTGGGAAAACGAACTTTGAACGCGGTGGCACCATCCGGCCGCTGGTTTATCCGGCCTTTGCCCTCAAAAACCCGGTTTTGCCGCCCATTCGCCCGCTGCCCCTTTTCCTGTTAGTCAACCTAAACAAAATAACGAACGAATGACTGAATAAAAAAATAAAAAATATGAAACATCAAAACTTTTATCCCAGCGGCATCGCCAAACAGATTGCCTGGAACGGGAATTACGCCGATAAAATAGCCCTCAAAGGTGCGGTGCTGGGCCTGACCCCCGACCAGGTGGCGGCCATTGTGGCGGACTGCCTCTGGCTGATCTACGTGCTCCAGCATTGGGCGGACTCAGTGAACAGCTTTTCATCGGGCTGTAGCAAGACCACCCTCGCTGCGCAGACCGGCACCGGCAACGACGTCATGGTGCTCAACACCCACACCGCCCCCGCGCTGCCGCCTGGCGTCACTCCGCAACTTCCGGGCTCCCTCACCCGCATCATGGCCAGCGTCCAACTGGTGAAGAACAGCGGCAAATGCGACGACGCCACCGCCGTCGAACTGGGCATTGTGGGCAGCGTGATGGTCGGGCCGGATTTGACCGTGCTGATGCCCCTCATCCACGTCCTGCTGATGAGCGGCCATGTGGTGATCAAGTGGGGCTGGCAGGGTTTCGGCCTCTATCTGAGCAGTTGCGAAATCTGGGTGGACCGTGGCGATGGCAAGGGCTTTGTGTTCCTGACCATAGACACCACGCCCAACTACACCGACACGCAGCCGCTTCCCGCCGTGGCGGCCAAGTGGACTTACAAGGCCATCTACCGCATGGACGAGGCGCAAGCCGGCCTGTGGAGCGCGCCCGTGAGCATCAGCGTGGTTGGCTGAAACCATGAAAAGACTAACGGAAAATTGGCGGCCACCGGCAACGGTGGCCGCTTTTTTGGCAAAAATTCTCGACATGGTTTGGAAATGGGCAGATTCTGCGGGCAGAAAAATTTGGCTTTATGAGCAATCCAAGAGACATCGAAAATATGAGAACAACATTTTTATATGCAGCAATTGCCGATGCTCAAGGCACAATTCGCGCCACAGATTCAAAGATTGGTGTGTTGCTAGTAATTCTTATCATTCCCTTAACAAAGTTTGGAGCAATTTACGGAAAATGTTCTGCATTGCTTGGAGGTGAGAATAAATGCCTTGCAGAGTTTGTTGCCGTGCTGACATTTATGTTTGTCTGCCTTTGGTTTTTAAGTTTTCTGGCGGCAATGAGGGCGATCATTGCGATTGATGACCCGTCGCGACACATTGATGGCACAAAACCAACTGGCATATTTTATTCGGGTGGGTTGTTTGACCCAAAGTTTTTGGATGCCCTCCTAAACAGGCCAATACTGGCAAAAAAACAACTGCAACAGCAATTAGCTGAATTGCCAACATCTGCCGAAGACATAAACAAAGAATTGCTGTTTGAACATGCAAAACTCGTCTATATCAGGGCAATGAAAATAAACCGGATGAAATATGCTTTTGGTTTTGGTATAGCATGGGTTTTTTCGGGCGGTGCGTTGTGGCTAATGAGTTTGCTGTTTCACAAGTTCTGAATTATGACCGAAGTCAAAGCAAAGGAAATCACCACGCTTGTCAATGATTCACTCGATGAGGCTGAAGGCGTTTGGGGAAAGGTTGGGACTAAACTCTTGAACAGGGCATTGGCCAAAAGCGCTCAATTTGCGAACGAAGCAGTGCAGGCTTCAACTCCTACGACATTCCCTGGATATGAATTTATTGAAGAAGGCAAACCGCTGGTAGATGAGTTTATCGCTCTAGTTTTGGACATGAGAGATTCAAGTAAGCATTTGAATTGTGCGTGCGCTCAAGCCAAAGTTGAAATGCTCCAAAGAGTATTTTATGAAACTGCTGCAATTTTACCTGCTTGTTCAAAAGTAATTTCTGATGAAAAAGGCGGTGTCACAGAATATTTGGGGGATGGATTACTTGCTTTCTTTCGAGTGAACGAAAGTGATAAGGCGGAGGCATGTTACACAGCGCATCGCGCGGCTTCAGGATGCATGAAAGCTATTTCCGAAATTATCAATCCCATTCTGGATGTTCGTTATGATTTGCCAAAAATTGAAATCGGGATTGGTATGTCTGTAAGCAAGGCTGTGTTGACGGTCACAGGACAGGCCAATTTTGTAAAGCCAGTTGCTTTTGGGCAATGTTTATATCACGCCACAAAATTATCAAAAGGCCGAGGGGAAATTATCGTTGATGAGGCTCTCAATTTAATTTGGCCAAAAAGTGATGATGGAACGCTTTTATTTTCTTTCAGAATGATGAAGGACAACATAAAGGGCTATGTTATACAAAAGACAAAATAATCCATGAACCGTCTCTTATTCGGTGACAATCTCCAGTGGCTGCGCGATGCGAAGGTTTTTCCCGACGCCAGCGTTGACCTCGTTTATCTCGATCCGCCGTTCAATTCCAATGCGGATTACAACGTCCTGTTCCGCGAGGCGTCCGGCGAGGCCAGCCAGGCGCAGTTCCACGCCTTCACCGACACCTGGAACTGGGCGGACGCCGCGCAGACCTACGCCGAGTTTGTGGACCACTGCCCGAACACCGCCGTCGTGGAAATGGTGGAGGCGCTGCATTCCTTC
>Ga0302197_10004401_pt1 | contig 12350 bp, 9 predicted proteins | sample II_Bog_N2_1_FD_193526 | JGI IMG/M metagenome (GOLD analysis project Ga0302197, IMG submission 193526) | Peat permafrost microbial communities from Stordalen Mire near Abisko, Sweden - II_Bog_N2_1 | ecosystem: Environmental > Terrestrial > Soil > Wetlands > Peat | place: Sweden: Abisko, Stordalen...
GTAGCCATAGCCGCGCACGGTACGGATGCGGGCGTGTGGTTCCAGCTTGCTGCGCAGCCGCGAGATGTAAACCTCGACCGCGTTGGGCGTGACTTCGTTGTCCCAGCTGTTGAAGCAGCTGATGATTTTTTCCTTGCGGATGAGCTCGCCGGCATGGCGCACGAACAGCTCCAGCAGGTCCCATTCGCGCGGGGTCAGGGCCAGCGGCACGCCCGCGAGCAGGGCGACGTGGCGGGAAATATCGAGGGCGAGGGCGCCGTTGCTCACCTGCGCATCACGGTGGCCCAGACGGCGCCGGGCGACGGCACGCACGCGGGCTTCCAGCTCCTTGAGCGCCACCGGTTTGACGAGGTAATCGTCGGCGCCGATGTCGAGGCCGCGCACGCGGTCTTTCAGTGAGTCACGCGCGGTCAGGATCAGTACCAGCAGGTCTTCGTGCAGGCGGCGAATGCGGCGCAGCAGGTCGATGCCGTCCTGATCGGGCAGGCCGAGGTCAAGAATCATCACTTCGTGGCGCCGGCTGTGTAGCGCCGCCAGTGCCGTCTGGCTGGTGCTGGCGGTTTCAACGTCGTGCCCGGACAGGCGCAGGCCGTCCGCAATCCCCTCGGCCAGCAGTGCATCGTCTTCTACAAGCAAAATCCGCATTATATTCCTCCCCCGATCTGAGCATTTTGACAGAGTATTGCGGTCAATGTTCCGGATTTTTTGTGGAGGATGGCCACATTTTGAAGTCAGTTTTCTGCAAGCTCGTGTAGTGATTCGTGGCCTTGCCTGTCGGTCCGGGCTTGTGGCGCAGGCGCTTGCCAGCATTGGTGCTACTCGCCGGCTGGCGGCTTTTCTGTCGGTGGCCAATGCGCGCGCATAAAAAAGGGCCGGATATCCAATCCGGCCCTCTTGCTGTGCAGGGGAAGTATTACATTGTCATTCCACGTACTCGTGGTGCTGGCTCTGGTCGAGGCCCAGCTGTTCATCATCTTCCGACACGCGCAGGCCGATGAAGATGTTGACCACCATGAGGATGATGAAGGTCATGAAGGCGTCGTAAGTGACGGTAGCAAGTACGCCGATCACCTGGGTCATGACCTGGGCGCCCGAAGACTCGACACCGGCCACGTCTTTCGACACCAGAATACCCGTCATGATGGCGCCCGCCGCACCACCCACCGCATGCACGCCAAAGGCGTCCAGGGAGTCGTCGGCGCCGATGAAGGACTTGAGCTTGGTCGCGCCCCAGTAGCAGATCACGCCGGCCACGAGGCCGATGATGAGCGCGCCCTTGGGGTCGACAAAGCCGGCTGCCGGGGTGATGGCCACGAGACCGGCCACGGCGCCGGAGGCGATGCCGAGCACGGTGGGCACACCCTTGCGATACCACTCGGCAAACATCCAGGACAGTGCGGCCATGCCGGTGGCGATCTGGGTAGCGGCCATGGCCATACCGGCGCGGCCATTGGCAGCGACAGCGGAACCGGCGTTGAAGCCGAACCAGCCCACCCACAGCAGCGAGGCGCCAATAACGGTCAGCACCAGGTTGTGCGGGGGCATGGGTTCGGTGCCGTAGCCCTTGCGCTTGCCCAGCACAAAGGCGCAGACGAGGCCGGCCACACCGGCATCGACGTGCACCACGGTGCCGCCGGCGTAGTCGAGCATGGCGGGGGTATAGTTGGCCAGCCAGCCGTCAGTAGCCCAGACCCAATGCGTGATGGGGCAGTACACCAGAATGCTCCACATACCCATGAACATGAGCATGGCGGAGAATTTCATGCGCTCGGCAAAAGCACCGCAAATCAGCGCGGGCGTAATGATGGCGAAGGTCATCTGGAATATCACGAACACCGACTCGGGAATGGTGCCGCCCGCGAGCACGGTATTAACGCCGATGCCATTCAGGAAGGCCTTGCTCAGGCTGCCGAGATAAGGACCGCCAGTATTGAAGGCGATCGAATAACCGACGACTGTCCACAACACCGTCACCAGCGCCGTAACGGCAAAGCACTGCATGATGGTGCCGAGCACGTTTTTCTTGCGCACCATGCCGCCGTAAAACAGGGCCAGGCCGGGAATGGTCATGAGCAAGACGAGTGCGGTGGAAGCGAGCATCCAGGCGGTGTCGCCGGAGTCAATCTTGGCGGGTGGTGTGGCAGCAGCGGGTGCAGCGGCTGCGTCGCTGGTGGCGGTGGGCGCGGGGGCAGCCGAGGCGGCGGTTGCCGCTACTGTTGCTGACGCCGCAGGAGGGGCCGACGAACTGTCGTCGGCCATCGCGGCCAGGGGCGCCATGAGCCCCCCGGCCAATAAAAGCACAGCAAGTATATTTCTCAAGACACAGTCTCCCCTTGCAAAGAAAAGCAATCAAATGGTGGTGGAACAGACGGCATCCTTGCGGGGCTAAGCAGGGCCTGAATCAAGACGAAACAGGGCGGTACTCCATTCCGCAGCCGAGAGCTGCGGGCCGCTAGCCTGCTGTAATGGGCAGAGGTTCCTGAGTGGGTGAAAGTGCCGGGAGGCGGCCAGGAACATGACTCCGTTGGCAGAGATATTGCGAAAGCCGTGCCAAAGAAAAGAAATGCTGTTTATTGCGGGGGGTTTAGGGTCTTGTTCTGGTAATTCGCGCTGTAACTCGCGTGTAATGACGGTAGTGCTGGTAACGGGACTGTATTTTTCGCACGGAAATGAAGCAGGGCGGGGGAGTTGTGCCTCATCGTTGGCTGAGGGCAGGCAGGCTGCATCGGGCTAAATAAGTTTGAGCAAATATGTAGGCGGAAAAGGCAGTTCAGGACAGGCTTTGGTGACGCAAGCGAGTCAGTCTCAGGGCCGGGCAACAAACAGGCTAACCGCCGCGCCGTAGTACCAGGCGGCTTTTTCAAAGCAAAAGCCCAGCTTTTCCAGCACCCGCACCGAGGCTACATTGTCCGGCCACACCACCGCGACAATCTCCGGCAATTCCAGCCGCGTAAACCCGTAGTTGAGCATCGCGCCCGCCGCCTCGGTGGCATAGCCATGGCCCCAGGCATCGTGTACGAGCCGGTAAGCCAACTGGATACGCCCGGTATCTTCCAGCGGCGTCAGGCTGACCCAGCCTGTGAATGCTTCCCCCAATGTGATAACCCGGTGCCCCAGCCGGCTGGGTGGCTCGCGCATGTGATCGAGCAACTCCGCACGCCGCTCCGGCGAGGGATTGATGAGCCCCGTGGTGTAGCGCATGACATGCGGGTCGGCCTCCATGGCGAGAATGGCAGCGACATCGCCCTCCACCATGCTGCGCAACACCAGTCGCGCCGTCGTCATTTTCATGGCATGAAAAGCCGCTCAGTTTGATCGTGCCAGTCTAGCCCCGGCACAGGCCCCTTGTCACATTCGCGGTTACGCCGCCACCACAGGGCGCTACCCGACCCTATACAAGCTGCTACAACACGACACGCAACTATTGCCGCGTTGGCGCATCTTACCTTATGAGCGCCTTATTGCTGTGGCGCACGGTAAAACAGGGCAGGCACGCTTGAGCGTGCTGCCCGCCAGGAGGAAAGCATCATGCGTAAAGTAACGGTTTATCTGATCGGGTCCGTGCTGTTGGCCAGCCTGCTGACGGGTTGTTGCGGGCCGATGTGGCGAGGGTGTGGTGGGGGCTATCATCATGGGTATTATTATGGGGGCGACGGGTATTATCGGCGCTGAGCTTGTTGCTGGCATGACGCCCGGTGGCGTTTGTGCGGATTGCCTCTCCCTTCGGGATGCGTCTCTGGACGGGAGGCAGTCCGGGCTGCGCCGGGAGAGGTCGCCGCGACGCGGCGGGAGAGGTCGCCGCGACGCGGCGGGAGAGGGGAATTTGCGATGAAGCTTACTATTTTCTCCGTCATCCCCGCGAACGCGGGGACCCAGCGCCTTTGCCTTTGCTTTTAAAAAGCTTGCCCGCCTCATGACACCAGTCTACGCCCCAACCGCCACCCGCGCCGCCCGCAATATCGCAATCAGATAAGTCACATTCGCCCGCCCGATCAGTGAGCCATTCGTCACCAGCTTGCGATAGGTCGCATACATGCGGCGATGCATGTCGATGCTGTGCGTGGGGGTGTTTATATTGCGGCCCCGGAAGCTGTTGAAGCGGCCGGTGTGGTTGACCAGGAAATTGGCCGTGGCCCAGTGGTCTACTTCGTAGTTGGGGTCAAAGCCGCTGAAGCGCACATTGCTGCCCACCGGCGCCGCCTCGCGTTCCACGATTTCCTTTTGCGTGGGGGTCAGTTCCCGGTAGGCGTTTTCAATATACGCCCACATGTCCAGGAAGTTACGCACCTCGTCGGTGATCGCTTCGTTTGCCGTCTTGGTTTCAAAAATGCCGGGGTACTCATGCCGTATGCCCCAGGTATTCCCCGACGTCAGCGCCGCCGACACCAGCTTGGGGTCAACCTTGCCCTGAATCTTCAGGTGGGCCGACAACTCGCACAACATGGTAAGAATCAGTTTTTCACCGTCGCTAAGTTCCATTTCGACCTCCGGCAACCTGTTTTTATGTTTTATGGTTTTACGTGCCAGCGCCCACAACGGGCAGGCGGCTCCGCCACCAGCGTTCCCTGTCCAGCACCCGGTGCGGGAAATAACGTCATTTATCTTGGACAGCAAACCCCGTCACAAATTCAACACATCACAGCAATTATTTTGAAATCAACCACAATCCATCGCAATGCCCACTATCCCCTCTCCCTCCGGGATGCCCCCCAGGATGGGGGGTAGTCCGGGCTGCGTCGGGAGCGCAGCTGGTAGAGGGGCAGGGGTGAGGGACCGAGCGTGGACGACCAACGGGGGTAAAAAACTACCGCGCACCGTTCGCCATCCTTCCTCAAATTCTCAGCCCCGCCAAAAGTCACTGGGTCCCCGCGTTCGCGGGGATGACGGAGAAAATAGTAAGCTCCATCTCAGATTCCCCTCACCCGCCGCTACGCGGCGACCTCTACCGGCTGCGCTCCCGGCGCAGCCCGGACTGCCTCCCGTCCAGGGAGGCATCCCGAAGGGAGAGGCAATCCGTTATTAACCCCGTCAGCGGTTCATCAACGGGGCGGACCTCCCGAACCCCCATGAGTGAGCCGAGAAGCGCAGAAAAATCCGGAATAGCCCGAAGGGTGAGCGGCAGGGACGCCGCTCATTTTTGAGACTGGACAGGGACGTCCTGTCTCAAAAACCCGGATTTTTTGAGCATCGCAGGGCACTCCGCCGCAGGCGGGGCGAGCGTTCGGGGCGCGTGGGGCACTTAGGGGGTGCCGCGACGCGCCCCCTAAGTGCCCGCCCGGCACAAGGGCGCTCAAGCCACAACTTCAATCAGAGTTCAGCCCGCATTGCGGCCTCAAACTCTCCTTTTCATTCGGCGGAAGGTCTTCGGGATTCCGCCCTACAGTTCTGCGACCGCTATAAGCTGTGAAATGATTTTAATGGTCTAATAGGGAGCCTATGGCTAAGCAATAACATGGCGGGATGCATGGTTGAATAGGTGATGTGCTCTGCAAGATCATATGGAAGATTGAAAAACTTGATCATCCATCGGTTTTGCTCCGAAAAGTCCATTTCATCTAGGTGCGAATTGTTTGATCTTATCTTCATGCCACCGTTAACTTCGACATTTGGCTTGTAATGCACATAGGAGTTTCTCAGCTTTATTAGTCTGCTCAGTGTTTCATAGAGCTCTTTTCCCTTTTCAAGGCAGTAAGAATTTTTTATTAATTTTGGCCCATGCGTCCATTTTTGTTTAAGGTCTGACTTTTCTAAAATTTCAAATAATTCTGGGGTTCCTGATTTTGCAAAATAAATTGACATCGCAATATTGATTATAGCTTCGCATAATGCATGACTATTAAAGATGGCCTGAATAAAGACAACTCGCATCGGCCGAAAAATTAGTGTGTGGTGCTGGTATGCAGGGTCTGCTTGTAGTGCAATTCCGGGAGCTACTAACTCCTCGAGCTCTCCAGTTTCTGCTCCCGGGTTTAGTTTGGCCAACCTTTTAACTTCTGAGTCTCTTAATTCTTGGAACGCAGATAATGGAAGTGGCGAAAATTCTTTATCTTTTGTCATTAGACCTTCGAAAGACTTCCATGTCTCTTTAAGGGCTAGCTCAATAAAGGTGTGATGGGATGAAAATCCAACCGATTCTGTCATTTTTGTGTTGGCTCGTCGTAAGTCTACTGAGTAGGTTGTAAGAGCCGCCATGTAGTCCTGCGGCTCTTCTTTCTCGATCTGCGCTAAAGAGCTACCAGCTCAACGCCCCCCCAGTCTGATACTCCGTAACTCTCGTCTCAAAAAAGTTCTTCTCCTTCCGCAAATCCATAATCTCCGACATCCACGGGAAGGGGTTTTTAGCGCCAGCAAACTGCTCACCCAGCCCCAACTGCGCCAGCCGGCGGTTGGCAATAAACTGCAGATACTCCTCCATCATCGCCGCATTCATACCCAGCACGCCGCGCGGCATGGTATCCCGCGCATATTCAATTTCCAGCTGGGTGCCTTCCAGGATCATCTGGGTGACTTCCTGCTGGAAGCTGCGGCTCCACAGGTGGGGGTTTTCGATCTTGATCTGGTTGATCACGTCGATGCCGAAATTCACGTGCATGGACTCGTCGCGCAGGATGTACTGGAACTGCTCGGCCACCCCGGTCATCTTGTTGCGGCGGCCCATGGAGAGAATCTGGGTAAAGCCGCAATAGAAGAAAATGCCTTCGAGCACGCAATAAAAGGCGATCAGGTTGCGCAGCAGGCGCTGGTCGTCTTCGGGGGTGCCGGTGTTGAAGGTGGGGTCGCTCAGGCTGTGCGTGTACTTGAGGCCCCAGGCGGCCTTGCGCGCTACCGACGGCACTTCGCGGTACATATTGAAGACTTCGCCTTCCTCGATGCCCAGCGACTCGATGCAGTACTGGTAGGCATGGGTGTGGATGGCTTCTTCAAAGGCCTGGCGCAGGATGTACTGGCGGCACTCGGGATTGGTGATGAGGCGGTAGATGGCCAGCACGAGGTTGTTCGCCACCAGCGAATCGGCGGTGGAGAAAAAGCCGAGGCTGCGCAGCACGATGGTGCGCTCGTCGGTGCTCAGGCCTTCGGGCGAGCGCCACAGGGCCACATCCTTGGCCATGTTCACTTCCTGCGGCATCCAGTGGTTGGCGCAGCCGTCCAGATACTTCTGCCAGGCCCAGTCGTACTTGAAGGGCACCAGCTGGTTGAGGTCGGCGCGGCAGTTGATCATGCGCTTGTCGTCGACCTGCACGCGGGCAGCGCCCATTTCCAGCTCTTCAAGGCCGGGGGTGGGGTCGAGTTGGGCGAGGGCGGCGGCGGCGCGTTCGAGCAGGCTGGCGTCGGGGTTGGCCAGGGCTTCTTCAGCCTCGACCTGCTTGAGGGCGGCGGCGATTACGGCGGGGGCTACGGCGCCAGCGGGGGCTAGGCCAGCAGGGGTTCCTGCGCCAGCGGATTGATGGGCGCCAGCAACTGTAGGTCCAGTTGCTGGTGCTGCTCCAGCAGATACCACTGCTGGTGCGTCCGCCCGTGCTGGGCCCGCAGGTGCTTGCGCAGGTGCTGGCGCTGACTTGGCCGGCGCAGGCTTGGCTTGCGCAGCGGGGTTCTCGTCCTCATAAAAATCGTCCCAGGAAATCATCTGTTCGTAATCCTCGATACTGTGCTTTGGGGGCGTTGCTGGCAAGGGCAGGGCGGGTAGTAATTGCTTACACCCGCCCAAGCGCACCCTTACTGGCAGGCCTCGCAATCCGGGTTGTCGATGGAGCAGGCGGTGGGCACCGGCGCGGCTTCCAGCGGTTCGCTCATCTGTGTCTTCACGGCGTTCAGCGCACCATCGGAAATGGTGGACTTTTCTGCCGTGGTGGCGCCCACGGCGCGCAGGTAGTAGGTGGTCTTGAGGCCACGGTACCAGGCCATGCGGTAGGTCACGTCGAGCTTCTTGCCGGAGGCGCCGTTGATGTACAGGTTCAGCGACTGCGCCTGGTCTATCCACTTCTGCCGACGCGAGGCGGCGTCCACCAGCCACTTGGGCTCGATCTCGAAGGCGGTGGCGAACACGGCCTTGATGTCGTCGGGAATGCGGTCGAGCTTTTGCAGGGAGCCGTCGTAGTACTTGAGGTCATTGGCCATCACGTTGTCCCACAGGCCGCGCGCCTTCAGCGTGTGCACCAGGTAGGGGTTGACCACGGTGAATTCGCCGGACAGGTTGGACTTGACGTACAGGTTCTGGAAGGTCGGCTCGATGGATTGCGACACGCCACAGATATTGGAAATGGTGGCGGTCGGCGCAATCGCCATGACATTGGAATTGCGCATGCCACGGGTCTGCACACGGCTGCGCAGGCTGGCCCAGTCCATGCTCTGGCTGCTGTCCATGTCCACATAGCCTTCGCCACGGTTCTGGGCAACGAGCTTGATGGAGTCGATGGGCAGGATGCCCTGGCTCCACAGCGAGCCGTCGAAGCTTTCGTACACGCCGCGTTCACGGGCGAGGTCGGCGCTGGCTTCGATGGCGTAGTAGCTGATCACTTCCATGGAGCGGTCGGCAAATTCCACGGCGGCCTTGCTGGCATAGGACAGGTTCTGCACGTAGAGCGCATCCTGGAAGCCCATGATGCCAAGGCCCACCGGGCGGTGGCGCAGGTTGGACGTCTCGGCGGTCTTCACGGCGTAGTAATTGATGTCGATGACGTTGTCGAGCATGCGCACGGCGGTCTTCACGGTGGCCTTGATCTTGTCCACGTCGAGGCCGTTGGGGCCGACGTGGTTGACCAGGTTCACCGAGCCGAGGTTGCACACCGCAATTTCGTCCTTCGAGGTATTGAGCGTGATTTCCGTGCACAGGTTGGAGGAGTGCACCACGCCCACGTGCTGCTGCGGCGAGCGCAGGTTGCACACGTCCTTGAAGGCAATCCAGGGGTGGCCGGTTTCAAACAGCATGGACAGCATCTTGCGCCACAGGTCCTGGGCGCGGATGCGCTTGAACAGGCGCATGGTGCCGGCGTCGCAGCGGGCTTCGTATTCCTTGTAGCGGGCCTCGAAGGCGGCGCCGTAGAGGTCATGCAGGTCGGGCGCATCGCTGGGCGAGAACAGGGTCCACACGCCGTCTTCGAAGACGCGCTTCATGAACAGGTCGGGCACCCAGTTGGCGGTGTTCATGTCGTGGGTGCGGCGGCGGTCGTCGCCGGTGTTCTTGCGCAGTTCCAGGAACTCCTCGATGTCGAGGTGCCAGGTTTCCAGGTAGGCGCAGACGGCGCCCTTGCGCTTGCCGCCCTGGTTGACGGCCACGGCGGTATCGTTGGCCACCTTCATGAAGGGCACAACGCCCTGTGACTTGCCATTGGTGCCCTTGATATAGGCGCCAAGGGCACGCACGGGTGTCCAGTCGTTGCCGAGGCCGCCAGCGAACTTGGACAGCATGGCGTTGTCCTGGATGGCGCCGTAGATGCCGTGCAGGTCATCGGGCACGGTGGTCAGGTAGCAGCTGGAGAGCTGCGGGCGACGCGTGCCGGAATTGAACAGCGTGGGCGTGGAGGCCATGTAGTCAAAGCTGGAGATCAGGTTGTAGAACTCGATGGCGCGGGCTTCACGCTGCTTTTCCTGCATGGCGAGGCCCATGGCCACGCGCATGAAGAAAATCTGCGGCAGTTCGAAGCGCACATCGTTGGAATGGATGAAGTAGCGGTCGTACAGGGTCTGCAGGCCGAGGTAGGTGAACTGGAAGTCACGTTCGTGCCTGAGGGCGGCGCCCAGCACCTTGAAGTCGTAGCCGGCCATGTCGGGGGCCAGCAGCTCCAGCTCGATACCCTTCTTGATATAGATCGGCAGGGCCTGCGCGTAGTAGGTGGCCATTTCGGCGTGGGTGGCGGAATGGGTGATGCCGAGGAATTCCAGGCCTTCACTGCGCAGGTGGTCGAGCAGCAGACGGGCGGTCACGTAGGTGTAGTTGGGCTCCTGCTCGATCATCACGCGGGCGCACATCACCATGGTGGTGTTGATGTCGTCTTCCTTTACCCCGTCGTACAGGTTCTTCAGGGTGGCCTCGACGATCTGGTTGGCATCGACGCCTTCCAGGCCTTCGCAGGCATTGCTGACCAGGGCCTCAAGGCGGGCCAGGTCGAGCGGCTGGCGGCTGCCGTCGGCCAGGGTCATGTTCAGGGTCGGGTGCACCTTGGGCTTGCTGACCTGCGCAGCCTCGCGGGCTTCGCTGCGGGAGTTGCGGTAGATCACATAGGCGCGCGCCACCTTCTGCTCGCTCGAACGCATCAGGGCCAGTTCGACCTGGTCCTGGATTTCCTCGATATGCACGGTGCCGCCGGTAGGCATGCGGCGCTTGAAGGTGGTGGACACCACCACGGTCAGCTGCTGCACCACTTCGTGGATGCGCGAGGAGGCAGCAGCCACGCCGCCTTCCACGGCCAGGAAGGCCTTGGTGATGGCGACGGCGATCTTGCTGTCTTCATAGGGCACCACGGTGCCATTGCGCTTGATCACGCGCAACTGGCCGGGGGCGGTGGTCAGCACGTCGCTGGCCATGGTCGGGGCCGGCTTGAGAGCGGGGGCGGCATCGCCGCGGCTGGATTCCGTGTACATAGAAGTGTCCCTCAAATGAGTCTTTAAAACAGGTGACGCAAGAACAAACCCGGATGCTGTGCTGGCTATTGGAGGGGCGACGGGCGGCGAAGAAACACGGAGACTGCCAAGTAAAACACTACATCTTGTGTTCCGTTACGCTGAAATCCTTGCCCGAAAACCGGCGTGACAGCTGCCGGAACTCCCTCTAAACCTTGTTGTTATTGGCGTTACACGGACCTTTCCCTGGTTTTTCTTGGTGTGGCGCTCTGTATAAGGAAGGGTATTGCCAGACTGCCTGTCGGGCCACTTGCCCGGTCACAACGCAACATATGGTGTTTGTTCTTCGTTGTGCATACAAGATACGGCGTTATTCGGGATTTCGCAAGGGGCTGGTGTCGGGCGAATGGTGTGGATAAGTTGTGGGCAAGGCCGCTGGCCGGGCCCGGAGGGCCAGTGCTGGCGCGGCTTACAGCGGGCGCATGGTGTGGACACAACATATTGTGTTGCAGTGCACAAAAACAAAAGTTTTCCGGCGGCCGGCGCCAGTCCCGGCCTGAATTGGTAACAGGGCAGACTCACTCAGCAAAATCAAGGGCTTGCGGGAAAAAATCGGGGGAAAGCAGGGCGTTTGGGGCCTGTAAAGCTGGAGGCGCTTCGTGTAGGCATTTGGTTATCCCTGCTTGGGGTGGGCCGAGCTATCCTATATGATTGTAACAACGCTAGTATCTGCTTGATATCTGGAAGGAATTTTAAACCATGACGCAACCCCAGGAAAAAATGCCGCGCGTGCTGATCGTGGAGGATGACGAGAGGCTGGCCTCGCTGACCCAGGAGTACCTGATTCGCAACGGCCTCGAAGTCGGCGTCGAGGCAGATGGCAGCCGCGCCATCCGTCGCATTATCGACGAGCAGCCCGATATGGTCGTGCTTGACCTCATGCTGCCCGGCGCTGACGGCCTCACCGTCTGCCGCGAAGTGCGCCCGCACTACAGCCTGCCCATCCTCATGCTCACCGCCCGTACCGATGATATGGACCAGGTGCTGGGTCTGGAAATGGGGGCCGACGATTACGTTGCCAAGCCCGTGCAGCCGCGTGTGCTGCTGGCCCGCATCCGCGCCCTGCTGCGCCGCACGGAGAAGGTGGAAGAAGGCCAGCAGCGCCTCGACTTTGGCGAACTGGTCATCGACAACGGCGCCCGCGCCGTGCTGCTGCACGAACAGGCGGTGGAGTTCACCAGCGCCGAATACGACCTGCTCTGGCTGCTGGCCTCCAATGCGGGCAAGATCCTCTCGCGTGAGGACATCTTCGAGCGCCTGCGCGGCATCGAGTACGACGGGCAGGACCGTTCCATTGACGTACGCATCTCGCGCATTCGCCCCAAGATCGGCGATGATCCCGATAACCCCCGCCGCATCAAGACTGTGCGCAGCAAGGGTTACCTGTTCGTCAAGGAGTCGGGCGCCGCCTGACTCCGTTGCTTGACCGAGTTGCCTGATCCTGCCGTCTGCGCCGGCCATTGAGTGGAGACCACATGCCCAGCAGTATATTTGTCCGCATTTACGGCGGCTTGCTGCTGGTCATCACCCTGGTTGCCGGCTGCACCTATTATGCGGTGCAGGCGGTCAATGAGTACCGCGCCGAATCCTATCGCGAGGACATGGCCACCGGCGTCTTCCACCTGATTGCCCTCGGTGCCTCGCGCCAGGCCCCCGGCCCTGCACGTGATGCCTGGCTGGCTGACGCCAGCCGTCTCATGGACACCGACCTGTCCGTGGTGCCCGCCACCAAA
>Ga0302197_10004404_pt1 | contig 12341 bp, 7 predicted proteins | sample II_Bog_N2_1_FD_193526 | JGI IMG/M metagenome (GOLD analysis project Ga0302197, IMG submission 193526) | Peat permafrost microbial communities from Stordalen Mire near Abisko, Sweden - II_Bog_N2_1 | ecosystem: Environmental > Terrestrial > Soil > Wetlands > Peat | place: Sweden: Abisko, Stordalen...
AGCCCCTAGTCCCTTAGTCCCCTGGTCCCTTGGTCCCCCTGGTCCCTGTTTTTAGAAGTCAAGGTGGAGCGACATCTGGATCTGCCTGGGGCTGCCAATGGTGTGGGCCACGATACCGAGACCGCTGGGGCAGCTGTAGAAGCTGCCAGCAACAGTTCCTTGCCCCGCGGCATTGCAGGTGCCCGGCAGGACCGGCGTGCCGCTTGTGGGAAACGGGTTGTAGTCGAGGTTCTGTGCAACCTCGTTGCCGGGAACGTCGAAGCTGGTGGTGTTGGAGACGTTGTAGACGTCGAAGGTGTACTTCAGTTTGAGCCGCTCGGTGATGGGCAACACCTTGACCAGAGAGGCATCGGCGCGTTTCTGGAAGTCCTGGCGGAAGATGTTGCGCTGGCCGGTGGTGAAGCCGGTTTCGAATGGATCGGAGGCGGGGATGGCGCCGCCAAAAGCTCCTTGCGGGCCGGGCTTGAGAATGGGAAGCGTGAAGCAGGCGGGGTTGAGCGCCGCCTTTCCATCCACGGGATAGAAAGCGCCGGTGGACCCGGTCTTGGCGGACTTGGCGGTGCAACCGGGCGCCAGCGGCACGATGGGGTTGGTGATGCCGTCGAAGGTGGAGTAATAGATGCTGGCCACGGAGCCGGAGAAATCGATGATGCTGTAGGGCTGGCCGCTCTGCAGCACGGCGTCGCCAATCAGCGACCAGTTGTCCAGGATTTTTCCGGCCAGGGAGTGCTCCTTGGCCGCGCTGGGAATCTGGTAAACGTAGTTAAGGTTGATGACATGCGTGCGGTCGAAGTCAGACGACCCGTAGCCGCTGCGCAGGTTGAGCGCGTTGCTGCCGTTGTAAAACAGGCCCAGGCCGCTCTGCTCGTCGAGGGCATGCGACCAGGTGTAAGAGGCGCCCACCTGGATGCCATGGCTCATGCGCTTTTCAATGTGCGCCTGGAGAGCGTTGTAGGCATCGACGCCGGCGGCTTTGTAGCCGATCGATTCGGCCGCGTAGCCGATGTAGGGCACGCGCAGGTCGTCGTTGCCGCCCTCGTCGTTGCCCAGGTAATAGGCAGGCTGGCCAAAGCAATTGGGCGCATTGGCGGGCAGATTGGCGCCGATGACCGTGTAGCCGTAGCTGTACGACTGCGGGCAGGGGCCGCCAGCCAGGGAGGGATGCGAGGGCGAAGCGATGTTGGCCTGGTTAAATGGGACGGGGATGACCTGGTGACGGCCCAGATTGCCTACGTAGCCCAGATCGATGGCCAGGTCGGGTCGCGGCTGCCACTGGAAGTCCAGCGTGAAGTTGATGGTGTAGGGCAGTTTGTTGGCGCGGTCGTAGACGCCCAGCGAGATGGGCTGGCCGTTGTTGGTGATGCCCGGCGTCCCCGCCGGCGCGGCGTTGTAGTTGAAGATGCTGTAGGCGTTGGGCAGATAGTTGTTCAAATCCGTGGCCTTGGGGCTGGACGGAGCCGCGATGGCTACGCTGCCATAGGGATTGTTCAAGTTACCGGCCACATCGTCGGTGGGATCGATAACCGGCGTGGACTGGAAGGAGCCATCGTTGAAGCCGGCCTGGATGCCGCCTCCGCCGCACTGGGCGAGATAGCCGTTATAGAGCGACTGTCCCGTGCCGGAGGGGCAGCTCTGGGTATTGACGAAGGGCAACTGCTGATTGACGCCAAAAGGGCCGCCGGTGACGGTGCCGATGGCATAGCCGGGCGAGAAGTAGCTGAACAGCTCGCCGCGGTCGTAGTAGATGCCGGCGCCGGTGCGGATGACCACCGTGTTGTGGTTGATGCCGGGCTGCCAGGCGGCGCCGATGCGCGGACCGATGCCCCACTGGCGGCCGGTGAGCGTGGTGTTGCTCACTCCCTTGGTACCGTTGGCGTTGTTGCCGGCGATGATCAGGCCGGGGTTCAGGATGGTGTCTGAGGTGGGGCAGTAGCTGTAGGCGTTGGGGTCGGTGCTGGACGTGGAACAGCTTTGCGGGTCGGTTCCGCCATCGAAGTTGAAGATGCGGCCGTACTTCTCGGTGAACCCGCCGTCCCAGTCATAGCGCACGCCGGCGGTGAGCGAAAGGGACGGGGTCACTTGCCACTTGTCCTGCAGGTAGGTTCCAAGCTGGTTGGCGCGGTAGTAGCGGTTGGCATTGCCGCGCATGAAGGAACTGACGTAGAAGGCCGTGTCGGAACTCCCCGGGCTGACGAAGCCCTGCGAGAATGCGCTGAAATCGTCCGTAGCGATGGTGCCCGTACCGGTCCGCCTGTCGATGGTGTTGAGTTGGGTATAGGTATAGGTGGCGCCGAAGCTGAGGGTGTGCTTGCCCAGGGTCCAAATGGCGTTGCCGGAGGGCGCAATGCGGTTCTGGAACATGCCGGTATTCGCGGCCTGGCCTTCGGCATTGGGGCCGATGTCGAGGATGCCATTGTCTTCGCTGCTGGGGATTCCGGCAGCGTACCCTGCGCCTCCGAGCACATTCACGATGGAGATTCCGGGGAAGTACCCGGAGCCGAACACGTTGGTCGAGAATGTGCCGAAGTTGCCACCGGGGACAGAGCCGGGCGCCCAGGGCTGCACATTGTCGGCATAATCCTTTTCCCGGATGATTCCCAGCGTCTCTGTCGTGCTGAGGTTGGACTTGACGATGAAGGTGTTGGTGATGGAGGCGACCTGCGCGCCCGAGTCCAGGTGCTCGGTGAAGCCGGGCACGCTCGAATAGGAGTAAGGTGCGAGGGTGGGATCGTGCTGGAAGAAGTACTTGAACGCGATCGTCTCTTTGGAGTTGGCGTTGAAGTCGAGATCGGCGACGGCGACGTCCGCCTTGAAGCGCCCAACTCCCGGCAGGAAGGCGTTATAGCCCTGCCCAGGTCCAAGGGTTGCCGAGGTGGTGTCGTCGGGGATAAGAAAGCAGTCCTGCTGGCCGGTGGTCGAGTTGGTCTGGCAGGGCTCGCCGGGAAGAGCAGGCGAGTTGAAGATCTGCAGCACGGCTTGGCTGATTTGGGCGCTGGAGAATGGGGTCGGCGATGAAAACGGAGCCCTGCCGCCGGGTACACCCGCCTGGGCCGCTCCCACATTGTTCTCGCCGCCAAACTGTGCATTGTCGATTGCGGCCATGCAGTCTGCATCGCGGGTAGGGCAGGCTCCCAGTCCGACCGGCACATTGAGGAAGTCGTCGCCGATCTCCTGGTCGGAGACCGACAGGTGCTGGTAGCCGAAGAAGCCGTAGAGCTTGTCCTTGACGATGGGACCGCCGACGGTGCCGCCGAGGATGGTGCGATGCAGGTCAGGATTCTTCAGGTTGGCGGGAACGTCCTGGTCCTGCTTGAAGAAGAAGGGAGCGGCATTGAGCCAGTTGGTGCCGTGGTGGGCGTAGACATTGCCGTGAAAGGCGTTGGTGCCGGAAGCGGTGCTCAGGTCGATGTGCGCGCCGGAGGTGGAGCCCTGCGTGGCATCGTACATGGAGGCATTCACGCGGACTTCGGCGATGGTTTCAGGCGCAGGCGTGGGAATGGCATTGCCGATGGACAGGTAAACCGAGGCCACGGATTGAATGACGCCGCCGCCGCCGCCGCCCGGGGAACCGGTGCTGTTGATGACGCGGGCCGAGGCTATCTGGCTGGTCGACTTGCCGTTGAACAGGTTGCTGGCATCCACGCCATTCAGCAAGAAGGAATTTGAAGTATCGCGCTGGCCGTTGGCCCAGATGGGGGCATTGCCCAGGCCGGAGTTGGCGCCGGTTCCGCCGCCCAGCTCGGCATTCACGCCGGCCGACTGCGTGGCCAGGCCGGTAAAGCTGCCGGTGGCCAGGGGCACAGCTTCAATCTGCGCCGATTCCATGACGTACCCGTTGGTGGTATCCACGGCGTTCATCAGCGGCGAGGCTTCCACCTCCACCGTTTCGCTGGTCCGGCCCACCTTCAGGGCCACATTCACCGTGGCCGTGCGGTCTGCCTGCACCGCGATGTGCTGCGTCTTCTGGGCATCGAACCCGTCGGCCACGTAGGTCAGCGTATATTCCCCGATGGGCAGGTTCACCAGCTGGTAGGTTCCGGAGCCGTTGGTCTTGGCGGTGCGCGTGAGAGAAGTAGACTCGGCCACGGCCGTGACCGTCACGTTGGGAATCACACCCCCTTGCGAATCGGTAACATCGCCGGTAATGCCGCCAAGAGTCTGCTGTGCCTGCACCGCACTCGAACACAGCGCAACGACCGCCAATAGAGTCAGCAGCCGGGGAAGCGGAGAAGAAACGATTCGCATGAAGGACCTCACGTCGTATTGCCTCGAAAATAGGGATTTCCCCTGCGGTCTCGGGGTAGGAATCCGAGAATGCCTGGGTGGAATGAAAGTTCGGATGCTCTTGGGTAATCCCCAAAAAGGGAGGGGTAGAAATAGGTACTCTTACGAGTGGTACTCGCTTATCGGGTTGATCTGACTTGCATTGCGGGTTCCCAATAGCATACCCGCTCGAGCTCCGATCTCAAGGAGAAATTAGGCCGATTTTTATAGCGTCTTTATGCCTTTCTGCGGATGTTGCGCCGATTGGTTGTGCAAAGCTTTGCTAAAAAGAAGCAACAAATCCGTGCCCGTTCCGAATCCGTCCACCCGCCGCCAAAAATTGGCCGCGCATTTGTACCGGAATTGTTGCAAGAAATGATTTCAAAGATGTTGAGCGTTCGTGCAGAGGGAGCGGGGTCTTCAGACCCCTGAGGCAGATGCAAGAGCGACGGGCTTTAGCCACCGGCCTTCTGTGCGCAGCCGAAACAGGGCTCTCGCCTGAAGGCGTTTCGGTTCGTACCCCGTGTTCAGGGGTCTGAAGACCCCTGCTCCCTCCGCAAGCCGCTACCTGCATTGAATCGAAATCCACGACCGCATACGCCGGCGAAATTAAGATGCGCTTGCCATGGTCTGCCCGGCGCTTAACCTCGTTCACGGCAACCCGGCCATGTAAAATAGAGCCCAACCGGATGAAGCAAACCTCACCAGCGGCTGACCCTCCGTCCTTCAATACAGTGCAGGGGCCGGAGTTGCGGGCGCAGGATTCAGCTTCCCCCACGCCGCCCATCATCCAGGTCTCCGCGCTCGGCAAGTCTTACAAGACGGCCCGCGGCGAGCTCACGCTCTTTCGCGACCTGAGCCTGACAGTGCAGCCGGGAGAGATGGTCGCCATCGTGGGCCAGTCCGGCGCGGGAAAGAGCACGCTTTTGCACATTCTGGGCGCCCTTGATGCTCCCTCCGCGGGGACTGTATACTGCGCCTCAACCAATGTGGCCCAACTCTCGCCGCGACAGGCTGCGGCCTTCCGGAATCGGGAAATTGGCTATGTATGGCAGTTTCATTACCTGCTGCCGGAGTTCACGGCGCTGGAAAACGTGGCCATGCCGCTGCTTGCACGCGGCCAACATAAGCGGGAGGCCTTAGGGGTGGCGGCAAACTGGCTCAGAGAGGTTGGGCTGGACGATCGCGCCGATCATCGTCCCGGTGAGCTTTCCGGCGGTGAGCAGCAGCGAGTGGCGCTTGCGCGCGCGCTGGTTAACAATCCTAGCCTGCTGCTGGCCGACGAGCCCACCGGAGACCTGGACGAGATTACCGCCGGCCGGGTCTTCGACATGATTGAACGTTTGCATGCGAACCACGGTCTCACCTCGATTCTTGTCACCCACAACCTTGATCTCGCCGCCCGCTGTACCCGGGCCCTGCGCCTGGAAGGCGGAAGGCTTACGCCGCTCGCGGCCGCTCCGCATTCGGGATTACGGGCCGGAAGTCTTGAATGGAATTGCACCGCGGACGCCGGGTTTTGAGTCTTAAACTGTAGGCAGTCTGAACGCAGCAGAAGTTTTTCAGACTGATAAAGGCAGGATGGAATCCGAATTGCAGCAGAATTGCAAGCGGATTTGGCGAACAAGGGAAGCGTTCGCAACCATCCCAAAGGGCTGTTCGGGGCAGGGGCAACATTTTCCTGGGTTCTCCGGCGGCGCAGTACAAAGAAAGGGCACGCGCTGACTGGGCTGAAGCCGGAGAGCAAGAACCGGACAGCCACTGCAGCCGATAGCCTGTAGGAAACCCGGATCCGGGGGGAGAACACCATGTTCGAACGCTATACGGAGAAGGCACGGCGCGTGATCTTCTTCGCGCGATACGAGGCCAGCCAGTTCGGCTCGCCCTATATCGAGACCGAGCACCTGCTGCTGGGCCTGCTGCGCGAGGACAAAGCTCTGACCAACCGCTTCCTGCGCTCGCACGCCTCGGTGGAGTCGATCCGCAAGCAGATTGAAGCGCACACCACAATTCGCGAGAAGGTCTCGACCTCGGTCGATTTACCGCTTTCGAACGAGTGCAAGCGGGTGTTGGCCTATGCGGCGGAAGAGGCAGAGCGGCTGGGCCACAAGCACATCGGGACCGAGCACCTGCTGCTTGGCCTGCTGCGCGAAGAGAAGTGCTTTGCGGCGGAGATCCTGCAGGAGCGCGGCCTGAAGCTGACGCAGATTCGCGAAGAGCTGGCCCGGGTGACCCAAGAAAAAGCTCCTGCCCAGCAGCGGCAGCGCGAGTCGAGCTTGCTGGCCGAGTTCAGCCGCGACCTGACCCAGGCCGCCATGGATGGGCAGCTCGATCCGCTGGTGGGCCGCGACGGCGAACTCGAGCGCGTGATTCAAATCCTCTGCCGCCGCACCAAAAATAATCCGGTGCTGATCGGCGAGCCCGGCGTGGGCAAGACGGCCATTGTCGAAGGCCTTGCCCAGCGTATTGCCGACGGCGAAGTGCCCAGCTTTCTGGCCGATAAACGGGTGCTTGGACTGGACCTCTCGCTCATTGTGGCCGGCACAAAGTATCGCGGCCAGTTTGAAGAGCGGCTCAAGACGATCATGAAAGAACTGATGGAGAATCAGAACTCCATCGTCTTCATCGACGAGCTGCACACGCTGGTTGGCGCGGGCTCGGCCGAGGGCTCACTGGACGCGGCCAACATTCTCAAGCCTGCACTTAGCCGCGGCGAAATCCAGTGCATCGGCGCAACCACGCCGGCAGAGTACCGCAAGTCGATTGAGAAGGATCGTTCGCTTGAGCGGCGCTTCCAGGCGGTGAAAGTTCCACCGCCCAACGAAGCCGACGCCATCCGGATCATCCACGGCATCAAGGACCGTTATGAGAAGTTTCACGCGGTCATCGAGTTCGCCGTTTCGCACTCGAATCGCTACATCCCCGACCGCTTCCTGCCCGACAAGGCGATCGATCTGATCGACGAAGCCGGCGCGCGCGTCAAGCTGCGCCAGACTTCGCTGCCCGAGGAGATTACCGAAGTCCAGAAGCGGATCAAGTTCATTGTGCACCGGATGGATTCGGCCATCGCCAATCATGAGTTTGAAAAGGCGAGGTTTTATTCTGACGAGGAACGCAAGGAGCGCGAGAACCTGCGCGCGCTGCGCGACAAGTATCACCTGGACGACTCGGCCTCGGGCATTGTGGGCCGCGAGGACATTGAGGACGTGGTCAGCCGCTGGACCGGCGTGCCGGTGACCAGCATCAAGGAAGAGGAGACGCAGAAGCTGCTGCGCGTGGAAGGCGAACTGCACAAGCGCGTTATCTCGCAGGAGAAGGCGATCTCGGCTCTGGCTCGCGCCATCCGCCGCTCGCGTGCGGGGCTCAAGTCGCCCGCGCGTCCCATTGGCAGCTTCCTGTTCCTGGGGCCTACGGGTGTGGGCAAGACGGAGATGGCGCGCACGCTGGCCAACTTCCTCTTCGGCTCGGACAAGGCGCTGATCCGCTTCGATATGTCGGAGTTCATGGAGAAGCATTCGGTCTCGAAGCTCATCGGTTCGCCTCCGGGATACGTGGGCTACGAGGAGGGCGGCCAGTTGACGGAGCGCGTCAAGCGGTCTCCCTATTCCGTCGTGCTGCTCGACGAGATCGAGAAGGCGCACCCGGATGTGTTCAACATTCTTCTTCAGGTGTTTGAGGACGGCCAGTTGACCGATGGGCTGGGCAACACGGTCGACTTCAAGAACGTGATCCTGATCATGACTTCGAACATCGGCTCCAAGTATCTGATCAAGGAGAAGAAGAACCTTGGCTTCCACAGCGACAGCGAAGACCAGATCAACGAAACTGTCGAAAAGAATGTCATGGCCGAGGTGAAGAAGGCATTCAATCCTGAGTTCCTGAACCGGCTCGATGAGGTCATTCTCTTCCAATCGCTCTCGGATGCGGACCTGATCCAGATTGTCGAACTGCTGGTGCAGAGTTTGAACGCCAACCTGGCCCAGAAGTCGATCACCATCTCGGTGACCGAGGAGGCCAAGAAGTGGATCCTCGACAAGACCCTGGGCGACCGCAGCTACGGTGCACGGCCATTGCGCCGCGCTCTCCAGCGCTACGTCGAAGACCCCTTGTCGGAGGCACTGATTGCCGGAAACATCTCGGACCGCCCGGCCTTCCTCGAGGTCTATCTCGATGCCAACCAGCTTTTCTATCGCCCGGTAAGCGCGAGCGACGAAGCGACGGAAGAGAAGGCAGCCGGGATTCTGCTGTTCAGCAACTAAAACGACATTCAACCGCAACGCAAAAAGCCCCGGCCGTTTGGCCGGGGCTTTTCGCGTGCGCGGGTAGGCGCGCGAAAGTGGTTTTACAGACAAATAGAGCTTCCTTTGAAAGAATTTGGATAGATCGGGACCCGATATTTTGGGGAGCTGGGCGGCCTGGCAGCGGTTTGGAGCGGATCGAGGAGCCTTCCGGGGGCGAGTCTTCCGGGAGCGACTCTTGCGATGGGATGGAGGGTTGGGGCGATGCGGACAGCGGGTTGGGAGGAGCGGCTGCGGGTGCTGGACGAGGCGGTGCTGGCGTTCCAGGTGGCGCGGCGGGCGGCCGAGACGGTGGACATTCCGGCGATGGAGGCGGAGTGGCTGAAGCAGGGGGAGGCCCGCAAGGAGGGCGCTTTGCGCTGGAGGAAGCCTCCGAAGTCAGTGCGGGAGACGCCCTTCTGGCGGGAGCAGATGAGCAAGGATTGAGCAGGCCTTTCAATCCCCAAGGGAGAGTGCGGGTGGATCGCTATGAAGTTCGCCATTGGCAAGGCTGGTATCGGCATATTACCTTGGCCAAGCTGGCCGCAGTGGTGCTGGCCTTTCTGCGCACACGAGGGAAAAAACTCCCCACGGTAGGCGCCGCTCAGTGTTCCCGAACTACGCCGCAGGCTCGGGGCGCGTGGAACGGCGCCGCTGCCCGGTGGTTGCAGACCTGAGTCTGCTTGAAAATGCCTCCACGTGGGCGTCGTTACAGGGGTTGGTGCGCATCGAGTCGGAATGTTGCCAAAGGACAACAGGCATCGCCGAACGCGAAATCCGCTGCGACATCACCGGTCTTGGCCCCGACGCGGCGCGGCTGAATCAGTCCATTTGCCAGCACTGGGGCATCGAAAACATGCCCCACTGGGCTCTCGATGTCAGCTTCGGAGAAGACCTGGACCGCAAACGCGCCGGCAATGCCGCGCAGAACTTCTCCATCCTCAACCGCATCCCCCTCAACCTGCTCCGACACGACAAAAACATGCAAACTCGGCATCAAGAGAAAGCGCTTACACGCCGGATGGGACAATGACTAAATGACTACATGCTCCAACTACTCGGGAATTAAGATGCGTCGGCCCCGGATTCTCTGCCACGTGAACGTGGCCTCCACCCAAGAGTCATATACAATGAGGGGAGCCGTAGATCCGCAGCCTCCCAGTGGCAGATGCAGGTCCTCAAAAAGCGACTGTGCAACTAAGATGCAACTGGAGCCATTGAACGTTCGTGCAGTCTTCTCGCAAGACGTTCAAAGCAAAGCGGTTATACTTGACGGAGAGATGGCCGAGTGGCTGAAGGCGGCGGTTTGCTAAACCGTTGTAGGGTCAAAAGCTCTACCGGGGGTTCGAATCCCCCTCTCTCCGCCATTGCTTTAGAATCAATGGTTTATAGCCCCGGTTATACCGCCGGTTATACTTTTCGCCAAAATCCTGTTTTCCCGGTGCTTTTTGGGAGAACAGAAAATGGCAAATCTCAAAGTCACCCTGCTTCTGCGGGCCAAGTCGACAAACGGAAATCGTCCCTACCTCAATCCAGTAATGGCCGGGAACGGCAAGATACGCCCGCTCTGGGCTGTCTATAAAAATCAGCCCACTCACTTCCCTGACGACGTCTACTACCCTCGGTACAAACAGGGCAAGCGGCTCGTGTTCGCGAGAACCGGATCTGACCTTGCCGTGGCTCAGATCGAGTTGCGTAGGTTGATCAACCGTCTCGAAGCGAAGGCGGTTGGAAATGCCCTCGGAGAGGCTGAGGCCCCCGTCTCGCGCTTCAGTTTGGAGTCGGCAATTGATTCATACCTTGATGACATCGCGGCCAGGAAGTCGCTTCGAACCGCAAATGGGTACGGCTATGTTTTGGCGCAGTTTCGCCAGTGCTGTACTAAAGAATATCTGGACGAGCTGAGCAGAGCAGACATCGTCGCGTTCATCGTTCGCCAAAGAGAGCAAGGGCTTAGCAACCGCACTATTTCCAATCGTGTTGGCTACCTGGGCACATTCTTTCGGGCACACGGAGTGCCCAAGCTTCTTGAGAACCGGGAGTTGCCTCGCTACACAGAAAAGGTGGTCAAGGCTTACAGCCTTGAAGAACTGTCCAAACTATTTGCGGCGGCAAACGCCGAGGACCGGATTGCATTTAAGTTCTTCCTTGGGACCGGCTGCCGCGAACGCGAAGTGCAGTTCGCTTGCTGGCGCGATTTGGACTTCACGGACTCAACTTTCACTGTGACTGCAAAGCCAGACCTGGGCTTCTCGCCTAAAGACTACGAGGAGAGAGTGATTCCCATCCCTGATGACTTGGTGGAGGCTTTGCTTGAGCGCCGCAAGGCCAATCCGACGGCACGGCTCATCTTTACCAATGGACGGGGTGGGCCAGAAGGTCATTTCCTCAGAAGGCTGAAAAACCTTGCGCTACGAGCGTCCCTCAATTGCGGCGAATGCGTCAACAAGGTCGATCAATCATGCCGGGAGTACCCGGTCTGCGACCGCTGGGAGTTGCACGCGCTGCGGAAGACGTTCGCCACGATGCACCACGACGCAGGGGTGGCCGCTCGGACAATTCAAGCGCGGCTTGGCCACAGCAAACTGGAGACGACCCTTTGCTATCTGAAGGTCAACGACATTCGGAGCGTCGCTACCAGGGTCCATGTGAACAAAACATTCAGTGGATTGTTCCGCCCCAAGCCGGAGCTTGTCGCTTAGATTCGCATTTGTTCGCCAAGGCTGACATTAATTCGCAGCATTTGACCTTCAGATTTCAATTCTGGAGGTCTTCTTTATGCAAATCGCTGAGGAGTTACGTCGGGCTAAAAGCTTGCTGTCGGTGCGGCAGGTTGCGGAGGCGCTGGCGGCGCATCCGCAGACCATATATGGATGGGTTGCCACGTCTCTCGAAAGACATTTCCGACGAACTTCTCGATGTTGCGTTATGAGTTGACCGGTTAAGCCTTGCAAGGTCCGAAGTCCTTACTCACTTTCTCCACGACAAGGGTCTCCGCCTTGTTGGGAGCGGTGCTTGATTTCGCGGCAAACGTCGCATTCGCAGCGCCGGTCGGCAGCAAACCGACATAGAAGAGATTCGGGATCGCGAAATTCCTTGCGTCCGCCTGGCGCAACAGACGCTCGCTGTTCGCAATGCCAGTTGCAATCTCGCTGCCCAAAACTTCAGGAGAACCGATAGGGGTGCGGTTGCGAATCATCACGAAGCATCCAACAAAACTTAGATCCCTACATCGTGTAGCACTGCCCTTCATAACAAACGGTACCGGCCGGGCAAGACCCCGAGCCGCAGCAGGTCCCCCCCGAATAGCCGCACCCTCCTTGGCAACACGGTTGGTCCGGGCTGCAACAATCAAGTCCGTTACAGCACGATGTTCCGGCGTCGCAGCACCCCACGTTGTTACAGCATGTTTGCCCAGAGGAACAGCTCCCCTCCCCGCAGCATGTGCTTCCGGGCGCACCACACTGAAATTTCCCGCTTGGAGTCTTGCAGCACACTGGACTCTCGGGTGGGCAGGCGGCCCCACCATCGTTGCAACAGGTACTGCCCGCCTGAGCGCACTCCTGAGGGTTATCGCAGCAGGGGTTCGCGCTGGCGCAGCATGTACCATGGCAGTCCTTGAGTCCCTTAGATGTGTCGCAGACACACTGACCGCCTTGGCATTTCCTATCGGAATCGCAGGAGTGCCCGCAACTTCCACAGTTTGCATTATCGTCGCTGAGATTCTTGCAAGTTCCACCGCAGTTCGTGGAACCGGTTGGACAAACACAAGCGCCGCCCTGGCAACTCATCCCGCCCATG
>Ga0302197_10004419_pt1 | contig 12312 bp, 9 predicted proteins | sample II_Bog_N2_1_FD_193526 | JGI IMG/M metagenome (GOLD analysis project Ga0302197, IMG submission 193526) | Peat permafrost microbial communities from Stordalen Mire near Abisko, Sweden - II_Bog_N2_1 | ecosystem: Environmental > Terrestrial > Soil > Wetlands > Peat | place: Sweden: Abisko, Stordalen...
CGGCTGCGTGGGCCGCGGCCTCGCAAATGGTCTCTGCAATGGAGAGATGGCTTCCCCGCTGCTTGCGGCGCTCGGTGAATTCGCCTTCCTTGATGTGCAACTCGGCATCGATGACAATGCGCGCCATCATGGCGACGGTCTCGACCGGATACTTGCCCACCGCTGACTCGCCGGAGAGCATGACGGCGTCGGTGCCGTCGTAGACCGCGTTGGCCACGTCGGAGACTTCAGCGCGGGTGGGCCGCGGGTTTTCGATCATCGACTCCAACATCTGCGTAGCGGTGATGACAGGCTTGCGAAGCTCTGCGGCGCGGCGAATGATGTGCTTCTGAATGGCGGGGACCGTCTCCGGAGGCACCTCGACGCCCAGATCGCCGCGGGCCACCATGATGGCGTCGGCTGCTGAGAGAATGTGGTCCAGGTCTTCGATGGCCTGGGGTTTTTCCAGCTTGGCAATGAGCCAGGTTTCAAAGCCCAGGGCAGCGACGCGGTTGCGCACCATTTTAATATCTTCGGCAGTGCGCACAAAGGAGACGGCGATGGCGTCCACGCCGTTCTTGAGCGCGAATTCAAGGTCGCCGGCATCCTTTTCGGTGAGCGAGGGGACGCGCACCGGAATACCGGGCAGGTTGATGCCTTTGTGTTCACCCAGCAGGCCGCCGTTGACGATCTCGCAGACCACGTCGCCACCTTCCACCTCGCGGACGCGCAGCTCGATAAGGCCGTCGGAGAGCAGAATGCGCGAACCCTGCTCGACGTTTTCCGCCAGGGTCTTGAAGGTGGTGCCCACCAGAGCTGCTGTGCCGGAAACTTCGCGCGGCGTAATCACGAGCCGCTCGCCTGTCTTGAGGAGCACGGCCTGATGGTCCTTTAGCCAAGAGGTGCGAATCTTGGGCCCCTGCAGGTCACCCAGGATGCAGAGCGGTTTGCGCTCTTCGAGACTGACTTTGCGGATCATCTGGATCAGCGCCAACTTTTCCTCTTGAGTGCCGTGGGAAAAGTTCAGGCGCGCCACATCTACCCCCGCGCGAACCAGCTCGCGAAAGACGGGCTCGGTGTTGGATGCCGGACCAAGCGTGGCGACAATCTTGGCGCGGCGCTGGGTCGAGACTTCGGACAGGTTCAATGGTGCGAATGACATACGGTTTGCTCCAGGAGAAGATTTTTTGGGGGGCCAAAGCCGAATTTATGCGGGTTCGCTTCACTCTGCGCGGCGGATGGGACCACACCACCCCTTCTTCTATTATGCGGCAAGCGAAGCACAATGGTCGGTGGGGGTGGTCACAGACTTACGGGGTCCGGTTCAGGGCTTGCGGGAGCAGAGTCTGCCTGCTGGCGTTCCCTGAAAAGAACGCCGTTGAGTTCCGCGCCCAGCAGCGCGCTGAAAGAGGTGATGTAAAGCCAGACCAGCGTGGCGATGCCTGCGCCAAAGGAGCCGTAGAACATGGAGTAATCGGCAATGCGCGTGACATACAATCCAAAGGCCAGCGTGGAGGGAAACCAGACCAGCGTGGCGGCCACGGCGCCAGGCGCAACGCAGGCCCAATGCTCCTTGCGCCGCGTGCCGAAGTGGTAAAGTGCGCCGAGGACACTGATGCTGGTGAGCAGCGCGACCGCCCAACGGACCATGCGCCAGAAGAACAGCACGACGTGGCGCAGTTCGTGGCCTGCGTTGTCGATCATCCACGCCTCAAACTGGCGGCCGAAGACCAGCACCAGGGTTGCCAGCGCCAGCGGAACCAGCACAATAGGCACCAGCAGCAGCGCCCTGATGCGCCGCTGCCAGAAGCCCCAACTGTCGCGCGGTTCACGGTAAGCGCGGCGAAAACCATCCATCAAGGACAACATCAGGCCCAGGCCGGCAAAGACCGCAAGTGCGCCGGCGGAGAAGAGCAACTGCGCGGAATAGAACCGGCGAGTTTCCAGCGCGGCTTTCAGCAGAGTCATGGAGTCGTCGGGCAAAAACTGCTCGAATGCGCCGCGAATCTCGCCCACCAGCGTGGTGCCCTCCGGAACCTGAGCCAGCAGCGCGGTGAGAACCACCAGAGCCGGAAAGAGCGTCAGCATTCCGGAATAAGCGACGGCCTTGGCTGAGTTGAGCACATCGTGCTCCAGCGCCAGCCAGACAGCCTTGCGAAATTGGCGAACAAAAGGGGCCATAGTCGTCATTGGCAAGATTAGTGCATTGGGCCGGTTTTCGGCGACAGAACTTTGTCGATGCGACGGACAGCGCTGCCGGAGAGCACAAATACACAGGAAATCAGACGGTATGGAGCCAAAGACTAGCTGGCAAAACTGCAAGGCAGGGGGGCCTGGACGCACTTCATAGCACTTTCACAAAAGGAAGATTATTGCTCGACTCTGCACCGGTCTGAGCAGGTACACTGTCCACGAGAAGGAGATCGCGCGATGCAGACCAAGATTCAGGGCACGACCATGCCCGTGCTCGATGTGCAGCTTGAACCGAACGAGAGCGTCTTTTCAGAGAGCGGCGAGCTATCGTGGATGACCGCCTCCATTCAGATGACGACCCACACGCAGATGGGCGGCGGCGGTGGAATCTTCGGCGCGCTCAAACGCGTGGCCGGCGGCGGCAGCTTGTTCATGACCGAATACCGGGCTCTCGGGGCGACAGGCGTGGTCTCGTTTGCCACCAAGGTGCCGGGGCACATTGTTCCGTTGGAGATTTTGCCGGGCAGCGAGTACATGATCCACCGGCACGGCTTTCTGTGCGCCACAGACGGGGTAACCATCGGAGTGGGCTTCCAGCAGTCGCTGGGCGCGGGCGTCTTTGGCGGCGATGGATTTCTGCTGCAGAAGGTGGGCGGGCAGGGAACTGCGTGGCTGGAGCTGAGTGGCGAGCTGATTCTGAAAAACCTGGCGCCGGGCGAGGTGCTGCGGGTGCATCCGGGCCACGTGGGCGCGTTTCAGGCCTCGGTGGGATTTCAGATTACGACGGTGCCGGGCATCAAGAACATGATCTTTGGCGGGGATGGGATTTTTCTGGCCGTGTTGCAAGGGCCGGGGACGGTGTGGTTGCAGACGCTGCCCATCTCGCGGCTGGCGCATCAGATTGCAGAGTATCTGCCTCGAACCGAGAACCGGCAAGTGGGGCCGGCGGCCGGCGGCGCGATTATTGGCGGGATTGTGGGGTCTATTCTGGGTGGAGACAGGTAGGCGGTGCCGGACCGTGCACTTTCTGGTATCGCGACCGCGTAATCTGGTAATTGCTCCGGACAAGTGCGGGCGTGGACGCCCCCACGACAGCCGGTCTGGAGACCGGCGCTACACTCCGGTCGTTGCCGAATCATGCAGCCACGGTACTTGCCGGAAGCCTGATTGATCTCGAATTCACCGAACGCATTGCCGGCGCCGTTTACTCCGGCTTGCAGGAGTCCCGCGCATGACTGAGACCTCCAATAGCCCGCGCACTCTTCGATCTGACATTGTCTTCACCTTCGCGCTTGCCCTGGCCTGCTATTTGGCGTGGCTGATACGCGATGTGCTGGTGCTGCTCTACGTGAGCGCGCTGTTTGCGGTGGTGCTTACTCCGCTGGTGCGCGCCACCTCCGGCATTCGCGTTGGCCGCTTTCAACCATTCAAGGGCACCGCCATTTTTCTTCTATTGCTGATTGCAGCCGGAGCGCTTGCCGCCTTCGGGTTCCTCGCCCTGCCTCCAGTCATCAGCGACCTTCAGGGGTTTGCCAAGGAGATGCCAACACGGCTGCCTGGACTTTTAGTGAAGCTGAAGAACCTTCCCATGACTCAACATCTGGATACAGCGGATCTCAACTCCCGGCTGCAAGGCTTTGTGAGCGAGGCCGCCACCTATCTTCTGTTCTCTATCAGCGATTGGGCGGGTAAGCTATTCGATTTCGTCATGGGCGTCATCCTGACTATCTATTTCATCCTGGAAGGCGATCACGCCTACCGCTGGTTTCTTTCCTTCTTCCCGCAGGAACGCCGCGAGCGTCTCGACAAGGCCCTTCAGCGGGCAGAGATTCGCATGGGCAAATGGCTGCTTGGTCAGGGAAGCCTGATGCTTATCCTGGGAGTGACCAGCACTATTGTCTATCTCTCGCTCCACATTCGCTACGCGTACGCGTTGGGCGTGCTGACGGGGCTGCTCAACATCGTTCCCGTGTTAGGCGCTGCCATCTGCATCGCGCTTGCGTTGCTGGTGGCGGCCATTGACTCATGGGGACGGGTGCTGGGCATTGCCATCTTTTACGTAATCTATTTACAGGTTGAAAACTCTTACCTGACTCCCCGCATTATGAGGAACAGAGTCGATCTGCCGGGCCTTGCTATCCTCGTTGCGCTGGTGCTCGGCTCCGCGCTTGAAGGAGTTGTGGGAGCGCTGGTCTCTGTGCCCACGGCCGTGTTGGTAGCCGTGCTTCTTGACGAATACTTCGTCCACAAAGACCCGGCGTGATCGTACGCGGCACTTGATGGCCTGGAAACAGTCGCAGCCTTCCATAGCTTAAAGAAAGTCCTGGAAGGCTCGGCTTCAATCTACGGCTTCAGGGGCGTATCCGCTGCTGCGGCGGCTTTAATCTCCGCGTCAACCGCTGCTTTCATTACGCCACAGTTGGAGAGGAAGTGGATGATATTTTCGGTGAGCGGTTTCAGAGACTCAGTGTTATGAGCGGGTGAACCGAACTGATTGGGGTTCTTGCTTTCCCAGGTCTCAAAATCGAGACCCGGGCCACCCGGCGTGATGGAGTTAGCCATCTTCATCTCGCCGGTTCCTTGCGCGTCGAGGACGAGGGATGTGAGTTTGCGCGCCAGGTCGAGCGGGAAACTCTCGGCGACGAAGACAAGCTTGTCGCGAATGGTGATGACCACTGGGCCTTCGCTGGTGGTGTAGACCTGCTCCTGCGAGAGCTGCTGGGCGGAGAAGGTTTTAACGGATGCGGCGGCATGGGCGGTTTCATCGAGCTTCACGCCGGAGTATTTGCGGCCGAGTTCATTGGCGTATAGCTGGGCGAAGGCCTGGGCGGAGGCCGAGTTCTTCCACGCCGAGAGATAAAAAATTGCGATGGAGTCTGTGCTGGCTTGTTCAACCGGGGTCCCCACGGACGGGCCTTTGTCCGTGGGGTGGTCAGCCGCAGTTTTGGCGCTGAGCCGCTGGCCGGCCCAGTAAAGGCCGCCATCCCAGGCCGGGGTCAGATCGCGGGAAGTTTGGTCGCCACCGAAAAGCTGGCTGAGAATACGCACGTCGAGTTGCCCCATCTGGCCGATGTCATAAGGCTTGTAGAGCTTGTCCAACAAGGGATGAATATTGGGCAGCAGGGGAACGGCGGGCAGGTGGCGCTTTTCGTACTCGCGCGGGTTGATGATCTCCCAAGTCGATGTGGGCGGGTGGTCGAGTGTCCCGGTAAAGGCCGCTGCCTGGCCCTGGTCCATCCACACGTCCTGCTCGAAGCTGAGGCCTTCGCGATAGGGAAACAGCAGCGATTCAGAGAGCAGGAGCGGCGCGCGCGCCAACACGGGAGAATCCTGCGAGGCCGCCATCTGCTGCTTGACGAAATCCATCACCTCCGGGTCTTTTACGAGGCTCATGCCCTTCGGTTTCAAAATGTAATCCATCATGACGGCCGTGGCCTGGCCCTCGACGACGGCCTCGCGCGCTGTGTCCATCTCGTCCTTGGTCAGGTGGTCGGTGTCGCCGGAGGAGTTGAGCGAGACATCGTCAGGGGTTTGGTCGCTCCACTTTTCCAGGCCGGAGTGCTGGTCCTGCAAGGCGTGGGTCAGCTCGTGGGCGAGCACCGGCTTCTGCTCCTCAATGTCCACCCAATCCAGCATATATACGGTCTTGTCCTTGGAGTCGTAATAGGCCTCGATCTGCTCTTTGAGCAGCGCCAGCAAAAAAGGCTTGAGGGCGAAGTCGCGGTCCAGCAGGCCGAACTTTTTGAGCACGATCTCATCGCGTTGCAAGCGCCGCGCGCTCTGGTCCTCCTCGAACTTCCCCTTGAGGTAATCTTCCACGGATGCGCGGGAAGTGATCTGGCGCTTCACCTGACTCTTGATGGGCAGCCCGGATTCGTCGGAGGAAAACTTGATGAGCGTATCCACCAGGGCAAAGAGCTGGCGCTCCTGCTCGGGGGTGATCTTGCCGGCTACGTGCGATGGAGCCGCCTGCGCCCGCGGCGGGGTTACGGCGGGCGGCTGCTGGGCCTGCAAAACTGTTGCCGCAAGACACAACACCGCCGCTATGGCCCATCCGCGTCCATCTCGTATTACCATCGCGTACCGCTCGCTCATTAGAACTCCCTGTCTTCTTCCAAGGCTATAATCAAGAAGTGGTCTGATGCACAATTTCCAGAGGAAATCTGCGCCGGGACCGGTGAAAAAAACTTCCCTATGACTGAAACGGCCATTCCCCAGGCGACTCCGGCCAACCATTCCACGGACGCGAACCTGTCTACAGTGCCGAGAGCGACTCCGCTTGCCAGGTTGCTGGCTCAGGGCGCCGAGCCGGCGGAACTTGCCGCTTATCGCGGTGTGCTGACGCCTCGGATGTTGGACGCGCCAAGCAGGGAAACAGCGGCGCTGGCTTTTGGAGCTGCGGCGCATGACCTGGGCTGGCTCAGGCGCGTTGCGGTACGCGGCGAGGACCGCTTCCGCTGGCTCAGCGGCATGGTCACCAACACGGTGAACGATCTGCCCGTAAACAGCGGCGCGTGGAACCTGGTGCTGAATGCGCAAGGGCGCATTCAGGGCGATCTGCACGTTTGGCGCGAGGGTGACGCACTAAACCTGACAATTGCAGCCGATCAACACGACCGGCTGCTGGCCCATTTGGACCGCTTCATCATCATGGACAATGTGGAACTGACGCCGGTGAGCCTTGACGCGGATGGTGAGTTGACCGGCGAGACGCCGCTGGGGCTTGCCGGGCCATTGGCTTCTGGTGTGCTTACGCGGCTGGGTCTGCCAGTATTGCCTGAGCCTCTGACCAGCGCGCGCGCGGCATGGAACGGCCACGAGGTGCAGGTGGTTCGTGGTTACGGCGTGCTCGTGCCGCATTACGAGCTTTGGTTGCCAGCAGCACAGATTCCCGCGCTGTGGGAGGCGGTGATCGAGGCAGGCGCGATCCCGGTGGGAGCGGACGCTCTTGAGGCTTTTCGCATCGCCGAGGGAATTCCGGCATACGGCATCGACATTGCAGAGAAAGATCTGGCGCAGGAGACCTCGCAGATGCGAGCGCTGAGTTTTAACAAGGGCTGCTATCTGGGCCAGGAGATCGTGGAGCGCATTCGCTCTCGCGGCAGCGTTCACCGGCATCTGCGGCCGCTTGAGCTTTTTGGACCGCTCCCGGCTGCCGGCGCTGAGCTAACATTGGACGACGGAACGGCCGCCGGACAGATTACCAGCGCGGCTGAATTGCCGCTTCTAAACGGGGTCCGCTGCTTTGCGCTGGGCATGATTCGCGGTGAGGCTGAGTTACACAGCCGGCCTTTGAGTTACTCTGCCGAAATGGCCACGGGCAAGGCTAACATTCTTGTTGCGCCGCCGGGGTTGGGAGCGAGTTAGTAAGTTAACGGAATTATCAATGAAGTAAGTCGTTGAGACGGATTGGAAAACAGGAGATCATGAGCGATACGCCGAAGTTTGAAGTCATTGACCGCCGCAAGATCAAGGCGGAAGAAGAGCAGGAAAACCAGCAGCACCCGGCGCCTCCCGCAGAGGCCCCATCAGAGCCAGAGCCCGCGTCAGGCGGCGGCCCAAGGCTGGTGGTCAACGAATCGAAGCCCGCGCAGGACGCGCCTCCCGAGGCGGCGGCAGAGGCTGAAGGTGAGCTGCCGGCACCGCCGACCGCTGCGGAAAGCCGCGAACAGAAGGCGGCTTACGATGCCTCTGCGCAACGGCTAGAAGACTTGGTGCGAGCGCAGAACCCCGCAGTGGGCGCACAGCCGCCGGTCAGCTTTGAACACCTGGTGCAGCAGTTCTACGTCTCCGCCATGATCCAGATGGGCGCGGGCACGCAAGAGGGCCAGCGTCCGAAGGTGGACATTCTGGGGGCTCGAACCACCATTGATCTGCTGGGCGTACTGGCGGAGAAGACGCGCGGCAATTTGACCGCGGCCGAGGACAAGACGCTGGAAACGGTGCTGTTCGAGGTGCGGATGGCCTTCCTGGAACTGACCAGCATGATCACGTTGCAGGGTGTGCAGCCGCCGCCTCCTCCGCCGGGCCAGCGCTGAAAACGCAGTGATCAGTGATCAGTTGTAGCCGGAGCTTATGGACGGTCTACTTACATTTCTCGGGACGGGAACCTCGATGGGGGTTCCCACGCTGGGCTGTGGCTGCGCGGTTTGCACCTCGACGGACCCGCGCGACCGGCGGCTCAGGCCCTCGGTGCTGTTGCGCTGGCGCGAACCGGGCGAGGAGGGCGGGCGCGAACGTGTGGTGGTCATCGACACCGGCCCGGACTTCCGCGAACAGGCGCTGCGCAACGGCCTCACCCGCGTGGACGCTGTTTTTTACACTCACGCTCACGCCGACCACATTCTGGGCATGGACGACCTGCGCCCACTCAGCTTTACAGTCGCGCGCGAAGGCGGTCCCATTCCGCTCTATGCCTCGGCGCAAACGGCAAGGGTGCTGGAGCGCATCTACGATTACACCTTTTCGGAACACGCCACTTATCCCACGCGCGCGCGAGTTCAATTGCAGCCGCTGGCCGAGCGTACACCAGTGCACGGCGTCGAGTTTTTGCGCGTGCCGCTGATCCATGGAGAGATGGAGATTACCGGCTTTCGCTTTGGCCGCACAGCTTATCTGACCGATGTGAGCGCAATTCCCGAAGCGAGCTTTGCGCTGCTGGAAGGGCTGGACCACCTGGTTGTCTCCGCGCTGCGCCACAAGCCCCACCCCAGCCACGCCACCGTGAAGCAGGCGGTCGAGTGGGCGCGGCGCATCGGTGCGCGGCAGACATGGCTGACTCATATCGCCCACGAACTGGGCCACGAAGAAACCAACCGCGCACTTCCTGACGACATTCGGCTGGCCTACGACGGCCTCAGCCTGCCCGTGGACCTATGAGCAAACCCAGTACGATTTCCATCTTTCACTCGGTCGCGGAGATTCCCTCGGGCTTCGGCCCCAGCGTGGCCGCCATCGGCAACTTTGACGGCGTACACCTGGGCCACCAGGAGATTCTCTCGGCGGCGGTTGCCGAGGCGCGATCGCTGGGCGCGCGCGCCGTGGCCGTCACCTTCGACCCTCACCCGGATCAGTTTCTGCGCCCGGCGGAGGCGCCGCGTCTGCTTACGCCTGTCCCCGAGCGGCTGCGGCTTCTGAGCTTCACGGGCATTGACGCGGTCGTCTTGCTGCGCTTCGATGCGGCGCTTGCTTCGTTGCCGGCGCGGGAGTTTGCGCGCGGCGTGTTGGTGGACGCTCTAGGCGTGCGCGGCGTGCATGAAGGCGGCAATTTCCGCTTTGGCCATCGCGCGGAGGCGGGCGTGGCTGAGCTCGAAGCGTTTGGTGAGGAGTTTGGCTTTGCCGTCTGCATCCATTCTCCGGTGAAGTCACGCGGGCTGGAGGTTTCCAGCTCCGCGATTCGCGAGTGCATCGCGGCGGGCGACGTGACCCGCGCGCGCTGGATGCTGGGACGGCCCTTCGCGGTGCGATCGACACAGGCGCGAGGACGCGGCATCGGTACGCGATTACTGGTGCCCACGGTGAATCTGGCGGCTTACGACGGGCTGCTTCCCGCTTTCGGGGTTTATGTCACGCGGCTTAAAGTGGCAGGGCGCAGCTTCCAGGCTGTCACCAACGTGGGAAACAGGCCGACGTTCGGCGAGGCGTCCTTTGCAGTCGAATCGCACATTCTGGACTTTGAGCCGATGGAACTGGGCGAAGAGACGCCCATTGAACTCGAATTCCTCTTCAGACTGCGCGGCGAGATTCAGTGGCCTTCGCCGGAGGCGCTGAAGACACAGATTATGAGGGATATTGGCGCGGCAAAGCGGTATTTTCGGCTTATAAAGGGCTGAAATTGAACAGTAATGATTACTATATGGTCAATAGGAAAAAATATTAAGCTATTTATTTGTAGATACTTACGGGAAAATATAAATCGAAAAACGGTCCCCGGAGGGGAGGGGGTAGGGTCATGCGGGTTTTCGCGGTTTTGGCTCGCGCTGGAGGGCGGCTAGCGCAACCTGGGCGGCGTAAAGAAGGCGGCCGCTCTGCTCGGGCGGAATGGCTCCCATGAGAATGCCGTGAGCCGTGCAAGCGATGAAGTCGCGGACGCCTTCGAAGCTGGAAAGCAGGGGCATGGCTTCGCGGTAGGCCAACCCCGCTTGGTCGGCAGCGCGGCTTCTGTCCCATGAAGGTTCCTCCCTGTCGGCCGTTTCGATGAAGACATGGAAGGCGCGGCGATAGGCTGCGCCGCATTTGCGGACGGCGAGACGGGTGTGAGTGAGGCCGGGTTCGAGCGTTGAGGCGGGCTCGCTGACGGGGTCCGGTGCTGGGGCGGTTTCGGTCAAGCTGAATTCTGCTGTGGATGTCTCGGTCACAGGTGGATTCTCCTTATGGATAGTGTGCGCGGGAGACTGGTAATTATCTGCAACCAACTGCGGTGGGGCAGACACCTTCGGCCTCTGCTATGCCGGGGTCAGCGAGTGGGCGGGGTTTGTTAGTAAGAAGGGAGATTGGTTTCAGGCAAATCTGTGAGCGCCAGGCGACTTAAGTGTACCGATTCCGCCGTTGAAGAATGCCTCTGGTATTTGGCATCTATCGAGAATCGGAGTTTAACGGAACCTTAGTGCTAAGACCGTGTGATTTAGTAATTGAGCCTGGATATGCGCGGGCGAGGACGCCCGCACGACAGCCGGCCTGGAGGTCAGCGCTACTTTCTGTCATTACAAATTCAAGCGGTCACAGCGCTAGTTGAGTTTTTTGCTCTCCCAGGTACCCAAAAGCGAGGCACCCAGTTTTGGTGGATGAACTCACACCCCGGGACCCGGGCCACTTGCCATTCAGGGCACGACCGAAGTCGTGCCCCGAACGCAATCTCAACTGGTTAAGAGGTTCTCCAGTGGGCTTGATGCCTACTGGAGAGCGCCTAGCTCTAGAAAGAAAGCTTAAGCGCCAGTTGGATAAGGCGAGGATTGTTGACGGTAGAGCTGACGGTGCCGAAGCCCTTAGCCGATTTGATAACTCCCAATGAACTCACGGTTGCTACGCCTATGTCGTTGCCCGGCATGCCGTACTGTGTGTGATTGAAGAGGTTGAAGAACTCGGCGCGGAAGTTCAACCCCATATCTTTGCGAGGCAGCGCAAACTGCTTGATGAGGGAGAAGTCAGTGTTGACAAAATTGGGTCCAGTGATGGGAACGCGCGAGGCATTGCCGAGTTCGCCACCAAGATTTACGCCGTCGACAATCTGGCCGGGCGTGGTAAAGCAGTCCGGGTTAATCCATTGATGTTTGCCCCACGTGGCGTGGTCCACATTGTAGAGGCTGCAATTGGCCACCTGGTTGGGCCGGTTGTAGTTGTAGCCGTCACCGCCGGAATTGAAAGTAGTGCCCGACGCATTAGTGCTGTCGATCAGTGGCACGGGGAAACCGGAAGAGATTCTTTCGATCAGCGTGAGTTGGAAACCGCCGAGAATGGCGTTGGTCGCGCCATTCCAACTGCTCCCAAACTGCTTGCCGCGGCCGAAGGGCAGGTCATAGATGACGCTGCCGGTGAAGCTTTGATCGAGATTGATCTGCGACAAGGCCCAATCCAGGTTTTGCCAGTTGGGAAGCGGGAAATACGGTGCGCTCAACTCTGACCCCAGGCCGTCCGACAGACCGTTGTCGTAGGTTCGGGAGTAGGTGTAGGCAAACAACGCGTAGAGGCCATACTTGGGCGCCTTGGTCTCCGCTTTGAGCTGTAGCGAGTTGTAGTGCGTTTTGCCCACATCGCCGAAGAGCAAGACTGAGTTGTAGCCGTTAAAGGTAAAGGTGTTGGTATACGCGTAGGGAGCGCCGCTGGGCAGGCAGCCGAGCGTGTAGCCGGAGACCGTGCCGCACGCGGAAGGGCTGTTGACGTTGAAGGCGTTGCCGATTACCAGCAGATGGCCGCCGACCGAACCGGCATAGCCGGCGGTGAGCAGAACATTTCCCGGCAACTGACGTTCGACGTTCGCGTTATATTGGTGAACCCTGCCTGGCTGGAAGTTGGTCGGCTGGTAAACGTACGTGCCCTCGAAGTTGGTCACATCCTGCGCAGTCGGGAGGAGAGGAAAGCCGCCGGTTGTGGTAGCGGGGGCAAACGCGACTGACTGCCCGAGCGTGGCGTGGCAGTATGAAG
>Ga0302197_10004433_pt1 | contig 12287 bp, 7 predicted proteins | sample II_Bog_N2_1_FD_193526 | JGI IMG/M metagenome (GOLD analysis project Ga0302197, IMG submission 193526) | Peat permafrost microbial communities from Stordalen Mire near Abisko, Sweden - II_Bog_N2_1 | ecosystem: Environmental > Terrestrial > Soil > Wetlands > Peat | place: Sweden: Abisko, Stordalen...
AAATGAGTCATCAGGCCGGTTTGACAAAAGAATTAATGATCTTGGAAACGAAGACCTTGACTGATATAGTCGATTATCTTCATCAATAATATAATAGTGATTGATACTTCAATTAATTTTAGACAAATTGCGGATAATAATATTAGTTTTATAAATAAACCGGAGATGAGCTAATTCGTGCACTGCTACAGTACCTACGTCAACCACATCCTCAACAACTCTCCCTCCAAAATGGCATACTCCTTTGGCAAAACTGAGCGATTTCAGAATTAAAAAAAGGAGGAGGTGATGCTTGAGCCATGCATTAATGCTAATGGCCATGAATATCGCTCTGGATAGTATTATAAACAAAAAATGGGGTACGCAGACTCTAATCATGATTATAATAACAGCAGCATTCATCTTAAAACTACATAATCAAATCAAAATATTGGAGTCAAAAAGTAGGTGGAACGAATTCTTAGGAAGATAGAAACCTCTCAAAGGTCACGATCAAAGTAGAAGCCAATATCACCAGCCCGACAGTATCTAAAAAACTATTAAATACCTTAGGAAAGGCGGAACTTGAATTACTCTCCTACGCGAAACAACCCGAGTTACTTTGCCCGATAGAGTCCAAACCGGGTGTGGAAACGCTAAAAAGATAGAAATGAATCACCTAATCGAACATATACACAACAGCTTGAAGAAATAGATCATCCTTCCAAGCATATGAGTGTGACTGGATACTATCCAGTCGGAATTTAGCTTTCACCGAATGGAAAATATGCCTCATCCAGAGTTAAGTAAAATATTTTGAATTTAGAAACGTGGCTGGCCCCAAATTCAGTAGTTCTCCTTTCAAAGGCAGAGTAAGTCCGATGAAAGAAAAGGTAGATCAGATCGGACCAGGCTCATACAAATCTTTTTCATAGTTCGGTCCTTTAAGTAAGCGCCGATGATCTGTGACAATTCCTTATTCTCTGGATTAAAGTTTTGATTTTGATAATAACTGTTGAGTTAATAGTTGAGTGTGTTTTGTGCTATCTCTGCAAGAGCATTATATAATAATATATATCAATCGATATGAATTTTACTTTCTGGAATGTCATGATTGACATTGGCTTCTGGAGCAGGTTGGCCAAGAAAAAAATAGAGGAGTATAAACTTACTGCAAGCACTCAGCCTCTCATTGCCAAGTTTAGACTGTCCAAAAAACCAGAAAAAATATCTATTCTATCCATCGACGCCTTCAGCTTCGAGGAAGTCAATGAAGACCCTTCCGGACCCATTGAATTTAAGGTCCACGGCCATTTTTTCAACACTAACACAATAGAGGAATTCAGAGCAATCGATCCAATTGAGAAATAAAGTAAATTATTCCTTATTAAGAGTAACTACTCCAAAAGCAAGAGACTAACTTCAAAAGATTGGCGGATGGGGAACAGCTTAATCATCTCTTTGAGATATATCTATTAATTTTCGCTGACTTGAAAAAGCATCTTTTCAATTATCAATTCTATTCGACTGCCACTTCTGTTAGCAACTATAAGGTTTTAGCATGGACTCCAGCGCCTGAATATTTCCAGACTCATCCTGGAGATAAGGCTGAGCTGGATAAATTCGTGAAGTTAACTTCCACTCAAAAGGAGTTTCCTCAACTGAGTGTTTTGAAAAGAAACTAGCCATCAAGCATGAAATAGTTCATCTAAAATCCCTCATAAGATTACTTGTTTGTTGTTGCTGATATTACCAGTCACGGTACTTCGACTGGCTACCACACCTCTACTCTGCTTGCTTTCTTCGCTTGGCTCAGAAAAACAAATAATAAGTTTGAACACTCTTATCTTTCCAATATAAAAGTTCTACTTTTAAAGGAGCTTCTTATGTATAAGTAAGAAAAAGAGTACTCATTTGGCAATTCTATATTCGTTACTCTCGATTTAAGTCAAGTGGAGCAAGCAGACTTCAGTGAAAGGCTGAAGCATAAAAAAGATTAACAATCTTTGGATCTCAAATCTTTCATGGATTAAAAAACCCTTGCAAAGGAAGCTGTTGATCTAAATATTAAACTGATGAAATGGCGACTGCTGCCCACTCTGAACATCCCAAAAATTCAATCTACGAGGTGTTTGCTGTTTGGAGCAGGTACTCTTGGTTGCCAGCTGGCTAGAAATTTAATTGGTTGGGGAGTAAAGAACATAAGCTTTATTGACTACTCCAAAGTAAGTTATTCAAATCCTGTGAGGCAAACTCTTTACGAATATGAAGACACCATTAAGGGAGGCAAACCAAAGGCCGAAACAGCTGCAGAAAAACTACAAAAAATTTACCCTGAGATCCGTTCTAAGGGATACACTGTCCAAATACCAATGCCTGGCCACTATGTAACGAAACAAGACCAAGTCACTGAAACATTTTAAAGCCTTTATCTCATCGAAAAATTGGTTTAATAGCACGATGTGCTGTTTTTGCTATTAGATTCGAGAGAAGCGAGATGGTTGCCAACTGTACTAGCCAACAAGTATGATAAGGCTTGTATTACTGTTGGATTGGGCTTTGACAGCTTCGTGGTTGTTAGACATGGAGTGCCCCCAGACAAATTCGAGCCAGGTACATTTACATTAATGTAGAAAAACACGGGGAAAGATTGTGCTGTTATTTCTGCAATGATATTGTCACCCCTCAAAACACTATGAAAGATCGTACCCTCGACCAAATGTGCACTGTAACAAAGCCAGGATTGTCTTTTGTTGCTTCCGCCTACGCTGCAGAGCTGTATATATCATTGTTGCATCATCCTCTCGGGCACCACGCGCCTGCCAACTAAGATCCTAATAAACTCCCTACTACCGATATAGGCAAACTACCGCACCATCTCCGTGGAAACATGGGAGATTTCTAAACATCTATTTTCTATGGAAAAGCTTTTGAGCAATGTGTGGCTTGCTCGCGGGCTGTTCTCGATATCTATAGGAGCAATCGGGAGGAATTTATGCTTCAGGTGCTTAATGATCCATCTTATATTCACAAAGTTACAGGTCTGCAGTAAGAATTAGATTCTTACGCTAATATGGAAGGAGGAATTATCTAAATCACAGATGATTTTGAATTTAACGAGGAAGGCGAATCCAAGCAAACAACATCTACCCAGCCCTGATTTAAGTTGCAGTTTGTCTTCAATCTATAATCCCTTATACTTATATTCATTCCTTAATAATAGGAAATGAAAATGTATTCAAAAACATATTGTTATTATTATAACCTATCTTTCTATATTTGTTGTTTGGCTTAATATTGATGAATAAGCACAAAAAAACTCTAGGAGTAACACATATTGAACTTAGAAAAAAGAATTAATCTATAGAGAAGAATATTATGGATTGCTTGAGATATGTACAGGTCTATTGATTTATAATTGATGGAGGAGCAAATGATTAACAAAATGGATTAATCCTTTGCCTGATACGACAATGGAGAGAAATAGAAATAAAAAAATATCGATTTTTTTAATGAATTTTATTCAACAAAATTCTTCATTTCGAAGATAATCTGGATGATTTTGAGAAAGAGGTAAAAGATGAGTTCTTCGCTCGGATCAAAAAATCACATACTAATACTTATTATTTTTAGTCAAAGAAACATTAACTTAAAAGTAAAAGCATCAGTTATTCTTAATTTTCAAGTGATAGTTTATTCCCATTATGTTCTATAGCATAGAGACTCTTTCCTATATTTAGTCAACCTTGCTCTAGCACTATTTAAAATTTTTGCCCAAACTGTCTAGGATATGTTGGAGGGACTCATTTTTAAGGCGATCTGAGCGCTGAACTATTATAAATTGTTTTTTCAGTTATTTCGTCATGCAATTTAAGCTGGCTTGCACTTCAACTAGCTGATGCTCTAGATATTCTTATTTGATAAATCCAATTTGCTGTTTTAAATTCTTCATTACAAACTGAATACTTGGCTGATAAGTTTTGTCTCTTTGCTTTGCTAATGTATGCCTTGAATTTATTATCTAACTCTGCTCAGTCGTCCCCTAGCATTATACACACTAGCATATTATTTTCGATAAGGACTTTGTATTTGCCATTATATGTGCCTGGTCATTGGCTGGTTTGAAGATTGCTATACCAAAACGTTGGAGGTTTCTGTAAAGAGAGGACGCAGACGATTGAATTATTTTCTATATTTCATGGAAGGAAATTATGGAATTAAACAACGATATAAATTAAAACCATTAAGAGCAAGCTCAGTCATATTTTGATCTTGTCTAGATCGACTCTTATTCATTCTATTTCCGATTAAATAATGAGAATACGAGCATAGAATAGTTTCCATCAGATTTGCTTGGCGCTGAGCTTTGAATCCTTCCATCTTTACCCGTCAATTAGTCTCATCATGCTTGCTGGGAAATAGCCGATCTTTTATTAAAATTTGATTTCAACAAATTCTCCAATTGCATAACGGATATTGACAATATCCCCTCTTTTTAAATAGAAATAGTCTCCCTTGACCGAGTATGAATCTTCCAGTACTTCTCCCTGCTTATGAACCACAATTTCTTCCTTATGAAAATCCACTCCATTTATCAAGAATCGCTTATTCCGGCCTGCCTACTCTATCTTTTCTTTCTTTCGAATCTTGTCTGAATTAGTTTCACCCCTTATGCTATCGGACCCTCTGGACCGTACGCTGGAGTTGTCAATGATAGTACGTTCTCCTGTTAATGATCGATAATATGTCATGTTTATATCATGAATCTCTTAACTTGTATAATAATTACTCCGATGTCCCGCAACAGCATAGGTGATCCAGATAAATTCGAGCTTGCCAGCGTGGTGACCAAGAACAGCAGGAGTACAACAGCAATTATATAGCTGGAATAACATCTAACCGCAGGCTGCTAGTGATTAAGGGAGGGCACCTGTACTATTACTCAAATGTGCCTAAATTCTTTAACGGTAAGGGTGAAACTATTCAGGTGATCCTAAAGTGCTATAAAATTTTCACTAATTACCGAAATGCTCCATCGATGTCATGAAAATTCGTAAAATCAAGGGGTTTGAACCATTTTCATCTTACTTTTCCATTGAGTTCTAGGCGAAGCATATGATGTAGCGCTAGGACATACGTAAGACTTTAACGAACGAATAGTACAACTTTACACCTAAGAATACAAGCGAGTAAGTGACATGGCAATTCACCTGCGACAATCAGTTCATCAAGCAGCGGTGGGTAAGTGCCCTAAATAATTTAAAAGAGCACTATAGCAATGAACAGGCTAATATCCAGAAGTATTTTGATAACTTAAACATCGTTTCTAACACAGAGTAAGTCAAAAGCAGCAATGGAAGTTTCAGCAGTAGAAGCAGCATCAAGATACCATGGAGAGAAAGTTCTGTTGGCAGAAAAAGTTACACTCTCGAAGGAAACAAGGGGTTTTAGTTCAAGGATAGCAGTCCTAAGAGCGATTCAATTAAACTTGAAGATATTACGACTCTGAAAAAAGGCAAGAGCGGAGATTTGCCTCCACACAAACCAGAAAAGTACATGGATTTTTAAATAATTATTTAATAGTAGCCAAAACCAGTACGCTTAGAGGAAGCCTTTAAGATATCACAGGTCAAAAAAGAAGAATTCAATTAAAAGGAAAAATTAGTCCATTTACAACCCACTATTGAAGAAGTTCCAGATGATCAATCAGTCCCACAAACTCCAATTAAGGAAAATAGTGTCAGCTATTCGGATTCCGAGGATCATCTCGATCGAATAGAAAGAAGAGCCTCGATGGAGCAGACACTCAACGAGCTTAAACTCTACTCTGAAACCCATCCCTAACACATACAATAGTAGGAGGTAAGTAGACCCCAAATTTATGTCAGTCATCCTTTACCAATAGTGGAAGAAAAACCTGAGCTCCCAACAAGCAAGATATCAACTGAATTTTAAAACATTCCAAATATTTATATGTCCAACTATACGAATGCTACTCCTCCCAACTAAAGAGCCTCTTCCAAAAAGAGTGAAGAAATGACAGTTGGATGCGAATACTAATGGCTCCTGGGTGAGAGTTGCAAATCCAGTTATAAGTTTGATCATCGGCTTTAAAATCAGAGGTCCTTGCTCGGTCTAATGCAATTATTTAAGTAAAAGGCTATAAATAGCCTATCAGACTGGTTGGACAGCAAAAACAGAGGATAGTCTCGATATAAATCAACGGAGCAGTCCAACCGTATTACATTAGTCGAAGCAAGCAAAGTACAACTCAAGGTTGCACTGCTGACAACTCAAAACATTTTGATCAATGATCGTCAGCGTATCTTTTTCAATGAGGACAGTATTAAAAATCTCAAACGATAATTCAAAGTTTATCAGAACTTGTTTAGAATGATTGCAACTAAGATTAAAACTGAACCAGGGCTGAAGTTAAGAGTACCTTTGGCTATATACTTGGAGTATAAAGGAGTGGCTTGCATCGCATTTAATCAAAACTTTCAATAGTAGAGTGTAGAACTGGATAAGGATGACAGGTGGGTACTCGAGAAAACAGTCCTTATTGAAGAGGGATATCAGTCAGAGTGGTTTAATTTTAAAGCAGTAGGCCCTTACCTAATTCCCTATATTAAGACCCGGAGCAAGAACATTGAAAAGGACGAATAGTATCTGAAAGACTACCTCAAAAAATTAATAAAAGTGGGTCGAAATGATAAAAACCATAATCTTGCTTTTGAGCCACCCATTGACCGCACGTTCCTTGACATTGCTCACAAATAAAATGCTTCCACAAGTATTTAATCTTTGGAGCGGTACGTGAAAGGATTAAAATATGCCAAAGGGTTGCAGGGGGCTTGCCCTAAGTAATAGATAATTGCAGCTCTTGGTTACTGTATCTACTGTAAACATTTGCGTAAAGTATACCGCTCAGCACAAGGAGAAATAGATGAAACACATTTTTTTAATCTTATTTTTAAGAAAGACCCCTCCATCAAAAATTTGCTAGAACAGTCATGCTGCCCTCCTTTGCTAGACATAAAAGGACAGCTATTCTCCTTTATCGAGCATTACTTCGGTGTTGTGCTGTAGATCGATGAAAAAATATTCAATGACAGCTATATAAACGAGAAGTATAGTACTGAAGATACTAAAAAAGACTTGTTTGTATCTTCAACTGTGAGACCCCTTTTGCGTTAATTGCCGATGTAAGTCTTTGAAACAATGTAATCATTTAGTAAGTTAAACTTCTACTTGTAGAGCAAGCATCCTCTGGCATGTGCTGCTCTTTAAAAAAAGAAGTAGATCTATCTTCTCAGTAGTTAAACTCTCCCCATCGATTAGTCGCTGGAGCTCCTCTATGATGAGGCTACGTTCTATTTCTATGAATCTGACTTCATCGGGTGCATTAAAAAATGCAAGAAATATTAATAACTATGCCCTGCGAAGTATACTAAACTGCTAGTTATATATCTCCTCATGATGAAGGCCTACTCTGAGTTTTCAGAACCAGATTTCTCTTTAACACTGAGGAAAGCTGCTGATCTAATAGAATTCAATTATGGAGCATAGCATTCCTGCTTTGTTAATCTGTTTTCTCTGGCTGGTTTTTACTACTCTAAATTAGCACAAAAACCTAATTATAATAAAGGCATGAATCTGGGAGAATTGGCAGTCAAGTTAGTCCGCCAGGCACAGCAGTTGTGCCTCCGGTATTTTGGAATGTACTCGAAGCAATATCTCGATATTTTGTTGGATTTATCGAGGTTGCATCGATCTATAGATTCTACTTCAGCCCTTTCCTTCTTTAAGTAAGCCAAGACTCTTTGTCAAAGCAACATTATGCTGGCAACTCCGTAAAATATTTTAGCCATTTTATCCTACTAAACCTAAATATACTTGCAAATGGGGCTGGCCTCTCAATCAGATAATGCTCTTCAGGTAGCCTTAACTTATATTGACTCTAAATTATCTAATAAAGTGAAAATACACCTTTCTAAATTGCAGTATGAGCTTGGATTTTATATGTAAAAATATAGATACTGTGAAGAGGCAGTTTAAAGACTTTGGGAAATAGGCAACGCCTAAAAATTATAGGCTCTCTAATTAGCTTATAAAATCGCTATGAGGGAAAGTGGAGCATCTGAAAGCGATAATCTGATCGACGAAAATGACTCTGTACGTTTCTAAAATAGATAAAAGGCTCTAATGTAATTATAATCTGAAAAATATCAGTACAATAATCTGGTTGAGATGATAATAAACGCAATTGAAACGAAGAACAGTCGACTGCTCACGCTAATGTTTTATCTCATTAATAGGTGATCTATTGCCTTATGATATTCATCCTGTATTCTCTATTATAATTTAAATCTATGCCAGCCAGGGGTCCTAACGCTCTTAATATGAATGCCTATGCTAATGGCTAAGATTAGGCAGGAGAATAAATGGAACAAGCGACTTCATCAAGGCGCGGTATCGATCCCCGATAGATTGAGGAACAGTTTGACGAGTATATCAAGGAGACCCAACAGTATGATAAGATTCTTAGTGAAGTGGCCAAAAACCTATAATAAATTGGAGACAATGACGAATTCATTACAGATTTTTATCCTAAATTCATATGGTAATCCACTTACGATGAGGACCTTTAGAAGAAGATCATTGCTTCAACCGATCCATAACTAGCTAAAATTGTTCTCAATTTGTAGCGTAATAATAAGGTACTGAAGGAAGATATGAGATCTTGGGTGTTGGAATTTGCGAAAACTGCTAAGCTAACGGAAGTTCTGATCGGTGAAAATAAAGTCCTCAGACAGTCAATTGCTAAGAAGAATAACTAGATTGTTAAGATCATTTAGAACATTGGATTGGCAGAAAATGATGAAATTACTGAGCTTGTTTAAAATTTATAAGTCTTAAAGGAAGAAAATGGTGTCTTAAGGTAACATTTGCTTCGACTTAAGGAGGAAGTCGAAGAAAAGAGGGAAGAATAAAAAAGAATATAGGACGCTCTAGAATAAACAAGACAATAATTCAATATTCTGGACAAAGCCAAAGCTGAGGCGGAAGACTAAGAGGAACATTTGTCCAAGTCCTACGAGTTAATCTAACAATGGAGAACTGAGGCTGATAAGCGCAAAAAGAAGTTGTAAAAATAAAAATCAATGCTCTTGACAAAGCGTAAATAATATGAAGTGGAAAAATAAGGAATATAAAGAGAGCTGAACTTTTGCTAAAAGTATTTTCTATAATATTTTAAGAGAGAAAACCGAATTGCAATAAGGCTTGAAAAAAAAGTATGTGTAGGAGTAGAGGAAAAAATACGATATGATGAACCAAATCCATGATTTAGGTGAGCAAATAGCCAAGCAGAAATAGCAATGCCGCTACTATGATGAAGAAATTATCAGAAACATCAATAAGAAGGAAGAATATCAAAAGGTTACAAAGGAATACCTCAAGAAAATAGCAGACAATTCACAGAAAATTGAAGATCTGAGGAAGGAGTTAGATAATGCTTAGAAAGCGCAGATAGCCGTGCTGTCTCAAATCTAACTTGAAAAATATGATATTTCAATTTTAAAGTAGGAGCTCCAAGAGTTGCAAGACAAGGAGAAATTAATTAACGAAAAATGGAAACAGTCTGTGAGGCAGATGGAAGGAACTCAAAATAAGATAGTGGATCAACAAAAGGATGAGATAACCAAGAACCAGCGAGAAATGGCAATGAAAATATTGTAAACAAAATCAGAACTCAAGAAGGGGCAAGAGTAACTGTAAGCTTGGTAGCAAAAAGTGTATGACAAAAAAGAGGAGCTGAGTGAGCTAAAAAATCAAATGAAAGAAATCAAGTAAAATCAGACAAAACTTGCAGAATTGAAGAGCAAACTTCATGGCCAAAATATTGATTATTGATTGAATTACTAATGATTTGTATCGATAAATATCATCCATGACAGCATTTCCTCTTCTTATCTTTTGGCTTCTGAAGCACTATTTCCTCCTTTTCTTCTTTCATGAAATCATCAGTTTTATTTGTTGACTTTAACCAATTTTTTTACTATTATTTCTCCCTGGTAACTTATTCTACAAGTTTGGCAATCACTTGCTCGAATATACTATCAATATTGAGCCCTGTCTTTGCCGAAACTTATATCACTGCAAGCCCCTAATCTGTTGCATATTGATGGATCTATTACTAATATTAACATTCTTTTATTGATACAACATCTGCCTTGTTTGCAATGAGAATAGCAAGCGTATTAGGAGGTGTATGCTATTTCAGCAACGTGTACCATCCCTTCACGTTTTAAAACGTTTATCTGTTGCTGATTTAGAAAACTAGAAGACTGCAGTGTGAATCTTTGAGGTAGGCAGGCACCAAACTCTTATATTTCTCCTGTCCTGCAGTATCCCACAACTGCAATTTGTAAGGTCTTCCTAGATCATACAGATACTACCTTTGTGGCGAATAACCCTACTTAGAAAGTCAATTCCAACTGTTGGCTACATTAACATGCTCGTACCTGATTATGATGATTTATTTATCCTTTGACAAATCGATCTATTATAGAGCTTTTGCCGACTCCACTATCTCCAAGTAGCACAATCTTGTACTTGTCATTCGCAATGCCGTTGTTTACTTCTTATGTATACATATCTCTATATTATAATCAGAGTTGAATGAAGGAGGACGAATCATTTTCATTGGAAGCACTCATTTTCCTGCTTATATTGGCAGTGTACGTACTGGCATCATATTTCATCGACAAATACAAAGTAGCCTTCCTACACGAGTCAACGATCGCCATATGTTTGGGATTTCTTACTGCTATCTTTCTTAAATTTGTATGTTTGAGATGACTCAGGTGATGGAAAGGAACATCATATTTTCAAACGATTTATTTTTCTCATTACTGCTACCTCCTATCGTGTTTTCTGTGGGGTATGAAATTAAAAAAGTGCAATTCTTCAATAATTTCTTCAGCATTGCCTTTTTAGGTATTTTCTCGACGATTTTGGGAATCGTGCTATTCTCAGCAATCCTGCTTTTTATTAACTCCGTGATCACAGATATATTGTCCTTCAAAGACATACTATTGATATCTATAATAATATCTGCGAACGATCCCATTGCTGCTCTTCCTCTCATCAAAGTAGTTCTCTCTTCATAAAGAACAACCATCCGACGCTTAATGCTATCGTCAGTGGAGAAAGTATATTCAATAGTTCTGTTGTCATTATCCTCTTCGGCACAATTTCGAGTATCAACTCAGATACTTCAGAATTAGAGTAAACAAAAGCTAATTTAGATTAAATATGCTGTTAACCATCCTCTTCGATTTTGCCTACCTTTTTTTCTTTAGTTTGCTGCTGGGAATTTTCAATGGGTTAGCCATGAGTTATATTTTCAAAAGATTTTAGTCTTTTAGTAGTCATCCAATAAAGGAAACAAGTTTAATTCTGTTAATTGGATATGTTGTCTATCTGATCGGTGAACTGATAGGACTATCTGGGATAATTGCTCTGTTTACGACAGCAGTCATATTTTCATTGTATGGTTTTAATAATCTGTCCAGTGAGGCCAAGCATGGCACTATAATTGCCTTTGAAACAGTGAGATATATATCTCAAGCCTTTATATTCACTTATCTTGGGGCTTCAATCGTAACAACTCAAGGCCAATGGAGTGCTATAGGTATAGCAACCATTATAATCTTTCTAATTCCTCTTGTCAGATTTGTTAGTATAATTATATTGCCTTTATCCTTTAAAATAATTAAAAAACCCTTTATGCTCAGTACTGGGGAAGAAAAGATGCTGTGGTATTCAGGCCTCATGAGAGGAGTCATAGCTTTTGCTCTTTCTCTCCAAATTTAATCTTAAAATAGGGTCTATATGGTCACTATCTCCCTCATAGTTGTAATGTTTACAACTATCGTTGGAGCTACCTTTCTTAAGTCGTTTGCTAAACGAACAGGACTTATGGAAATTGAACTCATCCATAGTGGCGATAGCAAAATGGAACAGCGATAGATTGAGCTGATTCCTGCAACCAAATATGAAATAATCGGAGGTTTAGAGGAGTTAGGACCCACCGGTTCTAAACAAGAAACATTCAAAACTTTTGAATAAAAATTTATAAAGCCACTTTTCGTGAAGTAGACGCACGTAAAGAAATAAAACACAAAAATAGGGTTATCCACATGAGGCACAGATAATCTTAGGTGATTAATTATTTTAAACTATGATTATATTATAAGAACAAGTTAATCCTAATTTCAGGCACCATTTCTTTTCTTCTTATT
>Ga0302197_10004435_pt1 | contig 12280 bp, 14 predicted proteins | sample II_Bog_N2_1_FD_193526 | JGI IMG/M metagenome (GOLD analysis project Ga0302197, IMG submission 193526) | Peat permafrost microbial communities from Stordalen Mire near Abisko, Sweden - II_Bog_N2_1 | ecosystem: Environmental > Terrestrial > Soil > Wetlands > Peat | place: Sweden: Abisko...
AAAATTCCCAGTTCGCGTCGCATACCGAAATGAACACATTAATTCCACTTGTTGATCGAGGGACGGCCAATCAGGATAGCTGAGGCAGCGCATCATCGCACCCATATCATTGCCAATCAACCTGCAGATTTCCGGGATCGCTGATTCCTTTTCCGCAGCCTTATACCGATTGTAGGCAGCCCTCAGGCCGCTGTCGCCTCGCATAGCATACTCGGCAAGGTCCAATACGACTTGAGGGCTACGAGAGTTCAACGTGCCTAACCATTGCAGGCATTCCCTCTTCTCGTCCAGCGAAATTTGAGTTGCTTGTCTAGCCGCCTCTCGATCTTCCCTGCCCTGCTCCCCGATTGATGCGAAAGCGCGGTAGATGCCGAAAAGAACGCGGTAGATGATGAAAAGAATGAGAGCCGGAATGCTAAGCAATAATGCCCAGAATGCCCCGAGAACGAGCGTTCCTATGAACCCATCGTCGTCAAGCATCATGTGATCGCCCTTTCTATTGTCACCAGTGCTAGGGCACCAGGTTGTGATCCTCGCCCAAGACCTTTGTCCCTTGTTGAATCGTTCCCGCGCAATAACAATCATGGCTGTCGAATTCAAGAGTGTTGCTGAACTTGCGGTTAATGCGGTCTCCACCAAAGCCCAAGCTCGCCTTGAGCTGCACGCCACCGGGCAACCTTGTAGCTGTAATCAGGCCAGCAAGAGTGCTCATACGATCCATACCATCCGCCATGGAGAAGGAACTGCGGCCTTTGATGGATATCCTCTAGAACCGCAGCAGCCAGCCCCTCCTCGGGATTGGCAAAATCCGTGTATGCATTCCCGAAAGCGATCCCGCATTGGATGATCGCCAACACAATCGGCGCTAAGCCTCTCTCTTTATAGAGAGCCTGGTAAGCCGACACTCCCTCGCCTCCAATAAAGAGAAAGCTCATTCGGTTCGGGCCATGCTCCAGCCCAAAGCCGTCTAGCCGTTCTAGCACCGCCCAGAGACCGTACTGGAGAGGTGCGCAAGCCTGCACGCGGGCGAGGCGCATGCCCTTGATGACCTCTTTGGAGGGATGCCAGCCCCGTGGGATGATTGAGTTCGACACATCCTTACAAAAGAGAATTCGGTAGCCTTTGAGTCCGAACTCCGGACTGAAAAGGCTGGAGGTGATTTCCTCGATCGGCACAGAGTAATCTGCATATACGAAGCTATGGACGAATCCTCCGAGGTATCTGACTGGATCGCCGTCTCGCCCGCAGGCAGGGTAGAAGAGCGAGTCTTGCAACAGGTCCATGATCGGTAATTCATCAAAATCAGAGACGTTTGAGAGCCACTCAGGCTCTGATCTTGGCAAGAGCGGCTTCGTCATATGATCGAGCAGTCGAATACTCATTTCGAGTCACTTCCATTCAAGGCGCAAACTGAATTTCGCAGGGAGGTCAAGCCGGAGCTTGTCGCCATGTCCGGGCTATACGCTAATCTGCTCGTGGTGAAGTTGCACGTAAAACCTTATAACCCGAGGGGTGAAGAGTCAAGAGCAATTCTTCCGCCTGCTAGGCGCAAAGGCCCGCGAACTGCGAAAGAAGCAGGGGTACTCCCAGGAGGACATGATGTCCTTCGGGTTCTCGACCCGTCACTGGCAGCAGATCGAAGCGGGCAGGCCCATCACGGTGATCACCCTTCTGCGGATATGCGAGGTGTTCGAGATCACAATGGACAAACTGGTACGTGGCCTCGATAAAGGAATCTACGAGAAGCCAAGCCCAGAGCGGGTGCCTGCTTCCCAGCGCCGTCGATAGAAGGCGCAATCAATGCCGGGGGTACCGTTACGGACGATCTGAATGCAGCACGATCGCTTTACGAGGCGTCCTTTAGACAACGAGCAAATTCGCTGGCCGAGGATTAGGACTTGAAGTGGACGTCTTCGCCGCAGAGGAGCGACGCAAACTCTACAAGGTCGCTGTGAGCTTCGATGTTGGCTACGAACTCCTCCAGCCGATGCAGTCGCTCGGCTTCGGTCATAGAGGCATACTTCGAAGCTGCGGTCTTAACTTTCTGGTCGTCGTCGAAATTCCCTGTCGTCACTATCGCTTCCCCTGGCACATACTAACCTGCCGGCTCAATTCTGGATGATCAGCCAGGTACCGGCCAGCCAAAAGATGCCAACCATTTGTAGCTGCCGACTCTTGAGCTTATTGGCCATCGTTGGTCTTGCTTCCACCAAAAAAATCTGCGAATGGCTTGTACCCCGCGGGGTTCACTCGCTCTTCGAGCGGCACGCGCTTCACAGGAACCAGTCTACCGGCCCTCTCAACTGCACTGCCAATGGCGCAGCAAACCCATGCATACTCTCCGGTCTTGAGCCTAACCCCCTGTGACATATCGACAGGGAACATGAAGTAATGGCAGGTCGGACAGCACTCAGCGTTGAGATCGGCGAAGTCTGCACAAGTCAGGATGTTTTCATCTGGCGTGGCATCGCGAAGGAGTTTCTCAAGCTGCGTGATCACTTTTTGCTCTTCTTCGTCCTCTTCGCTGGGCCGCCTCATCTTATGAGAGTAGGTAGCTCGCATTTCATTTAGAACGCCCTCGATAATCTGACCTTTAGTCAATTCCGCCTCCACAGACATCTCACTCAGGTGCGCGAACGTTATTCCTTGAACGGGTTCCTTGATGCTCGTCAATCGCCATCGACTGTTGCCAGCGGTATGTGCAGAGGCTGTCCGGTCATCGCTTCAAGATTCTTCGGAAAACATCACTTCTCCAAGTCCGCCTTGATCACGCTGATCTCCGCGATCGCATGGGCCAGCGCCTTGGCGTCTCCAGGGTACGCAGTGCGCATACGATCTAGCTTGGCCTGGAGGGTGAAGATGCGTTCCTGGATATCCATGGCCACTTGGTCCACCCTCTTTCGGTACCCCTCATAAAGGTTCTTGTAGTTTCCGGCGATCTGCTGCTGTTCCTTAAACCTGCCGAACCATGTCAGCAGGGGTACCTGCTCGTCCGGCTCACCCATAGAGCGGCGAATGACGTTCATGGAGACGCAGAAGCGGCACGTCTCACCCTCGGCGTGGTCGGAGCATCGGTCGGTCGAGACGTACTCATGCAACATTGTGAGAGCTTCCCATGCGCCGGCGAAAAGGTTGCCGTTGGCTTCCGCTTCCGAACCCTCCGCAACTGCGGCAATTGGGGTGCCATCCAGTGCGTAGATGCCGTACCCCCGCTTGACGTAGGGACCTCGTGTGAAGGGCATTGGCTGCTCAAACCGGGTTACATCATCGGGCATTTCCACTGGTTTGGCGTTCGGCGTAATAGACACAACCTTGTTGGTCCGATCTACCTGATCCCACCAGCCATACGCTGGCTGAGTCTCCAACTCAGCCCACGCCTCAAACCTGTCCAGGTGATATGCACAGAAGGCGTCGAGGTCGCTGAGGCCGCCGAAGGATGGTGTGATCTGAGTAGGCGGGGTCCCGGCAACTTCGTCGCCAAGGGTTCCAATCCAGTTGTATTGGTGTTCGTGATCAGCCGCGACGATGCGAGATTCCGTGCGTCCGTTCTGGAGAGCCATATCCATCAACTCGCAGATGTGGAGAATGTGGGGGTACGCTTGTAGGTCGGCTGGCATCAGGCTTCCTTTGCTTTTTCTTGAGCGGCGATCATCAGCGTTTTTCTCATGCATTCCTGACAGGCAGAGAGGATGAAAAACGCGGCCCCATGGTACTCCATCAACCTTTCAATCGTTTGTGACGTCCGTCCTGGGGTTTTGGTAGGAAGTGGCGGGGACGCGCCGTTGGCTCAATCATGCGCCTGGCTCGGAGACCCAGAGGGCCATGATCTTGGCGACAACGGCATCGCGGTCCGCAGAGTCCAAGGGGTACTGGTCGCGCTCAGCAAACAGCGCAGCCATCGCGCCGTTGTAGGCAGCCCATCGGTATTCTTCCGCCATCATGGTTTGATCCGTTGCGATTAGCTCGGGCATGGGCACCCCTGCTAAGTACTACCGAGCTGCGTGCGTTTTGGGGACAAAGCGGCGAAATTTATTTCCAGTTGGCAGCAGTTTGGACTTGTTCAATCATAGGGAATGATTTCCGTCACGAAGGTGACACACCGTTCGGGAAGCATTTTTGGCCCAGTCAAACGTATGGTGATCGTCAGATCACATCCGTTAAACCGCCGAGGTCGTATCTCTTGGCTTGGTTGCTGGAAGCAGCAGGGCGATGCGTCAAAGCTGGACGATTTAGCCACTTTATCCGCTTCTGTAAGATGTTTCAATTCCTAAGTGCAAGATTCTAAAGAATAATTCGGCAGTTCAATCCCGTCTCTGGCCACCACTTCTTCCGATCATCGATACCAGCGCGCCGGTTGCTACAACCGAATAAATCTACGGTGACTGGATCAGAGCGACAGCGCGCTGTAGGATAGCGCCAGCGCAGGATTTGAGAAATCAATGATCAGGAACCTGGAAGAGATCCCCATTGTCGAAAATTCGGCGGCCCGTGGAATTTCTGTGGTCATCCCCGTTTATAACAGCGAACTTATCCTGCCTGAGTTGGCTCGGCGGTTGGAGAGCGTTCTCAATCAAATCACGTCGGACTACGAAGTGGTGTTCGTCGATGACAGCAGTCCCGATCGCAGCCGGAACGTGATTTCCGAACTGGCCCTGCAATATCCAAAGGTTCGTGCCGTCAGTCTGATGCGGAATTACGGGCAGCACAATGCGCTGCTGTGCGGCATCCGAGTGGCGCGCCATGGCGTAATCGTTACAATGGACGACGACCTGCAGCATCCTCCCGAGGAGATACCGAAATTGCTGGCCGAACTCGCCAGAGGCTATGACGTTGTGTATGGCACACCGGAGCGCGAGCAGCACGGGTTGGGGCGGGATCTTGCCTCGATGATAACCAAGCTGGCCCTGCAGAATGTGATGGGTGCAGAGATTGCCCGGCAAGTGAGCGCTTTTCGCATCTTTCGTGTCGAGGTAGCCAGAGCATTCGGTCACTACGAAGGGCCTTTTGTGTCGATCGATGTCTTGCTGACCTGGGGAACAAATCGCTTTCATGCTACGCACGTCCGGCACGACATTCGCAAGCAAGGGAGTTCTGGGTATACTTTTCGCAGGCTGATTACGCATGCCATGAATATGATGACGGGCTTTAGCACACTACCACTGCAAATGGCCAGTGTGGTTGGGTTCGCCTTCACATTCTTGGGGTTTTGTGTTTTGGTCTATGTGCTGGTTCGTTTTTTTATTTCCGGCGATCCCGTTCCTGGTTTTCCTTTCCTGGCATCGATTGTCGCCGTGTTTTCGGGCGCTCAACTATTTGCGTTGGGCATCATCGGAGAGTACCTGGCGCGTATGCACTTTCGCAGTATGCAGAAACCTCCCTACGTAGTGCGCACAGACTCTGCCGACCCGGAGTGGGACCGCCCGTGACCTTCTCGATTCCCTTCAATCGTCCTTGCCTGACAGGGAACGAGTATAAGTACATTGCCGAGGCGATCGCGAGTGGCCATGCCTCAGGTGACGGACCGTTTACACGGCGGGCGCAGAAACTGATGGAGGAGCGTTTCGGCGCTCAGCGTGTCCTGCTGACAACTTCCTGCACTGCAGCATTGGAAATGGCGGCGCTGCTCTGCGACTTTGGTCCCGGAGACGAGGTGATTCTTCCATCCTTCACCTTCGTTTCCACCGCCAACGCGATTGTGCTGCGAGGCGCCTCACCGGTGTTCGTCGATATCCGACCGGACACGTTCAATATCGACGAACGGCTGATCGAAGCAGCGATTACCCCACGAACGCGGGCAATTTTCCCGGTCCATTACGCAGGCGTCGGCTGCGGGATGGACGAGATTATGGCGATCGCCCAGCGTCATCAGCTGCTGGTCGTCGAAGATGCGGCGCAGGGTGTCTCCGCCCAATACAAGGGACGGTGGCTCGGCACCATGGGCCAAATGGGCTGCTATAGCTTTCATGAAACCAAGAACTTTTCGTGCGGAGAAGGCGGAGCGCTGGTGGTCAACGACCCCGCTCTGGAGAAGCGCGCCGAGATTCTGCGTGAGAAGGGGACCAACCGCAGCCAGTTCCTGCGGGGTCAGGTGGACAAGTACACATGGGTGGATATCGGCTCGTCCTATGTTCTCTCGGACATGTTGGCCGCCTTCTTGCTGGGCCAGCTTGAAAACATGGAGAAGATCACCGCACGGCGGGCAAAGATCTTCAAGCGTTATGAGAGCGTGCTGGCCCCGCTGGTCGAGACAAGGGTGATACGTATCCCGTTCACGCCTCAGCATTGCACCCCGAATTACCATATGTTCTACGTGCTGGCAGCAGACCTCGCGGAGCGGACAGCGCTTATCGCGCACCTACGCCAGGCCGGCATCCTTGCGGTCTTTCATTATGTCCCGCTCCACTCCTCGCCCTTCGCCAAATCTCTCGGCGTGCCGCAGCCGGATCTGCCAATCACGGATGAAACGAGCAGCCGGCTGGTCCGGCTCCCGATGTACTACGATTTAAGCGATCAGCAGGTAACTGAGGTTGCCGAGGCTGTACTCAGTTTCTACCAGGGCAGGAGGAGTCAATCGTGATGTTGGCATTAAGACCGTCTTGTGCTTGTGGAGAGCATTCTTTGGCGCTCTCGGATGAAGAATGTTAGATTCTGTTGGAGTGGACGCCTTTCGACCTGAGTACGACTTTCTCTCCACGGCATCGCCGGAGTGGGGCAAGATGGCTTTGCTTCCCTGGGACGAAGAGGTTTTCGGCTTCCCGGTAGCCGATTTCGAACTGGGACCGAATCCACCCCAAATCCGGGATCTCCCTTTATTCATCAACGCCCTTGAGGATTTCAGCGCGAGGACAAAAGCTCAACTGATTTCGACGCATGTGCAGGGCGACGATATGTCGACGATCGCCCGGCTTGTGAAGGCAGGTTTTTCCCCGGTCGAGTTCAGCCTGGTGGCTACGCTCCCTCGGATCAGGCCCGCATCGTTGCCTCCCCGGCGGTTGACCCTTCGCGAAGCTATCCCGGAAGACCATGCTGCCATTTGTGAGATCGCCAGTAGAGCCTTTCAGTTCGGTCGTTACCATACAGATCCTCAATTCCCGCGTGAGCTCGCGAACGCCAGGTATGTACGCTGGATAAGAAATGCTCTCGACAGATGGGACCCATGTGATTTGGTCTATGTTCTTGGGCGACCTGGGGAAGTCCTCGGATTCCTGGATGTAGTAATCTGTGATGGTCGCGCCGACTTACGTCTTGCTGCAGTAGACCCACAAAATAACCTTGGGTTTATGGGGTTCTCGCTGTACGCTGAGACGCTGCGGATACTCCTGGAACACCATGTCGAGTCTGTGTCTGCAAAAATAGCGGCCGCCAACACGCGGGCCATGAATGTCTATTCCATGCTTGGCTTTCAGTTTTCAAGGCCGGAAGCAGTCCTTCACTGGCATGCGCCGGAATCATCGAATCTTCAGGCTTAAGTCGTTCTGGCAGCTTGGCAGAGTACCAAGCCGAAAGGATACTAAATATGACTCGCGATCAATGTATCAACATAATCATAGATGCGTATCGACAGTTCGTGCCTCTGGAACGAGTTTCCGCACCCATCGGAGCAGAGACCCGCATTTTTGGGGGTGACAGCCCTTTGGATTCTACTGCGCTTGTTTCTTTGATCATAGAAGTGGAGCAGCAGGTCAACGAGGCCTATGGTATAGAGACCGTGATTGCGGATGATCGCGCCATGTCGCAAGCGCACAGTCCCTTCCGGACAATTGGCAGCTTGGCCGACTACATTGAGACGCTTCTTAAGGAACCGCGGGAGGGGTAGCGTGGAGACGTCAGATAGTAGGGTGGTGCTGATAACGGGTACCCGAAAGGGAATTGGCCGATATCTAGTTGAGCACCTTACCAAATCGGGCTATATCGTAGAAGGGTGCAGTCGACAGGCGCCTGACTGGACTCTGCCGAATTATACCCATCACCTCGTCGACGTCACGGATGAGGCTCAGGTGAATGCGATGATTCGCGATATTGGACGGCGTCGAGGACGTTTGGATGTAGCCATCAACAACGCTGGAATAGCTTCCATGAATCACTCGTTGTTGACTCCCGTCGCAACGCTTGACCGCCTCATGGCCACAAACTTCCGTGGAACTTTCCTGGTGTGCCGTGAAAGTGCCAAGCTGATGCAGAAGCGGAGGTACGGGAGAATTATCAATTTCGGCACCGTTGCATTGCCTCTCCGGTTGGAAGGTGAGGCAATCTATGCCGCATCAAAAAGCGCAGTTGTCGCATTCACACAAGTCCTCGCATTCGAATTGGGCAGCTTTGGAATTACTTGTAATGTGATCGGTCCGACTCCAATCGATACTGACCTCATTCGAGGTATCCCGAAAGCAAAGATCGATGAAATCATTGGAAGGCTAGCTGTTAAGCGCCTGGGTAAGCTGGAAGACGTGGCAAATGTCGTTGATTTCTTCATGAAGTCCGAAAGCGATTTCGTCACCGGTCAGGTTATCTACCTTGGAGGCCTGTAGGTGTTCATTGATTTTCTTTTGGGGCGATTCGATATCTTTAGGCAGCACGACGCGATCGTCTATAAAGACGATTGCTTCTCTTATGAATGGCTGGCAGGCGCCATTCGACGTTGGAAGGCGCGTCTCGAAGAATCGACCGTGCCTCGCGGGGCGGTGGTTTCGGTTGAGGCGGATTTTGCTCCTGAACCCATAGCCCTTTTGATGGCCCTAATCGACAGATCCTGTGTCGTTGTTCCTCTTTCCGCCACCCTTGGAGAGAAGAAGAGCCGGTTCAAACAACTCGCTGAGGTGGAGTGGGAGATCGCGCTGGATTCCGAAGGTGGATCGACGATGGCACCTACTGGAAACCAAGCGAGTCACATTCTTCTTCAGGGGCTCAAGTCAAAATCGCATCCCGGCCTGATTCTGTTTTCCTCCGGGTCTACAGGTGACAGTAAGGCGGCGGTACACGACCTGGTTCCATTGCTTGAAAAATTCAAGACAGAGCGTCCAGCGTTGCGCTCGATTGCATTCCTGCTGTTCGACCATATCGGCGGCTTCAACACGATGATGCATATGCTCTCAAATAGGGGGTGCTTGATTACCGTTCAGGATCGATCCCCGGATGGGGTGTGCAGATCCATCGCGTGTCACAAGGCGGAAGTCCTGCCGACGTCCCCGACCTTCATCAACCTTATGCTTCTCAGCGAGGCATATAAGCGCCACGATCTTTCCTCCCTTAAGGTGGTCACATATGGGACGGAGGTGATGCCAGAGAGCACACTGCAAAGGTTCCACGACCTTTTTCCCGACATCCGCCTGCAACAGACCTACGGACTCTCGGAAGTGGGCATCCTGCGGTCGAAGTCACTATCGTCGGACTCTCTGTGGGTGAAGATCGGTGGAGAAGGATTTCAGACCAGAGTGGTGGATGGCTTATTGGAGATCAAGGCCGAGAGCGCTATGTTAGGGTATCTCAACGCTCCCAGCCCGTTTACCGAGGATGGTTGGTTCAAAACCGGAGACTCGGTTTTAGTGAACGGGGAATTCTTTTGTATATTGGGGCGGGCTTCAGAACTCATAAACGTGGGTGGCCTGAAAGTTTACCCAGCTCAAGTTGAGAGCGTCATTCAGTTGATGCCGGGTGTCGAGGATGTTGCTGTTGTCGGCGCTCCGAATGCAATCACTGGCCAGATAGTTACGGCGAGGGTTTTGGTGGGAACAGGTGAAGACTTGGCGACCTTTCGGAGGAGGATGCGAGAGTTTTGCGCCGGCAGACTTGAACCCTTTATGATCCCGCAGCGGGTTGTGTTTGCTGACAAGGAGATGCACGGGGATCGATTTAAGAAAATGCGCGGAGGAGTATAGAGAAAGTTGGGAACCGGTATTTGCGAGCGGTGCCCCGAAGTGAAACTCGTATCGCTATGACCCCAACACGGAAGAATGAAAACCGTGAGAAACTGACTAGAATGGAGACCACCCCAAGAACGCCCCTCGAGGAAGATATAACCACGCCTGTGACGAAGTCGCCCAATGGTTACGCTGTCACACTCTGGTTCCTATTCCTAAGCGTGCTGGCGAGCATTCCTGCGTACTACCGCATGTTTACCGGATTCTCGTACTGGGACGACGAAGGCGCGCTCATGGTCACTGTCAAGCAGTACCTGGGCGGGATGAAACTCTACAATCAAATCTCAGTCTCGTACGGACCCATATATTACTTCTATAATTACTTACTGCGAACTCTTTCCGCGACGGCTGTAACTCACGATGTAGTCCGAATGAGTTCGCTGCTCCCCTGGTTATTGACCGCGTTTGTGTGCGCCTGGATCGTTTATCGACTCACTGGTTCATTGGTGCTGTCCTCCTTCGCCCATCTCCTGGTATTTTTTACGTTAACCTTTTTCTGTAACGAGCCTGGTCACCCTCAGGAATTATGCATTCTCCTGCTTGTCTGCCTACCGGCGGCGGGCATCCTATCTTCTATTCCGCGCTGGCACTTGTTGGGCATCGTTCTGCTTGGCACGCTTACTGCTTTACTCGTGTTCGTCAAAGTCAACATCGGAGCGTTTGCGTTCCTTGCAACGTCTTTGGCTATCCTGGCGCATTCTCCTAAAACCAGGTTATCGCGACTCTCTTGCATCGCACTTGGCGCTGCGGGTGTCTTTGCCCCGGCGGTTCTAATGAAGGCGCATTTGGGCGATCCGTCTGCGAGGCTCTATGCCGTTCTCGTCACCGTCTCGATGATGACAGTGTTGCTGGTGCTCTTCAGAGTGTCGCGGACCTGCTGCTTCCTATTTCGTGACTCGTTGATTGCAGGGGGGGCCTTTGGATCGACATTCATTGCAATAGTCTTCGTTCTGAAAGCGCAAGGCGTCTTTCTGACCCGCATGCTGCATGCACTGCTGCTCGATAGCCTGAGTCACTTTGTTTTTCGTGGGTCGTGGTATATGCCGATCCCGTTCGCACGAGGATGGTATTTCTGTATCGTCAGCGGACTACTTATGGCTGGATACTTCTCATGCAGCGCATTGAGAATAGAGCGTATGGAGAGCTACTTAGCGGTTCTGAAGCTCGTGCTCGCTTTGTTGACAGTGGTGCTTTTCCTTTCCGAAGTCTTATTGGGGCTTTTCTTTTCTAAATTCGGGCCGACCCAAATTTTGCTTCCGTTCTTCTTCTTCCTCCTGCCACCGTTTTGCTGGCTGGTTCTATATGGGCCTCCCGATCGGGGCAGCAGGCCGCATGCTTTTCCCAGGACTCTGCTCTGCATCGTAACCGTGTTGCAAACACTTTATGCGTATCCAATTGCCGGTAGCCAATTTCAATTTGTCCAGGTCTTGCCCGTCATCGTGGCCATGATCTGCTGGAGTGATTACCTGGCGTGGCAACAGAAAAGAATGCGTTCGTTTTCCCCGATACTTATGGGTGCCGCTATCCCTGTTTTGTTAATTTGTGTAGCCACATCCTACATTGCAATCGGACGCATTGCGCGCAAAGACTACGATTCCCTGCCTTCCTTGCAGCTTCCCGGTTCCGACAGAATCCATGTTCAAGAGGCGGAGGCCCAGGATTACCGTTGGCTGGTTCGGGAACTGGATGACCACTGCGACGTATTCGTGGGCCTGCCGGAAGTCCCAAGCTTACACATATGGACTGGAAAAGACCCGTTGGAAGGCATGGAGATGGATGACTGGATGTTAGATGATTCCGACCAACAACAGTTGGCAGTGTCGTCAGTTCTTTCTGGACACCCAAACGCCTGCGCGATTTATAACCCGGATCTTGTAAGGTTTTGGGATCCCAAGGGGGAGATGGAACCAGCTTCTCCACTGGTGCGTTATCTTTTTGCGAATCTCAAGGTCGTGGGTCGGACAGGTAAGTTCTTCTTTCTTGTTCGAAACGAACGAAATCTCACTGTCGTGTCAACTCACTGACATTCTGTTCGCTCACCCTGCTCCCGACCTGGGGTGTGCAATTTTGTTGGCCATATGCAATCCACAATACCGCAGATTCAGCCGTGATTACTCTACCGACATTGGTGGACGCGGTAACCCATAAACGCCGATTCTGCGCACTCGCAGCATCAATGGCCCGATGCTGGGCGCGCGATCACGAGGCGGGGATAGCAGTGAAGGAAGCTACATTGGGGGAGAAGACCCGTGAAGGAATCTTTTGCCGGATCAGGAAGCCTGCCACCGTCTTTTTAAATGAGGCACATCGCCGGAAGCGTGCTCTGGAGGGGGCGTATTCCTAGCGAGTTCCCTACGTTGGCGATG
>Ga0302197_10004443_pt1 | contig 12269 bp, 9 predicted proteins | sample II_Bog_N2_1_FD_193526 | JGI IMG/M metagenome (GOLD analysis project Ga0302197, IMG submission 193526) | Peat permafrost microbial communities from Stordalen Mire near Abisko, Sweden - II_Bog_N2_1 | ecosystem: Environmental > Terrestrial > Soil > Wetlands > Peat | place: Sweden: Abisko, Stordalen...
AATACTATTTTTTTTGCAGGTGAATATTTATACGATGGCCCGGCAATGGGTACAGTAGAGGCAGCATTAACAAGTGGCCAAAATGTGGCGAAAGGAATTTTAAATAACCAGTAATTTAAGGCTTCCAGTAATTGCCGGATATGATAAGCATATTTAGCATTTTGATGGTGTTGTCATAATAATCAAAGTCTTTCAATTTAAACTGCACGGTATAATCCCAGGTATTGTTTAACCATTGCTGGTTGCTTTTATCAACCATGGCCGATACAGCAAATGGCGTTATAAAACTTAAAGCTTCAAAATATCTTCCTTTAATATCATTGCCAGCAAGGGTGTAGCCAGCTGATAGGTTATAGGTGTTATTGTCGGTTGTCTCCCTGATCCACTGATTTATCTTTTGGACAAATACTTTTGAACGCGCATCGCCGGATAATAAGTAGTCGGTAGCTATACGCCAGGGAACGCGACAGGCATTATAATTATAATCACCATCATAAACTGATTCCAGATAATGTGCCGGGGCGGGTTTTGGTTTTTTGTTTAGATGGATGATAAAGTCAGGCACTAATCCAGCATCCGGGCTGTACTCCTTTTGCATATAGCTGAAAAGTTTATAACCATTGTCAATAACCTTATTCCAACGCGTGTCGCCGGTTGCTTGTTCAAAAGCTTTAAAGTTAGCTGGCATAAAATCAGATGACCGGGTATCGAAATAATCTTTGCTGTCAGCCTCAATCGCATTGCTCAGTAAAACCGACCATGTTTTATGGTTGATGTCATATTGCATAATATCAGCAATCATGCTTTTCGCTTCCTGCAAATAATTAATAATGCCTTTGCTTCCCCATTGTGTGTTGGCTAATAATAACGAATAAGCAATGTCTATATCTCCATCGCTTGCAGATGTTTTATCAAGGTCTTTATTATCTGTATTTTGTGCCCACGCCATTAAATGGCTACCCCGGCTGCTGGGGTGAGCGCGATAATATCGGTATAAATTATCAAATGTGTTTTTGGCTAATGGATCATATCCCCCCATTAACGCAACGATGATCATCCCATAGCCTTGGCCTTCGGATACGGATTGTTTATCATTCTTATTCTCAAACCAAACGTAGCTTTCCTGTTTATTGGATATAGTTTTTATGTAATGGGTTTTCCATTCACTGTAAAAGGTTCCTGCTGCTTGGTCTAATCGCAATTGCGCAAACCGATTGGGCTTTATACCTCCCTTAGCATATTTTATATGTTGAGGGAAAGGATTGTGAACCGATTGAGCATTGCTTCCAAAATAAAAAGGCACTAAACAGCATACCAGCCAAAATAGCTTCATCTAAAAGCAATTATTACTTCCCCTTATATTATATAAATGTAGGGGGAGTAGAGAAATTAATATTGATAATTTTTAAATTCCTGAGCTATATGCGCCGCTACCTCTGGTCGTGTATAAACAGCTGATGCCGGGATAGCCGGTAACAGAGGCCGTATCCTTACTGTATGTTCCTTAGCTATTTGTTTCTTCTCATTTTCATTAATACTCATGTCAGCACCCGAAAAGTACATCTTCAGGCACTCTAAAAAATTCTGTATAGCAGGTGTTTGTTTGCAGGTAGCGGCAAACCATGATCGGCTTGCAACGCTGTGGTGCATCGGTTTTGAAACTATGTTTTTATTTTTTAAATATGGCTCAACAATCCAGTCGGCCATTACACTTATGCCCAAATTAGCATTTACCATTTCAATGGTAGCATCGGTATAATGTATACGGTGCAGGGTTTTAGGTTTAACCTGTTGCGCCTGTATCAATGATTCAATCATCGGTGTATCCTGGTATGAAGGATCATATAAAGGCAAGATCAATTCTTGCCCCTGAAAATCGGCTATTTCAATAATGTCTTTTTTTGCAAGCGGGTGGTCTTTACTAATTATCGCGGTTAGCCTGTCGTTAAAAATAGGCTCATAACGTATTTTGGTATTCACCATTTGGGTGCGAATGATGCCTATATCCAGGTCACCATTCATTAAATATTCTAATGGACGGCTTGTTGCTTCGGATAATATCTGGATATTAATATCAGGCCAGCGCGATTTGTAGTATTTTATAATGCCCGGCAGCCAGTGGTAAGCTGTATAACACTGCATACTTATAGATAGTTTGCTGGTTTGGCCGTTTTTATAGTTGTTAATATCCTCTTCAAGTGACTTTAATTCGGCTAAAATCTTCTCAGAACTACGCAAAAAACGGTAGCCTTGTTCAGATAAATGTAATTTTTTACCGTTCCGGTTAAAAACTTCTATGCCTAATTCCTTTTCTAACTCCTTTAATTGATGGCTTAATGCCGACTGTGTTAAGCGCAATGTTGCAGCTGCTTTAGTAAGGGTTCCGTCTTTTGATATAGTATCTATTAGTCTAAAATGATGTATCGCAATATTCATTATTACTTTTATTAATGATTAACACAAAAATAATTCATTTTTTTCATATAAAAGATAGTTTTAATTTTGTGGCATCAAAATACCGAATATGTTAGTTACAATTTCTAAACGTCTATTCTTAAGTTTATCAGGTATTTTAATTTTAGTAAATGTACAGGCCCAGCAAAAAGTACTTGGTATAAAGGAAGCCGAACAATTAGCGCTTTCAAACTATGGTACTATTAAAGCCAAAGCAAATCAATTAAATGCTTCAAAAGCCTCGTTAACAGAAACCAAAACAGAATATTTACCTGATCTTAATGTATCAGCACAGCAAGCTTATGGCACCATAAATGGCACTGACGGCCCTATTGGTTCATACGGTGGTTTAGCTGTCGCATCTTCCGGCCCTGCACTACCTAATCAAAACTGGAATGCCGCTTTTGGCTCGCTTTACGTAGCCAACATTAACTGGAACTTTTTTGCCTTCGGAAGGGCAAAGGAAAAAGTTAAAGTTCAAAACTCCGTAGTAACACTTAATCAAAGCGATTTAGCCCAGGAGCAATTTGAACATGAAGTAAGGGTAGCAAGCACCTATCTTAATTTGTTAGTTGCCCAGCAACTAACAAAAGCACAACAGGATAACCTTAACCGCAGTCTGGATTTGCAAAAGGTTGTTATCGCACGTGTAAAAAACGGCTTAAATCCGGGAGTGGATTCATCATTGGCGAATGCTGACGTATCAAACGCCAGGATAGCACTAACAAACGCGCAACAAACAGTATCTGATCAGGCTAATCAGTTAGCTCAATACCTGGGTATACCACCACAGGAATTTGTGCTTGATAGTGCTTTTGTAAGTAAAATACCAACAAATATTTATGCCGAGCCAACTAGTGGCACAGAGGAGCATCCTGTTTTAAAATACTACCGCAACCGTATAGGCGTAAGTGATGAGCAGGCTAAATATTTAAAAACATTTGCCTATCCTACATTTAGCCTTTTTGGCGTTTACCAGGGCCGGGGGTCGGGATTTAAATCTGATTTCGCAAGTAACCAAAATGACTATAACAGCAGCTACGGCGCAGGTGCAGATCCAACACGATACAACTATTTGTTAGGCGTAGCTTTTGTTTGGAACCTTACTAATCCGTTCCGTGTGCATTACCAGGTAAAATCGCAACGATATACATCAGAACAATACAGGGATGAGTATAATCTTGCAGATGAGGAGATCCGAGATCAGGAAGCGTTAGCTACTATTAAGATAAATAACGCATTAAAAAACTATTCAGAAGCACCGGTGGAAGTGAAGGCGGCAAACAGTGCCTACATTCAAAAATTCGCGCTGTATAAAAATGGGCTTGCTAATATAGTTGACTTTACGGATGCTCTTTATACGCTAAACCGTGCCGAGGTTGACCAGGATATTACATCGAACAATGTTTGGCAGGCTTTACTGTACAAGGCGGCTGCGACCGGCGATTTCGGGGTTTTTATAAATAACTTTTAACATACATAATATACACTAATGGGAATGATAAAAGGGGCACTTCAAAGGCCAATCACCATACTGGTTATAGTAGCAGCATTGTTTTTCTTTGGTATTAATGCTACACGCAGCATTAAGATAGATATATTTCCCGACCTTAATCTGCCGGTTATTTATGTATCGCACCCTTATGGTGGTTTTACACCAAACCAAATGGAGGCATACTTTGCCAAATCATACGTTAACTTACTACTATTTGTATCTGGTGTAAAAAGCATCGAGTCACAAAATGTTCAGGGTTTAACGCTGATCAAAATTACATTTTACGAAGGAACAAATATGGCACAGGCCGCGGCGGAGGTCACGGCGTACACCAATAGGGCACAAGCTGGTTTCCCTCAGGGGTCGCAACCGCCATTTATTCTGCGCTTTGATGCCTCTACACTTCCTGTAGGTCAGTTGGTGTTAAGCAGCCCCACACGTACAAATAAGGAGTTGGTTGACTTTGCATTAGTATACATACGTGCGGCATTTACTACCGTTCCTGGCCTGGTTGCGCCGGCGCCGTTTGGTGGTAACCAGCGTACTATAGTTATTAAGGCCGATCCGGAATTGCTTCGACAGCACAATTTAACGCCTGATCAGTTGGTACTTGCTTTACGAGATAATAATCAAAATACACCAGCTGGTAACGTGCGTATAGGTGATTACAATTATCTTACTCCGGCTAATGCAACTATTGATAAGGTTAGTGAATTTGGTGATATCCCATTGTACAAAAACGGCGTACAAACTGTTTTTATGCGCGATGTGGCTACAATAGAAGATGGAGCGGATATTACACAAGGCTATGCGCTTATTAATGGAAAAAGGTCTGTTTATTTACCTATTACTAAGTCAGCTTCTGCATCAACCTGGGATGTAGTACAAAATCTGAAAAAAGCGCTCCCTCGATTCCAGGGACTAGTTCCTGAAGATGTTAAATTGTCCTTCGTATTTGACCAATCGGTATATGTAATTAACGCGGTAAAAAGTTTAGCTGAAGAAGGCGCAATAGGTGCAATACTCACAGGGTTAATGGTATTATTGTTTTTGGGCGATAGGCGCGGTGCGTTGATCGTAATCATGACTATACCAACCTGCGTTATTTCCAGCGTATTTTTCTTGTACCTGTTCCATCAAACTATCAATATCATGACGCTGAGCGGCCTCTCGCTGGCTATTGGTATCCTGGTGGATGAGTCAACAGTGACGATTGAAAATATTCACCAGCACTTTGATATGGGTAAACCTAAAGCCTTAGCTATATGGGATGCCTGTAAAGAAATCGCTTTCCCTAAGTTGCTAATCCTGTTTTGTATACTGGCGGTGTTTGCACCGGCCTTTACCATGACAGGTATTCCGGGAGCATTATTCCTGCCATTATCATTGGCTATTGGTTTCGCCATGATCATATCTTATTTGCTTGCACAAACCTTTGTGCCAATTATGGCAAACTGGTTAATGAAGAATGAGCATGAAGATAAGAGCTATAAAGATGGTTACGCCATGGATGATGAAGGTGATCAGTGGGTTCAGAAAGAGAAAGCGATCAAGCATGCTACCGAAGAACATGGTAAAGGTGAAACTAAGTTCGATAAGTTCAGGGTTTGGTTTTTAAGTGTGATTGACCGTATGATGGGCGCACGTAAGCTTATTGTAATGGTATATTTAATAGTTGCATTCGGGTTAGCATTTTTACTATTTGCTATAATTGGGCGCGATGTATTGCCTAAGGTTAATTCGGGTACATTTCAAGTGCGTTTACGCGGTGCAGATGGTACAAGGCTTGAACGTACAGAAACAACAGCTATTACAGCTTTACACGTATTGGAAGGTTTGGTTGGCAAACAAAATATAGAGATTACTTCAACGATGGTAGGTACCCATCCTTCAACATTCTCAACCAATCCTATTTACTTGTTTATGGCCGGCCCCCAGGAAGCAGTAATGCAAGTTGAATTGGCAGAAAAGTATAAAGTCAACCTTGATGACTTGAAAGAACGTTTCAGAGATACCATGAGAAAAGTATTGCCTGATGTGAAGATGTCTTTTGAGCCGATAGAGCTTACCGATAAAATCTTAAGCCAGGGATCGCCAACTCCTATAGATATTGCCTTTACCGGTAAAAACAAAAAACAGAATGTTGACTACGCGCTAAAGATGGTGCGAAAATTGGATAGTATCAAATATTTGCGCGATGTGCAAATTGCGCAATCGTACCGTTACCCATCTATTGATATTAATATAGATCGTGTACGTGCTGCAGAACTGGGTGTAAGTATTAACGATATATCGCGAACGCTTACGGCATCTACTTCATCATCGCGTTTAACTGAGAAAAACGTTTGGATAGATAATAAAGTAGGTTTAAGTTATCAGGTACAGGTTGAAGTTCCTGAATATCAAATGTCAAGCCTGAATGATTTACGCGAGATACCTGTATTGGCTAATCAGGCAAGGCCGGTATTAAGTGATGTGGCTGATATTAAGGTAGACACTACTTACGGCGAAGATGATGATATAGGCGCGGTGCCAACACTATCAGTTACTGCCAACATCAATAAAAAGGATTTGGGCACAGCTACTGATGATGTGCAAAAAGCTATAGAATCGTTAGGTAAATTACCACATGGCTTAACTGTTGAACTACGTGGTATGAGCCAAACGCTTACCGACACGTTAAACAGTTTGCAAACCGGTTTGCTAGTGGCTATTTTAGTAATATATTTAATGCTTGCGGCCAACTTCCAATCGTTTAAAGTATCGCTTGTAGTGTTATCAACTGTACCCGCGGTGTTATTCGGTTCGCTGTTCCTGGTGAAAATAACAGGCGCTACGCTTAACCTGCAATCTTATATGGGTATGATCATGTCCGTCGGTGTATCTATCTCCAATGCGGTGTTACTCGTAACTAATGCAGAAGAATTAAGAAAGCATAACGGCGATGCGCTGCGGTCGGCACGTGAAGCGGTTGCCTTGCGTGTACGCCCTATATTAATGACCAGTTTGGCCATGATTGTAGGTATGATACCGATGGCATCAGGCTTAGGCGAGGGTGGTGATCAAACATCACCGTTAGGCCGCGCTGTAATTGGCGGATTGATAGCCTCAACATTTGCCGCGTTATTTATTTTACCATTGGTATTTGCCTGGGTACAAGGTAACGCTACAACAGATTCTGTTTCATTAGACCCTGAAGATAAGGAAAGTAAATTTTATATCCCATTGCACCACAATCATGAACATCCAAAAAAATAAATTAATAATTGTAGTAACTGCTTTAGTTATTAGCACAGCACTTTTTAGCTCATGCGGCGAAAGTAAAAAGGACAAAGACGAGCAGGATTTAACAGTGCAGCAGGAAAATGCATTAGACACCCCTACTGTAAACCTGATTACTGTTAGTAAAGGGAAATTAACTTCGAATATTACCGTACCGGGTGAATTGCAGGCTTATCAACAAACTGATCTGTATGCAAAAGTTAATAGTTATGTAAAAACGCTTTTGGTTGATATAGGCTCGCAAGTACACCAGGGGCAATTATTAGCTACGCTTGAGGCACCCGAGCTGAATTCACAATTAGAAGAAGCAAAATCAAGGATTCAGGAAGCAAAAGCTGTATACTTTGCTAGCAAAGCAACTTTCGACAGATTATACAGCACCAGCAAAACCCCGGGTACTGTTTCGGAAAATGACTTGGAGCAGGCACAGGCGAAAAAATCATCAGATTCTGCAAGTGTAGAAGCCGCTAAATCTTCTTACAAATCGTTCGCGGCTAACTTAGCTTATCTGCAAATAAGAGCGCCTTTTGATGGTGTTATAACTTTACGCAACGTAAACCTTGGTGCTTATGTTGGTCCGGGTGGAGCGGCATCAAACCAAGCCCTATTCAGGTTAGAAGATCATAATAGGTTGCGTTTGGTAATATCGGTACCTGAAAACTTTACAGGTGGTTTAAATAACAAGGATGAAGTTAGTTTTAGTATACGTGAATTACCCGGCGAAAAATATAAAGCTAAAGTTGTTCGTTTAGCGGGCGCTTTGGATAATACTTTAAGATCTGAACGTTTGGAAATGGACGTTTACAACACCAGCAAAAAATTGTTGCCAAATATGTATGCAGATGTTAATGTTCCATTACCACAAACTGATAGCGCGTTTATTGTGCCTAAAACAGCCGTGGTAACATCAACAGAAAAAGTTTTTGTTATTAGGATAGAGAATGGAAAAGCGCAATGGGTTAATGTGCAAAAAGGACTTGAAGCTGGAGATAACATAGAGATTTACGGTAAAATTAATCCAGGTGATCAAATAGTTAAAACCGCAACAGAAGAAATCAGGGATGGATCGACAATTAAAATAGGTTCGGGCGACAAAGCAGGAAGCGTTAAACCTGACAAAGCAGATACATCAAAGACTAAAAAATAATACCACAGGTTAGTTCTATTGTTTTTTTTAAGGCCGGTTTGATTAGTTTCAGATCGGCTTTTTTATTGTGGTTGTTGCAATTTCTTCAAAATACCTACACCAACCGGATCAACACTTTCATCACAATTTGATAATATCACTATGGCTATATTCTTTTCTGTGTTAAAGGCTAAAAAACTATTGCTGCCATAAGTGCCGCCATTGTGGAAATAATATTCTACACCATCAACCTTAATAATATGCCAGCCAAGGCCAATTTTAATGTCTTTGTCAAAGGTTACCTGGTGAGTTAATTCAAAGGCTTTTGAGAGCCGGGTATTGTTTTTAACTATATTGGCTTTAGCATACACCAACAGGTTATTTACAGTTGATTTCAACGATCCGCAAGGAGCAAGCGCGCTGAAGTCCCAGGCTTCAGTAAGTTTTCCGCTTTCATCATAAACGCTTACAAAACGTGGTTTAAGTAATGGCGTAATATGCTGTACAGTGCTGCTCATTTGCAATGGCTGGGTAATGTTTTCCGTTACCAGTTGTTCAAATGTTTTACCCCTGATTTGTTCTAAAATATTGCCTAATAAGCCTACTGCCATATTAGAATAGGCATAGTTTTCGCCGGGTTTGCTGTTTAATGTACATGTTTTAAGGTAAGCATACAGTAAACCCTTTGTGTAATTCTTGTATGGATTTAATGTATCTGTAACGTGGGCAAAGAAGTCGGGTGGGAGGCTTGGTAAGCCGGAGGTATGGTTGCTCAGCTCCTCCAAAGTAATAGCATGTAGCGCCGGATTTGCAGCCACAGAGTCTGGCAAATATTTAATAATTGGGTCACTCAGTTTTACTTTGCCCTCGTTAACATACAAAGCCAGCAGGGTAGCGGTAAAAGTTTTAGTTATTGAGCCTATCTCGAACAAAGTACTTCCCGTTGGTAGCGTGCCATTGCCGCGGTCTGTTTCGCCATATTCGTAGTAACTGATTTTATTATCTTTTAATATCCCTATGCTTAAACCAACGGTATTTGCTTTTTGAATGTAATTACGTGCCACGGAATCAATTTCCTTGTCCTCAATGGTCTTTAACGGATTTGACGATAGGGCCAATGTTTTTTTCACTCCCTCGGCTTTTTTGTAAGGCTGGAATAAAAAAACCGCTAACTTATCATTTTTGTCCAGGCTCATCAGTAATTGCATCACCTTCCCGGTACTAAAGGTAAGTTTATAAATAGCCTCCTTATTATTTTCAAAGCTGATAAGTGAGTATTCTTTGATTTCGCCTAAAGTAAAAAGCTGGTTATTGCAAATATTGCGGAAGGTTTCAATAATAAGCTCCTGCTTTAACCTTGATCCTGTGAGTGTATAAAGCTGATCGGCATTTTTCGCGTTGAATTGTACTTTAACTAGTTGGAATACCGAATCGGTTTTTTGTTGTTCGATGCTTTGAGCCATGGTATTTATTGTGATAAGATTCAACAAGATAATAAATACCGAAAAGAAAAAAGATTTTGATCGCATATACATGGTTATTGAAACGAATATACGACCAAAATATTGGCTTATGGTGTTTGCCCTGCCAGCAAATACAGCACTGCCATACGTATAGCCACGCCGTTCTCCACCTGGTCAAGGATGATGGATTGCTTACTGTCGGCCACATCGCTGGTGATCTCTACGCCGCGGTTTATAGGGCCGGGGTGCATAACGGTTATTTCCTTATCTAAAGAATCAAGGATTTGTTTATTCAAGCCGTAAAGCATGGTGTACTCACGCAGGGAAGGGAAATATTTAATATCCTGGCGTTCTAACTGGATGCGTAGCATATTGGCTACATCGCACCAATTTAAGGCTTTTAAAAGGTCATGTTCCACCTTTACACCTAACGAGCCAATATATTTAGGGATAAGCGTAGTAGGGCCGCAAACCATTACTTCGGCGCCTAAATGTTTAAGGCAAAGTATATTTGATAAGGCCACACGCGAGTGCAAAATATCGCCCACAATAACTACTTTTTTACCTGCAACATCACCATAACGCTCGCGGATGGAAAATGCGTCAAGTAAAGCTTGTGTGGGATGCTCATGTGCGCCATCGCCCGCGTTTACTATCTGGGCTTTTACGTGTTTTGATAGGAAGATACCGGCACCGGCGTATGGATGGCGCATTACCACCATATCTACCTTCATGGCCAAAATATTGTTTACGGTATCTATCAGTGTTTCGCCTTTGCTTACTGATGACGAGGATGCCGCGAAGTTTACCACATCGGCTGATAAACGTTTCTCTGCAAGTTCAAATGACAAACGGGTGCGCGTTGAATTTTCGAAAAAGATATTGGCAATAGTTACATCGCGCAGGGAAGGAACTTTTTTAATGGGACGGTTTAATACTGATTTAAAAGTATCGGCTGTTTCAAATATCAATTGAATATCTGCCGGGTTCAGATCTTTTATTCCTAATAAGTGCCTTGTGCTCAGTCCTGCCATTTTCTATGTTGATTTCGGGTTTCGGATGTTCGATTTCGAAATTATCTTATTCTTAATACTGTCATGCCGAACTTGTTTCGGCATCTCACCTGCTGAGTTACCAGCATGTTTATTATTTGTCCTGAGAGATCCTGAAACAAGTTCAGGATGACCGGATTTTCTATTTTGCTTCAGATAGTAAAACTATCCTGTCTTCGCCGTCTGTTTCTTTCCAGCTTACCACTACTTTTTGCGATGCGATGGAATCAACCTCAATACCCACATAATCTGCTGCTACCGGTATATGCCGTGAGTAACGGCGGTCAACCAATGCAAGCAATTCTATTTTCTCAGGGCGACCAAAGGCAAGCATGGCGTCCATAGCTGCACGGATGGTGCGGCCGGTCCACAATACGTCATCCATCATGATGACTTTCTTGCCTTCTATAATAAAATCTATTTTGGTTTGATTAGGTACCAGTTGCTCACCACGGCGACGGAAATCATCGCGGTAGAAAGTAATGTCCAAATCGCCTTGTTGTATAGTGCTATCTGGTAATATTTTGCGTAATTCTTCGGCAACGCGCTTGGCTAAATAAATGCCGCGGGGTTGTATGCCAATGAGTACCGAGTTTGAAAAATCATCATGATTTTCAATTAACTGACGACATAAACGCTGTATTGTAATCTGAAATTTTTGACCGTCGAGCAGCGTAAGATTTTGCATCGTTTGGGTGGATTTGGGCAAAGGTAGGAAAATTAGTGATTAGTTGAATAGTGATTTGTGATTTGTTGGGGTAAAAGTTACAAGTTTTGGTTTATTTGAAACCTTTGGGGAAAGCCGACCATAAGCTGAATATTGAATTGCAATTTGTGTGAAATCTTCAATCCTTAGTTCGAGTGGACAAATCCCTTAAAGCCTCCATTGCTTTATTAGCATCTTTCTTATCAACAAAAATATGGTCGTGATAATAAGCGGCAACAACATTGCAACTAATACCTTCGGTTGCCAAGGCTGTGGCGAAAGATGCGGTAAGCCCGGTGGCTTCTAACGAAGAATGCACGGTTAGGGTTATCCAGGCGGCAATGTAACTGTATTCCAATCCCAGATCGTCGGCCGTTTGTTTTTTTAGGATAATAGTTATGCCTTCTGTTTCTTTAAATAAGGCTATTATTTCTTTAACATCAATTAACGTCGGTATCGAACAAAAAACATAATCGCCATCATTCAACATAGGTGTCATGTTTTTTAATAATAAGTTTAAGTTGATTTCTCCAGACATGAGGTTAAATGTACAAAAAAAGCCCTCATGATAAAATCATGAGGGCTTGTAATTTATTTAGCTGAAAAGCTTATTTAGCTTCTTCTTCTTCTTCAGTAGATTCTGCTTTTTTAGCTGCTGGAGCAGGAGCTGCCTTGCGGGCTTTGCTTTCTG
>Ga0302197_10004448_pt1 | contig 12261 bp, 8 predicted proteins | sample II_Bog_N2_1_FD_193526 | JGI IMG/M metagenome (GOLD analysis project Ga0302197, IMG submission 193526) | Peat permafrost microbial communities from Stordalen Mire near Abisko, Sweden - II_Bog_N2_1 | ecosystem: Environmental > Terrestrial > Soil > Wetlands > Peat | place: Sweden: Abisko, Stordalen...
AGAGCCATTCCGCAATACCACTCCATGTAGCGAGGACTGCGGCTTTCGACCCGGTCTTCAATGATCTTGAAATCGACGAGGAGATTGGCCGACGCGATGCCGACAACCGCAAGGCTCAGAATGATCCCAAACTTGCCAGATTCGTGAATGTAGGGCATCCGAATACCAAACATATTGAGCAACATGTCCACTACATAAACCAGACACACCGCCATCGTGGCCGCAACAATCCCCTTCACCATGCCGTCCGTTACGCGAATGATCCGGAACGAGTAAAGCGCCAGCATCAGTCCCAGCACACCAAAGGTCAGCATAATTGCATTGCCCACAATCCCAGGCCAGCGTAGCTCCGTCATCTGTGAAATCGCACCAAGGCACAATCCTTCGAGCAAGGCATAGAGAGGGGCGGCAATCGGTGCTGTTGTGGGCTTGAAAGTTCCGACTAGGCAAGCAATCAGCCCGCCAAGCAAACCGATCAAAATGAACGGCCCATGAAGTTCGGGATGTATCCAAGAAAATGCGCCAGTCCCCGCACACAGGAACAAAAGGATGCCGGTCTTGTTGATGACGCCTTCTAGCCTCATCGTTTCTTCGCCATAACCGGAAAATGCCTCGTCACGTTTAAGCAGTGGATTTGATGTTTCCATAGGTTTTAAATCTTTATTTTAGCTCTCAGCCGTCTCTCTACTCGCCGCCTTCCATGTGACAATACATGGTTTGGAGCGCAATCTTGCCCGGCCCAGTGAACCGGTTCCATACAATTTGCCCACCGCTAGCGAACAAGCCCGTTGAAAGTTTCTGGAACATCGTCTGCATCTGCACCGTGTTTTCCTTGTAAATCCAGCCGCCCGGCTCAATGTCAATCGCCTCGCCCGCCGCCAGTGTCACTTCAAACACATTGCCAAAGCCGTGCAGCCAAAGAATGCCTTCCCTGTCTGGACAAGAAAACGTATCAATGAAGAATCCCGTTCCCCCCAATAGCATGTTCGCCGCGCCCTTAACACGCTTGAACGTGTATTCAACATTGTTCGTCGCGGCCAGCCATTGATGTTCCCGCACATCCACGCTCTGGCTAGCCTTCAGGTGCAAGCCAAACACATGACCCGCTCCGTCTCGGCTAAAAGCGATGCGGCCAGGCCCAGAAGCGCCGGTGAGCAGAAAGGGCATTCCAGCCAGCATCCGCCTAAAAGCGCCCTTCATCGGATGCAGCGCGACTTGCACCGCCGGATCTTTCCAGAGCAGGATGTGATGCTCGAAATAAACGCCGGTGTTGCTCAGTTCCAGGTGCAATGCCGGCACCAGTTCGCCTTCGATGTGGTAGGTAACGCCGCCGAAAGTCTCGTTCTGGACGCTGGTGGTTAATTGGATGGGAACAGCCATAATTTAGATTTGTTTGATTATTGAAATGCGGAATGATTTGAACCTCATCCTGTCTCGCCGTCAAGATTATCCTCCAGCAAATACTGGACAAAAGTTTGCTTCGGTCAAAACTCGTGCGACTTCCTCCCGCTTATCGCCCTGAATCTCAATCTGGCCATTCTTCACCGTGCCACCAACGCCACAAGCCTGTTGCATAGCCTTGGCCAGTTTCTCCTTTTCAGGCAAGCCAATGCCGACAAAGTTCTTAACCACCGTCACCGTCTTGCCACCCCTGCCAGCTTTGACCCGAAGAATATCTACCCGACCACGATGCTTTTTTGCAGGCTTTGTCGGCTCAACATTTGCCGGCAGATGTTCCGGGCCTGGCGGAAGACCTGCGTTAGACAGGCCGCCAAAGGGAGCTTGGACTAAGGCCGGCCCACCCTCAGTCGAAATGCGTTTGGATGCTGGCGATCTCATGTCAACATCCTCAAGGTTTGGCAACATTGCTTTGTTTCTCAGGACCACCGAACCGAATCACCATATATTCGTGGGTTTCGTCGAGGTGGAAACCGAGATTTTGAATTTCTTTTGCAATCCCCGGCATGTGAGCAACACCCCACGGCACCATAATGTTGTCCGATAGCAGTAGATGGGACTGGATTTCTTCTAGCAAGTGCTGGTTGCGCTTTCGGACCAGGTCATCAAGAAGCCGTGTCTCCATTTCGGGCGATGGTGAGTATTGCAGCAGTTTTTGTATGATTTCAGGTTTCAATCCCTTGGCATGAACCAGCGTGACCAGGTTCAGGATATCAATCGTGTCCGGCGTGAACTGATCCACATCAACATCTGCACGCACCCACTCACCTTTAGCCGGCTTAAATTCCTGTTTTTGTTCAGACAGGCCGAGCGATTTGGCCATGCGTTTGTAGCTGAGCTTGTTGGTCAAAAGATTTTTATTGTCCGTAACGCCTTCCATCAGAATGATTGAATTGCTGGGAAATGTCTGCGAAACCTGCTGGTAAAAACCAGCGTCGGCAACATGCGACATCGGAAACAACTCGATCATTTTTCCATCGTTGCGGACATATTTTCTGACCTCTACCGTAAAACCGCCTGGATGCAGGGCCATAAAACCTTGGCTGAAATGATTCACGGCTAGGGTAGCGCAAAGCAAAAGATAAATCAGCACAGCAGGAATCAGCACAAAGATGGTCGCCAGTCCAAATACAGACAGGTTCACCCAGCTAAAACCACGCCCGCCTAGCCTATTCTCCGGCACTAACGGCCAGCTAAACTTGAACCTGCCCTGGGACCACCTCAGAAGTGCCAGACCGAGTATGACCTGACAAACGGAAAGCCCTACGGCAAATTGTTGAAGCTGGCCATAGCAATAAATCACGATTGGAAATACGGCCAGCATCGTTGCCAGGGTAAAAAGCGGAATGGGGAGAAACAGCCGCTTAGGAACCATCGGCGTCAATCCCATCAAAACATAAACTCCGACCGCCATGAAAAATGCGAAAATGGAAACCAATTCACGGATGAATGAAAACACATGAAACCCACAAAATAGAATCAAGGAGTCATCAATAAATGAAACGGCCGCATCTGCAAGAAACAATCCGAGACAAAGGCTGAGCAGGATGGCGAGATTATGGCTAGAACCGGATTTGCGATTCGAAACTGGCGGCAACGGTGGAGGCACTTTGTTGTCTAGTTGATCCTTGAATGATGCCGTCTGCGGGTCTGGTTGCATTTATGTAAGGCTTCTTTGGAAATATCTATCGGAAGGACTCGATTTCCTCCTGCGTAAGGGGAAGATGTTCAAGCAACTGATCCACCTGTTCCATGCCGTCTTTACGCTCTACCATCAAACACTCGATGCTTGTGAAAGATATTCCATCCTTCACTAACTTTTCTTTTAGCCAGCCATGGATGGGGCCGGGCATCACCCAATCTTCGGGATCACCATATTCTGCAGGAGATCTGCCAAGGTTTTTCATATGGTTCCTGCCGCCTTTATTATAATGGACAACTACTTTCCACCCAGGCAAGGGGATTGGCACAGTAACGGGTGGTGGTGCGGGTGTTTCGACTTTTTCCGTTGCAGGATTGACTGGCTTTGTTTCGGAAGCATTTTTTACTTTCTTGGGCGGCTTCGGGATCTGCTGTTTTGGCGGGATGATTACTTTGGGTTTCTGCAATTCATCTTTTGATGGTGCTTGTGTAAATATTGCCTTCCAATACGGCCGGTTGAATCTTTTTGCTATACCTATTTTTCGACCACTTTTTTCCTCGCGTTCGCGGAGGCTGGTGCCGGCACCGGCGGCACGATATTCGGTATATGCCCGGATAAAGTCGCGCAACGGCGACGGCAAAATCCACATTGGTCCAAGTGGATGAGTGGTGGGCATGGCTAAAGTCTCCTCGAATAGTTGGAAAAACTGTCGCGCTAATTTAACCTCATTCGAACTGCGGCCTCCAAAGGGAGCCCAAAAGGCCTGGTGTTTTAACATTTCGAACGCTGGTGCGGTCGGAGGTTGCACAGCGCACTTGGCCAGTTCCAACGGTGTAAGAACAACCAACTCGTCAGGCACATGGAGCGCGTTGACCTTTAGTTCGTGGAGGTTAGGGTCGGAAATCAGGGCTACTTGCACTCTTGTCACAGGGTATTGCGAGAGTGACCGGAACTTAACCCGCAAATCCGTCTGTTCCAGAATATCCTCCGCCAATGGCGCATGTCGGGCGATAGGAGCCAACTCATTCAGAACATCCAGGATCAAATGCTCAAACTGGCCGCCACGGCGTTCGGGAGCCCATGTTGTTTCGCCTGCCAGACCTGAAAACCCAGAAAGGAAAGTCGCCTCAATGCTCCAAAGATTCTTGATGTTTGAGGCCAAAGACTCGCGTGCCTGATTAACCATGAAATCCGTATAAAAGCAATCCAGTTGTTCATCGGTAAATGTAAACCAGTTCCCCCATCCACGGGCTGACAGCACCTGATCTGGTCGAAGCGTCACCTCGCCATGATAATGATTCACCACGATTGACGGGGGCATTCCATCATCGACGCTCCAGTCTCGTATTCGCATGGGGTTGGCGGCGGCTTTGGCAGGAAAAAGTTTGCGAGGGGGTTGCAGCAAGCCTTGGAAGACTTTAATAAACTTCTGGATCCAGTTCTGGCGAAAAACCGGATCATGCTTCAATTTCTCAGCGGCAATGAACTGGTATCGCTCGGTCAAGGTTGAGCCAACAACTTCTTGGACATCTGGCCGCTCGATCAGTTCTGCCAGCGTCCCATTAAAGATTCCCGCCTCCAGTTCCGGGATCGTTTCCCCAACCCACGAAGCAACTAGGGCTGGATAATCCATATCGGGATTCATCCTCTCTGACACATTGGGTGCCTTGCTGTTAGACATGGATTTATTTTAGTTGCCGTTCTGGGTGGAAATCGCGCAGCGTCTCATACAGCCCGGCATGGTTGAGCAGAATGTCCTTCATGCCACTCTGAACCGCCGGCGAATTCAATGCCTGGGTGCTCATCGCTGTGTGGGCGTCCAAAGCCCCCATGATGGCGTTCAAGAGCTCGGTCTTCAGGTCTGGTGAATTGGCAAACTGCTCCTTCGTATTGTTCTTCGCCTGTTGTTGCAATGTTTCCGATTCCAGCAGCTTGCCTTTGATCACATGGTTCACATAAACGAGCTTGTCCTGATCCGTCAGCTCGCCTTGAAACAGGTCGTTCACTTTCTGAATGATTTCGGCTAGATATGCTTTTTGCTTTTCTTGCAAAGCCCCACTCCCAGCTTCAGTGATCGGTTCGAGCAGGGGCGTTTTCCCCGTATACAACGGCATCGGTTCACGACCAGTGTTTTTCAGGTTGTGATGCGTGAGCAATACTTTTGACAAATCAATGCCTTCCCGCTCACGGCCAAACTCTAGCAAAGGCAGCAGACGTTTGAAGAAAATGGCCCGCTTCTCAATAGCCGTGTTGCCGTAGTCGAAGATTTGAGACAGGAAGGTGTAGAGCCGGATGAATGCACCAAGGTCAGTCTTGAACAGAATCAAGGCGTTCAGCTCGTCTTGTGCCGCTTTGACAGCCTTCTCGTCCTTGTGCTCCTTTGCAAACTTCAACGCTTCCTGTGCAGCTTTGTAGCGTTTCATCAGCCTGTCTTCAACTGGGGCAATCGCTGCTACCAAATCACTCTGCTTCGCATCCAGCTTCAGTTCCGCCGCCACGACACGATCCACTTCAAACTCGTCGTAGTGACCGGCAGCATCGAGTTTAGAACGCAGATTGTAAACGAGGTTGGGGTCGGTGGTCGCAGAAAGCTCGGCAGTGGTGTGATACGTCTTGAACGCGGCCAAGACCTCAGCCGGGTCGTTCACGAAATCAATGACGTAGGTGGTGTCTTTGCCGGGGTGTGCGCGATTTAACCTGGATAACGTCTGGACTGCTTGAATCCCGGCCAACCGTTTATCCACATACATGCCGCACAACAACGGCTGATCGAAACCAGTTTGAAATTTATTGGCGACCAGCAAAATCTGATATTCCTCGCCCTTGAACGCTTCCCGGATATCACGGCCTTTTAAGTTCGGATTCAGAATCTTGCTGTTCTCGGTAAATCCATCCGGCCCAGATTCCAAGTCATTCACTTCACCAGAGAAGGCGACCAACGTGCCAATCTTGTAGCCGTGTTCCAAAATGTATTTCTCAATTGCCAGCTTCCATCGCACTGCTTCAAGACGGCTCGCTACCACCACCATCGCCTTGCCCTGGCCTTTGAGCAGTGGGGCGACGTATTTACGGAAGTGCTCAACCACCACCTCCACTTTTTGCGAGATGTTGTAGGGATGCAGCCTCACCCAGCCCATGATGCCTTTCATCGCTGCATCACGTTCCACCGTCTTTTCATCAATCACCTTGCCTTCGTGAGCGAGCTTGAAGGCAAGTTTGTAGGGCGTGTAATTCTTAAGCACGTCGAGGATGAATTCCTCCTCAATTGCTTGCCTCATCGAATAAACGTGGAACGGCTTTGGCAGATTGCCAGGACCGGCCGGCTTTGATGGATCAGGACGTGTGCCGAACAACTCCATCGTTTTGTTCTTTGGCGTCGCTGTGAACGCTACGAAGGTGATGCCACGGTCATCAGCCCTGGCCGCCATCTGCGCGGCCAAGATGTCGTCCATGCTCACCTCGCCGCCGTCATTCAACTCCTTCAGTTCTTCAGGACTCAACACCGCTTTCAACTTCGATGCGGCTTCACCGGTCTGCGAGCTGTGAGCTTCATCAGCAATCACGGCAAAGCGTTTGCCTTGTGTCGCGGCGAGCTTGCGGACAGCTTCGAGTGCGAAAGGGAAAGTCTGAATCGTGCAAACAACGATCTTTTTATCACCAGACAATGCTTCGGCCAGCTCTGCGCTTTTGCTGCCTTCGTTGCCGGTGATGGTGGCCACAACGCCAGTCTGCCGCTGGAAATCGAACAAAGCTTCCTGTAATTGAGCATCAATGACGTTCCGATCTGACACGACCAGCACCGTATCGAACATCTTTTGGTTCAGGACATCGTGTAGTTCGGCCAGGAAGTGTGCGGTCCAGGCAATCGAATTTGTTTTGCCTGAGCCGGCGGAATGTTGAACCAGATATTTTCCACCCGGCCCGTCTTTGAGCACCGCGACTTGCAAATCTCGCGTCACGTCGAGCTGATGGTAGCGCGGGAAGATGATCTTCGCGATTTGCTTCTTTTTATCACGTTGGGCGATGAGGTAACGGCCGAGGATTTCAAGCCAGCTCTCGCGCTGCCACACCTGTTCCCAGAGATAAGCGGTGCGATGACCTTGCGGATTGATGGGGTTGCCAGAGCCACCCTCGTTGCCTTGATTGAATGGCAGAAAGTCTGTGGCCGGCCCTTCCAGCTTCGTCACCATGTAAACTTCACTGTTGCTCACGGCGAAGTGGACCAGAGCGCCGTTAGGAAATGACAACAATGTTTCTGGTGCCTGTCCTTTTGGTTTGGGATTGCGGTCAAAGCGATACTGGTCAATGGCGTCATCAATGCTCTGCGTAAAATCTGTTTTCAGTTCTGACGTGGCGACGGGAATGCCGTTGAGGAACAGCACCAGATCAAGGCAGTTCTCGTTGAGCAAAGAATATTTTACCTGCCTGACAACGCGAAGACGGTTGGCAGCGTATCGAGCGAGGATGTCTGGATTGATGGCCAGTGCGGGTTTGAACTGCGCTACCTGCAACGGCTGTTTTAGCCCCAGCAGTTCGATGCCATGACGCAGGACATCCAGAGTGCCGCGTTGGTTAAGCTGATCACGCAGGCGGGCGAGCAAGGTTTCACCGGCCTTGTCACCGTGATTCTTGACGAGAATTTCCCAAGCCTGCGGTTGAACCGCCTGCACCCAAGCCAGCACATCAGCCGGAAACAATGTCAGCGCCCGGTCATAACCAACCGCATCACCTTCGTTATACAGCCAGCCGTTAGCGCCGAGATGCTGACAGATCTCGTTCTCGAAATTGATCTCTTTATGCAGGTCCATTTGAGCCTTTCGCGCTGATGGATTCCATGTAACGCACACCTGCGCGTGTGATGCCGTAGATTTTTAAGCCATGATTGCTGATCTGCCGCAAGGTGATTAGCCCGCATTTTTCCAATGTTTCAATGTCGTCAGAAAGGTAACGCAATTCATAGAAACCAAATGGTTCGCCTTGCTCTGGTTGAAATACTGCGCCAGTGGACAGTTCTTGAAAAATAAAAGTCTTTTCCCCGGAGTCGACGAACTGCTTTAGGACAAAAATTGCTTGCTCCGACAGCTCGGCATCAGGCATCAAAGATTTTGACAAACCCTGAAAGCCGTCAATGCGGCTTGCCAAAGTCGCAAGGGTGCTGTTCATCACCTCCAGCTTTGCAAGAATTGTAGCGGTATCTTGGCGCAGGAGGTTCGTCACTTCAGCCTGTATCGCTGCGGTATTGCAAATGAGATTCTTGATGTCTTCGTGCCGGTGATATTGCAGCCACTCGATGAACTTCTGATGATTGGCATCCTTGGCATCTTGATGCTCCTGCTTGAACATTCCCACGAGCTGAACAATCGTGGCCAATGTATTGGCGGCTGTGAGTGGATCCATGATGTTTGTTGTTTAGGTTTTGCGGACATCAATCTGACCAGTGACGGCGGCGGAAATCAAGGCGGTCCGGCGTTCTTGCAGCAGGTCAATGGCGCGCTGGGCTTCGGCGTTGAGCGCGTCGAGTTGGACAGTTTGAAGGTTCAGAAAGCTTGCGATGCTTTCCTGTTCTGCTGCGGGAGGCAATGCAACTGACATTGTCCCAATCTGCACAAAGTTTAGACCTTCACGCGCAGCACCGTTCTGAGCGTGATCAATTTGGTTTTTGATAGTTGCAGACTTGAAGAGCCATCCAACAAATGGAACTTGCGAGGAGTTTTCCAAGCGAATGACGCAAACATGTTGGTTCACGTTGGCAGAAGGAAGTTCGCTTGGAACGACACACGACCTGCCGATTGAAGCGCCGGTGATGTTTAGAAGTATGTCATTGGCTTTTACTCTGCTGACTGACATGGCTTCATCTACCGCTTCAGTGATAAAAACCACGTCATCGAGACGCAACCCTTCGTCGTAAATGTTTTGGCTTCGCAAAAATGTGATACCTTCATCAACATAGATTTCGCTGCCGCCAAGTGGCGTCTTACCGCTGGAAATTCGCGAGGCAAGACGCTTTATCTTCGTTACCTCCCAATGCGCCGGGACATCGCCGAGCCATTCGATGCCGGAAGGTTTCAGGGCGGCTTTGGGATTCAAGCCTTTGGTGACGGCGTGGGAGATGACGGCCTGGCGTTTTTCTTTCAGCAGTTCCATCAGCCGCTGTTGTTCCGCCACCAACTCATCAATCTTCGCCGTCTCTTGATCCAGAAATGCGGCGATGGATTTTTGTTCGGCTTGCGGAGGCGTTGTCACTTTCATCCCGCCAACAAACTCCCAACTCGCTCGTGGCATCTTTGAGCCAAACGTCGAGCCGTCCACGATGGCAATAAACTCACGGTTTAAGATTTGGTATTGGGCGAAGCGACTGTTTATTCCCGCAACCGGCCGCATGACATGGAAATCACCGACAGCTTCGCCGGAAGATCCGGCGCGTAAAGCTTTAGCAAGGTAAGGCCGTAACTTCCCGAACAGAATGTCGCCAGCATCGAAAGCGATGCCTTCACCTTCAAACTCTGTTTCCGTTGGAATGAACCGTCCCGTCCAGCTCTCGATGTTTTCCAAAGCAACTGGGTTTTCGCGTCGGTCGGTCTTTTCTGTCAGCAAATGCAGGTTGTGTTTGAGACGTTTCACCTCCCAGTGCTCCGGCACCTGACCGAGCCATTCCACGCCGCTGTCCTTGTATTTGGGATAGCGCGGGAAGCTCATGCGGGAAATGATGAATTCAGAATGAAGAATGAAGAAACATTCATGGCTTGTCTCCCAGCGTTTTTTTCACCTGGCGGTCAAAGTCAGATTCAAACAACCGGTCTTGCACGATGCGGTATTTCTCAAATTCGCTTTCGGCGTGGGCTTGGGCGATTTCGGCGGTGACCTTGCCGGCATCCTGCAAAATTTCGCGGTCGGTGGCGGCAATGAAGCGATTCAGGCGGGTTTCCCAGTCCTGCATGGTCATGGGAATCTGCCGCAGCGCCATGTCTTCCGCCACGTCGAGATAGGCGGAGACGAGACGTTGCAGTTGGGCCATTTCTTTTTCCGTGAGGTAGTTTTTGGCCACGCTGACATCGAACTTCTGGATTTTGCCCTTGGGCGCGTCTTGCCAAGTAGTGAGGCCCATGTGGTCTTTGGCGGCATCGGCCCGGTGGAGGATGACTTCCGCCGCCGTCTGGCCGTGGATGGCCCAATGCAGTTTGTTTTGCACGGTGGCAAAGAAACGCTTGGTGGCTTGGGCGGTCAGGTCGTAGTCAATGGCGGTGGCGTAGATGTCAGTGATTTTCTGGTAGAATTTACGCTCGCTCACACGGATTTCCCGGATGCGCTGGAGCTGTTCTTCAAAGTATTTTTTGCCGAGGATGGAGCCGTCATTTTTGAGGCGCTCGTCATCCATCGCATAGCCCTTGATGGTGAAGGATTCGATGATGTTGGTGGCCCATTTGCGGAACTGCACGGCGCGTTCGGAGTTGACCTTGTAGCCAACGGCGATAATGGCGGCGAGGTTGTAATGCTGGGTGTCGTAGGTTTTGCCGTCGGCGGCAGTTATTCGAAAATTTCGAACAACTGAATTTTCCTGAAGCTCGCTGTCAGCAAATATCTGCTTGAGGTGGTAGTTGATGGTGTGGGTGGCCACATCATAGAGCGATCCCATCATCTTCTGGGTAATCCAGACATTTTCATCGGCGTAAACGGCTTCGACGCCGGTCTGGCCGCTGGCGGCCACAAAGGTGAGGTATTCCGCTGCCGAGGAACGAACAAGGGAGACGGCGGTTTTCTTTTTGGGTTTGCTGGTTGGGCGCTTTTTCTCTGGTTTCATTGGGTCAAACCTCCAATCATGGTGAGAATTTTATCAGTGCAAGCTTTCAACTCCGCATCAATCTCGCTCAACGGGCGCGGTGGTTGGAAAACGTAGAAGTGGCGGTTGAACGGAATCTCGTAACCGACCTGAGTTTTCTCGTGGTCAATCCAAGCATCGGGAGCATGGGGCAATACTTCGCGCTTAAAATAAGTTTCCACATCCTCGCTCAACGGCACATTCTCGGTATCGCGTAGGCTCGAATCTGGCTGAGGCTTGTCTTTGCCTTTGCCTTTGGTGCCAAGAACAATTTTACCCTTAGCATCTCGTTCAGGCCGTTCAACTGTGATGGTGCGGTAGCCAAAATCTTCGTTCTTGAATATGCGGCTGATGGGAACGCCGTCTTTCGTCACTTTCTTGCAATTGCCAAACAGCTTGGTGATTTCCTCGATATGGTCGGGGCTGAGTTCCTTGCGTTTGCTGCCGAGACTTTTCCGCATCTTCTGCCAAAAGCTGGAGGCGTCAATCAACTGCACCTTGCCCTTGCGCTCATCCGGCTTGCGATTGCTCACGATCCAGACGTAGGTGCTGATGCCGGTGTTGTAAAACATGTCCGTGGGCAGACCGATGATGGCCTCGACCAGATCATTCTCCAACACATAGCGCCGGATCTCGCTCTCACCTGAACCCGCACCACCCGTGAACAGCGGCGAGCCATTGAGCACGATGCCGAACCTGCTGCCGCCGTCTTTGGCTGGCCGCATCTTTGAAATGAGGTGCATCAAAAACAGCAACGAGCCATCACTGACACGCGGCAACCCAGGACCAAACCGACCGTTAAAACCTTGTTCATCGGCTTCTTTGCGGATTTCCTTTTCAATCTTCTTCCATTCCACGCCGAAAGGTGGATTGGAGAGCATGTAATCAAAGTGTTTCCCGTGCAAACCGTCGTTGGAAAGCGTGTTGCCGAAGATGATGTTGCCGATGTCCTGGCCTTTGATCAGCATGTCGGCTTTGCAAATAGCGTAAGACTCAGGATTCAGCTCCTGTCCATACATCACGAGCCGGGCATCAGGATTGTGACTGGCCAAGTGCTCGCCGGCTACGCTCAACATCCCTCCAGTGCCAGCCGTGGGATCGTAGATGGATCGCACAACACCGGGCTTGGTCAGGGCTTCATCGTCTTCGATGAACAGCAGGTTGACCATGAGCCGGATCACTTCTCGCGGCGTAAAGTGTTCACCAGCAGTTTCGTTGGAGATTTCAGCGAACTTGCGGATCAGTTCTTCAAACACCGCGCCCATCTGTGCATTGCTGACGACTTCAGGATGCAGGTCAATGTTGGCGAATTTCTCTGTGACGAGATAAAGCAGCCCGGACTTGG
>Ga0302197_10004452_pt1:0-7500 | contig 12253 bp, 8 predicted proteins | sample II_Bog_N2_1_FD_193526 | JGI IMG/M metagenome (GOLD analysis project Ga0302197, IMG submission 193526) | Peat permafrost microbial communities from Stordalen Mire near Abisko, Sweden - II_Bog_N2_1 | ecosystem: Environmental > Terrestrial > Soil > Wetlands > Peat | place: Sweden: Abisko...
ATGCAACCATTCTTGCTATAAGCTCTGTAGACGATGTTATTAGTAGGCTCGCTAAAGAAATTCCCCGATACCAGGAAGAAATTATGAAGAATTATATAAAATTACCAACTTGACAAAGTAGGATTAAAAATATCATTGAAACATTCCCGGAAGTTGGAACAAAATTCGATCTTTGAAAGGGAATACAATTAACTAAAAAAGTAGCTATGGAAATGGTAACATCCACAAATCATAATATCGAAGATTCGATTATAAATGACATTCATTACATATTTATCACACCGGATCAATATATAAAGTTCATAAAAAAGAATCCATCCAGTGTTCAAGATTGTACTTTTATTCCACCACATATAGGAGAGAATCATTTCGGCAAATTTAAGGTAAGAATAAGCCACTTTTATGGAACACACAGGTAACAATAAAAATAATACCTTGCCCCAAATAAGTGAAGATACTATAAAAAGCATTATTCAGCACGAATCCGCCAAGCTAAGTATTGAGGCCCAACGAATAGGATTGGCACAACAGAAACAAAAGTCAGATGCTGAATTATCAAAAATAGCAATTGAAGCAAATAAAGAGATACAGAAAAACAAGCCAAAGGAAACAAGATATAATGTTATTACTTATGCATTAGTTACTTTCGCATTTCTTATTATTCTCATGTTCGGATTTAAGTATTGTTTGGATCATGGTCATAAAGACTTTCTTATAGATATTATCAAATATACTGGATATCTTGTTACAACTCTGGGAGGATATTATTTAGGTAGGAAATCCAGAAAAGAACCCAATCTTGAAAATGTTGAACAGTTTTGAATTGAAATATTAAATCAGTTATATATGGCAAATTATACTGAGTATTTAATAGATCTTTGAAGGGAAATTATGAACGCTCACAAGTACTTCAAAATGCAGATTTTTTAGAAAACTTTGAAGCAAGGTCATTTGAAAATCTTTATTCTTTTCAAAGTAACTGCTAAAAGACGCATACAATTTTATCTTTCGTTTTTCCAATCGTTATAAATCAGGAATGAGTAATATCAACTCATCTCAATAACAAATTCTCTCCATTCTTTGGTATCTTAATCTGTAGTGCTTTAAAATACCGTTCATCACTTGCGATTAAGACCGCTTCCCATTTGCGGCTTCCATTAGACAATTCAATAGTTAGAGATACCTGGCTTGTTATTTCAGATACGGTAAATTCAGTTACAGGCAGAGAATTAATAGATAAAATCTTATCGCCTTTACCAATATTGTTTCGGTAAGGACTAGCAGGGTCAACCGATTGAACAGTATAATGCGAGTCACAAAGAATCCCGAAATGAGCAGCAATGAAATTCGAATGCGACTCTTCGGTAACGCTATAATCCAGGTACAGAAAAGCATCCAGCAATGCTTCTTTCAAGTCTCCCGTTCCATATATCCAATTCGAATACGCCAGCTTGTATTCGTTTTTGGTATAGAAATGAAAGAGTTCTTCAATATCAGATTCACTATAACCTTTGCCGGTATTGGAATAAAATAGCCACAGATCTTTCAGTATTGATAATATGTTTTCCTTATTTGCAGAGGATTTCCGGATTGCAATATCCATTAAAAAGGCTATAATAGCTCCTTTTACATATATGGAAACTTTGCGATTGGGGATACCAGCATCATAACCATCCACCCACAAATCAAAGGAACTTTCTGCAATGGAAAGATGATGGTTTCCAAAAGAATAGAAATGTCTTTTCAATAAGGTATTCCATTCATTTTCATACCAATCAGAAGATAATACATCCGATTTGGCCAGATAATGATCTCCCAGATATGTCGTAAAGCCTTCTGCCACAAAGCCGGTTTTGAAATAATTTTCTTTTGAAAGGGTATATGGTAGCATTTCAACCGGACGTATTTTACAGATGTTCCAGCTGTGCAGCAGTTCATGGGAGCAAATGCCCAAGAGTTCAGTATACAGTTTTTCTTTTACATCTGACACAGGTCCTAAACAAATGACCGTTGAATTTCTATGTTCCACGCCATGATAATGGGTATAAGGCAGCAGGAGTAATAAGAAATGATAGTCTTTTTCTGGGAAGCTTCCGAAATCGTCTATCTGGGCCTGTGTGAATGTAGAGAAATCGCTAACAATTGTTTCAGGGAAACATGAAACGTCGGCATTAGAGTGTATATAAAAAGGAATATTTTGAATGGAGTAGCTTAGCGTGCATTGATTCGGGCTGGCGAGAACAGGGGAATCGCTTAATGCACTGAAATCAGGAACTTCATAAAGATCCTCTGCTACATTATAAGACATTCCCGTTGCAATTCGAAATGTTTCCGGAAGTTTAAACGCAATTTTGCAGCGATTTTCACCCTGATCGGCAACCATCATCAGGCAAGCTATGGGATTGATATAGAATAGGGAGGGATCGTTCCAGCATCCTCCGGCATCCATTTGGCGGCAAAAATACAAATAGCTAAACTGGACCAGAGTTCCTTCTTTTGCAGTAACTATCCACTCATTTCGGCTTTTTTTCTCAACTGGAAGGGAATTTCCATCCTGATCCGCAGCTTTCCAATCGCGAATATTGGCAGAATAATTTTGGAGCATGTATCTGCCTGGTCTCCAGGTCGGAATGGCCAAAATTGGATTCTCAGAAACCGTCCGGAAGGAAATCGTAATTTGAATAAAATACGCCTCTTTATCAAGTGTATCTATTTGGTAATTAATATAATCAGGGTTTTTTTGCATGCTTTGGCTTCAAATAAAGCTTGATTTACAGACAAATATTAATAAGTTATTTTTAAAAACAATATTGTTAGTTTAGAAAAGGATTATTATCTTTGCAACCCTATTTATACGATAGGCAACAATTCTTGTCTTTAATAAGATAACGATTTACAATTATGAAAAGGACATTTCAGCCATCAAACCGTAAAAGAAAAAATAAGCATGGTTTCCGTTCCAGAATGGAAACTGCTAACGGTAGAAGAGTATTAGCGGCAAGAAGAGCAAGAGGTCGTAAAAGACTAACCGTTTCTGACGAAATACCTCGCAAAGGATAATTACCTCGGCTAGTTACCGTTTGGGTGTTTATCTTAGTATTCACCATATTTTGATTTAGTATGAACGGTAACAGCCTTTTAACTTTTCCCAAAAAAGAGAAGTTAACAAGTAAGGTTATTATTGATCGTATCTTCAAAGAAGGTAGGTCAAAATTTAAGTATCCTTTCAGGATATTATTTTTATCAGATCCTCTTTATAAAGAACCCTTTCCTCAGGTCTTAATCTCGGTAAGCAAACGCAATTTTAAGCGTGCTGTTGATCGTAACCGTATTAAACGTTTAATACGTGAAGCTTATCGTTTGCAGAAACATGAGTTGTTAGGTTTGTTTTCCGATAAGCCTTCCTATATAGCTATACTGTATACAGCGAAAGAAGAAATCTCATTAGAGGAATTGAAAAAAAAGTTATATTTAATAATTAAAACAGCTTCTACGGAAACTAAATAAGGCCATTTTAATGTACTAATAGCATTGAATGGGTCGTATAGTAAAATAATACATAGAGCGCATAAATTTCTGATAGTATTCGATATGAAAAGGAAACATTTGGTTGTCGTTTTTTTAGTAGCAATTGGACTTATTGCTTCACTTTCTGCTTTCAAACAAACAGATAAATATTTTGAAATTTCCAAGAACATGGAAATTTTCGCATCCGTATATAAAGATGTTAATTTGCTTTATGTGGATGAACTCAATCCATCGAAAATCATGACTACAGGCATTGATGCGATGCTTGAATCATTGGATCCATACACCAATTATATTCCCGAAGATAATATTGAAGATTTTCGTACCCAGTTAACGGGTCAATACGGAGGTATAGGGGCTGTTATTGGTGAACGCAATAAAAAGGTTATCATTCTGATGCCCTATGAAAACTTTCCGGCAAACAAAGCAGGACTTCAGATTGGCGATGAAATTATCAGCGTGGATGGTGTATTAACTACAGGCAAAAATACCAGTGATGTAAGCAAGTTATTACGTGGTCAGGCTGAAACGCCCGTTAAAGTAAAGATCAAACGATTCAATCAGGAACAGACATTCGATGTAATGCTTGTTCGTCAGAAAATTAAAATCAGCAATGTTCCGTATTATGGAATGATAAATAGCAATACAGGTTATATTAAGTTATCTGATTTTACACACGACGCATCTGTTGAAGTACGCAAAGCATTAGTAGAGCTGAAGAAAAAAGAAGCGACTCAGATAATACTTGATTTACGTGGTAATCCGGGTGGCTTGTTAAATGAAGCAGTTAATGTTTCAAACATCTTTATTCCTAAAGACAAATTAGTGGTAAGTACAAAAGGCAAAGTTTCAGAATGGAATAAAAAATACATTACAGAAGCAGCACCGGACGATATAAATATTCCATTGGTTGTACTGGTAAGTGGTAGAAGTGCATCTGCGGCAGAGATTGTAGCGGGTGTTATACAGGATTATGACAGAGGTATTGTAATTGGGCAACGTTCTTATGGAAAAGGCCTGGTACAGACAACACGTGAACTACCCTATAATTCCCAGATTAAAATCACAACCGCAAAATATTATACACCAAGTGGTCGCTGCATACAAGCCATTGATTATGCAAATCGAAATGCAGACGGTAGCGTTGCTAAAATACCGGATTCGTTAAAAGTAGCATTTAAAACTCAGAACGGCAGATTGGTATATGACGGCGGTGGTGTAACGCCTGATCTTCCGATCACCCTTGATTCCATTGCATCCATTACTATTTCATTGGTTACGAAGAGTCTGATTTTTGATTATGCAACCGCTTATCATGCGAGTCATCCATCTATCGGTGATGCGAAGGCATTTAACTTGACAGATAAAGATTATCAGGATTTTGTTAGTTGGTTGAAAGGCAAAGATTATACGTATACAACTAAAGTTGAAAAAACACTGGATGAAATGACCCGCCAAGCTAAGCAGGAGAAATACTATGATGCGATGCAAGGTCAGTTGGATGAATTGAAAAAAGTTATTACAAAAGATAAAGAAAATGATTTGGTGAAATTCGAAGCACAGATCAAGGAATACCTGGAAGAAGACATTGCTTCCAGATACTATCTGCAAAAAGGTATTATTGAGGCATCTTTTGATAACGATGAAGATATTCAGGCAGCATTGGATGTATTTAATAATAAAACCAAATACACATCCATATTAAGCGGTAAGTGATTACGGCAATCACATTACTGATACTTGCTGGTTTAGTAGGTGGTTTTCTATCCGGGCTAATAGGCATAGGGGGCGGAACCATTTATATCTTCTTCCTCCCTATTCTGTTAAGGCAAATCAGTGTATCAGAAGCGGATCTATCACAGTATACGATTGCAAATTCTTTATTTGCAATCGTGTTCGCATCACTTTCTGCGAATATTGCGAATCATAAGATTGGAAATTTTTATTGGAAAGAAGTGATCCGGATTTCTATCCCTTGTGCCATAACAGCCGTATTGATGACCTATTTTGTGGTGCATTCTCACCACTTTTCATTACTGATATTTAATAGTATTGTTCTGATTCTGTTCTCCTATATGTTTGTTCAGATTCTGTATTCTTCAAGAAAAGAACACGAAGGCCCTTTGCCACACATTCCGATCTACAAATTAACAGGTACAGGAATAATAAGCGGAGCATTATCAGCAGTATCCGGTTTGGGAGGGGGAATTGTAACGGTGCCAATATTGAACGGGCTTTGCCATGTAGATATTCGTAAGGCATCATCTATTTCATTAGGTGTTATTATGCCAACGGCAATTTTATCCGGCATCGTGAATCTGACGGCACAGCCTGTTCATCCGGTAGAGTGGTATTCATCTGGGTATATTATCTTTCCGGTTGTATTCATTCTTTCGGCAGGTGTTATTTTCACTTCTCCATTAGGTGTGAAAGCTGCACAGAAAATTCCTGGTAAGTACATCAGTTATATTTATGCCGCTTTTCTATTACTTGTCATAGTTACAAAGGCATATGAATTAATTTCAAAATGACTCATATCTTAAGCATAGATAGTAGTACCAATGTCTGTTCTGTTGCCTTGCATCAGGATGGAAAACTTATTGCACATACGGAAACGTTTCTGGAGCGATCACACTCCCGGAACATTACACGTATGACCGATGAATTGTTGGCCTTATGTGAATTCTCCAATACACAGCTTGATGCTATTGCAGTCTCTGCTGGTCCGGGTTCTTATACAGGAATGCGCATTGGCATTTCAACCGCTAAAGGTTATTGTTTTGGTTTGGATAAGCCACTAGTATCCGTTTCTTCTTTATATTCCATTGCTGCTCAATTGGCTGGACATGTTCCTGGCATGTATTATATTCCGATGATTGATGCCCGTCGAATGGAAGTATATTGTGCGGTTTATGATGCTGGGTTGAATGAAGTACTGAAAGAACAAGCACTTATTTTAAGTGAAGCATCTTTTGCGGAACAAATACAGCAGCATAAAGTGTTCATAGGTGGAAGTGGTTCGGCTAAGTTTAAAGAAATTTGTCTGGTAGAGAATCTTCTCATCGCTGCACAAGCTTATCCCTCTGCGGCTTGCATGGGCATGAAAGCCTTTCAGAAGTTTGAAGCCGGAACGTTTGAAGACATAGCGTATTTTGAACCGAATTATTTAAAAGAGTTTTATACGAAGTAAATATATTCCTGAATAGGAGTAGTTGAAAAGAATATGAGCGAAGAAGCTATTATAAATAGAGTACAGCAAAGTGGTTTAGTATCGATAGATCTGGAAGATTATTATCATCCTGGTGAAAAAATCGTGTTTGATATCAAGGATTATTTGTTCCAGGGAATTATTTTGAAAGAAAAAGACTTCAGAGAATCGCTTAAAAATCACGATTGGGAACAATATAAAGGAAAAAATATTGCAATAACCTGTTCTGCGGATGCGATTATACCGACTTGGGCATATATGTTGGTAACAGAAAAATTAAAGACATATGCTCATATTATCATTTTTGGAAGCCTAGATGAGCTTCAATCAAAAATTTTTTCTGAAGGAATTGCCACTATAAATGCGGAACAATTTAACCAGGCAAAGGTTGTTGTGAAGGGTTGCAGTAAAGTGGAAGTACCTGTATCAGCGTATGTTGAATTAACCGCTAAGTTATTACCCGTTGTAAGTAGTCTAATGTTTGGCGAACCTTGCAGTACCGTTCCAGTATACAAACAAGCGAAAAATAAGTAATCAGGCTTGTTTTATAAATCACATTTACTTACCTTTGCACTCCCAAATCAGAAGAAAGAATAACAGAAGATAAGGGAAACGTTCTTTAAAAGGCATTTAATTTTTCACTAAACATTTAATAAAGTTTGTTTGGTAAGAAAAAGAATGTTACTTTTGCAACCCGTTAGAGAGAAAATGGAGGACGGGGTATAATGGAATGAAAGAGTTGAACGGAAGGTTTGACAGCTAAT
>Ga0302197_10004452_pt1:10000-12253 | contig 12253 bp, 8 predicted proteins | sample II_Bog_N2_1_FD_193526 | JGI IMG/M metagenome (GOLD analysis project Ga0302197, IMG submission 193526) | Peat permafrost microbial communities from Stordalen Mire near Abisko, Sweden - II_Bog_N2_1 | ecosystem: Environmental > Terrestrial > Soil > Wetlands > Peat | place: Sweden...
GATATGAGCGGTATCCTGAGTAGGGCGGGGTCGGAGAAGCCCCGTTTGAAACAGCCGGCACCATCCGGTAAGGCTAAATACTCCTGAGAGACCGATAGTGAACCAGTACTGTGAAGGAAAGGTGAAAAGTACCCTGAATAAGGGGGTGAAATAGAACCTGAAACCATACGCTTACAAGCGGTCGGAGCCCTTAAGTGGGGTGACGGCGTGCCTTTTGCATAATGATCCTACGAGTTACTCCTCACTGGCAAGGTTAAGCTTTTTTAGAAGCGTAGCCGGAGCGAAAGCGAGTCTGAACAGGGCGCGTAGTCAGTGGGGGTAGACGCGAAACCTTGTGATCTACCCATGGTCAGGATGAAGTGTCAGTAACATGACATGGAGGTCCGAACTGGTAAACGTTGAAAAGTTTTCGGATGAACTGTGGGTAGGGGTGAAAGGCTAATCAAACTGGGAAATAGCTCGTACTCCCCGAAATGTATTTTGGTACAGCGTCGGGGTAAAGTTTAGCGGAGGTAGAGCTACCAATAGGACTAGGGGGAGTCAAATCCTACCAAATCCTGATGAACTCCGAATGCCGCTAAATATACCCGGCAGTGAGGGCTTGGGTGCTAAGGTCCAAGTCCGAGAGGGAAAGAACCCAGACCAACAGCTAAGGTCCCTAAATCTATCCTAAGTTGAACAAAGGAGGTTCAGTTGCAGAGACAGCCAGGATGTTTGCTTGGAAGCAGCAATTCATTTAAAGAGTGCGTAACAGCTCACTGGTCGAGCGACAGAGCATCGATAATAAACGGGCATCAAGGGTAGTACCGAAGCTTTGGATTTAGACATTAAGTTGTTTAAGTGGTAGGGGAGCATTCCAAGGTCGGTGAAGGCGGGGCGTCAGCCCTGTTGGAGAGCTTGGAAAAGCAAATGTAGGAATAAGTAACGATAATAAAGGTGAGAATCCTTTACACCGATAGACTAAGGTTTCCTGATCAACGTTCGTCGGATCAGGGTTAGTCGGGACCTAAGGCAAACCCGTCGTAGTGGCGGGGTAGTCGATGGACAACTGGTTAATATTCCAGTACTTGTGTATACTGCTATGGAGAGACGGAGTAGTGACAGGTTCGCGTGGTGACGGAATACCACGTTAAAGCCAGTAGATATATTCGGGGTAGGCAAATCCGCCCTGAATGTCGAAGGTGATAGTACAGCAAGGCTTCGGTTGCGCTGATAGTGACCGTAAACAGACTTCCAAGAAAATCTTCTATGCTCTAGGTATACACGACCCGTACCGCAAACCGACACAGGTAGTCAAGGAGAGAATCCTAAGGTGCGCGAGTGATTCACGGCTAAGGAACTCGGCAAATTAACCCTGTAACTTCGGGAGAAGGGGTGCTTCCTCTAGCGATAGAGAAGCCGCAGTGAAAAGTCTCAGGCGACTGTTTAACAAAAACACATGGCTCTGCGAAATCGTAAGATTAAGTATAGGGCCTGACACCTGCCCGGTGCCGGAAGGTTAAGAGGGGGGCTTAGCGTAAGCGAAGGTCTGAATCGAAGCCCCGGTAAACGGCGGCCGTAACTATAACGGTCCTAAGGTAGCGAAATTCCTTGTCGGGTAAGTTCCGACCTGCACGAATGGTGTAACGATCTGAGAACTGTCTCAGCCGTGAGCTCGGTGAAATTGTAGTAGCGGTGAAGATGCCGCTTACCCGTCACGGGACGGAAAGACCCCGTGCACCTTTACTATAGCTTTGCATTGACTCTGGGTAAATGATGTGTAGGATAGGTGGGAGGCTTTGAAGCGGGTACGCTAGTATTTGTGGAGCCAACGTTGAAATACCACCCTTTATTTACTTGGAGTCTAACCCCCGAATGGGGAAACAGTGCATGGTGGGTAGTTTGACTGGGGTGGTCGCCTCCAAAAAAGTATCGGAGGCTTCTAAAGGTTCCCTCAGTACGCTTGGTAACCGTACGTAGAGTGCAATGGCATAAGGGAGCTTGACTGTGAGACTAACAAGTCGAGCAGGTACGAAAGTAGAGCATAGTGATCCGGTGGTTCCGCATGGAAGGGCCATCGCTCAAAGGATAAAAGGTACGCCGGGGATAACAGGCTGATCTCCCCCAAGAGCTCACATCGACGGGGAGGTTTGGCACCTCGATGTCGGCTCGTCACATCCTGGGGCTGGAGAAGGTCCCAAGGGTTCGGCTGTTCGCCGATTAAAGTGGCACGCGAGCTGGGTTCAGAACGTCGTGAGACAGTTCGGTCCCTAT
>Ga0302197_10004458_pt1 | contig 12239 bp, 9 predicted proteins | sample II_Bog_N2_1_FD_193526 | JGI IMG/M metagenome (GOLD analysis project Ga0302197, IMG submission 193526) | Peat permafrost microbial communities from Stordalen Mire near Abisko, Sweden - II_Bog_N2_1 | ecosystem: Environmental > Terrestrial > Soil > Wetlands > Peat | place: Sweden: Abisko, Stordalen...
CGACTCCTTGGACCCGGACACCGTCAGCCACTTCGACTGGTACGAGGCCACCGGGTTTAAGGTTCCTTTCCCCGGCGAGAAGAAAGTTCGCCCGGCGAGCGACTTCAAACGCAAGGTGCACGCTGCTAACGCTGACTTGGACGACTAAAACACGTCCTGATCTCAGTGGCCCTCTCTCCGGTAATCGCCGGGGAGAGGGCTTTCTTCATGCCTTAAACGCAAAGCCCCTACCGACTTGAATCGGCCGCGCCATCGGCGCGGCCGTTACTGTTGCGGGTTCGCTCCGCGACAACGCAACGAGCACATCGCCCGTCGATTGTCCTTGATTTAGTAGATATTGGTGGGAAAGGGCCACCCGAGCCTCGAGATGGATGAAGAACGGAGGAATTGCTTCATGGCAATCACGCTCATGAAGGAGTGTTCGTATGGAGCCGCGAAAAAGCCCGAAATCCACGCGAGGGGTGTGAAGTGGGGCACAACAGCTCGCAAAATCAAGCTTCACACGCTTGATCAGGCCTGTGCTTCACGTAACGCTCACACCGAACCCTTGATTTCAACTTGTCCCTCGCCAAGATGCAGTCGGCCGCCATTTTCATCGCCTTACGAAATGACACGTATCTCGGAGACGAGCTCGCTTTTTGACCGTTAAGTCGCGGTGAATTCCTGGTTGGATAGAGTTTTGGTGACGCACAACATGATTTTTTGAACAAATCGATGAATTTTCAGCGCCAAACACCGAATGAGCTGGGTCATTGAGCAAATTGCTACATTCCATTTCAGAGTGAGCCTGTAGGCTGACTGCAGAAAGTACCACTCAGCCCAGGAGAGCACAACCATGGCATCGACGGCCTCCCCACACAGCAAGTTCTGTGTCCGGCAGATGACGCTGTCCGACATTCCAGCTGTCATGGAATTGCAACTGCAAGCATTTCCGGGCAAGCCGCCTTGGGTATCCGGACAGTTGGAGCATCACATCAGCGTCTTCCCGGAAGGCCAGCTTGTGGTATCCGACCCGACCGGCCGCATTTTGGGCTCGGCCAGTTCGCTGATCATCGACTGGGATGATTACGCCGAGTCCGCCAACTGGTCGGCGATCACCGGGAATGGTTCATTCGATACTCACAATCCCCTCGGCATGACCTTGTATGGAGCCGAAATCGGCGTGGCCGCCATTGCTCGCCATCAGGGCATCGGTGCTCAGCTTTACGAGTCGCGTAAGGATCTGATTCGTGAGCGCGGCCTGAAGCGGCTTCTCACGGGCGGCCGCATTGCCGGATACGATGAGGTCGCCGAACAATTGACACCGAAGGAATACGTCGCCGAAGTAGTCGCCGGAAAGCGATGGGACCCGGCGCTCACGTTCCAGTTGGAGAACGGACTCGTGGTCCTGGATGTGGTGCCTGAATACATGCACGATGTCGAGTCGCGCGGTTTTGCCACAGTCCTGGAATGGCTGAACCCGGAATACACGTCCTCGGTTAGCCTCCAGGCGAGTCTCCAGCACGCGGCTCTGGAACAAGCAGCTGCCGAATCGATGCGGGGTACTCCCCGACCACGCCGGGTTCGAATTGCAGCCGTCCAATACCTGCTTCGGCCGATCGCCTGCTTTGATGACTTCGCTAGCCAGGTGGAATTCTTCGTGCGCAGCGCCAAAGAATACCGTGCGCACTTCGTCTTGTTTCCTGAGTTCTTCACCATGCAGTTGCTCAGCTACATCAACGAGCCTGCCCCGGCACTGGCGGTGCGCCGCCTGGCCCAGATGGCGCCCGAATACGAGGCGTTGTTCATGCGGCTTGCGAAAGAAACGGGCATCTACATCATCGGAGGAACGCACCCCGTCTTCCAGAGAGGCAAGATCTTCAACGCCGCGCATCTGTTTACCCCCAATGGGCGCGTCTTCCGGCAGAAGAAAGTCCACTTGACCCCGACTGAGAGCGGACCTTACCAGCTCAGCCGCGGTAACGGCCTCTACCTTTACCACACAGACTTCGGCAACATTGCCATTCTGATCTGCTATGACGTCGAGTTTCCCGAGTTGGCCAGGGTGATGGCTGAGGCCGGCGCCGAGATTCTCTTTGTTCCGTCCTGTACCGACGGCCGTGAGGGCTTCTGCCGTGTCCGGTATTGCGCTCAAGCCCGCGCGATTGAGAACCAAGTCTACGTCGCCATGACTGGGACCGTGGGCAATCTGCCGTTCGTGCCCTACATGGCAACAAACTACGGCCAGGCCGCGATTCTCACCCCTTCGGATTACTTTTTTGCCAGAGACGGAATCGCCGCCGAGGGCACCATCAACCAGGAGCAGATCATTGTTGCCGACGTCGATCTCGATCTGCTGGACGAACAACGCGTCAACGGCAGCGTCATCCCCCTCCAGGACCTGATCAAGGACGCCTACGACAATGTCGTCCATTTCTCCGACTACAAAGGTCAACAGCCTTTCCAGATTGAAAATGCACAAGAGGGTGCATTGAAACCTGTAGTGTGCCTCTAAGAGCATTCGCGCACAATATCGAGAGCCTGGCAGACAAGTTGCCAGGTTTCGGTTGGATGCCCGCTAAACCGTCTCCAACTGTTTTTTGGGATTGGAGAAGTATCGGCAAACAAGACTCTTGCAATTTCTCACCCGCGCTATTTTATCGGCGCGCAGAAACATAGTTTGTTGCCGTCTGGATCAGTTACTGCAAACTCACGAAGCTCCCCAGGTCTGATCCGCTCAGCGCCCAATAAGCGCGCCGGTCGTCTGTACTCTGTTTAGCTGGCGGCGTCCCGGTCCAACCCGTGAAACCTCGATATCCATAAGTGGTGCCGGCTTGCATTTCGCACCCGTCTCCGATTGCTTTAGGGTTTGTCGCTCAGTCTCAATCAAACGATTATGAGCCAGGTTGAAAAGCGACGGCCAGATGCAGCTTTCGCAACAGAGAATTCTTCTTTTCATGGAAGGGCTGCATGCGCCGCAGGATGTCGCCCAGGTTGCGTACGGCTGAAACTATATACGGGCCCTTATTGAGCATGACGCACTCCGCGCGCTCACCCATCGCTGCATCCGTGATCTCCGCGCGGGATGGAATGCCGTTCTTCGCAAGCGATTCGAGAACCTGCGTCGCCCAGACAACCGGCATATGCGCCGCCTCGCAAACCCAGAGGATTTCTTCCTGCACTTCGGCGAGCCTCTCATAGCCGCACTCGATCGCCAAATCACCTCGCGCAATCATGACCCCGACGGCTCGGTTCCGCATCGCAGCGAGAAGCAACCGCGGAAGATGGTCAAATCCCTCGCGAGTTTCGATCTTCAAAATAATCCCAAGTTTGTCGCCACCGAGCTTAGCCAGATGAGATTCCAACTCAAGTACGTCGGCTTCGGTCCGGACGAAAGAGTAGCTGACAATATCCGCGTTCTTGACCACAAAAGGGAGAGCTCTTAAGTCCTCCTTGGTAAGAGAGGATAACTCCAGGTGACTTTCGGGCACATTGATCCCTTTTTCGGCGCCAAGCTTTTCACCTTGAGGCCGCGCTTGCGTGATCTCGACGCTGACTTTGTCAGGAGCGACCTTCCGGATTGCGCCGCCAATCATGCCGTCGTCGAGCCAGATCGGTTCACCTGCTTTCACTCCGTCGAAGAACTCCGGCAGCGACACGCCGATCTGAGCCGGGGTTGTGAGCTTTCCTTTGCTGTCTCGTTGCGGCGGCCGACTAGGGTTGAGCGATCTTGTGAGAACGAGCGTATCCCCAAGCTTCAATCGCAGTGTCTGTGGTTTTGCTGGAATGGCCCCAACGCGAGCCCGCTGATTGCGCTCCGATTTGCCCTTTGACGCGGGCTTTCTGACTTCGAGCATCATTCCTTGGAAGACATAGGCCGTGCGTCCGGCATTGGCCCAGCGACTCTTTCCCACAACTCCCGAGATGGTCATCGAACGAGACGCCTCGCGCGCGTCGCTGAAATGTACCCGATCTCGCAGTCTCAGCCGCGCCAGCCAGGGCTGGGGCACTGGCACCACGGCATCCGCCTGCACAGGTGGAACTTCCGGACTGGAATCTGGTGTCAGCCAGATCCGCGCCGGCGAAACGACATGGCCGGAAGCGTCACGCTGCGGGCGATACTTCAAGACCGCAGGTCCCGGCTCGATTGGCCCTGTCCGCAATTTGGGTCCGGCCAAATCCATCGCAACCTTGCAGCGTTTGTTCGTCTCCTTCTCGGCCCGGCGAAGGTTCCGGATCATTCCTGACCAGGCTTCGGGGCCATCATGGGCGCAGTTGATACGCATGCAGTCCATACCTTGGGCGAGAAGGTCGCGAACTAGCTCGTACTTCGTCGCGGCTTCCGGTGGCATGGTAACCATAATTCGAACGTGACGGTCTGTTGGGGCTTCGCCGAACAAAGCTTCGGTGTTCCTGCCAAGGAGATTATTTCCCTGTCCAGCCTGGGCCGCCGCCTTTGAGCCAGGGGAGATCGGAACGGACCCGGCAAGTTGGAGAAGGACATTCAATACGGCGTGCAATGAGCTTAGTACGTGCGGCTCGGTTCTACCCAGTGATGACAGCCCCAGAGCCGCAAGTTTAGATTGCAAATGGCGTATGTCGTGCCGGCGAAGCGCGAGGTAATCCATAAGATTCCTGGCGCTTATACGGTGGTGAGGATGCAGTCCTGTTGCACCAATAAGGCCGGAAGCTTCCAACTCAAGCATTTCGGACATAAGAAGTCTCAGATTCTGAATCAACTTCTCGATGTGCGACGGGCTTACCTTCTGCGCGAGTCTCTTTTTCTTGGGAATTGCCACGATTCTCCTGCTCTTGCCAGCGGTGGACAGAGAATTCCTGGGCCGTCTTCGCGCATAAGGAAGCATCGGCACCAAACCGACCTGAACTCGCGGAATAGGCCCCATACATCATCTATTCACATTCGCCACCTAAATTTGCCAATGGAGAACAAACACATGTCCATTGACGCCGCAGAACTTGACCTGATGCAGAGCGCCTATAAGTCAGCCGTGAATGAGTGGATTGAAGCGATCCGGCAAGAAGAGGAACTAGCGTCGGTGAATCACTCCGTGGCTGAAATCGATAAATGGGAAAACGCCGGCATGCGCGAGGAAGAATTCAGGGAGAAAGCGAAGGCCGCAAAAAACGCTTACGAGGACGCGCTCCGCGAGGAATTTTTCAATTTCTAGTTGCAATGCGGCTGGTGAAGGGCCGTCGCTCCGCTCTGACAATGTTGGGTGCCCTTGGCGCGCCTTTCGGCGCCAACAGTCCTGAGAATCTGTTGATGGATACGGGTGCGGCAGAGTTGACATCACTTGCCGGATCTGGAAACTTGCTCCGAGGCGGTGGGATCTGCAGGCTCTAGAAACAGGTCCTCCAGACCAACAAGAAGCGATAGGGGAAGGTCGATTTTCCGTTCAGTCGGATTACTTTCGCTGACGGCACGGACGGCTACGCAATCACCGTCGTCAAATGGATCTGAAACCAACACCATGTGTTCGCCATACAGATCCACGTGTTTTCCTACTATGTAGCCAAGCTTCTTCATGTGTGAGCAGTTCTCTGAAGACGAATCGATCGCTGCGGACTGCGGAGAGGGAGAGGACATGGGCCACCTCGACGGTCAGAAGATGTTCATGCCATCCACATCATGATTTCCGCTGACACTGTCGATCCCTATTGTCTTCCAGCGAACAAAGAGGAAGCTGAGCGTTCTGATACAAGGCAAGAATCCTCCGACAGACAAAATTCCGGAAGGCGTTGCGATTCGCAAGCGTTGTTCCGATTAAACTGCCCGCTCGTGAATTGTCAATGAATTCTTCAATGCTCTGCATCACGATCTCAATCCCTGGGTCAATGCATAACAATGCCGCTGTACACAAGCCGACGCAAATCGCTGCCAAGTGGATATTTCAATTTCTTTAATCTTTCTTTCATCATCCCCAGCTACCTTTGTCGGAGCCCGGCTCTTCCTCCCACCCCGCCGGGTGAATTTCCACAGATCGTCAGGAGTGCACCATGGCAGAAACAGAAGCCGTCGCAGCAACACTTTCCGGAGCACCCCTCCTCGAACGCAAGATGAAGGCCAGGATCCCCACCTGGGTCAACGGCACCATCGTGCTGATCGCACTGGTGGGTGGCCTTGGATACATTGGCTTCCACGTGGCCGAGGACCTTGGCAACATCGTCGTGGTCAGCGTGTGGCCCTACGTGTTGCTGGGTGTGGCGATGTTGATCGCGCTGGGCTTCGAGTTTGTGAATGGATTTCACGATACCGCGAACGCCGTGGCCACTGTCATCTATACTCACTCGCTTGAACCCAACACCGCCGTGGTGTGGTCGGGTATGTGTAACCTGGTCGGCGTGCTGCTCTCCTCGGGCGCGGTGGCTTTCAGTGTCATCACCCTGCTGCCGGTAGAGCTGATTTTGCAGGTGAGCTCTGGTGCCGGATTCGCAATGGTCTTTGCGCTGCTCATCGCCGCCATCTTGTGGAACCTGGGTACCTGGTCGCTGGGTCTGCCGGCCTCGAGCTCGCATACCATGGTCGGCTCCATCATTGGCGTCGGCCTAGCCAACCAGTTGATGCATCCGGGTAGTGGCACCTCGGGCGTGGACTGGACTCAGGCCGGCAACGTCTTCAGAGTGTTGCTGATTTCGCCAGTCGTCGGATTTGTCTCCGCGGCCCTGCTGTTCTGGCTGTCGAAGCTCACCATCAAGTACCCGGCGCTTTACGAAGCGCCGAAAGGCACCGAACCCCCACCGTGGCCTATCCGTCTGTTGCTTGTGCTTACGTGCACCGGCGTCAGTTTTGCGCACGGCTCCAACGACGGGCAGAAGGGCATGGGCCTCATCATGCTGATTCTCATCGGTACCGTTCCCACGGCCTACGCGCTCAATCATGCTGTGACGGCGAGCCAGGTGCAGGACTTCATTGCCGTCTCCGATCAGGCCACCCAGATATTCAACCGCAATGTGGACCCGAAAGGGATTCTGGGTCCTGACGCCCGCGCCGAAGTTACCGACTACATCCGTACCAAAAAGATTCAGCCCGATACCGTCCTGGCGCTTCGCGAACTCGTAAACGATCTGAAGAACGAGGTCGCGCTCTACAAGGAGTACAAGTCGGTCCCCCCCAGCCAGCAGACCAACGTCCGCAATGACATGTACGTGACCAGCGAGGCCATCCGGCTGATCCAGAAGAACCACAGCCTGCCCCTCAAGGCCGCCGAGACCGCGCAACTGGCAAACTACAAGACGCACATCGACAAGGCAACTAAATTCATTCCAACCTGGGTCAAGGTTGCGGTGGCGCTGGCCCTCGGCATGGGCACCATGGTCGGCTGGAAGCGCATTGTGGTTACGGTAGGCGAAAAGATCGGCAAGGAGCACCTGACCTACGCGCAGGGCGCATGCGCCGAGCTCGTCGCCATGGTCACGATCTCAGCAGCCGATAACTTCGGGCTGCCGGTTTCGACGACGCACGTGCTCAGTTCGGGCATTGCCGGCACCATGTTTGCGAACAAGAGCGGCTTGCAGTTCTCCACCATCCGCAACATCGCGGCCGCATGGGTGTTTACGCTGCCGGTCGCGGCCTTGTTGTCAGGAAGCCTGTTTTGGATGTTCTCGCGGATCGCGCACTGAGCTCCAACCGCTTCCGGAAACTCGGAGGCGTCCGCTGCGGCGGGCGCCTCTCTTTTGCGCAGATCCAAGGTGCATCGAGTGAATCCGCCGCTCTAAGACGAAAACAACTGCAGGAGATTTGTGATGCTCAGCAGTTTCCTTATCCGAGGCGTGAGGTTCACCAACTCCAGCACGCAGAGTCCTCGGTTGATCGCAGAGACTTTGAGACCCACAAGCGCTCCCAGGCCTGAGCTGTCGAGATATTCGAGATCCGCGAAATCGAGCACGGTGCGGCCCCCGCGCTGAAGCAGCGGTTGTACGAGCTTGCGGATCTCATCCGCGTTTTCGCTGATCAGTTTGCCCTGGCACTTGATGGTCGTGGTTATGTAATCCGCTTCATCCTTGGTTTCTTCAATTTGGTAATGGAAAGCAGTGCCGGGTGCGTCAGGCATACATTCTCCTCGGGTCAATACCGGCCAATTCTAAATTCCTGTGGTCGAAGAATCAGGTTAATTTCTGGTCAATCACAGTTGGTCTTACTGTTTGACTTAAGAGTTCTCACCCTGGCCAGGCGTACCCACGGAGAACCGCATTTCTTCCTTTGAAGAGTTGGCGGTGGAGTCAGATCATGGGGCACAATATCAAGCCAGAGGCTCCGGCGGCGCAAAGGACTGTGGTCAATTTAAACTGAATCGCCACAGCTCAATTTCAGCGTCTGAAAAGCAATTCATGGGTTCCGGTTGGACTGCCGCTGCTCGTCCCCCAATGCATTTTTCGGGTTGGGGTTGGGTTGGCGACCAGCAGGGCACTTCCCCATTCCCATACACTGCGGAGTTATCAGTACGAATCCACAAATACCCGGTCCCCCTCGAGATCGTTCTCGTTCTGCCCGGAGAGACTCCCGGTCATGAGAAATGAAAAGCGGCTTCCTTCACCTATCGTGCTGTGTAGCTCGATAGTCGTGTTGTGACGTTCAGCAATCGACTGTCCGAGGGCCAGGCCAAGACCAGAGCCGGAAAAGTCTCCATGAATCGGCCGGCCTATATGACAGAATCGTTCGAAGATTCGCTTCTGATCCTCGGGAGCGATCCCGATTCCCGTATCCGCAACGCAAATCTCGATTGCCCGATGTACCCCGTTTTGCGCAGGTCCGTGGAGAGCAAGGCTGACGGATTGACCATGCGGCGTGTAGCGCCAAGCATTCTCGAGCAGGATGTTCAGCAGGCGCTTGAGGGCGACGTAGTCGGCGTCAATCCAAAACTCGATTGTGCTGAAATTGCGCGAGAAATCGATCTGAGCATCGGCAAAGCGCTCCGTCCATTCCTCAGCGACCTCTTCAAGAACCTCGGGCAGGTTGATGGGTTCGAATTTGAATACTTCGACGCCGGCGTCGGCGCGGGCCAACGCCAGCAGTTGATCGATGAGGCGGGTCATCTGCACTGAATTAAGCAGAATATGCTCGCAGGTCGCTTGGTAATAGGTAGCATCTCTAGGAAGAGCTAGCGCGACTTCGGTCTCAGCGCGGAGCAAAGCAACGGGAGAACGAAGCTCGTGCGCGGCATTGGCTGTAAATGAGCGCACGCTCTTGTAGCCGGCCTCGATGCGACCAAGCATCTGATTGAGCGTATTGGAGAGAGACGAAAGCTCGTCGTGTGTCTCGAGGGAGGGCAGGCGCGCGCTGAGGTTCTTGTCGTTGATCCGCTGCGCTTCATCGGCTATGGCGGCGATGGGCGTAAGCGCCTTGCGGCTCATGAAATAGCCGGCCAGCGAGGAGGCGATTAGGCCCAGGGTGATCAAAAAGAAGAGCTGAGCACGGAAGTTTGAGAGTACCGCGAGGGTTTTGCTGAGAGAGAGCCCGGTCTGCACGGTGTAATGGATGCCGTGAACCGTAATGGGTTCGATGAGGGCGCGCACGGGAACGGACTCGGTTGTGTAATTGAAGTAGGAGTCTGATGGTGCGGCATTCTGCGGCAGGACAAGATCGGGATAGACGGCAGCGACGTGTGGTGATCGATAGAGCCACTCGCCATGCTCGTCGATGATCTGGAGCCACTTGCTGCCATGGCTCACGTTGTATGCGGCGGTGATGGTATCGCGTAGCTGCGTTGAGGTTTCGTCTGCAGGACGGCTTTCAAGAAAACGGCGTACGCTGCGCACGCGCTGCTGCAGCTCATTGTTCTCAAGTTCATTGATGGCTCGATGCACCATCCACAGGGATCCCAGGCCGATTGAGAGCAGCGCTGTGGCAAAGACGAGCGAGTACCAGAGGGTGAGGCGGACGCGGATTGGAAGGCGCCTGATCATTGACTCGTGATCCTCATTTGATCGGCGTCAGCGACGAGTGTGTACCCGCTTCTGCGAACGGTGGTAATGAGATCCGGATGGCCGGCGCTGAGTTTCTCGCGCAGCGTGTTGACCAGGGTGTCGAGAGCGCCCGAAGTGGCGATGGTTGAGCCCCAGACTGCCTGCATCAGTTTGCGGCGCGAAACGACATCACCGCGATTGAGAGCGAGAGCACGCAACAGGAGATACTCGCTGCGCGTAATGTGGACTTCAATATGATCGCAAAACAGGCGACGGTTGGCAGCATCGAGGCGGAATGGTCCGAATGAAAAGTTATCCGCCGAAGCAATCCGAGTGCGACGCGCCGCTGAGTGAATGCGGGCAACCAGCTCGGGAAATGAGAAGGGCTTGGTAATGTAGTCGTCGGCTCCGGCATCGAGACCACAGACGATCTGGTCTTCCTGATTGAGCGCAGTGAGCATAACGATAGCGGGCGGTTTGGAGTGCTGACGGAGGTGCGCGGTGATGGAGTAGCCGCTGCGCCCGGGAAGACCGACGTCGAGCACCAGGACGTCAAATCGATGCGCAAACGCGAGCGCTAGGCCCGTATCGCCATCGGATGCAGTAGTTACTTCGAAGCCGGACTCTGAGAGCCCTTTCCGCAGCAACTCGAGCATGCGTAAATCGTCTTCAACTACAAGAACTCGCATCAGCTCTACTCTGTTAGGAGGTTACGAATTCATGATGAATAGAATGTGACGAACCGGACCAGGACCTTGTGGCTCCTCAATTCGGAGCCCGCCGAATGTGACGCAGGACACAGATGAAATCAACCTCAGAGGATTTTCACCGAATTGTTAACGAGTCTTTAACGGAGCGCCTTAAGGTCCAGCCTATAGCCAGCCGAAATCAACCCTCTTCGATGTACGAATGTATCTTCGGCTGCGCAAGGAGACCTTATGAGACGCTTGACGTTCTTTTCTTTGTTACTGGTCCTGCTATTCGCCCACATCTGTTCGAGCCAGGTGACAAAAGGCACCATCTCCGGAACGGTTGTAGACAACGGAGGCGCGGTTCTCAAAGGAGCGCAACTCAAGCTGCTGCCGCTGGGAATGACTGCCGTGACGGATGAACAGGGAGAATTCACGTTCATAGATATTCCGGTAGGGGCCTACACCATCTCCGTCTCCTACATAGGCTTCGAGCCGGCTGAAACCAAGGTGCAGCTGGCCGCCGGCCAGGCGCTCAACCAGGAGATTAAGATGGGTGTGGCCTCGACGGCCGAAACCATCCTGGTCGTCGCGGAACGAGTGCATGGCGAGGCAGATGCGATCAACGAGACGAGAACAGCGGACAATATTGTTCAAGTGCTGCCGGCCGAGGTGATCACCAGCCTGCCCAATGCCAATGTTGCCGATGCAATCGGACGTCTTCCCTCGGTCACGCTCTTTCGCGCCGAGGGTGAGGGCGAATACATTCAGGTTCGCGGCACTGAGCCTCGCCTGACGAACGTCACAGTGGATGGAGTTACACTGCCGGCCCCCGAGCCGACGGTTCGCCAGGTTCGTCTCGACGTGATTTCCTCGTCGCTCGTGGATGCTGTGGAGATCAACAAGACTTTGTCTGCCAGCCAGGATGCCGACGGCATCGGCGGCTCAGTGAACCTGCGCACCAAGGTCGTCGGCGACCAGCCCACGATCGACGGCTTCGCCAAGTTCGGATATACGCCCATCATGAATGACCGCTATGTGGGGGAAGCGGGCGGAACCTACGGCCAACGCTTCGGGAAGTCGAAGAAATTTGGAATACTGATCGACGAATCCTATGACTACAACGGTCGCGGCATCGATAATATCCAGCCGGCTCTTGATCCGTTTTCAACCTTTGCCCTGCCCTTTTACGACAGCGATACGATCCGTGATTATCGCTACTATCGCGATCGGGAAGGTCTCTCCGGGAGTGCTGACTACAAGATCAGTGAGAACACGTCTATCTTCGCTCATGGTCTCTACTCCGACCTGAAGGACTGGGGCGACAAATGGTATTACGACCCGGTCTCAAACGCACTCCCCTCGACGGGCGGAACAATCGCAACCAAGCTTCAGGCGCCAAAGTTCTACACTTCCAGCAAGCGCCCCAATGCCTCAGCTGGCACACTTATCCTCGGCGGAAGGCATTTTCAAACCAACTCCTGGTGGACAGCACAGGTATCGGCCTCGCGCTCCTATGAAGTCGACTCTGCAGGAAATCCAAAGGCAGACTTCGCCTGGAATACCACAAAGCTCAATTGCAACTACAATCCTGCAGCACAGACCGATGTGTATCGTCCCACTTTTGGAGTCTGTGACGGCCCCAAC
>Ga0302197_10004462_pt1 | contig 12235 bp, 9 predicted proteins | sample II_Bog_N2_1_FD_193526 | JGI IMG/M metagenome (GOLD analysis project Ga0302197, IMG submission 193526) | Peat permafrost microbial communities from Stordalen Mire near Abisko, Sweden - II_Bog_N2_1 | ecosystem: Environmental > Terrestrial > Soil > Wetlands > Peat | place: Sweden: Abisko, Stordalen...
ACCGCATCCAGAAAGCGATCGATGGCTGCGGCAAGGGCAAGGGGGTTGCACTTGTGATCCACGGAGCCTCCAACGCCTTCCTCAGCGGCCCGCTCGTTCTGCGCGAGGGCGTCACCCTGGTGGTCGACAAAGGCGTGACCCTCTTTGAAACCCTCGACCCCGCGGCAATGGAAGTCTCGCCCGGAAGCTGCGGAGTAGTCGACAACACGCCCGGCCGGGGCTGCAAGCCACTCATCTCCGTAGACCACGTCTCCGGTGCTGGGGTGATGGGTGACGGCGTCATCGACGGCCGCGGCGGCGAAAAGCTACTAGGCAAGAAAGTCAGCGCGTGGGACCTTGCCGAACAAGCCCGCGCGGGTGGCGGCCAGAAGGTAAGCCGGCTCATCGTGGCCAACCACGCCGACAACTTCACGCTCTATCGCATTACACTCAAGAACTCTCCCAACTTCCACGTCTCGTATGGTGCCGGGGATGGCTTCACCGTCTGGGGAGTCAAGATCGATACACCGCAGCGCCTCGCCCGCAACACCGATGGCATCGACCCAGGCAGCGGTTCGAAGAACATCACCATCACGCACAGTTACTTCCGCGAGGGGGACGACAACGTCGCCATCAAGGGCGGTGGGCCCGGCGAGCTCACCAACATGACCGTCAGCCACAACCACTTCTACTGGGGCCACGGCATGTCTATCGGCAGCGAGACCAACGGAGGCGTTAGCAAGCTGCGCGTCTTCGACCTCTCTCTCGACGGCCCCGACTCCGGCATCCGCATTAAGTCCATGGGAACCCGCGGCGGTCTGGTCCACGACGCCGTCTACGACGACATCTGCATCCGCAACTCTGGCCGTCCCATCGACATCACCATGGCCTACGCCGCCAATGGCCCGGTCAAAGGCCCTTCGCCCCCCACCTTCCGCGACATCACACTGCACAATGTGCGCATCTCCGGCGGCGGCAAACTCCTCTTCGATGGCTACGACCACGAGCACCGCGCCCAGATCGCGCTCGACGGCGTGTACCTGACGGACGCCGCCAACACGCCCATTCCTTATACCTACACTTACGATTACGCCGACGTCACCTACGGCCCTGGGGGCAGCAACCTCCAGTTCCCCGCGGGCACCGATGTGACGCTCACCGGTAATCCCAAGGCGGGCACGGCCGCCTCCTGCGCGGACAAGTTCGTTCCCTTCCCTCAATAGGAAGACGACTCGGAGTAGCTGCACCGTTAGGGAGGAGAGCGGCGCGTCAGTGCGCTCAATTGAGATCTAGGGAGCGACTGGAGGGCCGATCGATGGCGTCCGGACGGGCGAAGCCAGACCAACGAACTCCGTCAGGATATTGCTGCCAAAGTTGCTGATCCAAAGATTGCCGCTTGCATCCACTGCAATCTTATAAGCCTCCAGCAGGTTGGCATCTGTTCCCAGTCCGCCGGATGGAGAGAGTACGGCACCGGGAGCGGCAGCGCTTGCCCCCGCCAATTCGGTAAGGAACGGGCTGCGATAATTCGCGACCCACACAGTGCCTGCGCCGTCGATGGCGATGCCCTGCGGATGGTCGATGCCCCCACCGGTATAACCGCCCTTGGAAAGATCCGACCCCGAGTTTGCCAGTTCGCTGACGCTGTTGCCGTAGTAGTTGGCAACCCACACGTTTCCGAGTTGGTCAATCGCCAGTCCTGCGGGACCGTCGCCGCTAGCGTAGTTGTTAAATTGTGACCCGTCCGGCGAGACTTTGGTTACGACTGGGGGGCTTTGGGGTGGCGGGCTCTGGTCCGCAACCCAGACGTTATGACATCCGTCGATCGCAAGCGCGTCCGGAAAAGCTAGTAGCGGAGATGTGAAGCCCGCGGTACCCGAGAGGGACTGGCCAGAGCCGGAGAGGTGCGTCAGATGTGAGTTTCCATAGTCCGCCGCCCAGACGCTTCCATCCGTGTCGATGGCGACGGCAATGGGATAGTCGAGACCGCCGCTCGTAAAGCCGCCGCTGCCGGCAACGGAGAGTCCGCTCGAATTGAATACGCTCAAGCTATTTCCCTGGAAACCGGGATTAGGCTCATTGGGAATCCACGCATCGTCATTCGCATCCACGGCAAGGCCATACGAAGCACTCAGCCCAAAGCCGGTGACGCCCTGAGGCTGAAGCGGCTTGCCCAGGGGAGAAAACAGGGAAGCAGCATTGAAGTAACTAGCCACCCACACATTTCCTTCGCTGTCGATTCCGAGACCAGAGGGTGAGTTCATTCCACCGCCTGTGTAATTCACAAACAGCGTCCAGTCGGTGGGTGCCGCTCCAAGCACCGGGCTAAATGCGGAACTACTGGTAGATAGGGCGTACAGGCTCGCGACGTTGGCCGCCGGGTTGCGGGTCAGATTCAGAACCGCGTCCAGCGTGTTGGTCGGCGCGAGACCGCCGACCGGCCGAGTGGCAGAAAAGAGCGCGGTGCACGCGCTCCCGTTCGCGGTCGAAGCTATACACCCGTTCAGTACGTTCGCAATTGAATCGATCTTCGGCGCAGGCGAACTTCCATTCGCGGCGAAGCCGGGCCCGGGACTGATGCCCTGGGAGGTATCTGCAAGCGCGGAGGCCATCGCAGCCGCATTCCCCAAACCCTTTACATTCGTAGCGCTCGCACCCAGGTTCGCTCCCGCGGAAAAAAACTGCGAAAGCGTATATGCTGCAGCCACGGTCGTAACCTCATTCACTACAACCTGGCTTGACGCGACCACTTGATTACATGGTCCGAGCACAGTCGTCAGCACCACCGCGCTATTCGCCGAGGCCGCCGCTCCCGGCTTGCCGCCCCGGGCAACCACGTAGAGCTGCGATGCGGCTGATGGACAGATGTAGCCGGCTGGCACGGTAAAAGCTCCATTGGCGTCCGTCGTGAGCGCAGTGGACAAAAGCGCTGTCCCGATCGAGCCGTTGCCGCTGGTGCCAGCAGCATAGAGTTGGACCGAAGCGCCAATCAGGAGCTGTTTCCCAGTCATCGCTTTGCCGCCGAAGGCTACACCAGGGAATGGGGTTGGCGACGGAGTTTGGGTCACAATGGAAACGCTGGACCCACACCTAGTCACAGTCACAGTCGCAATGCTGGAGCCACAACCGGCAAGTCCACAGGCCAGAAAGCCGGCCGCAAGTATCGAGGCGACCGCCGCAGTGAGGGAGAGAGCGAAGGGACGATGCATTATTGAGTTCCACATTCGGACAGCACAGGGTCGGAAGAGTCCGTCGAGCCCGGTCCTACCGATCCCCAATCGACACACACATCTTGGAATCCGGAGAGGCGGCTTACGTTCGACCCCTGAAATCACCTAGAGCTGAGTGTAACTCGACCTAGCGCGTGGATGAATTGCGCCGAGCCTTCAGCCGTGCGCGGACCGTGGAAAAGAGCGCTCCCGCTGAACCTACTAGGGCCAGAACAACCGTAGGATTCTCTGGAGAATCAGTGCAACCGCTCTGGGCGTGCAGGGGGGCGGCCACCAGGAGCAGAATCACACACCAAAGTGAAAAGAGCAGTGTTTTGTTCATGACCGTCCTCGCAAACCTCTAAATGGAACGAAAAATCAACGCTAGCTGACCTTGAGCATACATCCGTCTCATCCCGAACACCTATACCTATAAGTTGTAGCTGACTCGAAAGTGTCACCCGCCCGTATGCATGGCGACCTTTCTCGGCTTCATAATTTTGCGTGATCCCATTCCCTATTAGATGTGATGGTGGACACATCCTTCCGGTGCACACGCGCGGTAGCGTCACGATTAGTTATCGGTGAATCGCGTGGGTAGACAGCCTGGGCCGGCTCTGTGACCCCTAACCTCTCACCGGCGCCCGCACCAACAGCGAGGTCGGCATGGGTCAATCAATTTGGCAGTCAATGGAGCAGAAAGGCTACAGTCGCAGAGACTTTCTCCAGTTTTGCGCTACAGCCGCAACCGTAGCCGGCCTTGGCCGCAGCGCCGTGGCCCAGGTTGCCTCGGCATTCGAGAAGCAGGAAAAGCCCGCCGTCGTATGGCTGCACTTTCAGGAGTGTACCTGCTGTAGCGAATCGTTCCTGAGGGCATCGCACCCCATCGTTCTCGATGTTCTGCTAGACGTGCTCTCGCTGAATTACTCGGAGACATTGCAGGCAGCGGCAGGATTCCAGGCTGAAAAATGCCTGTACGACACAATCCGCGATCACAAGGGCAAGTACATTGTCCTGGTCGAGGGCGCGGTCCCGATGGGAGACGACGGCGTCTATTGCATGATCGGCGGCAAAACCGCCGAGTCGATTCTACAGACGGTAGCCAAGGATGCGGCGGCGGTGGTGGCGTGGGGAAGTTGCGCCTCCAACGGCTGCGTCCAGGCGGCCAAGCCGAATCCGACCGGGGCAACACCGATTCATAAGCTGGTCAACAAGCCCGTGATCAACGTCCCGGGCTGCCCGCCGATCGCCGACGTGATGATGGGCGTAGTGACGCACCTCCTCGTTCTCGGGCAGGTTCCAGAGCTGGATAGCCAAGGGCGACCCAAGGAGTTCTACGGGCGGCGGGTGCATGACACCTGCTACCGACGTGCCAACTACGACGCTGGCCTATTCGTCGAAGCGTGGGACGACGAGAACGCGCGCAAGGGCTACTGCCTTTACAAGATGGGCTGCAAGGGGCCGGTCACATACAACGCCTGCTCAGTAGTGAAGTGGAACGAGGGTACCAGCTATCCCATCCAGTCCGGCCACGGCTGCATCGGCTGCAGCGAGGATGGCTTCTGGGACAACGGACCAATCTACCAGCATCTGCCGTCGTTCCCCGGCTTCGGCGTAGAGAGCACAGCGGATACCGTAGGCACGACTGTAGGGCTCGTCACGCTGGCCGGAGTTGCGGCCCACGCAGTGGTGACCAACATACGCAAGCGGAGCGTCATCGCGGAAGTGCACGCTGAAGATCAGAAGGAGTTGTAGACCATGGCACGTGTCGTCGTCGATCCAGTAACTCGCATTGAGGGCCACCTGCGCATCGAGGCGGTGGTAGAAAACGGCGTCGTGACCGACGCATTCAGCGCTGGCACCATGGTGCGCGGCCTGGAGAAGATCCTCATCGGCCGCGATCCGCGCGACGCCTGGGCCATCACCGAGCGCGTCTGCGGTGTCTGCACCACGGTGCACGCCCTCACCAGCGTCCGCGCCGTCGAGAGTGCCCTCGGCATCGCCGTCCCTCCCGCCGCCGAGCTCATCCGCAACATTATGATGACCACCCAGTATGTGCAGGACCACGTCGTGCACTTCTATCACCTGCACGCGCTGGACTGGGTGGACATCGTCAACGCCCTGAAGGCCGATCCCAAAAGGGCCGCGGAACTGGCGCAGTCCTTCTCCAAGTGGGACAAGAACACTGCCGCCCATTTCTCCGACGTTCAGGCCAAGATCAAGTCTTTCGCCGACAATGGCCTGGGCATCTTCGCCAACGGCTACTGGGGACATCCAGCCTATGTTCTGCCGCCGGAGGTCAACCTGATCGCCGTGTCGCACTATCTGGACGCGCTGGTGTGGCAGAAGGAGATCGTCAAGATCCACGCGGTGTTCGGCGGCAAGAATCCTCATCCGAACTACCTCGTCGGCGGCGTTCCCTGCTCCATCAACATGAACGAAGTCGCCGCCATCAACTCCGAGCGGCTGAACTTGGTCGCGAAGCTGATCGCCCAGGCAGACGAGTTCGTCAATGAGGTCTACATCCCCGACGTGCTCGCGGTCGCTTCGTTCTACAAGGACTGGGCGAAGTACGGCGGCGGATTGACCAACTACCTCAGCTACGGCGAGTTCCCCACCAAGGGCTACAGCCAGGTGGACTCGTTCAAGTATCCGCGTGGCGTGGTGCTCGGCCGCGATCTCAGCACGGTTCACCCGGTCAACGCGACCGACACCCAGGAGATCAAGGAGTACATCGCGCACTCCTGGTACAGCTACGACGGCGGAGACAAGGAAGGCATCCATCCGTGGGCCGGGGAAACGAACCTTAACTACACCGGTCCCAAGCCGCCATTCGAGACCCTCGAAGGCTACGAGAAGTATTCGTTCCTGAAGACTCCGCGCTGGAAGGAGCAGGCGATGGAGGTGGGTCCGCTGGCACGGCTGATTGTTGCTTATGCTTCCGGACACGACGATGTAAAGGGGCTGGTAGGCGATACCCTGGGCAAGCTCGGCGTGCCTGTGGGCGCACTCTACTCCACACTGGGCCGCGTCGCAGCACGCGCACTGGATGGCGCGTTGGCGATGGGTTGGCTGAGGGAGTTCTTCGGAGAACTGATGGAGCGGGTAAAGATCAATGAGGTTTCTACCTTCAACGGCCAGTTCTGGGAGCCGAAGACGTGGCCGGCGGATGCAGAAGGGGTTGGCCTTACCGAAGCTCCTCGCGGCGCACTGGCCCACTACATCAAGATCCATAACGGAGCCATCGCGAACTACCAGCTGGTGGTGCCGACGACCTGGAACGGCTCGCCGCGCGACGCCAAGGAACAGCGCTCATCCTTTGAGCAGGCGCTGATCGGCACGCCGGTGGCGAAGCTCGACGAACCGCTCGAAATCCTTCGCACAATCCATTCCTTTGATCCGTGCCTGGCCTGCGCCGTCCATCTGTACGACCCGCAGGGGAGACACCTTCACCAAGTCTCGTTCGAGTAAATTGCCATGAGCACACCAGTGGTCAGAGTTGGCGGAAGCAATGTGGTGCCGGTCGCAGCCAAGCAGCCGGTGGAGTATCGCCGGATCTATGTGTGGCAACTGCCGGTGCGTCTCTATCACGGGATCAACGCCGTCTGCCTCGTAGGCCTTTGCATCACTGGCTACATGATTGGCGCACCGCTCAAGGTGTTTCAAACCGCAGAGTCCTATCAGCAATACTGGTTTGGCTGGGTGCGATTCATCCACTTCGCTTGCGCCTTTGTCTGGGTGTTCAACTTCGCCGCCCGCATCTATTGGGGATTCGTCGGCAACAAGTACGCGAGTTGGGCATCCTTCTTCCCGCTGAAGCGGTCGCAGCGGCAGGAGATCGTTGACGTAATCAAGGCGGACGTATTGGAGACCAAGTTGCACGGGCCAATCTCCACCGGGCACAATGCGCTGGCCGGCCTGATCTACTTCTTCACCTTTCTGGCGTTCCTGTTTCAGACCATCACTGGATTTGCGCTGTACTCCAACATGAGCAACTCCTGGCTTCCACGGATGTTCACCTGGATCGTGCCCCTGATGGGCGGCGAGTTCGAAGTCCGTTTCTGGCACCACCTGTTCCTGTGGTTCTTCGTGACGTTCGTCATTGTGCACGTGTATCTTGCCTTCTATCACGACTACATCGAAGGACGCGGAACCATCTCGTCCATCGTAGGCGGATGGAAGTTTGAGCGGGAAAAGGGCAAGGATGAGAAATAGTGCCAAGACACTGGTGCTCGGTTTAGGCAACATCCTCATGAGCGATGAGGGTGTTGGCGTACACGTTCTGCGCGCCCTTGAAAAGCATCAGCTTCCGCCCAACATTGAATGTCTCGACGGTGGCACCGGAGGATTCATCCTGCTGGAGCCGATGCAAGACGCGGATCGTGTCGTGATGATCGATGCTGCCGCAGACGGCAATCCTGTAGGCACGGTGACCCGCACTGTGCCGCGCTTCTCGCGCGACTATCCGCCGACGCTGACCGCACATGACGTCGGCATCAAGGACCTGCTCGACTTGTTCTACATGCTGGACGGCGGCCGCGAGGTCACACTCTATGCCATCACCATCGACCCGCACCAACCGATCTCGATGAGCCTCTCCCCTGAGATAGCTAGTGCTGCAGACGTGGCCGTTCACCAGATTCTGACTGAGCTGACGCTGCCTCAAGCCGCCGCGTGAAGTTTGTCAGCTTCGATGCCCGTGCGACGCATGGGACTATCATCGTCATGCATGCGGACAGCAGGAAAGTTAGAGCGACTGTGGATCGACGCGCAGGAGTGGGGACTGGGGCGGATGGGTCGCCTGCGGGCACCGACGGAGCACGTTCCGGCGACGGCTCCCCATCTGGCTACGGGCCTGCTGGGCGAGCGGGCGGCGCTGTTTGAGCTTAGTCGGCTCGGCTACGTCGTGGTGGCGCGCCGCTGGATCAGCGCCAGGGTGCGCGGCGATTTGGATCTGATCGGATGGGATGGAGAATGGCTCTGCTTTATCGAGGTGAAGACCCGGACCGCACGGGACTTCACCCCTGCGGAATCTGCTGTGGATGAGGTTAAGCGGCGGACCGTGCGCAGCCTCGCCCGGGCCTACTTGCGGACGTTTCCGGAATCCGAGCGCAAGTCGATCCCAGTACGGTTCGATGTGGTCTCGGTTTACTTGCTCGATGGGGCGGCGGAGTTCGACATATTCAAAGACGCTTTCGGCTGGCGTTGAGGGCAGCCGCTTGCCTACGGGCACTTCAGGGGCGTCTTCGGTGTCTAATAAAGAGCTGGATCGGTACGGAGGATGGATGATGAGCCTGCTGGATGCACCAGAGTTCGATGAGAAGAAGGAAGCGCGGAAACATAGCACCTTGGTGGGATCGGGCGTTCTGATTGCAGCGATCGTCGTCCTGGCGATTGCGGGATTTCTGATGGGCCATGGATGGCTCTTCATGAACCTGCCCGTGGAACACAAGGTCGGAACCTTTCTTTCAGCGCTCCAGGCGCAAGACTATTCGAAGGCGTATGGCATCTTCTACAACGACCCGGGCTGGCAGCAGCATCCTGACAAGTACAAGGATTATCCGCTGCAGCGATTCACCGAGGACTTTTCAACCGAGAGCGACTGGAAGGGTCCAGTCACCGCGTTCCACGTCGACTTCTCGAAGCGCGACACTACAGGCACCGTGGTTGCCGCTACGATCAACGGCTCAACCCACCTGACGTTGAAGTATCAGCGTGCGGATGGGACTCTGGCTTTCTTTCCGTACGAGTTGACACGCGGTTTCTGAGTCACTGGCGCGCTAGGCTGAACTGTCCGACGTGGCATCGCGGCGGATCGCCTGCAGTTCGGGCAGAATCCGGCCCAGCGACACGGGTTGTGCGTCCGCCGTGCCCAGCGCGAAGTAGGCGTCGCGGAAGAGTGGAAAGAGGCGATCGTAGCGCGCGGCCTCTGCGGACTCCGGCGAAAACGTCTTGAAGGGCGGGCAGAGCGCGTCCTGCGCCTCTTCGATGGATTTGAAATCGCCGGCCGCAAGGAACGCGATGATGACCGAGCCAAGTGAGGTGACATCGCCCTCGGGCACCAGCACAGGCTTGCGCAGGACGTTGGCGTAGATCTGGTTCAGTTTGGCGTTCTTCTTGGGAATGCCTCCGCCGTTGATGACGCGGTGGATGGGCGCGCCGTTCTCTTCCATGCGGTTGAAGATGATGCGGGTGTGCAGCGCGGAGCCTTCGACCGCGGCGAAGAGCTCGTCGGCCGCGGTGTGGTGCAGGCTCCAGCCGAAGGTGACGCCGCCCAGCGCGGGGTTGACCAGGACCGTGCGGTCGCCGTTGTCCCAGGTGAGACGGAGCAGGCCGGTCTGGCCGGCCTTGAGGTGCGCGCCTGCCTCGGACAACGCTGAGACGGTCGTTCCGGCACGCTTGGCGATGGCGGCAAATACGTCCCCGACGGCGGACATTCCGGCTTCGATGCCGACCTGCTTGGGATCGACCGAGCCAGGGACGACGCCGCAGACTCCGGGGACCAGCGTCTGCTGGTCGCTGAGGCCGATGATACAGGTCGAGGTTCCGATGACATTGACCACGTCGCCGAGGCGGATGTTGGCGCCGATGGCGTCCCAGTGCGCGTCGAATGCACCGACGGGGATAGGGATGCCTGCTGACAGGCCCAAGGCGTTTGCCCACTTTTCAGACAGGTGGCCGGCGATCTTGTCCGACGTGTTGTAGTGGCCGGCGATCTTGCCGCGAATACCGGCAAGCAGCGGGTCGACCGACACCAAAAACTCTTCTGGCGGGAGCCCTCCCCACTTCGGATTCCACATCCATTTATGGCCCATGGCACAGATGCTGCGCGCGATCTGGCTGGGGTCGGTGACGCCGCAGAGGGTGGCGGCAACCATGTCGCAATGTTCCAGCGCGGTGACGAATTTCGGGCGCAGTTCGGGATTGTGGCGGAGCCAGTGCAGCAACTTCGACCAGCCCCACTCGGACGAGTAGACGCCGCCGCACCACGCGATGCCTTCGAAGCCAGACTCGTGCGCCTTGCGGGTGATCTCAGCGGCTTCGCCGGCGGCACGGTGGTCGCACCAAAGGTAGTACTCACCCAACGGAATAAGGTCCTTGCCGACAGGGATGACGCTCGATCCGGTAGTGTCGAGCGCGACGGCTTTGATCTCTTTGCCATCGATGCCGGAGACGCGAACGGCCTCGTGCATGGCGCGGACGAGCGCGTTCATCTGGTCGTCATGCGACTGCGTCTTGAGGAGCGGGTCGGACAGGGAGCTGTGCAGCGGATACCCTGCGCTCGCAGAGCCCAGCTTGCCACGGTCTTTGTCGAAGATGGAGATGCGCACGCTGAGCGTGCCGAAGTCGACTCCTGCTACTACACTCACTTTGATCCCTCTTTCAGCGGTTCAATCACCGCATCCGCATTCTAGCTGAGGTGTGCGGCGTAGGATAATCTCGCGGTTGATCCGATGGAATGAAGCACCGTAAGGGGCGGGAATGGCTGAGGGTGGAACATTGCGCGTTGGTTTGTTCGGCATCGGGCTGGCAGCGTATTGGAGCCAGTTCGAAGGGCTTGAGGAACGGTTAAGAGGCTACGTGGCACGAGTGGCGAAGCGTCTGGCTGGGCCGGGACGCGAGATTGTGAACTTCGGCCTGGTGGACTCGCCTGAACGCGCTTTTGCTGTGGGACATGAGGCGCGGCGCCAAGATGTCGATTTGCTGGTGCTATATGTCACAACCTATGCTCTCTCCTCTACCGTGCTGCCGGTGGTGCGCCGGGCAAAGGTTCCGGTGCTGGTGCTGAACCTGCAGCCGGAGGCGGCGATTGATTACGCGCGGTTCAACGCGCTGCCCAACCGCACGGCCATGACGGGCGAGTGGCTGGCTTACTGCTCGTCGTGCCCAGTGCCGGAGATTGCCAACGTGTTTTCCCGCGCAGGCGTTCCGTTCCACCAGGTGACGGGCGTGCTGGAAGGCGACCCGGAGTGCTGGCAGGAGATTGAGGACTGGATGGCTGCTGCGCAGGTGGTGGAGGCGCTGAACCATCTGCGGCTGGGCCTGATGGGGCACTATTACGGCGGCATGCTCGATATTGCGACCGACCTGACGGCGGTCTCGAGCGTGTTCGGTACGCACGTCGAGATTCTGGAGATCGACGAATTGGGCGCGATCTGTAACGAGATGACCTCGGCCGAGGTGGCCGAGAAGCTGACGGCGTTCTACGCCGAATTCGAGGTGCAGCCGGATTGTCGGGCGGACGAGCTGACCCGGGCAGCGCGGACAGCGGCGGCGCTGGAACTGCTGGTGGAGCGACATTCGCTGGGCGCGCTGGCATACTACTACAGCGGTTGCGGGACAAATGAGGATGCGATCACGTCGATCATTCTGGGGACTTCGATGCTGACTCGGCGCGGGATTCCTGTGGCCGGCGAGTACGAGGTGAAGAACGTGCTGGCGATGAAGATTATGGACTCGCTGGGCGCGGGCGGGTCGTTTACCGAGTACTACGCGGTGGACTTCAGGGACGACGTTGTGCTGATGGGACACGACGGGCCGGGACATTCGGGCATTGCCGAGGGCAAGACCAAGGTGAAGCCTTTGCAGGTTTTCCACGGCAAGGTCGGGCGCGGGCTGTCGGTGGAGATGAGCGTGCGAAATGGGCCGGTTACACTCCTTTCGGTGGCCGAAGATGGTTCCGGCGGGTTCAAGTTGCTGGTTGCGGAAGGCACCAGCGAGGCCGGGCCGATTCTGGAGATTGGGAACACCAACAGCCGCTACCGGTTTCCGATCGGCGCGCGGAGGTTCATTCAGCGTTGGAATGAGCAGGCGCCGGCACATCACTGCGCGGTTGGCGTCGGACACGTGGCGGGAAAGCTGGAGAAGCTGGGCAAGCTGCTCGGCATCGAGGTGGTGCGTGTGTGCTGAGCGTACCCCCTCCCCCTGAGGAGTGGTTGTTGGGTGTAAGCCTTTTCTAGAGTGTGTTAGCGCGGGATCGTGTCACCAAAATATTCCAAACAAATGGGTTACGGCCAAGATTTCAGACAAACGATTCCGAGCCTAAA
>Ga0302197_10004466_pt1 | contig 12224 bp, 14 predicted proteins | sample II_Bog_N2_1_FD_193526 | JGI IMG/M metagenome (GOLD analysis project Ga0302197, IMG submission 193526) | Peat permafrost microbial communities from Stordalen Mire near Abisko, Sweden - II_Bog_N2_1 | ecosystem: Environmental > Terrestrial > Soil > Wetlands > Peat | place: Sweden: Abisko...
AAAATTCGTCTGGCAAGACGGAAACAACCGTTCCCGGCAAGAGCTTTGGATTGGACTTTGGCTACACCTGCGACGCAGTGAATGCCACTGTTGGTCAGCCGATCAACTGCACCGTGAGCGCGCGGCGCTTCGGATCCCAAGGCTACGGCATGATGCTGGCTGAAGTTGGCCTGCCACCCGGCGCGGATGTGGATCGCGTTTCACTCGGCAAGCTGCTCGACAACTGGACCATAAGCCGCTACGAGTTGCAGCCCGATCGAATCGTCTTCTACCTCTGGTCATCCGCCGCGGAGGGCGACAAGTTCACCTTCCGCTTCACTCCGCGCTATTCGATCCGCGCGAAGGCAGCGCCCGCCAAACTGGTCGATTACTACAATCCGGATCTCGGCGCGGTCATTGCTCCTCAGTACTTCGTCGTAGGTTCACTGCCCCGTCAATGAGTGCGCTCGAAGGGGGTCGGGCCAGGTCCAAACATCCCTTGGAGACGAACATCGTAGCCAAGGTAAGACCGTTGACGCAGTAGTTCTCTCCGGCGAAATGAGGAAGGGATGGGCCTCTGAGAAGAGTGATCTTGCCACTTGATTCGGCGCGATTCCAACGGCTCGTGGCCGCACTACTTTGACTTATCCCAGATATTTCTGGACCTTACGGAATCAAACGACTGTTTGAGATGAGCGAGTAGACCAAACGAGGCCGCCTTCTCGTTAAGAATGTTCCAGAGGACATCATCGGGGTATCTGTTTTGCCGCAGTCCAATTGCCGCAATGTGGCCACTTATTTGATGTTGAAGCTCGTTCAAGCCTTTGAAGGCTTTGATTTGCTCAGCCTCTTTTAGGTCGAGACCAAAGCTTCGTCCATGAATTGTGAGTTGGTTGGAAACAAGCGATAGGTAAATCTGCTTGTACGCGTCCGATAGGTCCAAGTACCAACTCCGCAATTCGTCGTTATTCACACAACCCCTTTTGCCTGTCACGCTCGGCAATCTCGGCCTTGGCAATGATTAGTTCCAGTTGACGAAAATGAATGTTCCGCGGCACCGTAGGCATTACGAAGCAACAACGGCTTCACCTATGAATCGGCCCTCCCAAAGATAAAAAGTGCCAGCCTTGCGCAAGACATCGGCGGCCTGTTCACCTGAGAGGAATACGAAACCAAGTCGTCGCCGGTCACCAGCAGCTAGCGGTCCTTCGAGTATCGGCCAACCATCCCAGCCGCTGGCAGGGGTTGAATTAGTGGAACAGCATGGACAGCCCCAGCCGGGTTGGGCGATAAAGCTCTTGCCACCCTCAGAGGCGGGGTAGAGCGTGACATCGGCAATAAGCTGAGGGGAGGCGGAACGGAGCCAGTCGGCTCGTGTTGGAGACATGGTAGCTCTAATCCTAAACGCAAGGTTATTTCATCGTCGCTTCGTCAAGCGCTCCTCCCGGTGTTCGGGGCAGGTGCGTTGTCGGTAAGCTGGACTGAACTGAACACAGGAACTACGCGTTGCTCTTCAATGCATTGAGAGGCAAACCGAGCGACAATCTCCGCTGATCTATGCGGTTCTCGTTGAAATAACAGGTGAGGACCGCTGACGGTCTCAACAGCGGCAGAAGGTTTTATTCGTCGCATTTCTTCGAGTTTAACTACGCCAACTAGCCGGTCGTGACTTGGCCGGATAATCAGCATCGGAACAGTCACTCGGCTTAAAGCCGATCGAACGTCACAGGCAAGGACACTGCGAAGACGAGCGGACAACACCCATGGATTAACTGATGAGATTGCAGACTTCACGGCTGCCACCATTCCGATTGGGCAGTTGAACCCGACAAGAAATAGTTTGATCGCAACCGAGGGCGGCGAAACGAGAAAGCAAACCGGCGCAAAGAAAGAACAGATTGATTGAAGGTATTTGGGAATCGGGCTGGAAGCAAATCCTGCACAGATGACCAATCCCCGGAGGCTTGGAGGATTAGTAGCCGCCAACTCAATCGCTAACGGTGAGGAGAACGATTCAGCTATGAGCACAAATGCATCAGAACATTCAACGGCCGACCTAAGGAGTTTCGCTAACTCGGAAGAGGGGAGTGGGCGATTTGTTGGGTAGCGAACGATCTGGGTCTTAAAACCCTCCGGGAGTGCCCCCACAAAAGATTCAAAGAGTTCCCCGGTGCCGTCCATGCCGGGAAGAAGAATGAGCTTGGGAGAATGGGAGGGCATTATGGTGATGGTAGCCCCAGGACCCCTCGCCGGCAACTCGTTCCCCAGATCATGGGTTGTGGTTGGATGGTTGCCAAGCGGGAGATAAACCCATCCGGTGGCATCTTCCGCGGTTGGCCGGTGCTCAATGATTCTGGCTCGCCAACCCCCGGAGAATATCGAGCCGATTCTTTGGAGCGTCTGGCGATAGGAAATCCGGAATGGTATTTGGAGTACGTCGAGGGCGACGAAGAAACTCAGCGGGCCACTCGGTAATGCGCAGTTCCTTCATGTGTCTATATTCACCGAGTTCCGGCTCGTCTATGTACTCAACCTGCCGAACTAGCGCCAGTGGCTCTTCTGCGCCCCTGGTGCTCTCAGAAAATGCTGCGGCTTCGGCGTATGTCGAAAAAGCGCGGTAGTAGTCAGTGCCATCTTCGTGATCAATAGCGCCGCGCTCGGGATGGCACCAGACTCGATATTCCAGAACATCGTCCCAGACGTAACCACCTCCGGCCTTTGCGGTCGCTGGGTAGGTCCCCACGAGATTCGCGTCTACGGCATCCGGGTAGCTATCGGCATCCATTTGTCCTTCTCTCGGAAAAACTGAAACTAAAGACCATGCTAAACCAGGCCGTCGTGGTGCAACGGCCGGTCTATGGCACAATGTGTGGATGCCCATATCTACTCGCGATCTCTCGCAGTTGCCGAGCATCGATAGGCTTGAAAAGCTCGCCCAGTCTATTGCAATGCTTGATGCCATCGTGTCTCCAGATTGGGAGTATCGCTACTTTTCGTTCAATGCTGCTTGGGACACATCCCTAAAGGAGAGGATGGCCTCTATGCGAAATGGATCGGGGGATGAGTATTTTCTGATTTTTAGTCCGCATGGTGCAATCCTCAAAGGGTTCGACCACGAGGCTCCGATGAGCCCGTGGAAACGGGAACCGGTCGCAGTCTGGCCTGGGGTCCTTGACGGTGTTCCTGATGCTTTTGCTTCATTTTTAGCTGAACCAGCATTCAGCATGGGTGACTGTACTTTCTGCATCTGGAGAGAACCAAGCGACGAGCACTGGCAACATGGGCCGGTTACTTTTCCAGAGAGTGACACAGACGATCCAGACGGATCGAAAGGGTTGTTGTGCATGTTCGACGCCAAGCCAGAAACTTACGTCGATTTTGCGGCGGAGTATTTCGAGAAGACATTGGACATCGGCGCCGTAAGAAAGATATACGCTCACGAGACACTTACACCGCTCCTGGCCACGGAACTGAATCCTCAAGCAAGCTGGGAATGTGCAGCGAAGGATGCCGGAGAGATTCACTACCCCATTCGTTTTTAGTCGAAGGTCTGTGGACAACGCTTGCCGAAAAGTGAAATCCGCCCAACGGTTTGCATTCCGGCTGTACAGTCGGCGATCCTTCCCTAATTCAGATGCAGAGGCCGAAATAGACTCTTACACGTGCGGCCGGTTATTCAGACAGAACGGCGGAAATCGTCAAGGAACTTTGGCATTTACTGCGTTTTCGGTTTCGTCGATTTCAGAGCTTCTTGGAGTAGCTGACGCGTTTTCGCGAAGTCTGCTTGCACGCGGGGATCAGGATTCGTGGTAGTTGCAATATCGAGAATGGTATGACCTCCACTGTCTTGCTGTCGCGGGTCTGCACCATTCTGGAGGAGCAACGCCACTCGGTCGTTTTGCCCATTGAGTGCGGCCCAATACAGCGCGGACGCGCCTCTGTACTGACAATCGACAGGGCTCCCTTTTGCAATGAGTGCGCGCATGACCTCTGTGCTACTATCCATCGTTGCAAGGGATAACAATGAGTCTTCGGAGTTCCCTGCGGGGCAGTCGCGAGGGACTTGAGCACCGGCCTGTAGGAGACGTAGGGTTACAGATGGATTCGCGTAATCTCTCGTGAGGGAAATGCTCAGCGGATTAGAAGTAACGAATTCCGCTTCGTTTGGGTCAGCCCCAGCGTTCAGAAGCGCATCAACGGTGGGCAAGTTATCCGCATTCAAATCGGTTCGCTCGATGGCTTCGTAGAGGGCAGTTTTGCCGTTGCTCGTTCTCTCGGCAACGTTTACTCCATGTGCAAGCAGTTCCCGAACCCTTGGTAGATCATTGTGTGCAGCGGCATTCATGAGGGCCGTAAGTCCAGGATCGTCCTTATAAACCAAGCGGGCGTTTGGACGACAGGCGACGAGAACGCACACGAACGTGAGCGCCGTTCCGAAAAATCCCGTCCTTGAATGCATACCCTAGATTGTGCAACACGTCTCTCGCTCCGTCTAGTACGTTCACAGGGTCGGTTCCGTTGGTGGATTGTTGGCGGTCAGCCATCTGGACAGAGCCCGAGGTCGCTCCTCCAATTCAGGCCAACCGGCCCACACTCTCGTTGGGGTGGAATGCGGTTACAGAACCTGCGCAACGGTCTCAGCCCATTCTTCCCTTGAGCGCGGGACTTGAGTCGAACAGTGCGGTAAAATCAGCACAATTCCGGAGACCATCATGTCGTTGGGTATTCGCCTGCTTGCGCACCTCTCAAAGCCATCGCTGACCGGAGAGGAACTGATTGGGCAAATAGAGAACTGGGTGCGGCTCAAATACCCCGATATGCGGCCAAAGACAAGACTTGAAGTGGTCGATTCCACGCCAACTCTCTTCTGCCGGATGCACCCCGCCGCCGAGGAATTTGAGCTGTCGTTCGTCGGTCCATCTCAGTTTGTGGCATCAGCAAACACAACGACAGCAGGTCCCGGTTACCACGCCTTTGTGGCGTCAATGCTGAAGGATTTGGCTCATGATTTCAACGCCCGATGGGAACATCCCGCCGACGATAACGGGGACTACGGTGACGATACGGGGTATTTTTTTACAGGCGATGAGGAAAGTCTGCAAGCCGAAATGACCTCTTGGCTCGCCGCTCTAGCCAATCTCTTTTTTGATGGTTCGCTTGATTCCGATTCAGCTGGAATTGCCCTATGCATGCCGTTAAATCCTCAGTTCCACGGTGAGCAAGCCGCTTTGACAGCGCTCGGTCCCCGCAATCGCGAATGGCTTTATCGAGCCGCCCAGGACGGACTTAGAGGAAAGGACTTTTTCGCGTGGTGGGCTCCTGGAATGAATGCCGAGTACTACCTCGGGCGAGCATTGTCGCAGATGTGGGTTGACGTGCGGTGGCGGCGCCCAATCAACGATTCCGAAGCAGCCACATTGGAGGATGTTGCGGATTCTCTCCATCGAGCTTACGAACTAGAACCCAGCCTTCAATACCCGTTTGCAGAATGGAAGCAGATACTACAACTGCTCAATCGAAGCGGAGTGGAAGCAGATCTGGTCCATTCGCGAGCTAGTAGCGAGCCGACCATCGGATACAGGCGGAGAGAAGTCACCGTCACCTTGCCAGGAGGATGGAAGATCGAGACCCCGGGCTCCTTCAGCGATTTCGAGCCTGATGACGAAGGCGATTCTTCTGCAGCTGACCCGCCCAGGGAGATATGGTTCACGGCCTATCGTTCCGAGGGCACCTCTTTGCTCAGCGGATTTGAATTGGCGAAGAATGAAAAGAAGAAGACTCGTGCAGAATATATTGTCGAGCGCGATGATTACTTTGCTCAGGCGACCATCAACAGCAAGCGTCGCGAAACAGGAGAGGAGTACTTCGTTTTGAACTCCTCGATCCTGGCAATCGGCACCAGGGCGGTCTGCACAATCCTGTTTGGAGACCTCGGCCAAAAAGCCTGGGCCATCGAGACGTGGCATTCAATCCGCCCTCCAGCAATTTCGGAACCGTGAACCAGGACTCCGGGCGGATGGTCGCCGACTCTGACCCAACGTGTGCCAGCCAACGTCGCATCCCATTTGGCCATAGCCCCGTTGCCTCCCCCCAGGCACCCGGCGGTCGCAGGCCAGACTGAGTCAGCCCTCAAGGTAGCTCATGACCATCGATACCGCTTTTGACGGCAGGTCTTTTCTTTAACCACTGGCGAAGCACAACCTTGCCGATGCAGGTGACTTGGTCGGCGGAACCGGGGTAAACGCTGCGGACGACAAGGCGAATGTTTTCGGCCTTACCAGGGTACGGCGGAAGATCGATCCATTCGTACGCCTTGTGCGACTCGGGCCAAGGAAAGGTGAACTCGTCGGGAAGAATGCCTTGGCGCGTGTACCTGCTGTTGACGGTTATCTCAATCGCTTTGATGCGAGCAGAACTGAACCAGTCCTGTTCCTTGGAACCGCAACCTGGGGTGATGCCAACCTGGTCGATGTGGTCGGGCTTGGTGATCTCAAGAGAGAGGGCATCTCCAATTCCGGGAGTATGCGGCGCGTGCCATGCTGTGTCGGGGATGCTGGAAGCGACCTGCGATGCAGAGAATTCCGGCGAAGCTGCTTCGCCGTGGGGAACGAAATGGGAATGGATGTAGAAGTACTTCCCCCCTTCGGCAGTGTAGAAGCTCAAATTCTGCGCGTCGGGGTTGGGGTTCTCCTCGTACGCGGCAATGGTTGAGAAATGGTTATTCAGGTTTACCACGATGTCGTCGGCGCGGGTTGGCTTCAGGTTGCGGAAACACCAGACAAACCCAGAGCCCTTGCGTAGGAATCGGCCGGCGGGCATAAGAATGAGACGCGATGCTGAGACGGTGACGGGCTCAATGGTGACGGTCCCTAACCCGATAGGACCCTTCCATGCGGCCGCGGTGGAGAGGACATAGGCGAAACGATCGTCGCAGTCGTCAGAATCGTCGGAGTAGCCGCCGCCACAGTATGCGTAGAGCGAGTCGTAACGTATGTGCACGTGTCTGCTTTGGCCAGCTTCAAAATGTACCGTGGAGACAAGCCACTCTAGCAATTCGGGACGCTTGGCCGGTGGATAATCGTCGAGTTCACCCATTTCGCGAAACTTGCCGTCGTAGAGGTGCTTAAACGGAGCTGGATCGCCGGATTCAGTGTTGAAGGAAACGGGCTGGTCATCGGCAGTTATGGTGTAATTCTCGATCTCCCGGTGCTTCACATCTTCGAGTTGGACTCCGAGGCTCGGAAATCCGGCGCGAACGTCGACGGCGGCGCCGGTGTTATGAAAGACGTAATCGATCTCAACCTTGGCGCGGTCGCGAAAGAGACGAATGCGAAGATCTTCACGCTGCATTTCAACCTGGTCCGTACCGAAGGCGCGAAAACTCCCGGTGGCAACGCTTCCGCCGGCGGTGCTGCCCCAGTTGGCATGAAGGGGGACGCTCGCTGCCGTCAGAAGAAGAGCGAAGTAATACCAAGGTTCACGCATGGATGGAAGTGCCTTGGCTGCCATTCTACGTCACGGGTCCCCGAAACATACGATTCGAGATCCGGTCACAGACCCTGCATCCAAGAGACCAACACTGTGCTCCTGTATCCTTTCTGAGGAAGGTCCAGAGAGTGTCTAGTCCCACAAATAGTGCAGTCCCCAAGCGTTTGCCGTCCAACCCTGGAAAGGGTTCGGCAGGTTCGACAACCTTCGTGAACGCCGAGAAAAGTTGGGTTGAGCATTTCAATCTTGTCAGTCTCCTGGCGTCTGTGCTGGGCCAGCTGGGGCATCCAGTACGGAGTGAAGAAGGCTGGCTCGTGCACGAGAACAGTGGACTCACGCTGCTTCCGGAAGTCACCGAGGTGCAACCATTGGACGGTGGTGGCGTTCGAACGACGACCACAATACAGACGAGCCATTCCGCCTTGGTGCCTGAAGGAGTTTTTGAATATCAGCATTCCACTGGGAACAATTTGGACGAATCATTTCGAAAAGGCTTCGACCAGTGGGCAACGACCGATCTTACGGCGCTGTTGGAGGCGCTACTACCGAGGCCTGAGATCTGTACCACGCTGGAGATGGAATTCCCGGAGAAGGAAGGAAGGCCGGCATACTCTCGCCGGGCCGTTCTTGGGCCGGTCACACACTTTGTCCAAAATCCACAGGTCGCAGCGGAACCAAGGGCTCCGGCGCACGAAGGGGAGATTCACGGTGAGCACTGCGGAGGCCATGAGTTCTGTCCATGCTGCTTGCTCACTAATTCATTCGAGACTTTCAGGGATCTGATCGAAAGTAGCGGCTTCTACGGTCTGCGTCTGCTAGCAATGCGCGATGAGCGTGGGAGTCCTCAAGCCGACTGCCGAGTGAACGGCACCGATTGGGATAAAGGCGCCGAAGCCCTGCGGAGGTATGTTGCGACCTGGCCGGCTGCGGGGTTCGAAATGCGTAAGCAGTATGTAGTGCTACAGACGATAAACAAAGAGCTTTTGCCTATGGTCCCTGCCGTCACCGGCGGCCTACACTCGACCTGAGCCCTTGTTCCGTCCGTGTGCACCGCTGATTCGCGCTTGTGAAACGCAGTTGTCGCATTGTCACCAATGTTCCCCCTTGGCTCCGACAGTGCGTGAATTTGGATCTGATGAGGTGAAGAATGGAGTAGGGGAAGAGTCGCCGGTAATCCAGGCATTACACCTTGCCTCGAATGCATTGCATCCGCCAATTACAGATCAGTGTGCCGCCCTTGAAGCCTAGGCTCAGCTCGAGTCGCGGTCTCCTACTCAACTCGAAACACTGGACCACGCGCAATAAAGGGTAGGCGGGCACCCTTGGGAAGCAGAAAGGCATGATTCCGGCGGATGTTGAGACGGTCGCACCTTCCATCCGTGATCACTAGAAGTGGCCCATCCTTCGGAAAGTCATCCGAAGTCTGCAACAGATCAATCGCTGGCTGCAAAATGGTTCCTCCCCGGCCCTTTACTTGGACGCAGTCCGCAATTGCATCTGGTGCCATGTAGCCTTGATCGTAGGCTGCTGCGTCGCAGAAGACCACGCGAACCATCGGGACTTCATGCACGACACTGTAGCTTGCAATCGCCCCTAGAGCCTTTGCGAGTAGCCTGCGATCCATCGAACCAGAGGTATCGAGGATCACGCCAAAAGTTCGTCCGTCTGTCGCGCCTTCGCGCGGAACCAGGCTTGGCCGAGGAATATCGGGAGTTGACGCTTGCCGACGGCTGGGACGGGCGAAGGAACGCACTTTCTCGATAGGATCAAACCAGTCATCGAACCACCGTGCGAGTTCGACGTCCCATGCAATGGGTGGCTGACTAAGGGCTCGAATTTCCTCGATTAGCCCTGCGGGAAGAAATCCGCGATTCTCAGCGAGATGGTATTCAAGCCCCTGCGACATTGCCCTGCGGTAAAACTCATCAAGATCCATTGCGTGGGAATCCGCGCGGCCTTCCGACGGTCCCATCATGTCGCTAAGCCCCACACCACGGAGGGTCGCGAGCCTGCGAAATCGTCGCATATCTGTGACGATTCTGTCGTAGATGCTCTCGGCAGATAGCCCTTTCAGTTCCGGATCGTAGAGGCCGCCTACCTGAGGTAACGTTCCGATGCCCATCTCAATCAACCAACCATTGATGACGAAATCGCAGGCAATGTTCCACAGATAGGGATCGCGCCCCTCGCATCTTTGGCTGTGAAAGAGACCAACATGGAGAATCTCATGGGCTATGACAAACCTGCATTCCTGTTCAGTCAATCCAACTCCTGGATTGATAAAGATCTCTTTGGAATGGGCATTTACGGCGCCGACGCTAATCTCTTCGCGCAGGCAGATTGCTGTGTCTTCCACGATCTCGAAAGAGGCAACGATTGCTCCAATCAGTGGATAGCTGCTAATAAACCATGACCGTGCGGCGATTGCCTTGGAAATCGAAGTCCCATCGGCTTTGAACGTGGGCGCGCGGCCGGCAGCCGTGTCAATTGCACTATTGACGGCTTGCCTGAGACCGAAGGCAAAGCTCGCCTGCCAGGCCCTCCGATCATGGAGGCTGTACCTTCGTTTGTCGTCATAGTAGAGGTCTAGCCGCTGCATCCCGCCGACACTCAACCTTTGTAAATGCTTTGGGATTCCATCAGCACAGAACAAATCGTAGAGTCGGTCTTCATTGCCACCAGGAAGATCATCCGCGCGCAGCTCTTCGGGTGCTCTGCCTATCTTCAGATCCGCAAGAAATCGCGCTACGAACACGTCGCATGCAGCATTCCATTCCAATGGCTTGCGGTCCCTTTTAAAATGCGAAAGAGCCAAGTGGAGCAAGCAATGGGAGAGGACATAGATCCACTCCTGTTCCTCGGCGCGGCGGGTGGGATGAACGTAAATTCCGCCAGCGTCGGTAACGATGGCCCAGGCATCGTCTGGACACAGTGCAGATTGCCCTCGGTAGATGCGGGCGCGGCTAATCAATGGAGCAAAGAGCGGGTGAGCGTGCAATTGCCTATCCGCGGCGTTGAATGCACGGGTTGCCGGATCGATTATGTTCTTGCTAGCTTTGCGCGCCATCACGCTTCTCCGCCAAGCGGGGCAGATCGCGGACGATCTCGACAACGAACCAATCGGGAAGCGAGTCCTTTTCGTCACTGGACACGACCAGTTGCGCGATCTCAAAGCTGACGGCTGCGAGGTCCTTGAGCAGCCCCTTGGCCAAATGTGCGAACTGCTTCTGCTGCTCTGATATGGCAGTGCGCTCGATGGGCAACTCCCTCGCTATCCGCGCGCGAAACGATTGGGCGAGGAAGTAGAGAACATCTCTGTCTTCCGGTTTATGCGGCCACCCGATTTCGCCCTTCAGGACAGCTTCCAGCTTGAACCGGCTCCGCAGCTGCTTGTGGAATGCCTTGAATTGGCCTGCATGATGAGGAGATAGACAACCGAAGGAAACAATCTCCAGTTGCTCATCGGACAGATGATCGCCGTAAGAGTGGAGCGCATCGCTGACCATATGCCATGCACGAGGCGTGGAAAATGGCTCCTCATGCTTCGGCGGTTGGCTCCAAAGATGATCTGACCGAAGCCGGATATAGTCCAGTACTAAGGGATGAATGTTGTTCGCTTCTGCCCATTCCATCCATTCGCGGAACGAAACGCGCAGATGTACGTGTACCATCCGATTGATCAACGCCGACGATAACGGCTTCACAATCGCGCTGTCCTGCGCCCGATTTCCTGCGCCGATAACAATTGAACCTTGAGGCAAAATATACTCGCCAATGCGGCGTTCATGAATCAGACTGTAGAACGCCTTTTGCACTTCATGAGAGCAGGCGTTCAACTCGTCGAGAAACAGACAGTATGGTTCCTTGCGGGCAATGGACCGGGGTGGGCAAAATCGGCTGGTTCCATCCTCAATCTGCGGTACCCCGATAAGATCCTCAGGAGCGAGCTGGCTGCCGAGCAGGGAAACGCACTCCAGGCCAACCTGGGCGGCGAACTGTTGCACGATCGAGGATTTTCCAATTCCGGGCGGGCCCCAAATGAAGACGGGCCGCACCGGCGCAATGTTGAGAAGCAACTCGGCGAGAGCTGCTGGCGTGACTGTATTTGTTGCATTCATTTCAGCTAAGAGTCTAATCGATTTGGCCAACAGTAAAGGGCGAGACAGCTCGTGTGGGCACTTGAACTGCAGCGCATCATGAGAGTGCCGAACAAAACTGGGAGGATCTGGATCGGATCTCATGACTCCGCAGGCTCGAGGACTGGCGTTGTGCCTGCATTGTCGGCGACTCTACCCCAACGAGGGCGGGATGACGTTAGGTCAGCATAGCTGGTCATTCGACTGGTACGCGGAATCGAATTGGGAATTGAAGAAATCTGAAGGCAGTCGGATCGGGGGACGGTTCGGATCCGTCCCTCGCCCTGTCTATTGGTTGTTGAATGCCTCTGATGGGCAAGAATCGCAGACCACCCGCGCCGAGACCTTTCAGATGCCCTTGTAGCTGAGAACTGGCCGTAGCGTGCGAACTACCTTTACGAGTTCCTTTTGGGCCTTGAGGACCGCACGAATGTCCTTGTATGCAGATGGAGCCTCGTCCCTGAGTTTTCCTGCCAGCCTGTAGTCGTACCAGACACCCTCCATCTGTCGTTGGAATTCCCGCTCGGTGAACCTTGCCCGCGCCGCACTCCGGCTCAACGCTCGACCGGCACCGTGTGCGCTTGAACAAAGCGCCTCTTCACAGCCCCGCCCTTCCACATG
>Ga0302197_10004482_pt1 | contig 12203 bp, 19 predicted proteins | sample II_Bog_N2_1_FD_193526 | JGI IMG/M metagenome (GOLD analysis project Ga0302197, IMG submission 193526) | Peat permafrost microbial communities from Stordalen Mire near Abisko, Sweden - II_Bog_N2_1 | ecosystem: Environmental > Terrestrial > Soil > Wetlands > Peat | place: Sweden: Abisko...
AGAAGTGATAAATTGAGCTCAACATCTATCTCTTGCGTAGTAATGCGATGATTTAGGTTTTCGAGGAAATTTTCTGTCTGTGCATTACCAATGTTGCCAACATATATGTCCTTGACAACTGAATAAACTAAAGGTGATCCATTCATATTCTTAAATTGCATGACACCGATATTTTTGGCGGCAGAATAATTTTCTAGATATTCTCTCAAACTATTCAGGTTGTCTGTAATATATTCTACAGTTTCCACACAAGGAAAAGATACACTGCTAAACCCACGCTTTCGTCTTTCATTCACAACAAACAAGATCTTAGCATTACTTCCATAATGATTTTCAAAATGATTAAAAGTTATCATCATTGGGGTTTTGCAATTTTGGCTGGTTTCTTCGTAACTAACTATAAATGACATCTTTTGTAGCACAATAATAATCCAAAAAATTACACAAGTTAATTTATTGTTTCGTCATCAGCGTTTGTTTTAATGGTACGCATCTCACTTTTGTACATACAAACAATATAACCCCGATAGGAGCGTACCGGCACGTTACCAATAACACCTATTTCGATAGTGTTACCCACAGTATGACATATCGAGCAGTTCGTAACTTCTTTTCTTTATTTGCGTCAAAATTCTCTGTTTTTTTCCTCAAGTTGGACTATTAAAATTTTATAGGTTACTTAATAAGATATTGTAAGTATTTTCACTCAGTTGAATGTAGTGGCAGATGTTACAACAATATGGTCAACCATACGACTATAAAAAAGACGCCTGCCCAACAGAAAAAACTATCGAAAAAACAATGCCAGGCACAAAGCGATCAGTGAGAGCAGTAACAAAGAAGGAATCCGCCAAGAAGAAAGCGTGTGAGAGGTTTGAAACCAAACTCAGAGACAAAGACGATAGTGGATTCTACGCATCCCTCAAAGTGGTAGCAACGGATAATGATTATACGGTCAAGCAAAAATACTTTATTTTCAAATTCAAGGACAGTGAGCACTTTGAATATATTCGTGATGATTGTTTCAACCTTATACATGATCCAATTGACATGCTGTTTCACAGGGAGAAATTGTATGGTATGAGCATTGATTACATTAGGTTTTCTTGCGAATACGAGGTAAATATTCCCGTCAAAATAGATATGGATTTGGCAAGCAAGTGTTATATTGGTACCTGCACAGGATGTATTGCTGACGAAAAATGCATTGGTAACAGTGAAGATCCAATTTATGCTGAATTTGAAGTTACCATTAGGTTGGACCCCGAGCAAACAGAACTCGTAGATACTGCAACAGTTAAATTTAAAAGTTTGGATGAATTTGAGCAGAATAAGAAAGATAACTTTGCAACAGTTTTACTCGTTGTTACCAGAGATGCAGCAGTAAGAAATCCCACGGCGTCGATCTTTGACGCCTGTTATGCAGACACCATTCTTTTAGATCCCAGCAAATATGAAGATACTGAAGATTTGTGGTTGATAACAGATCTTGAATTAGATTTTACCAAAGATGTAATTTGAACAATAAATCTCTACCAACAATAATAGTGCTATTGAACATGAGTAACAAACAAGCATCCCAAAAACTTCTGTTCACTATAAGTGTTCATAACACTGCCGCGCAAAAGTTTCTGGTTTTTAGTGCAACAATGCAAATATTCCAATAGCCACGATTAACAAAAAGTTTCATATTAATTTAAAGGCGTAGAAAAGAAAATGAAGAGAATAAAAATGGCAGTTGGTTGCTATTGCAGTGGTTGTGGGGTAGATGATATTTGTTTTTGGACAAGTTATTTTTATTTTACCAAAATTATATTTCAGTTTGTGCATGACGACTGTGAAAATATATATTGTGAGTTGGTATTGTTGTGCAAAAATGCGAGAATGTTTTCTGAACAATTGAAGTGATCTTGAGTGTAGTTCAAGTAAAAGTAGCCAAATGTTATTTCAGAAGTAGCATATTGGCTTGTGCTGGGTATCCAATGTTGATAAAATTCTTTGCATCTTTGGCCATTGTCATTGTAATGTATAAACTTTAACCTACCACCATGGTACTCTAGGTAAACTGTGGAACATTCTTGAAATAACCGACCATGACTGTGTTGTGCACAGATGTCAATATCGGGTTGGCATATCATATAATTGTTATATTTTTCAGTAAAAGTAATAACTAAACTAAAAGCTTTTAGAACTGCAACGATAAAAACCAATGCATAATACACATATGTCAAAGTATTCATAGCTTCAGCAGAGAAAAAGGGTTTACTGGGTACTGGTAAATTCTTTACTATCTGTCTGTCATAGTGGCTGTTGCAAACCTCACAATAGGAGAGGGATTTTTGTTCAATCCACTTTGCCAAACAATCTGCATGCACAAACTTCATAGTGCCGCCACATTTGCAAGGACTTATCATATTACACGCTGTACTGTCCCAACATATGCGACAACAGATTTCCATTTTTTAGATTGTCGACTTGATATTTTTTTTACAAAATGATCTTCAAATTAATTAAACAAAACAACGGTATAATGGTCGATATAACATATTTATCAGATGAAAAAAAAGTTATTGGTACTCGTGAGATACAGAAAATGTTGGTAGCTTATGGCTATACCGCCACACTAGGAATGTGTTGGCCAGATGAACAAGTTTTTGTAAAAACCCAAGATATTGAAACAGTAGAAGGAAAACTGCATGACTTATTGAACGACTTTTTATAAATTCTTGAAAATAAAAGTGTTTTTAACATTATGCATAATTATCCTATAATTTAGAAACATGATGATGATAACCAAAAATAAAAAACCGGTTCTAAAAACTTGGAAGCAAATTTTACAAGTGTACAGCAATGAAATAGAAACTCATATTATGCATCCAAAATATAATAATTTCGACTTACTATATTACAAAGTACTAGTGTATGGACCGCCAATTAATTCCTTTCATATAGAAATTTTAGGTGAAGAAAAAATCATATTGCCATGTAAATTATATAAGATTGTGGATGCTAGCATCTCACATAACAAACTTCAACACGATTGGGTATACACCCTAGTAAAACTATGTGCCAAGGATAGACTTATCAATTTACGCCCACATAATGTACTGATGAAAATGACTATTGAATATACGCATCCCAAATATCGGATGGGTGTCGTTTTAAGAATATTTTTTACAGGTTACACTGTTCCTGCATATATTTATGATGAGTTCACAATGAGAGATAAATTTGCAAAATGCATTACCCCACCACATGAAAACTTGTACACAGATGTAAAACATAAAAGCAAACTCGAATATTTTTCGGTAAAATACCAATCATTAAACTATGTCGGACGTAAAAACTACAAAATTCTAACTAACGACAGTAGTGTTTGGTCTGGGATGCTACAATTCGTCATCTTACTGTTGCAAAGAGATGTGAATCGCTATAGTAATGAATTGATAACACTGATTGTAAATGGCACTCACTATAATGCTCTACATAGTATATTGTCACTCGACATCTTCAGAAAACATATTATGAAAATTGAACTAGACATTGGGCAAACATATGTTGTATTGCCAATATGTAGCATTGACGCTTTCAATGAAAATATTATAGATCAATATTCTTCATTGGGTCTAGATGAATACCAAGATTTAACTGTAGAAGTAAATTATGATAACAAATTCAAAACTGAAATCAAAATTGACAGTATCATTCTTTGTATTTCTGATATGAGCACCACTAACACAAAAGACCAAGTTTTTATCGAGATGAGAAGAGCTGAAAAGCACTCTACCAAGAATAATATTAGAAAGAAAATGTTTGGCATAAATTATTTCAAAGATGTCAACATTACAACACACAATAAAATACTTTAGAGTAAATCTATCTGCATGAAATGATACATACTTTTTAAAATTGCTGCTTTACACAGCATTCTGAATCAAGAGAAATGAACACACCTGTTATAATTTGTAACGGACCTAATGATATTCGCAATATTAAGTGTTCCGATAAGTTCGTGCACATGAGCAAAGAAAGTTTTGAATTTCTCATGTCTCACTTATATTTGGGCAAAAACAATGTGGATCGCTCAGGTACTGTTGTAATAAACTGTACCTGTGAAGTATTACTTAAAATTATCAAGATTGTGTGTGAGAATATGAAATTTACTCTCATAAAGGGAGAATATGATGATTTGGTTGTTATAATGGAATTGTTTGGGTTAGAAAGCTATGTTGACAATGTCGATTGTTTTCCAAAGGTCGGTGGCTCTTACAAATTTGATAATAACCAATATGTACTCATGTTAAAAGACGACATGTGCGTAGTTTCCTATGCAGCAAAGCAAGTAGCTTATAAGACCACTTACTCTGAGAACAAGAAGTCTGTTATTCTTAAGTTAGTGGAAGATATATCAGGATGGGGTGATATAACCTGTACTTGGGATAACGAAATACCAATGTTCCACGTTGGGACTAGTTCTTTCAAGGGTGAATTGCTTAGAACTTTAAAATGGGAATAACATCGATCATGTTCTAGTAAAAATAAAAACGATTTATTAAATGTTAAATTATCTTTCAGGTCACTTGTTCATATCTCAAATCATTAATTGAGAAATGCGTGTGTGGAAACTAGAGACCAGAAAAGAGGAAATAGCATTCTTCTTGTCGTATGAACATTCAATATCTTTGTCTGATAGTTGTGATTGTAATATGAATGGTTACTTATTGTCAGAACTTGAATATCATTACGATAATTGTTGGTCAGAAAACAAGAAACAAATAATGGACACCTATGATGAAGACGATGAAGACGATGAAATACCTGTCATGTCAATATCAGCGAAATTTGTTGGCGTGATGAACAAGTTTTTGTAAAAACTGGATATCCAAAATCATGTTAACAATAATTTTCTGCCTTTTAAATACACTGCAAACCCTGCAAACCAAAAACCAAAAATGAACACATCAGTAGTAATCTGTAATAATTCTGATGATCTAGCTCTTATCAAAACTTTTAACAGTTGTTTATACATGAATAAGGGGTTTTTCTACTATTTAGTCTCCAAACTATCAACAGAATTAGTCGCAAAGGTAGAAAACCTCACCTTATCTCTCCCCTGTCACTCTGAAGCGGTGCTCAAAATCATTGATATTGTGTGTGCACAAAAGAGAATTACACTTCTCAAGGGAGAGTATGATGAATTCTCTGTTATAATGGAAAAGTTTGGCTTAGAAAATTACATGACCAGTGTTGAATGCTTCCCAAAGGTCAATGCTCATTATAAATTTGCCAACCACGACATGATTTTAATGAACGATAATAATTGTATAATTTCCAACAAAAGAACACAATTGCTTACAAGGCAACATACCCAAATGACAAAAAGTCTGTCGTTCTTAAAAAATTGGACGAAAAATTAGAAGACTGGAGTGATGTAACCTGTACTTGGGAAAATGAACGACCAACATTTAGAATTGGAGATTCATGCAACTCTATACAAGGGGAATTTGTTGGTACTTTGAATTGGAAATAAAAAGTGACTCCTTTTGGGAGAATAAATAGTTTTTAAATTTTACATTCTGTCAGTAACATTAATGCTGAAAATTTCAATTGATCCACATTGGTTTGCGCTCATCCAGAGTGGAAAGAAAACTATAGAAGGTAGATTGGCAACCCCAAAATTTGGTGTCGAAAACTGGCTTCCCGGAAATAAAATTCAAGTTGTCATGTCGGAAGAAGAAATATTTTTAATCCAAGTGCCCAAGTCGTGACGCAGAAATGTTGAGTTGGTGAAGAATGGTTCAGACTTGAAAAGTTATTTGAATATGTATTTGGGTTCTGCATTATCAGGTGTTGATTCGTGTGAAAAAGGAATAGAAATTATATTGGTCATGTCAGTGAAGAAAAGTTTGGCATATTTGCCTTGACAATAAAGTTGACAAAAATTACAGTGAAATATTTTTTAGAAATTTATTTGCAAAAAACATTCCTATTCCACTTTTTTAATTTTTAAAAATATCTCGTGCATTACCAAGTCATGTTGTCGTTCTTGATTGTAAATTGTTCTGATAATTTTTATATTTTTTTCTAGAACTGCAACATTCTCATCAGTGTACAATATCTGATATCTATGAGTTCCTTTTTCACCATAATCTGTACTGAAATATTCTAGCAACCCACAAGGATCATTTACAGGGTCAACAGAGTCATGTAGAGGCAGCTTTTCTCTAAAAGTTTCAATCTCAAATTCGTCATACTTTTCATGATTTTCCCAATAATCGTCAGGAAATGATTTTGGGACATGACATAGGGAGTTTGCTATTATTTCCACTACCTGATAAGCAGGATCATCGCCTTTCTGAGCACTCCAAAAATTCAAATTATTCATAGTTGAATCGCTAGCCCAAGAGATGTCATCATTATCAGAATCATAGTTTGGATTTTTTGCTCTTATGTTTATTTCCAGTTGCTCATTATATTCAGTATTATAATGTTGTGGATATTGGTATCTGTTATTTCTTCCATAGAGGTCATTGTATATGCTGTAAGACTCACTTTCTTCCTTGATTACACGGTACATACTGTCTAAATCGTTCAGGTGTTCATAATACCAAGTAAACTCTTTGACAAGATCATGTATTTTTTCTGTAACACTGGACATTTATTTTGCCAATAACTTTACAAGACATTTATTGTTTTTATTATCATTTCGTTGAGTTTTTGTTTGTCTACATCATTGGGGCAGTGCTCGAAATATTTTCCGATGGTCTGTCTTGTATGTCTGTACAGCGCTACCACGAATTGTGAATTGTGGTTGTAAGATCTACAAGCTTGCAGTACGTTCATGTTTTGGGGCACTGGGGGAATGGTGCTCAGTGGAGAAAATGATATATTAAGAGATGCCAACAAATCTTTGGTTGTGTAAAAAGAATGTAGTGGTGATTGTTCAGAAAACCCAATTACCAATACTCCTCTTCCACGCAAGTTGCCTTCTTTGAGTGCCATTTCAGCCAAAGCAATCCTTAGATTAAAGTCATGCACAATAATTTCGAAAAATCTTTCAGCACAATCTATGGTCATGTAATTTTTACAGTTTTTGGGAAATAAAATAATAATTAGGTAGGAATAAATCCAAAAATTTATTATTAATCTTTTACATGATTTTAATGTTTGACCACCATAAATTGGATGTATCCACGAGTAACCTGTGTAATTTGCACCAAAAGTTACAAAGTGGGAACCAAAGAAAAGGTTTTTCAAAAAAGCGCGATTTGGGTATGTGGGAACAAAAAGATATATCCACTCTTTGGGGTACCAGAAATTATTGCCAAACTTTCAGACTTTGGAGATGTCAAAGATTTGACCACCAGCGATGCTATCTGTTATGGGTGTTTACTAAAAAAAAGCGCACTGAATGAAATAAAATTTTTACCATTCCACAGAACAAAAAACATTCCCAAACTGGCAACACTAAAATGCTATCAGTGCCAGTACCCTCTCAGGGGATGTTTTGATTTTTTCTATCACAGTGTCGATTGTGGTAACAAAGTTTGTAAAAAATATTCCAGAGGCGAGGAAATTTACTCAGACAAGGTTTGGCAGTCATCCAAACATGGAGAAGTAGACAGTGGAATAATTTGCGATGGGTGTCACAACAAATATTTGTCATGCACAGGAAATCCAAAACCAAAACCCATCAACATTACAAAAATCTGGTTTGGAGATATCGACCTAGAACTTCGTTGTAACATCTTTGAAAATAATATTTACGGTAAAATAAATGAACAGAAACCAAAGAAGACCCTTCATTAGCAAAGCCGCAGCGACCAACACCAACGTTGCCAAGGTCCCCTCTGTCATTGATGTTGAAAAATTGAAAAACTTGCCAAAACTTATCAAAAAATCAATTTACAATCTAAACCAAAAACCAACTGTCCCAGCCCAAGCAAAAGTTGGCCTCAACATCCAACCCGTCTCCACACCATCCCCCGCACCCTCACCAAGTCCATCTCCCAGTCCAGCTCCCGTTAGTGCAACACCAGGTCCCCTACTAGTTACTATTCCCACCAACAACGGTATTAACAGTGACTACGATTCTCTATTCTTCTCGGATGCTGTCCCAAGACCACTAGTGTTGCCAAGCAACTTTAGAGATGTTTACAATAGCATTATTGGTGGCAACACCAGCATCAACTTGGGCACTACTTCGGCTCAAATTTTACCACTTGTCACTGGCAACTCTGTTCAGGACCAATTTGACATTAGTCTCTACATTGACATGTTGAAGAGCACAGATCAATCACTCTTTGGTGTAAGTAATGTAAATGTACCCCCCAGTGCATCTCTAGTTTCATTCGTACCCACCATTTTCAATCAAGGCGCCATCGGTAGTTGCTATGCCAATGCTGCCGCTCAAGTCATTTCCATGAGCAGAGCCATTACTGCCAACGCTGCACGTCCTGGTTATTTGGCAAACATATTGTCCTACTATGCCACCTATAGACCAAGTCGTATGTTTATTGAATATACAACAGAAAGACTTCAGTACGAGTTCACCAACAATACTGTTTACAGTCAAGGCGGTATTTTGAGCAGCACCATGCAAGCCATCAAAAACTTTGGTGTTTGTCCAGAAAATGCCTACAATTACCCAGTCGCCAACACCATGAGCGGTTCAGCCTTTTCCGCTTTGTCACAAACTCAACAAGATGCTGTCACATCAGAGTTTTTCATCAAGGAGAGCTACGCTCCCGACGCCTATGTGTTTGCTAGAGCCAAAGCAGATGCCGACATGAAGGAAATTCACTGGACCTGTGTCAGTGACATGTCTTTGGGTTTATCCAGCACTAGCGCCTTGACATTCAGACAACTCAAGGAGACCATCATGATGTTCATTGCCGCTCAAATTCCTCTAGTTTTTGGATTCCCAGTTTACGCCAATTGGACTGACGCTGTACAAGCTCAAGCCAGCACCGCTACTGTACCACTACCAACTGGTAACGCCACTGGTGGTCATGCCGCAGTCATCGTTGGTTATGATGCCAACAATATTGTCATTGCCAATAGTTGGGGTAACTCTGTTGGTAATGCTGGTTTCTTCAACATGCCATGGGCTTATATTCAAAGTCACTCCAATACTGCCAACGTTTTGGCCGGTGTAGATGTTTATGCCCTCATGAGCCCCACTTGGTCTAGCTTTAGACACATTGTTCTTAATAGAAATAATTTCAGTCTAAAATGGGATATTACTGCCCCCACCACAAATGTTAGCTTGAATAGAAAATAAAAGAGTCAGATTACATTCTCAAAAATAATAATTTTCATAATAATTTTATTGCGAAAACATATAACTTCCAATATCATCTTGCCAGTACATCCAGTTTGCATGATATACATTGTAAGGGACCCATGAAAAATAGCGATGCTTGGGGTGTGGTATTTTATAAGGCCCTACATATATGGCTAAAGTACAACATTGTTTGCTCCATTTCCATCTTGTTTGTAGACTAATAGATGCTAGTTTATGGTCCAAAAAAAGAGTTGTCATGTTCGCGGTATAAAAATATTGCCAACAACGGAATATAATTTTTGGATGCATTCCAATTTTTTATTACATTTGTCTGGGCCTGAAATAACTATATATAAATGTACCCACAGAACATTCTTTGAGATACCAATTTTATTTTGTTAACCAAAAAACATAAAAGACAACAACATGCCACAGTGTGTGAAATATTAAAAATTTTCTACCATCACATATTTCAGAGATGCGCAAGCAAGCAAAGCCAAACACTCCCCAACTCCAAAGTTTGACATCATAAATATTGTTATAAGCCAAATAAACAAAAGCCAAAAATGCCAGCGTACGATCAATGTTGAGAAACAATGTGCTATACATGTTGAAAGGCCATATTCCAGGTAACTTGTGCTTTCTCTCACTGGCATGCATTAGCGTAGATGCCAGAAAAACAACAGCTGTGACACACTTGTGTACCAAAGACCCAGCATACCATATGGTGGGCAAAGCCAAAATATTACTTATAGCGAGAAACCAGTTTGTGTGGACTGACATGTTAAAAAAAGAAAAAATAAATTTGCAAAATAAAATCCTACACTTAGCGTTTGCCTTGCTTGCTACAAACCAACACAGCAATGAGTGGTGACAAAGATGGGGTGGTTGCAAAATATTGGCACTAAACGCAAAAAATTTTGGGATGTTCTCCAACATTATCATTTTTGCAGTAAATTTTCAAATGAGGTGGGTAGAACTTTGTGCAGGTTCAGCTGCTGTAACATTAAGCTTTTACAATAAAAAACCACTAGTTAGTTATACTGGAAGTAAAGCTGGTTACGCACATAAAATACGTGAAATAGCGGGTATCGTCGCAATACCAGATGAAATTATTTTGAACGACAAAGGTACTTGGGGTATTATATGACCGCGATTAACAAAGATTTAAATTCAGTAATTACATCCATGAATACATTGGCAACATTGTCCAGTGTCGAATTTTTCAAATCGATACCCAAAAGAATACTTTTATGCACTGAAGCTAGTGATTTGGATTGCGCTTTGCGATTATTTAAACTTGCAGGTACTTTCAAGGGTGCAGAGTTTGGAGGTTTCAAAGGTAAACATAAACACAGACCTAATGTTGATGGATTTATACCATCCCGCAAGAGTATAATCCAACGCTGCGCGGATTTGAGAGATATCGCTGCCAGTTGGAAAATATATCACAATGACGCCAAAAGCGTACCTATTCCTGAAGACATGATTGAGATGCAGACTATTTGTTACATTGATCCTCCTTATGTTGGTACTGAAAATGTCTATCTCAATAAGTTATCTCGAAAGGATGTTATTGAAATTGCTTTGTTATGGTCAGCAAAAGGTGCTTCAGTGATGATTTCCGAAGCAGAACCTATTGAAGAGTTGCGAGTTCTTGGCTGGGAGGTCGTAAATATAAGTGATGTTAGAGTTGGGCAAGCCCGGAAGAATTCAAAAATAAATTCGGAATTTATTACATATTTGTTGGCAACTCCTCCTTCACAAGGAAAAAGTAAAAATAAATTTTCAAAATACAATCAATGAACAGTTTTATAAAATAATGTCAACATCCTCAGCATTAAATTTTTTGCAATATTCCTGTACCAATAAATCACCAACAACCTCAAAATCACTAGTCTGCGCTAAAAAATCGTTAATACTCTCAATAACATTTTTAAAGTTGATTTTTTCTTGTGAATAAAAATCTTTCCTGTTCATAAATTGTACATTGAATGTTTGCGTCTCTAACGCTTGATTATTGTTCACACATTCTTGCACTGCCACTCTGGCTTCAAAGACAACGAACATTTTCCAGTTGATAGGAATTTTATTTTACAAAAATTGTAAAAGATTTGTGCACATAAAAACATTAAAATGATGATCTAGAAAAAGTAACATTTAGTTTCAAGCAAATCGTAATATATTTTAGTTCCCGACATGACAAAAAATAAAAATTCTGCTGATGAAAAAAAGGAAGAGTATTTAAAAATTATGGATGTATCGCTGGCGGAACGAAAATCACCAAATTACAAACCTGAACTAGCTGTCTCATACAGGGAAAGAGTAAATAACATACTAAAACAACATAGTCATATAATTTTTAAATAAAAATATTTATTCTAGTCCAAAAAGTCAACATGTTGAATGATGCCAACAAAATCTTTTTTTTTTCAACAATGGAACCAATTTCAAGTAGATTCATAATTAGGTCTCGCGAATGGTGGTAATATCAATTGAACATATTAACATTTCAAAACTTCATGTTAATAATGTTGAACTAGAAAAATTAACAATGGATGCAGCTCCAAAGGATGCCACAAACTATGACGATTATGACGAAGTAACCAAATATGATATCAAAAAAATGAACCTCAAAAAAATGAAACCCGACGGAATTGCGGTACTTATTGGCAAGCGTGGTTCAGGTAAAAGTGTACTGTTGGAAGAAATTTTACAAAATTTAAATCAGGAATGGGATATGGTACTAGGAATGTCACCCACGCAGAGCACCAGAGACATGTTTATTAAGCATATGCCAGATTGTTGCATTTATGACGATTTAGATTTAGGTAAACTCGATGAAATCATTGAAAAACAAAAAGATAACTCCAAGAGAGGTATATACAAGCGAGTATGTCTAATTTTGGATGATTGT
>Ga0302197_10004484_pt1 | contig 12196 bp, 5 predicted proteins | sample II_Bog_N2_1_FD_193526 | JGI IMG/M metagenome (GOLD analysis project Ga0302197, IMG submission 193526) | Peat permafrost microbial communities from Stordalen Mire near Abisko, Sweden - II_Bog_N2_1 | ecosystem: Environmental > Terrestrial > Soil > Wetlands > Peat | place: Sweden: Abisko, Stordalen...
ATACGAGTCAACTCACTTGGCTCAAAATGAAGAATTGAGCCATTTCTTTTGAGAGCAGAGCTCATTGTTAATCCTGCTAATTTCCTTATATTTAGACTAAGATTTTAGTTGGCGAAAAGATAAGTAAGGTATATATAGGATGTTGGATGCTCTTCAATCTTTTTAAGAGTATCATAGACTTAAATTTGCTTGGCATTATCGGAAGACTGTGCAATTTAAAGCAGATGAACAAGCTGAGCAAGATCTTGCTGGTTTATAGTGGCTTCAATATCGTTCATATCCTTTGTTGTAGTTATTAAAATTATAGAATTGCTTCAAATATTCATTATTTATCAATTGTCCTCAGATATTCAAAGCAACAACTAAAAATCTTAAAGAATTAAAGAAACTTTCCAATATTGATAATAAAAAGACAGATTCTAAAGTAATGACATATTTTACATTCTCTCAAACGACTGAATATCTTGCATGCATAAGTTGTTTAAGTTTAACTGGAACAATTTAAATCAATCATTTCTAAATAACTTAATCTGCATAATTCAATGAAGATAATAGTTGTTATTTTGTAAATGAATATACATGATCAAAAATTGAATGGAAATGGACAATATTCTCCACTTCGGTAGCATACAAGAGAAATATACCTTATATATGCTAGTAATCCTCCAAATAAAATTAGAAGGAAGGAAAACCGGTTTAGGAAATAATTCATATATGCGCTGATTATAAATATGCAGATGGGACATGAAATGTCAACTTTTATGCAGTGGGTTAATATCAACATTATCTATATTCATTCATAATTACCATTGATAATGTTAGACCAGTTGTCGCACATACAATGCCTTGATAGAGTCTTTGTATTCCTTGCTTATCTCTATAATATTTCCATTGAGGTAAAAGTCCAAAAAGAGAAAGAAAACAGGGAATATAAAGAAAGACAGCAGATAAAAGTGCTCCTCTCACTCCATCAAGCATGGAGCCAAAATATATTCCTATATTTAAATGAGTTCCTGGCAATAAAAAAGCTATAGGTATGCCAATCCATATCTGCATGATGTTAATACTTCCCTGCCGCAAAAGAATCGCCAGCAAATATGCGAATATTGTATCTATTGGTCCAATAATAAAGCATCCCACAAAATAGAAACCAAACACATATGCATATTGATCCTAATTATAAATTGAAAAATAGACCCACATGCTTAAGAGGATGAGTAATAGCATATAGATTGAAGGTTTGCCTAGAATGAAATTAAATGATAGTTTCTTAAACAACTACTATGATTTTGAACTCATTCTTTTTCTATTATCTTACACTTATAAGTATAAAGATATCACTGCTCCTAAACAAAGACAAAAAATTATAGAAGAAAGATTTTGATAGTGATAGAAGATTCCAGCAGTTACAAGAGTTAAAAATATCTTGGGCCAGTTCCAAAGAGATTGCTAAAAATAAGTCAAGAAGTTCCTCACCATAATGCCAGCAGCAGCTGCGTTAAACCCCATGAATATCATATCATATGATCTTGAAAAAGTATTATCTCGAAGAACATAGTTAGAAAGTCCCCCCATGATCGTTAAAACTATCCAAGGAACTATGTTATAAAGCAAAAAGGTATTGATGGCTATGCTGAGTGATTTAAATTTAAGGGTAACAATGGTGAGAATTATCTGCATGGTAGTAGGTCCAGGCAGACTCCAGCATAGATCATATATTTATTTGAACTGCGTTTCGCTTAGCCATTTATTAACTACTACTAATTGATCATGGGTAGTCTTCATATGGCTCTGTTGGTCTCCTGTATTGATGTAGGAAAGCTTAAAAATGCCCGTGTATATTTATTAAGTGGAGGATTGATAATCAGCAAAAGATAATCGCGCTTGGCTATCTCTTGACATATAATAATTTGAAAAAGTTGATTATTAAACAAACGGCAAGCTATTTATCCAAACGACCATTATAAACTTAATTAAAAATATGTTAGTCAACTAAATGAGTCAACCGGTATGAAGTATACATATTTTATGATCAAGATCATATGATCTTATTTTTACTGTTTTTAGTTTTACTTTATTTTCAGTAAATTCATTACCTGTTATTTTTTTTATCGGCAATATTGATGAAAAGATGAACGTTAAAAAATACCAAGTTGGTTTTGACCATGATTTTAATTTAATTACTCTTATAAACAGCCAATTAACCGAACAATAATGAAAAGAATAAAATTACAATATTACAGTTTCATAATTTAATGAGTCCAACCTTTCTTTATTGCAAAACATATAAAAGAGTAAGTAAATCAGACGCTGTATTCTTCTATTTTGGTGACGTTATCGAAAGTTCTGATTTTACTATATTTTGGCAAACGTTTGCTGATGGCCCCATTTTGAATTTCCTCGAGAAATTTAGCAAAGTATTATTGAAATTGTTCACTTTTTTGCATTCTGCGAGAAGAAAAAACATTTTCTGAAAGCAATCGTTTTCCCTGATCATACACTTATCTTCGTAAAAATTACTGAGCTCTTTCTATTGAGCTTATTTCATAGGTTTAGGCTATCTCCTGGAAACCGGGATATATCTTGTTAATGTCCTCAGTTTTTTTTTGCTGTCGGCTTGATGACGCCACACCAAATAGAAAATGAAGAATTTTTTTAGAGAAATAATTGGACTTTTGGAATACTTTCCACATTTTTGAAGCCAGAATGGAGGTTAAATCACTTTTGGCAGTAATTTTTGGAACAAGAATACTGATTTTAAGAGTAGTGATAAGGTGTTTTTGAAAGTTGTGGTAAGCGGATCTTTTATTCTTGATTTCCGATGAATTTTAGAGGTTTTACAATTCCTATTGGTCAATTTCAGACTTAACTATAAAATTTATTTCATTATCTGCACTTTTATCCTTTGATAACGTTTAATTTGGTTCCTATTCTCCATTCAGTTCAAGAAACTGACTAACAAACTCAATTTCACTATTATCCTTCCTGTCTTTGGAGTCACTGCTGGCCAATTAACTCTTAGCATGATAGTCTGAAAGAACTGATGTTTCAAAGATTATGTGATCGCTCATGGGTAATGATTTTTAAATAATATACTGAATGATTATAATGATAATACAAAACCGCTTTCCATTAATACAGGAGTAGTTTTAAGTTATTTTATTCAAAGAAGGAACGAGTCTATTCGGATGATTGATTTTACAAGTAGTCATCTTTCTCTCTCGGATCATATTGTGTAAATTTTTAAAACATAGCTTTTTAGCTTTGAATATTTTTTAAGCTCTAAAAAATGAACAGAAGAATAAGAAGCTTATCCAATTTTTTTAATTTTGCTATTTTAATTTCTTTACTAATTTTTCATATCCAAAAGCATTGATTTTGGACTGTTGATCAAAAATTATCAACTTTGCTCGTTTTTTCATATGAATTCTTTGAATTCCATCATCTTTTTCATTATTCTTTATTTTCAACTCTCTTTTGCGAAAGGTTTTTAAATCATTCTGGTCTTTTAAACTATGATAGAGCACTTTCGTTTTGAAAATACTTTCTACTTTGTCAATAACGAATTCAAAGATGCTTGGTTATTTTCTTGATGCATAAAACAGCAAATTGAAGATGCAAATTAACAACACAACAATAATATTCTTAGTTTACTTCAATAATAATGGAAATGTTGATGCCATCACAATCGCATTTTAATTAGAGATCTGTTTCTAGTTTATTATTTAATTCGTATTTTTGAAATTATCCTACACAGCCAAGATAAAACTAGTTTAAATAAAGATCATGCTCAAAAGACTATCCAAGAGGGCAAGTGTCAATTTTTATGGCTGATTAAGACTGGGAGAATTAAATAAAGGTTTGATAAAATTGATAAATATAATTCTAAACATGTCAGATAACTCTAATAAATGAATGAAATGGATGTTTAAACAATTATCATCAGTTTTACTGTTTTTTTGAAAGTAAATCGTGAAACATATCCTGGAGAAGCACTGATATCATCGCATGAGGAGCAATTCTGGAGTAAAAGGTGGGAAGACCCACCCATAGACCCAGAACACCTTCATTTTTGATACTCTTTGCGAAACAGTTAATGAGTCCTGAATAAGGGAGTTGGCCAGCCGCATCTCATATAAATGATGATATACTTGCTTTCATTTTTAAAATCTTAGTCTTAACATTGTCGAATGGCAAAGCCATAAAAGATACAGCAATGCCAGAAATAGCTGAAGCAGCCAATCTAATAGTTAAAGTATCCTTTTTTTATCCCATATATTTTTGGAGCTGTTCCTTCGATTCATTATATCCAACTAAATGAGAACAGTTGACAACCATAGCTCTAGCTACAGTTGGAATAGATCCTCTCCAAAGTCCAGTGAGTCCTTATTCAGAGTATATTCTTCCCAGAGCATCAAACACATTTTTATAGTTTCTTTTCTCAGCGACAGGCAAATTGTTATCTGATTGAAACCGAATCAATGCCATATCTGTAGGATTGGCAACAACTGATCCTATTGCTCCTGTAAAAAGTGAATAAGCTATTTTTTAAGTGAAGGTGAGACTTCTTTTTTATTTGGCTTTGACTTCATCTTCAATCACTTTGAACATTCCCATACGAATTCCACAGTATATGAATTGCCGAAGAATAGCAGAATCTAATCCTCTATATAATCCTATATGAGAGATAAGTTACCAATAACACCATTTTCTTAAACAATTTGTCGACCAACAAAAAAAGGGGAAAGGTTGATAGTATTCTTGCCAGCCACTTATCTCTTGGACTGAATGATAACCTTGACAGTATCTATGGGTTGAATCACAGCTGAAGCTACGCTACCTGAAAGAGAGCCTACTAGAAAAGGTTTGACATAGACCCAAAAAAATCCATCACTCATGTTTTATCGCTATTATCAAATAAAGTTGATGGAAAATTCTTGATAAGGTAGAATAGTAAGATCAAGCCACAATTATTATTATAGTACGATTAAAATAAAATGTTACAGATTGACTTGAAAAGGATTTGGAATTATTTTATTTGTGAATCATTCATATAGGATTAGTTTAGAATTATGTCATGATGGTTGTTAATTTATAATTAAAATCGTTAATTTCGTAAAATGGGAAACGATAACAGCACAAACAAATGCCAGATTGACTTCGATCTTGCCAAGGATTATAAATAAATTAAAAAGGAACAAAATGGCACTATTTTGTTGCACAACGAAACCAAAATAACTTACCTTCTTAAGGAATTGACTTATGGTTCGGAGATGCAGTTTGAAAAAGACAAGCAAAGATTAGAAGGATAAATAGAAGGGAATCTTTGCGACAACATTTTGAAGGTTATTAAAATCAAAACCCACACCATTCATGGTCTATGCTCGACTACTCACAAAATATATGTTATCTATTAATATCCACAAGTCACTCTACAGGATGAAATTTTGGCAAGACAGAAGGAAGAGAATCGATTTGATGAACACTAGCTTTGGAGTATTCTGCAAAGCTGTAATTATGCACTTTCTCTGCTAAGACCATCTATCAGTCTCAACTCCCAGCAAGTATTTATTACTCCTGATGGACAGATAAAAGCTATTCATAACGATATGATTGACGAAAACTATAGATTCTCAGTCAATTCCAAATATTTTTATGCTCCATAAAAAATGAAAAATTTTAATAAGCTCGACACCTAAACAGGCCTTATAAAATAGGCGGTTTTTAGTATGGGAATGACTTTGCTCCAGGCTGCTGTTCTTGATGAAGTGACTGACTGCTATGACTACAATCAGCAACTCTTTCTTGAACAAAATTTGGCGGCATTGTTATAGAGTCTGAGTGAAATGTATTCAGAAGATTTTATTGAAATTCTTGGAAGTATGCTATAAGTTAATCCCAATATACGATCTTCTTTTGCAGATATACAAAAAATGCTCGATAACTATTGGAACAATGAGAACACAGAGCAAAGTCCTACTCAAAAAATGGTTCCTAATGGGGAGTCGTTAAATATTCAAGCAGGTGAATAACGACTCAATTTTCTCACTTCTCAAGAGGGAATATTCAGAAATTTAGTAACTGTGGCAAGTAATTAAAAATAAAGTCTCAAGCAAGAGAATAGCTTCGTCACGTCAATAAACTCTAAGCCCCCTTTGAATAAAAGCAAAGTAAACTAATCATTAAAATACTCAAAATAAGGCTAAAATTAAAAAATACCAACACATATGGCGGGATCAAAGCAGTAATTCAATTCTACTAACAGTAAATAAAATTTATACACTGATCCAAAATTAATAGCAATGATAAAAAAAGATTTAGCAGATATAAGCAAACTTAAACTAAGTACGCTTAAATAAACGACTAAATACTCCATTCTTCACCAATAGACTGAATCCATATTTTCTTCGATTTCAGATGCGAGATTATCATTAAAAACACAGAATTAAAACAACAGTAACAAATTATCTCACAAACCATTATTGGAAATGCAAAACAATAGTATTCATGAAAGTCTCAAACCTAAAGAGTGGAAGGAAGATAAGCAACTTAGACAATCGACCGGGACAGATATTAATATTCAGGATAAATTCAGTAAATTGCAGATCAGCAAAGAATCTTTTATTTAAAGACAAAATTAAATGCAGGTCAGAAAATTAATGAATAGCAATAAGGACAAAATATCTTATTCTCAATTTAGGGATGAGGAAGGCAGATGGTATGAAGGATATGTCCTTAATGGTAAAAAATAGGGAAATGGCAAATTAATGTTTTAGGATGGAGCCTTTTATGAGGGAGAATTTAAAAATGGACAGATGCATGGAAAAGGAACACTTTATTATAATACAAGCAAACCTGCTTATGATGGAATGTGGTTTAAAGATCAGTTTCATGGTTAAGGCATCCTTTATAATGAATGCCCAGTCTTGCTCAAAAGACCTTTTAATTTTAAAGATTTCTAAGATGTGGATGAATACTGGATTAAATATGAAGGTAAAAATCGAATTATATAGGCTAATTCCGTGAAGATTATAAATGTGGCTTGGGAACACTATACTTGACTAACGGAGAGATCATTGAGGCCATGTTCCAATAGGACTGCGTTAATGGAGAAGGTAGATTTACTAAAATCAATGGATAGGAGATCAATGGACTTTGGACAATGAATCGACTCCTGTAAATAAGAGAATTATGAATGCTTTTTATGATATCGATTTTATTTTTTGATCAAATGAGATAAAGTTACTATCATTGGGTTTATTCTGATTCCATACGAACTCTATTGCCATTGGTACTCAAAGTAGCTACATTTTATCTTTATGATAGTATTTTTTATCTTTGACAGGTTCTATTCAAATATTTTTGCTGCTGTTCCTCGTATCTTTTTGAGTTCGGAGACTAAATAACATAAACCTTACCCAAATCTAAACATAACCACTGTCATAGCCCATGTACAGATCTTCATTGATCCAAGTCACGCAGTTAACTGCAGTATTTGATACTTTTAGTTTACTAATAAGCTATAAGTGATCTAAATTGAAGATGCAGACTTGTCCGTCTTAGCTTGTTACAGCCAGTAAATGCCCTTTAGAACCTCCAATACTCATCCTCATTAAAAAGTTCCTCTGCAAATATCCACTAAACCTATACTTTAATTGATAGCTTCGTGTACTATAGACATGAATTTACATTTCAGCCATATTGACGAATACCATTTTTTCACATTTTGATAGCTCAATATTAAAACTTTTGCCGGTTGTTAGGACACGTTTTTTTGTGACTGTTTATTCCAAATCAATGTAATTAAGTTAACTTTTTTTGCCATCATGAGTCAGTGCAACAAGCAGTTTTCGAGTAAGCATGTACTTAGCATCTGCAATTGTCTTCATCTTGAGTTTTCGAATTGTATCAGGTTTAGAGATCGACTTATGAATAACAGTAAGTCCGTTGTTATCAAAGGTGATCATGCCCACAGGTAAAAAAACGATAGAGTTGATTCTGGCTTGATGTACGGCTGTCTCATAAATATTTTCGAATCGACTATTCCACACTCTACAAATTTTGTCCTCTCCTCCAGTAGCAAAGCATAAATCTCTCTTTGCTGCTAAACAATATATTCTTCCCTCATGAAGTTTATTTCTTTCTGTTAAAACTAAACTTCCTCGGATAATTTTTCCGTTCGAATTTTCATCAATTACAACGACTTTGTCTCCTAATGACTTGACAAACCAAATTTGACTTGTAAATTTATGAAAGGCAACTCGCTTTTAAGGTATGTCTTTGCACTCTACTAAAAAATCCTCAAATAACTGGCCAACCTATACATCTCCGGCTTGTTTATCCCCAGCGAATAGGGTCGAAAACTCTTCTAAACTTTAAAAGTATAGAGGAACATAATTCTGTAACAAATTAACTGCATCTTGGATAAGTCCATTTTTCACGTGTTTGGAGATATATCTCTTGAAATATAACTCCAGCTTATTTTTTTTTAGTTCCTAGGTCAACCCGCTGATGTTCATAATTTCATGAATATCCTTTTAGACGTTGCGCTTACATGTCGGCAGAGCTTCTTCCGATAATTTACTGGCAGTCAGGGGCAAATTCATCTTTTCAAGCAATTGGATGAAATAATTGGCCTGAATAAGTGAGCGATTACTAAGTCTGTTTTGCGGTCTTATTATAAGTGCTTCATTGTCTAAATTTAAATTAGGCTATACCAAAGAAAGCATAAGAGAGATTAAGTCATTAATTGCAAATATAACTGATTTATTTATAGAAACGATATTAATAATGATAAATCTTTAATCTTTTATGATTAAATCACTTGATTCATCTTGATAAAGAGTGATTCGAGTAATAATTTGTCTATTAAATAAGTTCCTCAATTTGATTTCCATTCCTCAATTTCATGTTTATTTGATGTTCATCTTGACTGGCTTTTGATAAATATTAAAAATTTGCATGCTAAATACTCAGACTGCAAGAGCATTATCCTTAAACACCTATTCTAAAGTAATCAAACTCCATCTAATGATAAAATTAATAATCCAAATTTAATAATCAAAGTTTATTACTATCTTAAGTTAGATATTAGCATCAAATTATATCAAGATAGCTTGGCATACCCATCTTTTTTTGCAAAAGACATGAGAGATGGTTTTATATCAAAATGTTTAAATAAATCAATCTATTACGATCTCGTAAACTATAAGCAGGATGATTAGCTCCTCACTAGATTTATTAATAAAATATTTTTAATATCAAGTTTACTTATTTGAAATTGATTTTGAGAATAAAATAATATAATTATTTTCCCTAATGACATATCGCATAGATGAATATTCAATAACTTTAAATATACCCATTAAAAACATTAAATTTTAGAAATAATTTAATAAGACCGATTTAATTTAGCTGAATTTTTTATATAAAACAATCAAGAATCTATGAATCCTAGCACCAGCATGATAAATTTGTTTTAATTTAAAAAGCTAGTAATAATTTAATAAAGTTAGGTCTATTAATAGTGTAAATGAAATTGTTTAATGATCTATCACGTCTGAAGATTTTACACTTTTATCGTTTGTACGTTTACGCCTCCGTACATTGATTTTTAACCCACTGGTATTTTGTTTTGATCTTACTCATCGTTCCACCACCTGTGAGTAAATGCCAAAATAATAACTACATCAATAGGAATGGCCAGAATAAAAGTAATAACGCATTCAAATGTAGTAAATCTGCATGCTGCTACAATACTTACAGTAATTGAATCAGTGCTACTACTTGTTAGATAACTTGCATATGCATTAGCTAGGTAGGGAGATTGTATTCCTGCACTCACAGCTGCTCCAAAATTAAAGCAAAGATCTGCAATGAGGAGTCCCAAAAGAATTTTAAACCACAGTGACCTTGAAGTCTAACCTAAAATGCCTTTGAGAATTAAAATGACTCCAGTGCAAGTCACAAGTTGCAAGATAGCAGTAATAATAAAATAGGCCATTGTTGGTTGAAACAAAGAGGAGGTAGCTGTTGACTTTACTAAATTGGTTTGTAAGGATAGAGTATTGCCGTATATTCCGCTGTCTGCATATATGTAAAATTACATGCAAAGTGCAAAATTGCCAAAACAGCCAAAATAATGGTGCCAATTAGAACAATGATTCCAGTAGGACCTTCATCGAAGCACTTGAGTTTGAAATAGGTGTGAGTTGTAGGAGGGGAGTTCATCAATAAAATTATGAATAAAATTATAAGTTATGCATTTATGAATAATATTTATACACAAATAAGTCTACCTTTTGACAAAATTAGCAAGCTAATAAAAACTATGAATAAATGCTCGCCAAAAAGTAAAATTGATTTATGAAACTAAAAATCTTCAAAAGACATACACAAAGTTTAAACAAACACTCATTTAATTTTTTAATTTTATCAATAAATAATAAACCTTTCTCTTATCTCATTTCTGACAATATTTTTATATTTTGAGTCTTTCCAAATCGTATAATGGTTAAGCATTAGTTCTAATCATTTCACAAATTATAAACAAGTTAAAATTATTAATAAAGAATAATTAGTGAAGTGATTTTATTGAATGAATTTCTATTTGATAAGACTTATTCTCGGCAATTATTATTGCTTTGAATTAAAATATATTTTTTTCTCTTCTTTTATGATAATTACTTAAAGTTTCTTCTCATAATAATATAATCATCTATTCTTATTAATTATAAAAAGTACAATGAAGGGAAATCAATTTAAGGTAGTTCATTTACAAACATTAAATTCATAAACAAACTGTTATTAGTATCCCTTTGATGCACATAGCCTTTGGAATGAAAATGGAAGCAAGAAGCTCCTAACTTACGAGGAAACATGCAAGGCTACTAAATCAGCTATGTTCGACAATGGCTTTTTTGATGCTTTTTATTCAGCCTACAGTTATCATGGAGATGTAAAAGTAACTCCTGATGATGTGTGGCTCGTGATCTCGCTCTATTTTTCTAAGTATGTAAACTAGAACGCTGAATAACTGCGATCGGCATTCGTTACTCACGAAGGTAAACAAACATTGACCATTACCACTGCAAATGAATTGTCAGAAAACCAATGGGATTAATTTTTTACTTTGATGATCTCTGCAATAAAAAAAAATACCACAAAGGGAATCGTATAAAAACTGTAAAGCGATTTCACAACAACGGGAAGAGTCGAAAGAATTTTCTCTACTGCAATGATCATGAACACCTGTCAAAATTACTTTAACTACGAAAGGCATATTCCTTTATGTGGAATTCAAAATATTCATTTCGGAGGAACTCTCGAAGACTGGCAAAAAATTTACTAAAAAACATAAAATTTAATGGAATTTGATATTGACGGAACATTGTAGAGATATATTAAGAATGTCCTCCATATTCTATAAAAATTTATTTAAACATACCAATAGAAGGTGGATTTAGAGTTTTGGAATACTATGGTTAACATTTATTACGGGAAGGGTGGGTACGGTTCTGTGAGAAAGTTTAGTGGATGGCTCATGAATTTCTTTGGATTTTAGGGATGGGAAAAAGCAATTCCCATTAATACATTAGGCTTTGATATTAAAATTATCAATTAGATCACTCAGCAAATTAAAATGGTGAAGCTGGTCGGGGGCTTTAAAGCAGTTTCAAGGGAAGGATGTGTGTTTAGACCTCACCTTTCTATGTCAATTCTGGATGATGAAAACCCAAAATCAATGAAGAAAAGATGATAATCTTGAACTTATTGAATATATTTGTTTATCTATTTACCATATAATATTACCTAAATATATCCATCTTAAGGATCAATCGCATCATAAGCCTAATTTTAGAGCCTTTATTTAAATGGTATTATATATTTTATCTTTATTCCATTTGTCTAAAAGTTTGAGAAAAGTGGTTTCTATTTAGTATCCAGAAAAACAAAAAAAATGGATTAAATTGTTTGAGAAGAATTGTAGAAATTTACCTATCTATTAATGATTCAAATACATTGATATATTGATTTGCTTCTAAATAAGTGCTTGCTGCTGCTATCTCTTCTAAAGATCAAATATAATTGGTCATATGTTGCATTGATTGAATTAAATCTCTATCTGTTTACAAAATTTATCTCTCCCAATTAGTATATTTTTTTATAATATATTGGGGTTGGGGTTGGGGTTGGG
>Ga0302197_10004495_pt1 | contig 12172 bp, 7 predicted proteins | sample II_Bog_N2_1_FD_193526 | JGI IMG/M metagenome (GOLD analysis project Ga0302197, IMG submission 193526) | Peat permafrost microbial communities from Stordalen Mire near Abisko, Sweden - II_Bog_N2_1 | ecosystem: Environmental > Terrestrial > Soil > Wetlands > Peat | place: Sweden: Abisko, Stordalen...
GGGCTTCCTGATGGGGGGCACCGCCGGCCGCACCACCATGCTCGGCGAAGGTCTCCAGCACCAGGATGGCCATAGCCCTCTGCTCTCCAGCACCGTGCCCACCTGCCTGACCTACGACCCCGCGTATGTGTACGAGATGGCGGTCATCATCCAGGACGGACTTCGCCGCATGTATGAGAACAGCGAAAACTGCTTCTACTACATCACCATGTACAACGAGGACTACAACAATCCCGCGATGCCAGAGGGCGACGGCATTCGCGAGGGCATCCTGCGCGGCCTGTATAAGTTCAAGGCTGCGGAGAAGGGCGAAGCGCAGGCCCAGCTCTTCGGCTCCGGCCCCATCCTGAACGAAGCCGTGCGCGCGCAGCAGATCCTCGCGGAGAAGTACAACATTGCCGCCGATGTCTGGAGCGTCACGAGCTACAACGAGCTACGCCGCGACTGCGTGGAGACCGAGCGCTGGAACCGCCTGCACCCCGCCGAGAAGGAGCGCACGCCGTACATCGTCACCGCGCTCGGCGCCGCGGCCGGCCCCATCATCGCTGCCAGCGACTATATGAAGTCGCTACCCGACGCGCTCTCGCCCTGGCTTGGGCCGCGCCTCGTCTCACTCGGCACCGACGGCTTCGGCCGCAGCGACAACCGCGAACACCTCCGCCGCCACTTCGAGGTCGACGCCGAGTCCATCGTCGCCGCCACGCTCTCCAAACTCGCGCGCGAGGGCGTCGTGAAACCGAAGATCGCCGCCAAGGCCTTCGCCGATCTCGGCCTCAGCCCCGAAGCCCCCAGCGCAGCGAAAGCCTAATTACTTTCTTGCTGTCATCCTGAGCGAGGGGCGCAGCCCCGAGTCGAAGGACCCCGACGCTGTATGCGCCACAGGAACCGTTCGCACCTTTCCACCCCGAGGTCCCGCTTGCCCGAAAACCCGCTCCTCCCCAACCGCAAGCTGCGCGAGTTGTACGCACTCATCGAACGCTGCCGCGCGCTCGACCGCCGCCATCCGCACACCCCCGCGCGCGAGGCCCTTCTGGCCGCGACCACCATGCAGCTTCTCCCGGGGGACATCCTTTGCACTGCTCCCGGCGACGCCACTCTTGCCAAACTCGCCCCCGCCGACCGCGCTGGCTTCGTCCATGGCGGCCTCGTTACCCCAGCCAACCTGCCGTTCGCGGCAAAGCTCACGACTGCTGCCTCCATGGCGCGGGGCCAGCTCGCAGCCGCACCTCCGGACGCGCGCTCTCTCACCCTGGCCTTTTCCATCGCGGGCACCGCCGAGCCCGGCTGGCAGCATGCTCTCTCCGTCGCGCACCACGTCTCTTTGCCACTGCTGCTGGCCGTCGCCGACGCCGTCGGCGGCGCAACATCGGCACGCAAGCCGGGCGAGCCACCGCTCACCTGGCTCAACATGCAGCGCCTTGCCAAGAAGCTTCACCTGCCCGTCTTCGCTGTCGATGGTGAAGACGCCGTAGCGGTCTACCGCGTCATGCAGGAGTCCGTGCTGCGCGCCCGAGCCGGAGGCGGCCCCGCGGTCCTGTGGGCAGTCCTCTCGCCGCGCCGCCCCTCGCAGTCTGATCTGCCGCTGGCCCGGTTGCGCAGTTACCTCGCGGCGCGCCGTATCCCGCTCCTCCGCTGACACAACTTCCCGCAGCTTCCCGCAGGGAAGGCGTTAGACTATGGGGCATGTATCCTTGCAGATTCCGCAGACTCCGTGAGCAAACCGCGCGACTCCTTCTTCTGGTAGGGTGTGTATCCTTTGGCGCCCTGCCCGCCCGCCGGGCCGGCGCGCAATCGCAAACCGCTCCCGGCTCCATCCCGCCGGCGACACAGGCGCCGGCATCGAGCGTGCCCTCGGTGCCCGCCTATCAGGACCCGCTGCAAGCTCCAGTCGCGGTGCCACCGGCACCGTCTGCACAGACGCCCGCAACCGTTCCGCCGCCTACGCCGACTCCCGTCAGATCCGTGCCATCCTATCCAGCTTACGATGACACAACCGATGACAATACCAGCTCGCTCTCCTCCACCTATATCCCGGTGGACAGTTGGGTCTACCCCGCGGCAATGCGGCTGTACTCGCTCGGCTACCTGGACACTGCATTCATCGATATGCGTCCCTGGACGCGGCTCAGCCTGCTGCACATGTTGCAGGAATCCAGCGATGACATCATCGCCGACGACAACCCGGTGGCGGTCGACCTGCTATCGAAGCTGAACAGCTACGTCGCCGCCGAGACTCCTACCCCCGACCACCAACGCGGCACTGTCTATGGCGTAGATACCGTCTACACGCGCCTGCTGGGCATTACCGGCCAAACCCTGCGCGACAGCTACCACCTCGGCCAGACCATCGTGAATGACTACGGCCGGCCATACGAGCCCGGCTTTAACAACATCACCGGCTTCTCCACCGTGAATGAGAGCGGTCGATTCTCGCTCTATGTGCGTGGCGAGTACCAGCACGCTCCTGCCGGCATGGGCTACTCCCCAACCATGGTCAGCGAACTCTCGACCATCGACGGCGTCCCCTATCCCGGCACGAACAACTACAACCTGAATCAGGCGACCATCCCCAGTGGCGCCATCGCCGCGCAGAACCCCTTCCGCCTGCAGGAGGCCACGCTCTCTTTCCACATCCTTGGGCATGAGATCTCCGGCGGCAAGTCGGATGCATGGATCGGCCCGGGCCTCGGCGGCGGCATGGCCTGGAGCGACAACGCCGAAGACATCTACTCCTTCCGCATCAACCGCGTCGAGCCGATGCACATTCCGCTGCTCTCGCGAGTGCTCGGCCCTATTCGCTATGACTTTTTCGTCGGCTCGCTCAAGGGCCACACCTACCCCAACTCGCCATGGGTACACCAGGAGACCGTCAGCTTCGCTCCCACTCCGAACGTCCAGATTCTCTTCCAGCGCACCGCCATCTGGGGTGGCCAGGGCCATGAGCCGATTACCCTCCACACCTTCCTGCGTAGTTTCTTCAACTTCAATGACACCACCGGCGCGGTGAAGCTCTCCGCACAGGACCCCGGAGCGCGCTATGGCGCCTTCAGCTTCTCCTGGCGGCTGCCGTTTCTGCGCCACTATGTCACGCTCTACACCGACTCCATCGCTCACGACGACGTAACTCCGCCCAGCGCGCCGCGCCGCGCCGCCTACCGTCCTGGCGTTTATATCTCACAGTTTCCGCATCTCCCCAAGCTCGACTTCCGCGTCGAAGCCGTCAGCACGGACACCTCCACACTGCGCAGCCTTGAGGGCGAGTTCAACTACTATGAGAGCATCCAGCGCCAGGGTTACACCAACAAGGGCTTCATCATGGGCGACTGGATCGGCCGCGAGGCCAAAGGCGGCCAGGCCTGGACCACATGGCACCTCTCCGGCAACGAATGGGTGCAGGCCGAGTACCGCTACGTGAAAGGGCCCAAGGACTTCGTTCCCGGAGGCACAACCCAGGACCAGTTGAAGTTTGAGGTCGTCAAGCGCATACACAAGGACATTGAGCTGGACGCATGGGCTCAGCTCGAGCGCTGGAAGGCCCCGGTGCCGCTCGTCAACGGCAATAATTCCCTGGCAGTCATCGGCGGCCCTCTCTACTACCCGAACGCGCAGCACGACACTGCCATCGCCGCACAGATTACCTGGTATCCGAAGCTGCATAACGTGGCGGCGTTGAACGGGAAATGAGTGAAGAAAACGCATTCGTCTTCCTGCACTCTTCACTCATTCGCTTCTTACCGCTTCTTTGAAGTACGCCAGCGACCGCTCCAGCCCCTCGCGTAGCGCCACCTTCGGCTCCCATCCCAAAAGCTTCTTCGCCTTCGTGATGTCCGGCCTGCGCCGCGTCGGGTCATCCTGAGGCAGCGGCTGGAACTCGATCTCGCACTGAGACCCCACCAGCGCCTGCACTTCTTTGGCGCACTCCAGGATCGTGAATTCCACTGGATTGCCGATGTTCACCGGATCGTGCTCCGCGCTCTTCGCCAACCGCACAATGCCGTCGATCAGGTCTGACACATAACAGAAGCTACGCGTCTGCGAGCCGTCGCCGTAGATGGTCAGCGGCCCGCCGCGCAGCGCCTGCATCATCAGGTTGGAGATCACTCGCCCATCGCTGGGGTTCAGGCGCGGCCCGTAGGTGTTGAAGATGCGCACCAGGTGCGTGTTCACGCCGTGATAGCGGTGGTATGCGGCAACCGCGGCCTCGGAGAACCGCTTGGCCTCGTCATACACCGAGCGCGGCCCCACCGGATTTACGTTGCCCCAATAGCTCTCCACCTGCGGATGTACCAGCGGATCACCGTAGCACTCGGAGGTAGACGCATGGAGATATCCCGCGCCATATTTCTTGGCGATCTCCAGCGTGTTCAGCGTGCCCGCCGAGCCCACGAGCAGGGTCTCCACCCCCAGCCGCAGATAATCCGGCGGGCTGGCCGGCGATGCGAAGTTGTACACATAGTCCACTCTCCCCAAATCGAAGGGCTCGCAGATGTCGCGCTCCTCCAGCAAGAAGCGAGGCTCGTTCTTCAGATGCGTGAGGTTAGCAAGCCTGCCGGTAGACAGGTTGTCCACGCCCAGCACGCGATGGCCTTCGGCCAATAGTGCGTCGCAAAGGTGCGACCCCAGAAATCCCGCAGCTCCGGTAACGAGCACCTGCTGCTCGGCCATGCGGCTAGGCCCCCACAACCGCCGGCACGTGCTCCGGCGCGGCCGCTGTCCTGCCGATGCTCAGATAGGTGAAGCCGTGCTCCATCATCGTTAGCGGGTCGTATAGGTTGCGGCCGTCGATCACAATCGGGTAACGCATCGCCGCATGCAGCCGATCCAGGTCCAGCCGGGCAAACTCCTCCCAGTCGGTCAGGATCAGCAGGGCGTCGGCGTCCTGCGCGGCATCGTCCACACTGGTCGCGTAGCGCAGTTGCGGGCTGGCGGGCAGCTCCAGTTGCGCCCGCTTCATCGCCGCCGGGTCGTAGACAGACAAGGCGCATCCTTCCGCCAGCAGCATCTCCACCAGGTCCATCGCCGGCGACTCGCGGATATCGTCCGTGCCGCCCTTGAATGCCAGCCCCAGCACCGCCAGCCGCTTGCCGCGCAGCGTCCACAGAGCTGAGCGCACCTTGCTCAGGAAGCGCTTCTTCTGGTTGCCGTTGATCTTCTCAACCTCACGCAGCAAGTTGAAGTCCACGCCCATCTGTTCCGCGACGGAGCGGAACGCAGCCACATCCTTGGGAAAGCACGAGCCGCCGTAGCCGATGCCCGGGCGCAGAAACTTCGGCCCGATGCGGCTGTCCAGCCCGATGCCGCGCGCCACCTGCTCCACGTTGGCGTCTGCCGCCTCGCAAAGGTTGCTGACCGCATTAATGAACGAGATCTTCAGCGCCAGAAACGCATTTGACGCGTGCTTAATGATCTCCGCGCTCTTGGTCGAAGTCAGCAGCAGCATTGGCGGCCGCTGCGCCGAGCACATTCCAGGAATCCCGTTCGGCTGGTTGTAGTACTCGCCTGCGGTTAGCGGCGCGTAGATGCGGATCAGCAACTTCGCCGCCCGCTCGCTGTCGGCACCCACCACGATCCGGTCCGGATGCAGAAAGTCTTCCACCGCCGTGCCCTCGCGCAGAAACTCCGGGTTAGAGACCACATCGAAGTCCTCACGCCTCACCCCGTTACGCTCAATCACGCGGCGAATCCACTCGTTGGTGTAGACCGGCACCGTGCTCTTTTCGATGATGACCTTGTAGCTCGTAATATGGCGCGCAATCTCGCTGGCCACGGCCTCCACGTAAGAAAGGTCGGCATCGCCGGTCTCGGACTGCGGCGTGCCCACTGCGATAAAGATGGCGTCGCACTCCCGCGTGGCCTCGGCCAGGTCGGTCGTAAACCGCACCCGCGAGTTGCGGTAACGATGCAGCAGCTCCGGCAGGTGCCGCTCGTGGATCAGCGAGTCGCCGCCCTTGAGCGCCGCGACCTTCAGCTCGTCGTTGTCCACGCAGATAACCGGGTGGCCCATCTCTGCAAAACACATCGCCGCAACCAGGCCGACGTACCCTGAACCGACGACTGCAATCTGAATAGTTTGATTCTTCATGACCACCGTCATTATCGCAGAGCCGCTGCCAGGGGTGCTCCGGTAGACCCTCCCAATATAGGAAAGGCAGCCTTTCCGCCAACAGCCAGGGCAATCAGGCCGTGCCGTCCGCTGCCCGGTTCGCGTAGACTTGTGCTCAATGAGTTCCGCGCGCTTCGAGAGTCCGCCCTACGTGCAGGACTTCTCTCCGCCATCCTCGCCCGAATCGCCAAACTCGGCAGACGCCACTCTGTCCGAGGCGTGGGTGACCATTCGCAAACGCAAGTACATTATCCTTGCCGCCACCCTGCTCGGCCTCATCTACGGCTTCTATCAGGGCATCACTCAGCCCCGTATCTATCAGTCCAGCGGAACCATTGAGATCAGCAGTGGCTCCTCGAACGAGTTCCGCGTCGGCGCGGCTCCCACCGGCAGTGAGGGTACCTACAAGATCCCCACCCAGGTCGCCATCCTCAAGAGCGACTCCCTGATGCTGGCCGTTGCCCGTGACCTGAACCTTGCCAACAATCAGTCCTTCGTCGGCGCCAAGGGGCCGTTCCCCTTCCGCAATATCGACGATCCCGTAGTTCGCCAGTCCACCATCGGCGCTTTGCAGGGCGATGTCGAAGTGGACCCAGTGACCAAGACGGACATCATTCGCATCACCTGCTCCACGCTCGACCCACAACTCTCCTCCGACATCGTCAACAAGCTCATTGAGGAGTACATTCACCGCAGCTTCCAGTCGCGCGCCGATTCCAACCTGCGTGTCACCAACTTCTTCTCCCACCAGCTCGACGACCTCAAACAGGAGGTGCAGGCCGACCAGGAGCAGATGATCGATCTGCAGAAGCAGCTCGGCGTGGTCGGCTTTGACCCCTCGAACAACGCCATCACCTCCAGCCTCAGCGACCTGACCAAGGCCGTCAATGCCGCCGAGCTCGCGCGCATCAACGCCGAGGCCCACTACCGCGTCCTCGCCGGCACCGACCCCAACACTCTGGCCCTGCCGCCCGGCTCCGGCCGCGACACGGGCGAGGTTCCCGGGCTGCGCAGCCAACTGGATACCGCCCGCGCCAACCTGGCCCAGCTCTCCGCCAACCTCGGTCCCAACCATCCCCAGGTCAAGGCCCTCCGCGATCAGATCGCCGAGCTCAACCGCGAGCTCCATGAGGCGCAGGACCGCGTCCTCACCGAGGCCCGCGAAGCTTACGTCGCCGCCAAGGCCGACGAAGACCAGACCCGCGCCGTGCTCGCCGCCCAGACCGCCGACGACTTCAAGCTGCGCGATGCCCTGGTCGAGTACACCCTCCGCCAGCGCGAGTACGAATCCAACCGCACCCTCTATGAGGACCTGCTGCAGCGCCTGCGCACCGCCGGCGTCCAGGCTGGCCTCGAATCCACCGAGATCGACATCATTGACCCCGCCGTTCCGGCCATCGGACCCTCTCTGCACTCGCGCTCCAGCATGCTGATCGTCGACGGCACAGTGATGCTCCTCGTCGGACTCATCCTCGCCTTTGTGCTGGACAGCCTCGACACGGGCCTGCGCAGCGTCGCCGAGATCGAAGCCGTCTCTGGCCTGCCGTCGCTCGCCCTCATCCCGCGCACGCGCCGCGAGACCTCCGACCAGAGCAAGCTCAGCGTGCCCATGCGCAACCTCGGCCTCCTCTCCAACCCCAAGTCGCAGTTCTCTGAGGCCTTCCGCGCCCTGCGCACCTCGCTTCTGCTCTCCGTCGCCGGCGGCGAGCCCCACGTTATTCTGCTCACCAGCGCCACGCCCGCCGAAGGCAAGACCACCGTCTCCACCAACCTCGCCTGCGTACTCGCCCAGCGCGATGTGCGCGGCATTCGCGTGCTGCTCATCGACGCCGACCTGCGCCGCCCCACCGTGCATCACCGCCTCGGCCTCAACGGCAAGGTCGGGCTCACCTCGGTGCTCACCGGTGCGGTCACACTGGAACAGGCCGTGCAGCACATCCCCGAAGTCCCCAACCTCGACGTGCTGGTCAGCGGGCCCGTGCCGCCCTTCCCCACCGAGATGCTCGGCTCTGAGAACATGCGCCAGTTGCTCGAACACGCCCGCGGCACCTATACCCACATCGTCATGGACTCGCCGCCGCTGCTCTCGGTCACCGACTCCGTCGTGCTCGCCCGCGACGCCGACGCCATCGTCCTCATCCTGCGCTATGGCAAGCCCAGCAAACAGGCCGTGCGCCGCGCCCGCGATCTGCTGGTCCGCTCCGGGGCCCGCGTCACCGGCATCGCCATCAACGCCGTCGATCTCGACTCCCCCGAGTACTACTCCTACTACGGCTACTACGGGTACAGCGGCTACGCCTCCGCCGGTGTTGACAGCGCCGGCTGGGACGCCCACGACGATGGCTCCCACGGTCCCCGCAGCGGAGGTCGCCCATGACCGCTCGTCCCCTCGCCGTGCTTCTCTGCTCTGTGCTGGCAGCGTCTCTCGCCGTACCCGCCCGCGCCCAGTACAGCGGCCCGCCCTCCGACACCGGACCACAGGCCGCTCCCGCAGCCTCCGTCACCACCGACCGCAGTCTGCTCTATCCTCCGCTGCGCGATCTGCAACTCGGCCCCGATGATCTCATCGCCATCCACCTCTTCAGTCAGCCCGACTACACACCGCAGGTCCGCATCGGAACCGACGGCACCGCGCTGCTGCCGCTGATCGGTGTGGTTCAACTCTCCGGCCTCTCCGTCACCCAGGCGGAAGAACTGATCGCCCGTAAGCTCGTCTCCGGCGGCTTCTACGTCTCTCCCCAGGTCACGCTGCAACTGGTGGAAGGCCCTAACGCCGTCATCACCGTCGTCGGCGAAGCCCACGGCAACGTTCCGGTCACCGGCTCGCGCCGCCTGCTCGACATCCTCTCCACCGTCGGCGGCCTTCCCGGCTCCGCCAGCCACATCATCACCATCCATCGCCCCGGCGTCGAGCAGCCCATCGTCGTCGATCTCGGCACCGACCCCTTGCACAGCGCGCTCGCCAACATCCCCGTCTACGCCGGCGACACCATTGTCGTCGCCCGCATCGGCGTCGTGTACATGATCGGCTCCTTCAAAACCCCCGGCACCATCTCGCTCACGCCCTACGCTCCCCTCACGCTCATGCAGGCCACCGCGCTCTCCGGCGGCCCGGCCTTCGAGGGCAAGTTCGACGACCTGCGCATCATCCGCACCCTCGGCGACCGCCGCACCGTCGTCAAGGTGGACATCAAGGCCGTCCTCTACGGCAAGGCGCCCGACCCCATCCTCCAGCCCAACGACATCGTCTTTCTGCCCAGCAGCGTCATCAAGGCCTCCATCTCTAACGGCAGCCTCGGCACCATCCTCGGCATCGCCGGCCTGCTCATCTCCATCGCGTATAGATAAGAGTACTTGTCAGTTCTCAGTTGTCAGTTCGACCACTGAATACTGACAACTGACAACTGACAACTGCTATGCTCCGTCTCGCCTACCTCGTCACCCACCCCATCCAGTACCAGGCGCCGCTGCTGCGCCGCATCGCACGCGAGCCCGGCATCGACCTCACCGTCCTCTTCGGCTCGGACTTCTCCGTGCGCGGCTATCACGATGAGGGCTTCGGCGTCGAGGTCGCGTGGGACACCCCGCTGCTCGAAGGCTACAAGTCGGAGTTCCTCAAAAGCTGGCGCGATACCGGCACCGTCTCCTTCACCAGCCCCTTCAGCCGCGGCCTCTACCGCCGCCTGCAGGAACTCCAGCCAGACGCCCTCTGGGTCCACGGCTACGCCAGCCTCAACAGCCTGCAAGGCATCCTCGCCGCCAACGCACTCGGCATCCCGGTGCTGCTCCGCGCCGAGTCCTGGCTCGGCGACCGCCCTCGCTCACCGCTCAAGCTCGCCGCAAAATCCCTTCTGCTGCGCGCACTCGGCCCCGCCATCGACGCTGTGCTGCCCATCGGCACCCTCAACGCCGCCTACTGGAGCCACTACTTCCCCGCGGTCCCGCAGTTCCCCATGCCCTACGCCGTGGACAACGACTGGTTCGCCACCCGCGCCGCCGCCGCCGACCCCGCCGCTCTGCGCACAGAACTACAGCTCGACCCCGGTCGCCCCGTCATCCTCTTCGCCTCCAAGCTGCAACCGCGAAAGCACGCCGGCCACCTCCTCGCCGCCTTCCATTCCCTGCTGAATCCCGGGGTGGCCCGTTCATCGCGCGCACTTGGCGCGATGAGCGGGGAACTACATCTCCCCTACCTCCTTATCGTCGGCGACGGCGAAGAGCGCACCCACCTCCAGCAGCAGGCCACCGACCTCGGCATCGAGCCCCACCTCCGATTCGCCGGCTTCCGCAACCAGACCGAGCTGCCCGCGTTCTTCCGCGTGGCCTCGGTCTTCGTTCTGCCCTCGCAGCACGAGCCCTGGGGTCTGATCGTCAATGAAGCCATGGCCTGCGGCTGCCCGGTCATCGTCTCCTCGGACGTCGGCTGCCACCCCGACCTCATCCCGGCACACTCAAGCCCGGGTGGCCCGTTCATCGCGCGTAGTTTGCGCGATGAGCGGGGAACCACAACTGCCCCGCCCGGCATCGTCTACCCCGTCGGCGACATCCCCGCGCTCACCGCCGCCCTCCGCTGCGTCCTCGCCACCCCCGACGTATCAGCGCAGATGGGCGTCGCCGCCCGCGCGCGCATCTCCACCTGGAGCTTCGAGCAGGACATCGCTGGCCTCCGCGCCGCGCTCGCCCACACCACCGGCAAGCTCCGCGCATAGTCCCATGAACGTCTTCTCGACCAGGGGAGCACAGCGACATGGTGCAAGACCCGTCTTTATCCGCTTGACACGCCAATTACAATGGAGTCAGACGAAAGAAGATCGCGCGGCTAACTCCGGGCTCTTCGCTTCGATCTGGCCCAGTGCCAGCCGGCAACTCCAGCTATTTGACAACCCCAGCCCTGACAGGACTTAGCGGAGACCTATCTTTAAGATAGATGACTGCGAAATACCCGAAATCGCAGCACTGATAACAAAGGGTTTAGCGACCGCGCTGGAGCACTCCAAACAGCGGAGAACCAAGCCTAAGTCCTTATTTTTGCGGTTTTTGCGGCAAAACAGGGGGGAGGGGGTAGCCCAACCAAGTCCACACCCTCCAAGCCACCCCATCCGCCGCCGCGCCCGGACACACGCTCACGCTATCCTGAGAGCTGTGTCTTCGACAGCCACCTCCGCCGCCAGCCCCGCCCGCGCCCGCAGCCAATCCCTGCTGGCCGACTACGGCGTGCTGGTCAAGCCGCGCGTCTCGCTGATGGTCATCATCACCGCCGGAGCAGGCTTTTATCTGGGCTCGCTGGCCTCGGGCATCTCGCCCTTCAACCTGCTGCTGGTGAAGGCGCTCTTCGGCGTCGCGTCGGTCACCGCGGGCTCGAGCGTGCTGAACCAGGCACTCGAGCGCGCACTCGACCGCAGGATGCCGCGTACCGCCGACCGCCCCATGGCGCAGCACCGCATCGGCCTCGCGCACGGCCTTCTGCTCGGCTTCGCGCTGGTGGTCTTCGGGTCCGTCTACCTGGCCTGGGTGACGAACCCGCTCACCGGCACGCTTACCCTGCTGACGGCCTTTGGCTACGTGGCCGTCTACACGCCGCTCAAGCGCGTGACTACGCTGAACACTTTTCTCGGCGCGTTCCCCGGAGCGCTGCCGCCGCTGATCGGCTGGACCGCCGCGCGCGGCCTCATCGAGTGGCCCGGCGTAGCGCTCTTTGCGATTCTCTTCGTCTGGCAGTTCCCGCACTTCATGGCCATCGGCTGGCTCTACCGCGCGGACTACGCTGCCGCCGGCATCCGCGTGACCGCGACGCAGCAGCCCGTCCGCTGGGCCGCGCGCTCGTCAGCCGTGCAGGCGCTCTTCTACGCGGTGCTGATGATCCCCGCGAGTCTGTGGCCCTACTGGCTGCACGTCACCGGATGGCCGTATGCGATTGCCGCGACCGTACTCGGCCTCGGCTACCTCGCCGCAACCGTCCGCTTCGCGGCCATCGCCCGCCACCCCGAGAATGCGAAAAATCGCGCGCTGGCCCGCACGCTTCTCAAGACGTCGGTCATCTACCTGCCGCTGCTGCTGGCAGCCATGATG
>Ga0302197_10004510_pt1 | contig 12148 bp, 15 predicted proteins | sample II_Bog_N2_1_FD_193526 | JGI IMG/M metagenome (GOLD analysis project Ga0302197, IMG submission 193526) | Peat permafrost microbial communities from Stordalen Mire near Abisko, Sweden - II_Bog_N2_1 | ecosystem: Environmental > Terrestrial > Soil > Wetlands > Peat | place: Sweden: Abisko...
CACCATCTCCAACTGTCAAACCTGTAATCCTTTAAACTCCTCCAGCTGTCAATTCTGCAATTTAAACTACACTTTAACTAATAATTCCTGCGTTGAGGTGTCTTGCAACATCTCCAACTGCCTAAGCTGCAATATCTTGAACTCTTCTATATGCTAATCCTGCAGTTCTAACTTTACTCTAGTTAATGGTTCCTGCACTTAGGCATCTTGCAATGTCTCCAACTGCATCGTATGCAGTAATTTCAACTCCTCCCTCTGCGTAATGTGCAATCAAAACTTCGTCTTTGGGAATGTAAGTTTAGCGTGCGAATGTCAGTCTCCTTTTACTTAGGTAAATGGATCCTGTACGTGTGGAGAAAATTCAACCATGCAAGGCAATACATGTGTTCCTATGTGCACAGTTGCTATGTGTCAAATCTGCACTAATGGAACCTGCTAACAATGTATAACAGGGTATTAACCCGACTATACTGGAGAATTCTGCGATCAAACCTGCGCCCCTTGCAATAATATTAGCGGCTGTTCTTGCTGTCTCTATGGATTATACTGTCAAACTTGCGACGGCAATCTAACAGTCAGTGCCTATGGTGATAGCTGCATCTCTTGCAATATTGCAAACTGTACATATTGCCTGGACAGCAATCAGTGTTATTCCTGCGACGATGGTTTTATTCTAACTTCAAGCAACACCTGCCTTTCCTGCAATGTCTAATACTGCTACGAATGCTCATCATCTGACGTTTGCTCTGTCTGTGCTGATCCTTTCAGCCCCTTCTAAGGGAGCTGCACATTATGTACATCTCCGTGCAACACCTGTTACTCAGATGGAAGTTGCCAGACATGTGAATGGCCCTACAGTCAGGGAAACATTGCTCAAGGAGATGATTGCTACCTCTGTGACGATCCCAATTGCGACACCTGCAGCCAAAACGATACAAGCGTCTGCACAACTTGCTCCCCCGGCTATACCTCGAATAATGGAACATGTGACTGGGGCTGTACTCAAAATGAGTGCTACACATGTGATACAAACAACACTTCCATCTGCACTGAATGCTATTACTATTACTATCTGAACGCTTCAACCTCCTCATGCCAACAGTGCAGCAACACCCCTCAATGTCTCAGTTGCAGCTCTACTAATCCAAATTAATGCCTCATCTGCGACTCAGGCTTCTATCTTAGTAATGGAATATGCAATGCTTGCCTTCCGTTTTGCTCTGCCTGCACTTCTTCTTCTATTTGCACGGCACTCATCGATCCCGTAGGATATGTACTGATGACAATAAATAATGCATCCGTTTTGGCAGCCTGCGACCCAGGATGCATCACATGTTCAGCTACTGACCCTTCAGCCTGTTCCAACTGCGCCCAAGGATTCTATTTTAATACAGGTATCTGCTACCCCTGTGCTTTGAGTAGTAATTGCCAAAGTTGTAATCAAACTAGCCCCGCTCAGTGTACCTCCTGCTTCCCGAGTGATTTCCTTAACACTGGTAATAGCACATGTCTGTCATGCAGCTCTCCTTGCATTACTTGCTCAAGCATTAGTCAACTTTCCTTTTGTACATCATGCCCCGCAGGATATAGTCTTAATAATGGTACCTGCCAACCACCTGCAGTCAATGATGGCTCCGTTGGCAGCGGAGGAAATGCTTGCGGACTCAGCTGTGGTAGCTGTACAGTAGTCGCTAATACACCTCCTACCTGTAAGCTTTGCCTCGCAGGATCAGTGCTGAGTACAGTCAACGGAAGTGCTGGAACTTGTCTTCCATGTCTAACTGGCTGCAGCGTTTGCAGCAGTACTAGTTTTGCAACTTGCATCACTTGTTTCCAAGGCAACTATCTTGATACTTCAAATGGTAATGTTTGCCAAGCATGCGTTAGCAACTGTTTCAGCTGCACTGCAATTGGCTGCCAAACCTGTATGACTGGGTTCTTCCTTACTTCAGACTTCGCCTGCCAGCAAACATGCAGCATTCCATGTGCTACCTGCGGCTCTAATCCAAATGTGTGTAATTCATGCATAGCTGGGTACATTAGCAGTACTAGTAATCCCTCTGGTTGTCAAGCTATCACAAACTGCACTGGAAATTGTACAGTCTGTCCTTTTGGCTATAAACTAGCCTCTAACACAGCTTCTAATAGCACTATTTGTTCGGCTTGCAGTTCAAATTCAAATTGCGCTCGTTGCGTAAAAAACAACCCCGCATCATGCACCAGCTGCCTCGTTGGGTTCTATCTCAATAGCCAAAATATTTGCCAGAATTGCCCCACTGGCTGTGCCAATTGTATTACTCCAACTAGTTGCGTCTCTTGCTCGCCAGGCTACATTGGACAAGTCCCTGCTTCCATCTCAAAAACTACTTCCACATCACAAGCCCCAACAAATTCTTCCACCTCCAACACGTCTAATACCTCTTCATCTTCCTCTCCCACAATAACTCAAGTGGTCACTTGCGTGGCCTGTGCGTCTCCCTGTGCTACCTGCTCGAACTCCCCTTCGACTTGTCTGACCTGTGTAAACGGCTTCACCTATTCTGGTAATCAATGCGTAACTGTGTTCTACTATTAAATTACCATAACTCTGAATGTCAGCTCCACCACATTCTATCAAAGTTATCAAAATTTCCTCACAAATATCACTGGCTCCATCGATCAAAACATCAATACCATGGCTATGAACACCATCGGCGCCACTACTATCAACACAACATCATTACAAACAAACATTAAAACTGGACTTGGAACTTACACAGTACACGCAACCAAAGGCACCACCACAACCTCTAAAGTAAGCACTACTAGTAAACCTGGCTCTCCTCAAGCGCAAAGCGAACAAAGCAAACTTACAACTGCTACCACTGGCAATGTTGCGGGCATGCCAGTAGTCAGCTCTTCAGTCAACCCCAGTCAAAACAACAACAATGACAATAATAATAATAACAATAACAATAATAATAGTGGGGGCGGCCTGTCTCGCACCACAGTCATCATCCTCGCCACAGTCATCCCCATCGGAACATTACGTATATTTTTTGCTATTTAGTTATTGTGGGAGCAATCGTGATCATCTTCTGCGTGTACAAGCGTCGAAAAGAAGCAGAGCATAGCACTGATGAGTGGGCGACCAACAGCAACACTGGTCGTAACATCGAGCTAACTTCTGGCGAACCCAAGAGACCATATTTATGATCATTCCAAGATTAATCATTCAATGACGCACCTATTAACTATCATAAATTATACTCAATAAATCATTAACAGCAATATTGATGAGAGTCCTTCTGTTTGAGTAAAACCTGTGCGCTCGTTCCAACTAAAATTAATTAGCATTATAATACCATCATCTATAAACTATTAACATCACTCCATGCTAAAGCGATTGCAACGACCTCTGTGGCGGTGGTGGTTTTCGACGTAGTTCGCATCAGCACGTACCGAATATATGCTGTTTCCTACCAGTTTTCCAGTTTCGCCCTTTTACATCTATAGTGCCGAGATCAATAAACATCTGCATGACTACATCAATAAAAATAAAATAAAATATGCAGCCGCATTCTCTATTAGACCAGGTGTCTGCAGGGCCACTTTTAACCCCCTTTCCCTTGATGATTTCGAAACGAGATGTAAATAGAGATTAATATAGTGGGACTGACAGGCTATACGTGGCCAGATAGGGTGAGCAAACCCTCTGAAGAAATGAATATCACTGATAACAACGTTATCTACGATAAGGATGATCGCCCGCTTAAACAGGGGGAAAATGCTCCCGTTAGACTGGTCAATGGACTAGACCAGCTGTATCCCATCGGAACAGTCTGCAACATCAACCTCAGCAGTGATGGCCAGCACTATACCATCTTTCTCAGCGCTCAAGTTCGTCTCGAAGCTGAGTGGTGTGGGCCAACTGATACTCCTTGGGTATCATTAATCAGCGGACGTACTATAAAGGCATAGACTCTAAATCAATTCACAAAGCAGTACGACTAACTGCTATAGCTATACAAAAAGATAACTGTGATATCACGACTAAATCTGCCTGCCATTGACGCCAAATAAAATCCAATTAAAATCATTTAGTTGATGAGTACTTATCTCTGTACGTTATCCTACTTCTCGCTGGATCAACTCTATCAAATTTTTAAAATGACCGCCATCAATGAGAAAGTTGCACTTCTAATACGTTATTATAAACAATTCTTAACGGTATTGGAGCATGATTGGAAACTACTGAACGAAGACTATGGAAATGCTGATCAGAGGAAGAATTAAGCAGTCAACACCATCTACGAGAATTTAAAACGCATTGTGGGGAACCCAGCTGAGCAGAAATATATCGATAAGATTCGGCTGAAAATGAAGAAGAGACACTACCCAGACCAGATACTCAAAACCATTGAAGCAGAACTGTTCGCACTCTAAACTGAAAGCAGTCACGATGCAAGCCGCAAGAAGCATTTTATTAATCTACTTACAGATTATCCTTTTGGGATACTGACCAAGGAGGAGTTCGATGTGGCCAATGCTAAACGCATTTTGGCTGAAGATCACTATGGAATGGAAAAAGTTAAGAGGAGAATACTGGAATTCATCGCTGTCAGTAAACTTAAAGGAGAGTTCAAATCCAAAGTGTTGCTGCTGTACGGACCGCCTGGGGTCGGCAAAACATCCATTGTTAAGAGTATTGCAAAGTGCTTAGGAAGACCCTATGCAAGAATTTCATTGGGTGGCGAGTATGATACCTCCATCATTAAAGGCCATCGCAAGACTTACATGGGGGCCTACCCTGGAAAGATTTGGGATGCAATCTATAAGTCGAAGGTGGAAAACCCTGTAATTTTGCTGGACTAAATCGACAAGATCGTTAACCGCGCAGGTGGGGCCAGTCTACAAGACTCAGTGATGTAGGTTTTAGACCCAGTTCAAAACTAAACTTTTAAGGACGATTTCATGGACGTTGAGATTGACCTTTCTCGAGTATTGTTCATCTGCACCGCCAATTCTCTCAGCACTATTTTTCCACCACTTCTTGACCGATTGGAGCGCATCGAAGTGGCTGGATACAGCACTATTGAGAAGATGGAAATATTTAAAAAGTACATCCTCAAGCAATCGATGGTGGAAAATGGATTGAGTGAGGAGATGCAAAGCTAACTCGATTTCACCCCGGAGGCTGCTCGTGGTTTGATCAATGGGTACTGCAAGTAGGCGGGGGTTCGTAATTTAGTCAGAAAAACTAATAAAATATTCCAAAAAATGGCACTGCAGTACATCAAGAACACTCCATTCGAGAAAGTCATACGATCTTAGAATCTTAAAAATTATTTGGGGCTGCCTACATTCCATGATGCAAGATTATTCGCAGCAGCACCTCCACCAGGAGTAATGATTGGCCTAGCCTATAACGACTACGGAGGGTCGATCATGTATATCGAGTGTGCAAATCAGGGCAAACATTAACCTGAAGGTTAGTAGAACAAGGAGAATAAATCCTTTTTTGGAAGTCTGTTGGTGACAGGCAACATTCACGATGTAATGAAGGAGAGTTGCCAATTGGCTTATACCTACGCCAAATACATACTTTCAACCTTCTTCAGCAATCACTATCTATAAACAAATGATGTGCACCTTAATTTTCCAGAAATAGAAATCGGGAAGGACGGACCCTCTGCGGGAGTCGCCATTACTTCGGCGTTGATTTCGTTGGCTTTGGGCAAGCCGCAGAGCAGATAAATAGCTATGACAGGCTAAATTACACTCTCAGGAAGAGTTAGCCCCATCGGAGGAGTCAAGGAGAAGACTATGGGAGCCAAGCGAGAGGGCATCACTAATCTTATCTTCCCCGAAGAGAACCGTAAAGACGTGGAATAGCTCGAAGCCGAAGTAAAGTAGGGCATGACCTTTTACTTCGCGGACCACTACTTCCAGGTGATGCAACTAGTCTTCGGAATTACCATCGATGCAGACATGCAAAAGGCGGCGGCAGTTGCAGTGGCAGCCTGATTTCATCTTCAGATGTCTTATTAGTCTTACTGTCAGAATAATACCATATTAATTCCCTCTAAATACTGATTAAGATAATAAAAATAAAAAGCATCATAAATATGTATTTTAGTCACACGCTCTCGCGAAGTTTCCAATGGCTACCGTTGAAGATAGATGACTGTTTTTCTGTGCCGAGTAGGCTGTTACTTTACTACCGAGACGGCTATGGCTACGGCACCGGCCTTTTATAACTGTAGTCTTGGAATAGAGATTGGAAGAAGTAATTCTTGGAGAACTCATCAATCGCTGGTTTTTAATACTGTATTTTGGCGGGAGAGAATTAGGCATACGCTCTGAATGTATTTTCGTTTTTGTTGAGCTTGATTCGATTCTTGGAGGTGTTATTCATGTCGAACTACTTCAGCCAGGCGTGATTTTTAACTGAATTAACCAAAACTTACCCTAAAATGAACCAAATCTCCCTAGACGTAAGGCTGGGTTCTTTATCAGAAGTTTAATCAAGAAATCAGCAGCTTCCGTCTGCCAATCTTAGGGGATCTGGCTTTTTTATACTTAAATGGTTTGCTTTAATATCTCGTTCCTCCTATAGACAGCAGATCCTTTGGGCGGAGATATTGCTTTCTAAATGGACTATCTCTTACTGTTTGCGTCATCATTTCGTACATGATCAAGCCCAAACTATAGAAATCGCACTCTGCAACCACATGATCCCGGTATAATATTTATGGAGCGGAGTAGGGGCATACATCCGATACGATGTTCGATGAACAGTAAGTGTCAATCGATGCAGGATTTGCGAAATTGACTAACTAAATGAATAGTCCCATACTTTTAAACAGCCAGTATTTCTATCAATGTGAATATTAGCAGGGGATAGCTCAGTAATGGCGAAGTGCTGACTGTGCACGTAATCGATGATTGAAATCAACGCTGACACCACATACCGAGACTCGTCTTAGGTGAAGATGTGATTCTGCAGAATCTATTCGAAAGACAACGATTCGAGTGCCTCCGATACGAGGTACAGGTTTTCATAGTCCTGAAAAGCAAAATACGCCTTGATGATGAATTCATTGCTGCTTTGTGTAAGTAGATGGAGTTAATTCATTATGGGATCGATGCGTTTGTGATTGTACACTCTGAATGAGTGATATTGTACTTGTACTTGTTGATTTGGCGGACTAAAAACTTTTACGAAGGGTTGTTGATGTTGCTGGCCAGCCACAGGATGCCTTCCTACTACAAGCCGAAAGTCTATAGCTTCTGCATGAATTTAAAGTTGACTCTGCTCACGTCGCCACGCCATTCCAACAGATTACTGCTCTGAGTGGAAGAAAGTGCGGATGAGTTCGGGTTAATTTGAGTGCTGAGTAGTCCACCCATGTTATTTAAATCGATTATCTTGAATTACTATTTATAATTCTGTGATGGACAGTCATTATCTCGATTAGAGATTATAGGATATGAATGGATGTATGAGTATCGTATCAATTAGTTTGCTACTAAATATTTGAACTGTAATATGGGAGTAATTATTATAAGGAGGGTGATATCATGCATCGGAATAGTCTAACAGATTCACAGACTCAGCCAGCAGATCGTCGTCCAGAAAAGAGAAGGCGCTCTTCAAAATATGGAAAGAAGACATTTTCCTGCAGAGAAGCCTCATGACAACTTCAATTTCACTAATGTATCCATTCGGAAATAATGCCTCAACCACCATTCGCTCATTGTAGGACGGCATTCTCCACTTACTCAAATGACTGCATTTCCACATTTACGTGCCAATAATCGATTCGCTTTAGTTGTTAATGAAATAAGCTGGAGATTAGACCGCTCCCTCGTTGTTAAAAAAGAAGGTTCTGAACATAGAATAAGTCCCGCACGAGTAAATATCAATCTGAAAGTCATTGAAAGCAGGGTCGAAGTCAAAACGTGACTCCCGTAATAAGGGCGCAGTCGTATCCCAAACAAAGTTGTTATTAACATTTCCGTTTAGGTTTTTAGCATTGAGCTCAGTTTTGTCAGTTGTGCACACCAATAAAAATACTTTAGGCCTTATCTCCCACACTTCGTTAAGTGCGCAGTTTACTCTTTAGATATTGTAGGGATCACCAATGCTGTTTCTAATTCTATAGCAAGTGTAGTTCCCCTTGGGATTGTCTCGTAAATCGTAAGCCTTTAACTCGAACTATTAATCGTGTCTTGAACGGAACCACAACACCAGGGAGTGGTTGTTGCCCTTTCGAACAGAGTATTCGTATGTCCACTCATCCTATTGCGATTCAAATATGGCCAAAGGACGAAAGTTCTCCTTTTTGTCTTCAGGAAATGGATTAGAGAAGTATGTCAATTTGAAGCGATTGTCGTTGAAAGCTCCATTCTCACAGATGCAGACGATATCCGTCTGTCCGAATGTATACAGTTGGACTTGGCATGAAGCTTCAATTTGAAAGTAGTAATTGTAGTACCGAACTCGATGTTCCACCAAGTCAAGAATGAAGATTTTATTAAGAGGCACCAGAAGCACCATTACTTAATAGTCAGAGGCCATCGCAAGCGTATCCACCAAGTCGTTGAAGCAGTGCTCGAATAATATTTTGGAGTTGGAGCCCACGTGCAAAATACTGTCAATACCAACTGATGTTTGAGCAAGTAACACAAGACTATGGTTGAGGGCGGGATGGAATTAGTGGATTTTAATCAATTCCTTCTGAAGCTTATACTTATAAGATTGCCTGAGAATCATTTGAGAATTGTGATGAGGATCTGTTGGTCGTTTATGGACGTCGTTTATTTTTATATGCCATAAAGTCTTGAATTGAATCAATAAAACTGCAAATACTACAATAACATAAAGATTAGCTTTATTTAGACAGTTAACCAATAATCTATAAATTTCACAACGAAAAAGAAACTGAATTCAACCTACGATCAATCATCAAGGGGAGAGTTCGAATGCGCAAGGAATAGTTTATATAAATAACTCTTTCTATATTCCTAAACTATAATTATAGCATGTCATAATAGGATTATTAGGTCATTGTCTCCAGCAAGGAACACAAATAATTCCTCGGTCTTCAATCTCAAATCACACAGCTCAAAGCTCAACTCACCAAAAGCAAACAGATTGAGACAGAGAAAGACGACATCATACAGAAATACGAAAAACAAGTTCACATCAAGAATGAGGAGATCAAATTTCTATAAGGTTTTATTGAGGAAATTGGCTCAAGCAAGTAGCAAGCTCACGAAGTGGACGTATCTCTGCTCAAAAGCAATTTGTTTGAGGTACTGGGAGAGTCAATGATATACAATAAGCAGGCGGATTAGTTGGACCTGCTCGAGGAAAAGAAGAAATTCTACAAGAAGTTTGAAAGATCTCTTCAGAAGATGCACGAAATTAGTGAAAGGTTGTAGTCTCAGGAGGAGCTCATTTCCAAACTCAATCAAGTCAATACGCAGAATAATACGCTCATCGTAAGCAGAAACCCTGATGAACTGCTGAAGGAACTGGAGAGAGATTGCCACACTCGATTTTAAAGCATTGAAGAATTGAAGAAATTGATAAAGGAGGATGGTCTAATAAAACAGCAGAATTTCAATCTGTAAACTAAGAGTAAACTAATGGAGGAAGAGATCAAGAGGCTAAAGGAGGATGTCAAAAAAATGAGTCCTCTAATCGCCCACAACAACGATAGGATCAAACTGTTAGAATCCGAGAAGGCTCAGTTGCAGAAACAGCGCGGAAAGGTGGAGCAGGAAGAGTCATAGAGCAAAGGTGACAAGTCGTATAGAATTAAGCTGCTGATTGACGAGCATATAAAGTAAATCTAAGCCAATTTAAAGAACGTTAACGGTCTGACCCAATTATAGATCGCAGGACTGGTTGAATCCTAATTAAAAGACATTATTTCCTACATTCCCAAGTCGATAACAGGCAAAAAGAAGTGATTAATGCATAAACTGTCTCAATTGTTATGTTTTGTTAATAATTTCGGTATGCTATTTATGAGGATGACATTATCGTATATAATTACCGTCAAAGTACAAAAAAACACAAAATAATGCCAAACAAAGTGACTGGACACAGCTGGGGGTCTTTCCAGCCCGAAGGTGATGGCAGCGGGTATATTGTTTTATTTTTTATATAATTTTGTGGTTGTTGAGGGCTGTGATAATTTTTAAGATATATCTTAAATTAATTCGCAGGCTATTTATAGCTTCAACAATTGGATTTTATATAAAGAATTATACCCACAATGAGCAGGAAAGAGAAGCTACACATCAACTTGGTTGTTATCGGCCACGTCGATTCTGGCAAGTCCACATCCACTGGTCACCTCATCTACAAATGCGGTGGTATCGACAAGAGAACCATCGACAAGTATGAGAAGGAAGCTGCTGAAGCTGGCAAGGCCTCCTTCAAATACGCTTGGGTTATGGACAAACTCAAGTCTGAACGAGAGAGAGGTATCACCATCGATATCTCCCTCTGGCAGTTTGAAACCCCCAGATATCACTTCACCATCATCGATGCCCCCGGACACAGAGATTTCATCAAGAACATGATTACCGGAACCTCTCAAGCTGATTGCGCTATCCTCATGATCGCTTCCCCCCAGGGAGAGTTCGAGGCTGGTATTTCCAAGGAAGGACAAACCCGTGAGCACGCTTTGCTCGCCTTCACCCTCGGTGTTAAACAGATGATCGTCTGTGCTAACAAGATGGATTAGAAGACCGTCAACTTCAGTGAAGACAGATACACTGAAATCAAGAAGGAAGTTTCTGATTTCTTGAAGAAAGTTGGTTACAAGCCCGACACCATCCCCTTCATCCCCATTTCAGGATGGAACGGAGACAACATGTTGGAGCGATCTGCCAACACCCCCTGGTACAAGGGCCCCACCCTACTTGAGGCTCTTGACAAGATTGAACCCCCAAAAAGACCCACTGAGAAACCCCTCAGACTTCCTCTTCAGGACGTCTACAAGATTGGAGGTATCGGAACTGTCCCCGTCGGCAGAGTCGAGACTGGTATCCTCAAGCCCGGAATGACCGTTCAATTCGCTCCTTCTGAAATTAAAACTTAAGTTAAATCCGTTGAAATGCATCACGAGTCTATCCCTGAAGCTATTCCCGGAGACAACGTTGGATTCAACGTCAAAGGTCTGTCTGTTAAGGATATCAAGAGAGGATACGTTTGTGGTGATTCCAAGAACGATCCCCCAAGAGAAGTTGACACCTTCCTCGCCCAGGTCATCATCATGAACCACCCCGGACAAATTGAGAATGGATACACCCCCGTCCTCGATTGCCACACTGCTCACATTGCCTGCAAATTCCAGGAAATCACTGCCAAGATTGACAGAAGAACTGGTAAGGCTACTGAGGAAGAGCCCAAGTTCGTCAAGAACGGAGACTCTGCTTTGATCCTCCTCAAGCCCACCAAGCCCCTCTGCTGCGAGACCTTCACCGAGTACCCTCCCTTGGGAAGATTCGCCGTCAGAGATATGAAACAGACCGTTGCCGTCGGTGTCATCAAGCAGACCAACAAGAAAGAAGCCACTAAGAAATGAGATGATTGTCTATTAGAATTATTCAAGTATTTTCTAGCATATTGAGTTTGATGAATATGAGGCAATGTTATAATAAACTATTTGAGATGAAGCATCAAAGGGAGAATTGGATATTGAAATTAGACAGAGTTAATAATCAAAAGAACGATGGGATGTATGTTTGTGGAATCCAAGAGGACGGTGGACTGAAGTGATAATTAGTATAACAGTGACGATCAATAAATTAAATAGTAATGATTAAATATTGCATATGATAAGTACTATACCTATCAAAGTATTAACAATAAATCGCTCTCAATCCTAATATAGAGTTAGGCTTATAAATGCCTCCATCTGATTGGAGCCATTATTTACTCATCGATAGGTTTATGGGAGGTGCTGGGTTATAGATAAATTGGTGATTAATAACTGCAGTATTAATCGCAAATCCTTCTCTCCCGTGCGGTATTGCTCATATTATGTCAATTTTATCTCCTCGAAGGATAATAAATAAATAAAGATATAAGTAAAGCCTAACATTCAATTGATATCGACAAACCATTCTATATTTTGAATTAAAG
>Ga0302197_10004527_pt1 | contig 12121 bp, 10 predicted proteins | sample II_Bog_N2_1_FD_193526 | JGI IMG/M metagenome (GOLD analysis project Ga0302197, IMG submission 193526) | Peat permafrost microbial communities from Stordalen Mire near Abisko, Sweden - II_Bog_N2_1 | ecosystem: Environmental > Terrestrial > Soil > Wetlands > Peat | place: Sweden: Abisko...
GACGACCCTGGTGTCATAGGACCTGAGATTCCTTGCCTCCCAGTGTAAGTCCAGTCACGCACCTCTGTCCCGCGTGTGGTCCGTCCACATGCTAAAAAAACGTTTACCCATGGAGTCCACAGATGGGGAACCCATTGGAACGGTTGACCGGAAGGGGACGGCGGTGCGGATCCGGTCTGCCCAGACTGACGCCCCGGCCCGGCTCACATCTTGCCCAGTGTGAGCTTGGCGATCGTCGCCAGTTGCATAAACGACGTTCCCTCGTAAATCTTTCCAATCTTGGCGTCGCGATACAGCTTCTCGACCGGGTAGTCCTTCACGAATCCTGAGCCGCCAAACACCTCGACGGCAAGGCTAGCCACGCGCTCCGCCACTTGCGACGCGAAGTATTTCGCCATTGCTGCCTCTTTCAGGAACTCGACGCTCCGATCCCGCAGTCGTGCCGCGTTGTAGACCATCAGCCGCGCCGCTTCTATCTCGGTCGCCATCTCCGCCAACTGGAACTGCATCGCCTGGAACTCCGCCAGGGGCTTGCCGAACTGACGCCGCTGTTTCGCCCACCGAGAGGCATGCCCCCACGCTCCATCGGCCAGCCCAACCATCTGCGCGCCGATCCCGATCCGCCCCTCGTTCAGAGTCTCAATCGCAACCTGATAGCCCTTGCCCGGTTCGCCCAGCACCTGGCTGGCCGGGACCACGCAGTCGCGGAAAAGCAGCTCGCAGGTGCTTGAGGCGCGTATCCCCAGCTTGTCTTCCTTGCGCCCAACCTCAAACCCCGCCGCGCTCTTTTCCACCAGGAATGCCGTGACGCCTTTGTATCCGGCTGCAGGATCGATGGTGGCAAAGACGATGAACAGCCCCGCCTCCTTCGCATTCGTGATCCACAGCTTCTGCCCATTCAGCACGTAGTCATCGCCGCGCCGCACCGCCCTCGTCTCCAGCGCGAACGCGTCCGACCCCGACTTCGCTTCGCTCAGCGCATAGGCACCCACCATCTCCGCCGCCAGCCGCGGCAGATACCGCCGCTTCTGCTCGATCGTCGCCCAGCGCACAACTGCATTCGCGCACAGCGTGTTCTGCACATCCACCAGTACGCCCACCGACGGGTCCACCGCCGAGATCGCCTCCACCGCCAGCACCGCATCGAAGAAGCTGCCGCCAGCGCCCCCAAACTCCTCCGGCACCACAACGCCCATCAGCCCCAGCGCGAACATCTCCCGCACCAGCCCCGCATCCATCTGCTGGGCGTCGTCCATCGTGCGCACCAACGGCGCAATCCGCTCTGCCGCAAACCGCAGCACCGACTCCTGAAACATCTGCTCGTCTTCGCTTAACTCGCTCAATGCCAACCGCACCGCATCGTCCGCCACACTTCACCTCGTCACTGCGTCTCTGCGAAGAGCGAGTTTAGCACTCACAACGAATCGCTTGTATCATTCGCTGCCGCCTCTCGAGCGTGCGTCCTTCTGCTGCTTGCGCCCGTCTTTCAATTGGGGAAATATTTCCAAACATCTATTCAGCGATGTATAACGCTTTGCGGCGCTTTTACACATTTTCGCGCGCGGGAGATAGGGAATGCGCTGTTCATGGGGCTGGAAGAAGAATGCGGCTGCTGCCGTACTGTTGTTGACGGCAAGCTGGCTCGTGCCTGCGCAGGAGATGCCTCGTATCGTCGGCGAACAGGGCCGTGCCACACTGATGGTCGACGGCGCACCCTTCTTCCTGCTCGGCGCGCAGGTGGACAACTCCAGCGGCTGGCCCGAGCGCCTTGACGCCGTCTGGCCCGCGGCTGATCTCCTCCGCCTCAACACCCTCGAAGTCCCCGTCTACTGGGAGCAGCTCGAACCCAAACACGGCACCTTCGACTTCACCGTCGTCGACGCTATTTTGAAACAAGCTCGCGAACATAAAGTCCGGCTCGTCTTGCTCTGGTTCGGCACCTGGAAAAATGGCAAGATGCACTACGTTCCCGACTGGGTGAAATCCGATCCGGTTACCTATCCCCACATGCTTTCGAAATCGGGCGGCCCCATCGACGTGCTCAGCCCCAACGCGCCGGCGAATCTCGACGCCGACCGCACCGCCTTCGTCGCGCTCATGCGCCATCTGAAGCAAGCCGACCCGCAGCACACCGTCCTGATGATGCAGGTAGAGAACGAATCAGGCTCGCTCGGCCTCGTCCGCGACTTCTCCCCGCTCGCGCAGAAGATCTTCGACGCACCCGTCCCGGCCGAGCTGGTGAAGGCCCTCGAAAAGAAGCCCGGCACCTGGTCGCAGGTCTTCGGCGCCGACGCCGACGAGACCTTCGCCGCATGGTCCGTCTCCCGCTACATCAACGCTGTCGCTGCCGCCGGCAAGCTGGAACTTCCGCTGCCCATGTACGTCAACAACTGGCTGAAAAGTCCGCGCGCCTTCCCCGTCACCACCGTTCCCGGTGACGACTATCCCAGCGGTGGCCCGACCATCAATATGTTCGCGGTATGGAAGGCGATGGGCCCGGCTATCGATCTCCTGGCGCCCGACATTTACGTCCCCAACTCCGAGCGCTATCGCAGCGTGATGCGCGAATTCCACCAGCCCGGCAACCCGCTGCTCATCCCGGAAAGCCTCGGCTTCGAGCCCTTCCCGGGCGCTTCCGGCTACGCTCGTTACCTCTACTTCGCGCTCGGCGATGGAGCGGTCGGCTTCGCCAACTTCGGTCTCGATCGCCTGGATGTCGCGCACCCGAACCAGGAAATGACAGCCGTCGTCAACGGCTATCGACTGCTCGGCTCCTTCACCCAGCAGCTCGCCGCACTCAAATTCGCGGGTAAACTCCAGACTGCCGTTGAAGAAGACGGCATCTCGCAGAAGGAACTGGCCTTCGCCGCCGACGGAATGCCCGCACCGCTGAGTATGAATGCCGCGCCCGGCGCACCCGCCAACGCTGCATGGCGCGTCATCGTCTCCTTCCCGCCCAGCTACGATCCGCCCGCCGCGCCGGTTTCGACCACATCGGATACCACCGGCCTGCACGAAGGCCGCGTAGTAGTCGCCTCGCTCGGCCCGAATGAATTTCTGGTTGCCGGCATCGACTGCCGCGTCCAATTTGCCCTGCCTGTACCCTCTAACGGCAAGCAGTCGCAAATGCTCAAGGTAGAAGAGGGCCACTATGAATGGGGGGCCCCGAATTCTTCAAATCCGGGGCGGGACGGCGCAACCTGGGTGCCCACCCGTCTTTGGAACGGCGATGAAACGGACTATGGACTAAACTTCGGCGGCAAGGGGTCCTTGCTGCGTGTCACTATGGGGAGCTACTGATGAAAACCTTATTTGCAACCAAATTTGATCGCAGAATCTGCGTCGCCTCTGCATGTGTAACCGGATTGGTAGCATGTGCGCTGACCTTGCCCGCGCAGCCAGCCTTCGCGCAGACATCAACCGACTCCGGCCCCCACCCCTTCCAGAAAATCCAGATGCCCACGGCGGCCGAAGCCGCAAAGGCCTGGGTCAACCCACCATCCGAGTACGGGCCCGAACCCTACTTCGGCATGAACGGGCCCGTCACCATCGAAAGCCTGGCGCACGATCTCGACACCATGAAGAGCCTCGGCTTCCATGCGGTCACCGCCCAGGCCGGCGGCGGCATGCCCGTCACCTACCTCTCGCCGGAGTACTTCGCCTTCTTCAAGCAGTTCGCCGAAGAGGCCAAGAAGCGCGACATGAAGGTGTGGATCGTCGACGACATCGGCTATCCCAGCGGGTTTGCCGGAGGCATCTTCGCCAAGGATCACCACGACCTCAGCATGCAAGCCCTCACCATCGCGCAGCGCGTGCCCGTCGCCGCCGGCACCTCGCTGTCGCAATCCGAGGCTGACAGCACCGTCGCTGCCGTCGCCGTCTCTGCCTCTGGAGAGAGGGTCTCCGTGCCCATCGTCGCGGGCAGCATCAACTGGACCGCCCCCGCGGGACAGGGCGACTGGACCGTCCTGCTCATCAGCCACGTCTTCCGCACCTCGCCCACCAAAAGCGACACCAACCCGACCCACGCGAAGGATTCCACCCAGCCGCTCGAGGACTACCTCAATCCTGAGGCCACTGCCGCCTATCTCGAGGCCACCCACAACGGCTACTACAAGGCTATGCCCGAGCTCTTCGGCACCACCATCCTGGGTTTCCGTGGCGACGAGCCCGACTACTCCATCGCTGGCCTGCCCTGGACGCCCGCTTTCTTCGATACCTTCCAGAAAGCGAAGGGCTACGACATTCGCCCGTACCTCGGCGCGATCCTGCTCTCGCAAGGCGGCGGACGCGTCAGGCCTCCGGCTGGCACTCCCGCCCGAACAGCAGCCGCTGCGCCACAGTCCGATCCGGCGTTCATCCCCGCAGGTCCACCCACCCCGCCCACCAAGCTGACTGACGCCGAACTCCGCGCCAAGGGCGACTACTACGACGTCTTCTCGCAGATGTTCCGCGACGGCTTCTTCAAGCCTCAGGGCATCTGGTGCGCCGAGCACGGCGTCTCCTACCAGGTCCACCTCAACCACGAAGAGATGGAGATGGACCTCACCCGATCCGAAGGCGACTTCATCCGCGACATGAAGTACGTCGAAGAGCCCGGCATCGATGCCATTTGGCACCAGATATGGACCGACACCATCTCCGACTATCCGCGCCTGGCTTCGTCGGCCGCGCACATCTACGGCCATCCGCAATCGTTCACGGAGAGCTTCGCGGCCTACCGTCCTGCTCCCGACATCACGCTGGCGCGCTACATCCTGAATGAACAACTGGTCCGTGGCATCAACGTCATGGAGACGATGTTCTACTCCGCCACTCGGCCCGCCTCCGCCGCTCCGGAGCCACCGCCATCCACTCCGCCAACCACCGCCGGCGCTCCTGCTGCACCCCCGCGTCGCGGTGGTCCATCCGACGTCATGCGCGATCCAGGCTTTCCCGCACTGGCTGACTACGTTCGCCGCATCGGCTACGTCATGAGCATGGGCAGCCCCGCTGCCTCAGTCGCACTCTACATCCCTTCCAGTTCTATGTGGCTTAACGATCGCGAGTCCGACACCGCCTTCGTCGCCACCGAACAGATGCTGAGCGAACGTCAGATCGACTTCGACATCATCAACCAGGACGCCCTCGCGACCGATCTACAGGCGGGAGTTGGCCCAACCGCAGGCACTTTCTCGACGATGAGCGGAAACTATTACGTCGCAGTCATTATCCCGTCCGCCGCAATTCTTAGCCACGCCGAACTCGATCGGCTAAAAGCCTTCGCCAGGAGCGGGGGCAAAGTCCTCTTTCTCGGCCGGACCCCGTCGCTGATCTCCGGTAAGACCATCCTCGACTCCCGCGCTGCAACCCCAGCCGACTTCGCCTTCGCGACCGTCGAGACCTCAGCCCAACTCCCACCCACGCCTACTCCGCCAGCGCAGGCTCCCGCCACACCGGCCGGCCCGCAGGTCGTCCCGACCGCGATCGAGGCCGCACTTAGCAAGGTCATCGCCCGCCGCGCTGTCACCCTCGACGCGCCTGACACTGCGCTCAAGGTAAACACCCGCTACCTGAAGGATGCCAGCGTTTATTTCTTCTTCAACGAAGGCGCTCAGCTGGTCTCCCATACGGTCACCCTCTGGGCAGGAGGCAACATGAAGGTGGAGGCCTGGGATCCAGCCACAGGCACAATCTTGCCCCTCGCCTCCACTCCAGGTAAAGGTTCCGTAACCATCAAGCTCGACCTAAAGCCCTACGAAACCAAGCTCATCACGATCCAATAACACGCGTGTGGGGGTTTCTCACTTCTTCGCTACCTGACCTAACGCTCGTAGACCGCGCTGTGCCGCCTGAGCCACCAGCACGCGCCGCTTCCGGCTTGCGGGAAGATAGACCGGCTGCACGCTACGTCCGCGATCCCGCCCTCGTCGTACTCTTCCTTATTGTCCTTCAGCGGAAGTACCACTATAGTATTCACCGTGACCGTGCCCATCCCGCCACCCATCGCCACCCGGGCTCGCCACACGGCCCAGTCCCCCACATACAGGACTGATAGAGCCCCAATCAGCCCAACTGCCACCCCGCCGAGTATGCGTTTCACCTGAGCCAACCGTCCTCAACTCCTCCTGCAAAGACAAGGAGACTAGAAGCCTAGCAGAGAACGGCTGGCCGTCGGCAATCTTACGAAGCCATACTCATCAGCTCTTGCTCCGCCCGCAGCCAGTCAGCCTGGTCCTCTCCGTGTTGCCGGCCCCGCTCCGCCCAGTATTGCAGGGCCAGCAGCGCAATCTCTGCATGCGTTGGCGTGGTCGCCGTTACCTTTTCGGCAACAGTCTGCTTCTTGGCGACGGCCTTTTTGGTCGTGTCCGCAGCCGCTTTTGGCTTCGCCGGCGCCTTTGTTTTCTTCACTTTCTCAGTCATGTTCGCATCTCCTTCAAGGGTCTGGCCGCCAACAGCAGGTGGCATCGTCTTTAACGATACCGGATTCTGTCAAATAAAGCGCGCACAGACCTCAGGGGGTACCTCGCCGCATACCTGATTGAGCGCCACCCACACCGTACCTGGCCGAGCCCTCAGTGGGCTGGTGCATCGCCACCGGGCGGCTTGGTCGGGCCCAGTGCCAGCACCAGCGGGATCATGCACGCGCAGAACACCGCAAACACCGCAATGATGTCCATGTACGCAAGCATCGCCGATTGCCGGTGCAACTGGTTGTAAAGATAAGCCTGCGCGGCCTGCACGTTCCCGCTCACCTTGCCGCCGAAGCCGCTCGCCGCCCCGTTTCCGCCCCCGTTGAAGAACCCTTTCAGCGAGTTCACTTGGTTGCGAAATGCCTCGTTTCCGGGCGTCAGGTTCCGTACCATCACCGCCTCGTGCGCCTGTTGCCGCCGCGTCAGCATGGTCGCCACAAACGCCGTCCCGGTCGAGCCGCCGATATTGCGCGCCAGGTTGGTTAATCCGGAAACATCGTTGTTCTGCGATCTCGGAACTCCAATGTAACTAATTGTATTAATTGGGATAAACAGGAATGCCAGTCCCGACGCCTGCAACACCCGCACCCACATGATGTAGCTGAAGCTCGACTCCAGCGAAAACGTATGCATCGCCACCATCGAAATCGAGAGCATGGTGAACCCATAGCAGATCAGGTATCGCGGGTCGACCTTCCCCACCAGGATACCCACTACGGGCATCATCAGCATGATGCAAATCGCTCCCGGCGAGATCACCAGCCCCGCCAGTTCGGCCGTGTAGCCCAGCAGCGTTTGCACTAGTTGCGGAATCAGCACTGTCGTCCCGTAGAGCGAAAAGCCCAGCACAAACATCAGCACAAACGGAATCGCAAAGGTCTTCCGCTTGAACAGCGTCAGGTTCAGGATCGGCCGCTTCCCGATCTTCAACTGGTACAGCTCCCACACAATCAGTGTCACCAGCGAAACCACACACACGATAATGAACGCCGTGATCACCCGCGAGCCGAACCAGTCGTCTTCCTGCCCCTTATCCAGCACAAACTCCAGCGTCCCGAAGCCCGAAGCCAGCAATCCAAACCCGAAGAAATCCAGCTTCAGCCCCTCTCGCGCCGACTTCGCTACCTCGCGCTTGATGTGCGGTGGGTCCTCCACCAGCCGGTTGGTCAGGTACAGGCTCAATAGTGCGACGGGCACATTGATGAAGAAGATCCAGCGCCAGTTGTAGTTGTCCGTGATCCAACCGCCGAGCGTGGGCCCAATCGCCGGCGCGCACACCACGGCCAGCCCATACAGCGCGAACGCTTGCCCACGCTGCTTCGGCGAGAATGTATCTGCCAGAATCGCCTGCTCCGACGGCGCCAGCCCGCCGCCGCCTGCACCCTGCAGCACGCGGCAGAAGATCAACATCCCCAGCGACGGCGCAAGCCCGCACAGCATCGAGCTGATCCCGAACAGCACCACGCAGATCATGTAGAACTTCTTGCGTCCGATGAACGTGGTCAGGTATGCCGACGCCGGCAGAATGATTGCGTTCGACACCAGGTAGCTGGTCAGTACCCAGGTTGCCTCATCGTTGCTCGCGCCAAGCGATCCGGCGATGTGCGGCAGCGCCACGTTGGCGATGGACGAGTCCAGCACCTCCATAAACGTAGCCAGCGTAACCGTAATCGCGATGGCCCACTGGTTTGCGCGCGGCTTCCAAGCGCGTTCCGCGGCAAGCTCGGCGGCCGACATTTCATCTATCTGGGGAGTTCCGGTCGCCATGCGTGTGGATTGGATTCCTGCGGAGTGCTGTGCGACCCACAAAAACCGAAGCAGGATCCATTTTCTCAGGCGACGAAACTCACCCGCTCAAGCTATGATCGAGACGATTTCCCGGCCCGAACGTCTATCGAGGACACACCATGAAGAAAACCTGGATTATCGCCTGGTCTGTCGCCATCCTTATCGTCGGCTCCATCGCCGCCTATTACTACACCACCGATGACAGCGCAGCCGATAACCAGTCCAGCGCCACCTCCGGGCAGCCGGCCGCGCCCCAGGCAGCGACCAAGAATCCCTTCAACGCCGGCTATCCCCTGAAAGATACCTCCATCCTCAAGCCGCCGGGCGGCGCCAAGGTCGCCATCTTCGAGTTCGAAGACCTCGAATGCCCTGCCTGCGCGCATGCTTACCCAATTGTTCACGCGGCCGCGGCCCAGTACAAAGTCCCACTGGTCCGCCACGATTACACGTGGCCGTTTCACACCTGGAGCCTCGACGCAGCCATCACCGCTCGCTACCTCCAAGACCAGGTGTCCCCACAACTCGCCGACGACTTTCGCCGCGATGTCTTCGCCAACCAGAACCGCATCGCCAACAAAGATGACCTGGTCAGTTACACGCGCGCCTGGTTCAAGACCCACGGCCAGACGCTTCCCTTCGTCATCGATGCCAGCGGCTCCTGCCGGAACGAAGTTGAATCTGACCACGCTCTCGGCGACCGCCTGGGCGTGGCCAGCACTCCCTGCATCATCGTGGTCACCCAGACGGGCTTTGTCCCGGTCGCCTACTCGAGCATCGGCCAACTCGGCCAGATCGTCAGCGATGCACTCGCCCAATCCGGCAGCCCAGCCACATCCTCGCTGGTCATCCCCACTGAGGCCGCACCGCGCGCTGCGGTCCTACGCCACGCACCAGCTCGCTCGTGACCCTTTTTACTCTTCGTCCTCGATGAACGGCGCAGGCTTCTCCTTCTCGTAGCCCGACAGGTTCTGCAACAACTGCGCGTTCACCTCATCGGCAATCGCCATCAGCGTAACCGGCAACTGGCCCAAGTCGATCCGCCCAAGATTGTCCAGAATCGCATGGAACAGTGCCACTTGCAGCGCCCGCGCCTCTTCCACCAGCACCGGCGACGCAAGCCCCTGCCTGCGCCTTCGCGCCCCATGCTGCAAACTCGCCATCGAGAACAGCGTCATCGCTCCCATCGGCTGCGCATAACGCAAGCGATACACAATCTCGTCCAGGGCCGCCGGCAAATGCTCAGCTTTCACATCGTCCTTCAGCGCCGCCAGGCTTCCGGCCTCGTTCATCTTCGCCAGCCATGCCTGGGTAATCGCCGTCCGCTCCCGTTCCAGCAGCGTCGCCACCAGCTCCACCGACTGCGGTCGCACCGGATCCTCTTCCACCTGCCGAGACCGCGGAAACTCCTCCTCCTCAGCCAGCCGCCGCTGGATTGTCTCGATGATCGGCCCGGCCTTCACCGGCTTCAGTAGCACCTCGTCCACCATCCTCAGGATGGCCCTGGTGGCCTTCGCCATATCCGGGTTCGCGCTCAGCACCAACGTGACCGCCCGCGGGTTCGCGTGCCGCATCGCCCCGACTACGATCAGGCCATCGCCCGAGCCCGGCATGTGCAAGTCACTCAGCAGCACGTCGAAGCTTGCGCTTGCGATGTGCTTCAGTGCTTCACTCACACCAGACGCGGTCGTAACTTCGAATTCATGGGCTTCGAGGATGACGCTCAGTCCGGAGAGAACCGATTCGTCATCATCCACGAGCAGGAGTCGTACGGGTGCCAAGGAGAAACCCCTTGTGCCAGTTGCACACAGAAGGAAACGTCCCGCGATGCCCTGCGGGACAGGAAAAGGCTTACAACAATACAGCTAGTTGAACTTAACTTGCAGACTACACCGCGCGCCAGCCGACTTCGCCCCCAATATTGGGTGACCTGGGGAAACTCTGGTAACCAGCCAATGGTTCCCGCGCACCGACTCACATGCTAGACTCGAAGCTTTCCGCTGTCCGCAGGTCCTGTGCCGCGCTCTGTGCGAATAGCAAAACTAGGAGGGCCCTTTATGCATCCGGATCTCGCCATGCTCGTCGTCCTGCAATCGCATGACCTCGAGGCAAAGCGCCTGCGCGACCAGATGGCGTCGCTCACCAAGCAGATCGCCGCGCTCGAAACCAAAGCCAAGGCCACCGTCGGACAGCGCGCCGTCATCGTCGACCTCATCGCCAAGGAAGAAGTCCTTCGCCGCAAGGAAGAGTTAGAGATCGCCGACCTGCGCACCAAACTCGAGCGCAACAAGAAGAAGCTCGACATGACCACCACCACTCATCAGCTTGAAGCGCTCGAGCACGAGGCCGCCTTCATCCGCTCTGAGATAACGCGTATCGAAGACCAGGAACTCGAAAGCATGGAGCGCGGCGAGGCGCTCGACGCCCAGCTCATTCTCGCAAACGCCGCCGTGGACGACTCCGCCGCTACGCTGCAGCGCGAAAAGGTCCGCGCCTCCGAGAACATCGCCCGCGATCAGACCGAGCTGGCTGAGCTTGAAATCAAGCGCCTTGCCCTCCGCGCCCAGATCGCCCAATCCGACACAGGCGAAGCCTCCCTCGCCAACTATGACCGCATCGCTCACGGCAAGGGCACCGCCATCGCCGAAGCTCTCCACCAGCAATGCACCGCCTGCCAGATGATGGTGCGCCCGCAACGCTGGAACGATCTCCGCGACAACAGCGCTGACTCCGAGGCCGGCCACACCATCATGTCCTGCGAAAACTGCGGCCGCATGCTCTACTACGACCCCGCCCGCGACAGCCCACAACGCAAACCCGCCGTCGCCGTCGAATCCATAGCCGCCCAAATCGTCCGCTCGCTCTAAGGGCCGATGTCACCGCCAGGCGGGTCCACTGCGCGTGGGGCGGGCGTTCACACGCCTTCTTACTGCTTCGCGATCCTCCCGTTGGTCGACACGAAATTTGAATTGCGACCATTGGGAGCACAACGCGAAGCCGATACGAGGCACGAAGTGACCGCAGGGCGCCCGTCCGGCAAGACAGCATCTGCATAGGGCACTCGCCATCGTCGATAATGGTTCCATGGCACCTGCACAAAAACGCATCTGCGTCGACATGGATGAAGTCATGGCCGACGCTATCGCCGAGCACCTCGCCCGCTACAACCGCGAATTCCAGCAGAACCTCACCAAGGAAGACCTCCGCGGAAAGCGCTTCTGGCAGATCGTTCCCGAACCGCATCACGCCATCCTCGACGACTATCTCCGCGCCGCCGACTTCTTCGAAGACCTCGACGTCATGCCAGACGCCCCGCGCGTCCTCGCCGCCCTTCAGGCCCGCTACGACGTCTTCATCGCCTCGGCCGCCATGGAGGTCCCCAGTTCCTTCAACCCCAAATTCCGCTGGCTCCAGCGCCACTTCCCCTTCATCCGCCACACCCACATCGTCTTCTGCGGCGATAAGTCCATCCTCCGCGCCGACTATCTGATCGACGACAATCCCCGCCAACTTGAACTGTTCACCGGTACCGGCATCCTCTACGACGCTCCCCACAATGCCAACATTACCGGCTACACCCGCGTCCGCAACTGGCTCGAAATCGAATCCTTATTTCTTAGCGACAAGTAGTCGGTATCCTCTCTATCACTGCGTACCAGCCTTACGCGATGCCCTATGGACGATTACCTCTTTAGGAGGTCGATGGGGGCGTTTACGTCCTCGATTCGGAAGTACTGGGCTAGGCCGGGGTGGCGTTTGGAGACGGCGAGATACATCTCCCAGGCGACGCGGCGATAGCTGAAGTGGCCGGCTGCGCCGGAGCGGAGTTCGGCGATGTAGAGGGCTTCGGCGAAATCCATTTTGAACATGGCGCGAATGCGGGT
>Ga0302197_10004542_pt1 | contig 12110 bp, 10 predicted proteins | sample II_Bog_N2_1_FD_193526 | JGI IMG/M metagenome (GOLD analysis project Ga0302197, IMG submission 193526) | Peat permafrost microbial communities from Stordalen Mire near Abisko, Sweden - II_Bog_N2_1 | ecosystem: Environmental > Terrestrial > Soil > Wetlands > Peat | place: Sweden: Abisko...
TGCGAAGGTTGGTGAAAATCGCATTGACCGCGGAGAACAAGGGAAATAGACTCAAAAGCTCGCGAGGATTCGATGAAAACGATCAAAACTTCCCCTTGGTTTGCGCTGGTTTGCGCGTGCCTTTTGCTCACGGTAAAGCTGCCGGCACAGGCGAAGGGCGGTTCGGACGAAACGAATCTTTTGTCGTGGGGCGCGGGCGCGGTGGTGGTGGGGATACCTCCATCTTTCGCTGAACACGGTCAATGGTCGGCTGAGGTGTTGTTGGATGAGTTGCCGGCGACGGGATGGGCGACTAAGAAAAATGACATCACGCCGAAGGTTTTTGTGTTTGAGCTCGCGGACATGAGCCAGATCACGAGTCTGAGTTTTGATACGGCTAAGGTCGAGGGTCCCGGGATGGGAGCCAGGAATGTGAAGGTGGAGATATCCAACACCATGAACGGCCCGTATAGCGTGATTGCAACGCCGACGCTGGAGAGGTCGAAGGACCACCAGAGGTTTGGGCTGAAGGCGCCGGCGACCGGGAGATATATTCGGATGACACTGCTCGAAAATTGGGGCGATCCGCAGTATATCGAGATGATGGATGTTTTTGCGTATGGCAAAGTGGTATCGCGGCGCCCGTTGCCGGATAACTCGGGCGTGTTCCATTCGAGCTGCTGCAGCCTGTTCCACATGCAGCAACAGGGTTCTGCGGTGAATGGCTGCTATGAGTACAAGTTTGGACTGATTGAAAACGGAGGATTCGACGGGCGGGTGTTGCGGTTCAATTGGTCGGAGGCCGACGGCAACGGCGTGAGGCAAAGCGGCCCGGCGATGTTGATTTTCGCGGACGATGGGCAGTCGTTTACCGGGTACTGGTGGTGGCCGCAAGATGCCGGCAAAAGCCCGTCCGGACGATGGGACGGGAAGCGCGTTTCAAGAGTGGTTGGCTCGTGTCCTCATTGGAAGCCAGGCTTGGGCAATGTTGTGGTGGATCAGCTGAAGAGCGAGGGACGGGCGCGGCTTTACGGCATTTTGTTCGATACGGATTCGGATCATTTGAAAGATGAATCGAAGCCGACGCTGGACTCGCTGATTGCCGCGGCAAAGGCGCAGCCGACGTGGAGTTTCGGGATTGAAGGGTATACGGATAACGTTGGGGGCGACGCGCATAACCAGACGCTGTCAGAGAAGCGGGCGGCTTCAGTGAAGGCGTACCTGGTGGCGGCGGGGGTGGTCGCGACGCGGCTGACGACACAGGGATTCGGGGCGACGAAGCCGGTGGCCAGCAACGATACGGAGCTTGGAAAGTCGCAGAACCGGCGGGTGGAGATCGTGAAGAAGTGAGGGCGGCTCGACGGTTCGGCGCGAGGAGCTGGGCGGTTGTGTTTGTCATGGACATCGCAGAGACTATATCTATGTTTTTACCGATCCGGCCCATTGCCTGCCTGTCCCTGAGTGTTTTGCTTGCCTCCCCGATCACGTTTTACGGGCAGATTTTCAAGAAATCCGAAGGACCCAGCCACTCGACGAAGCAATGGGACAAGTTGGCCTACGCCAGCTTTGAGGGCCAGCCGGCGCCGTCAAAGATGTTGCTTGGCAAGCTGGAACGCGAGGTTCTGTGGGACGCAGTGAGGGCCAATGCGGACAACTCGACGGGAATCCAATTGCGGTTCCAGAAGCTCGATGACAAAGCGACAGGGAAGGGCGACGCAGCTTCGCGCTATCGCGTGTTTGCCGCTGGAGCCCCTGAGGATACCGTGTTCGGCCTGCGAATCTGGCAGGTGGGCAAAGAGATTTTGCCCGATCCACACGACATTTATGTGAATGGACAAGGATTGTTGCTGACTCACAAGCCGAAGCCGGAGCAGGAAATGAGTTTCAGCGCGCCAGGAGATGAGTTTGAAGTGATGCCAGTGGCGGGTAATGCCGAGCCGGTGCGCTATTTGTTGTTCAGCCTGGACGGGCGGCTGCAGATGTTTGGCACCCTGGTGCCTCATCCGTTGGTGTCAGAGGACGAGGGATGCATGTTGGAAGTGCGCGTTGCGGAGGCCGATGCGACAGCAGTCCTGATTATTACGGATCGGTTTCCGGCGAAGGCCAAGGTTCCGGTGGTGCTGGAGTCCGGAGGCAAGTCAACCAGCGCGGTGCTGGCTACGGATTCGGATGGCCATGCGGTGATGGCCGGCTTTCCGTATGTGCCGGGCCAGGCGCAGGGTACGCTGAAGGCGAGCGCGGAGGGGCCGCATTGTCTGCCCTCGGTGGAACTGCCGTGGAGGCCGTCGAGTTCTTCGGGGGAGAAGGCGCCGTTACGCTGAACTTCTTTGGAGGGATTGTTGTGCCGGGGATGGAATCCCCGGCCTACCGCTTTAGTTGTGTTTGCCTTTCCATTCGGCGTAGGGGCCCTGGAAGTCTTCTATGCCGTCCGCTTTGAAGTTCCATAGCCTGGTGGCTACTTCGTCGATCAGGTCGTGGTCATGAGTTACTAACAGGACTGTGCCTTCGTAGCGCTGCAAGGCTATGTTCAGGGCGTTGATGGCTTCCAGGTCCAGGTGGTTGGTGGGCTCGTCGAAGATTAAGATGTTGGGCTTGGTCAGGATCAGCTTGCAGAAGGCTAACCTGGCTTGCTCGCCCCCGCTTAATGCCTTGGTTTGCTTGGCGCCTTCTTCGCCGCTGAATAACATCTGACCTAAGATGCCGCGGATTTCTTCTACCGTGGATTGCGGGTTCCAGCGATGGAGCCACTCGGCGACCGTTAGGCCATGCTCGATGGTTGCGCCTACGTCCTGCGGGAAGTAGCCGATCTGCGCTTCGTGGCCCCAGAAGACGGTGCCGTTGTCCAGCTCGAATTCCTTGTCGGCGAGGCCGGGGTAGTTATTGAGCAGGCTCTTGATGAGGGTGGTTTTGCCTGCGCCGTTGCGGCCCATTAGACAGATCTTTTCGCCTCGGAGAACGTTGGCGGTGAAGTTGTCGATGACCTTCTCTTCGCCATAAAACTTGGTGATGTTTTTGAATTCGAGGATGTGCTTGCCGGAAGGGCGGAGCATGTCAAAGCGGATGAAGGGGCGCTGGATGTTGGAGCGGGCGAGGTCGTTGGTCTGCAGGCGCTCGACTTCCTTGCGGCGGCTGGTGACCTGCGAGGAGCGGGTTCCGGCGGCGAATCGGGCGATGAAGTCGTTGAGCTGGGCGATCTTCTTCTCGCGCTGGGTGATTTGCGACTCGAGGGTGGAGCGGATCTGGGTTTTGGCCATGACCATGTCGTCGTAGCCGCCGGTGTAAATGATGATGGTTTCGTAATCGATGTCGGCGGTGTGGGTGGTGACGCTATTGAGGAAATGGCGGTCGTGGGAGATGCAGATGAGGGTGCCGTTGTAGTGGTCGAGGAAGTCCTGGAGCCAGTGGATGGAGTCGAGATCGAGGTAGTTAGTGGGCTCGTCGAGTAACAATGCTTCAGGCTTGCCGAAGAGCGCCTGGGCAAGCAGGACGCGGACTTTCTGGCCGCCCTGGATTTCGCCCATCTTGCGCTCGTGAAGCTCTTCGAGGATGTCGAGGCCGTCGAGGAGGATGGCGGCGTCGGCCTCTGCGGTGTAGCCGTCCTCGTCGCCGATGACGCCCTCGAGTTCGCCTAACCTCATGCCGTCGGCGTCGGATAGCTCGGGCTTCTCGTAAATGCGGTCGCGCTCTTCAAGGGCGGCCCAGAGGGGCTTGTTGCCCATGATGACGGTGTCGATGACGCGGTAGGCGTCGAAGGCGAACTGATCCTGACGGAGGACGCCGAACTTGCGAGGGCGAACGACTGTGCCCTTCTGCGCGTCGAGCTCACCCGTGAGGATCTTCATGAACGTGGACTTGCCGGAGCCGTTGGGGCCGGTAAGGCCGTAGCGGCGGCCCTGGACGAAGCTGACACTGACTTCCTCAAAGAGGAGCTTATTGCCGTAGCGCATGGTGACGTTGCTGGTGCTGAGCATTCTTTTTCTGGTTCCTATTAAGTGGGCCGCAGTTTGGTATCGGCTGCGCCGGCCGTATGAAGCCTGGTTGGTTTTGGTGGGGCGCGCGGATTGAGATCCCATGTCCCAAAAGCGGGACATTCACCCCAGCGACCAAGACCTGTCGCTGGGGACCCCGGACATTGGGCACCCAGTTGCACCCGAAAGCATTGGCTCTTCTAGTTTCTCATAGATGAAGAAAGCGGCGGAGTTTGAAGCGGGCTCGATCAGGGACTTATTGCGCAGGATGCTTGGTTGCGTGGGTCGTTTTTTTTCGTTTACTGGACTTGGAGCGCTTGGTGGCTGCGCGGGACACGTGCATCTTGGGAGGGAGCGGCGGGACATTCGCCAGCGCGGCGAGCAGGTTGTTGGCTTCGTGGAAGAGATCGATCTTCCAGTCGTTCTTGCCTTCGGTAGCCGCAACGAAGACGGCGGTATGGTGGCTGGGGCTGAGGGCGATGTAGGTGCTGAATCCGCCGCCGCCGCCGGTCTTCTCGAGGATGGACGACGGGGTGGTTGGGTCGCCGAGTTGAATCCATGCCAAGCCGATGCCGGTTGGATCACCCGCATGGCTGAGGCCCTGAACGGATTTGAGCAGGTGCGGCTCAAGAGAGACGCCGAGGGCCGTGGGCGGCTGAGCGGGAGAGCCGGGGATCTGCAACAGGTACTGGAGGAATTTAACCATGTCGGCGGGCGTTGAATAGATGCCGCCGCTTGCTCCGGACGCAAGCGTATCCGTGCAGGGGCCTTCGTCGCGTTCTCCGCGAAGAAGGCGGCTGCATTGGTCAAAGGTCGGGACGAGGGTTGTGTCCCACATGCCCAAAGGCTGCAGCAGCCTGTCGTGGAGGAGCTGGGCGTAGGACTTGGCTGAAGCGATGGCCAGCGCGTCGCCGAGGAAGTCGAATCCGACATTGGAATACAAGGCGGCCGTGCCGGGGGGCGTGAGGAGCTTCTGCTTTTGCAACCATGCCCAGCGGACGGTGTAGCTGGGGAATGTGAAATGCGGGGCTTTTGCGGGATAAGCGCCGACTTCACGCGGGAGGCCGGCGGTGTGGGTGGCCAGATCGCGGAGGGTGATTCTGGTTCCATCGTCGGCAAGCGGAACGTGCTTTCCTGGGGGCGCAAAGCGTTCGAGGGGATCGGCGAGGGAGAGTTTGCGGTCTGCCGAGAGCCTTAGCAGGAGATCGGTGGTGAAGACCTTTGACAGGGAACAGAGGCGGATGAGGGAGTTGGAGTTGGGGGTGTGGGCGCTGCCGGGGAAGGTTTCGCCGTAGCCCTCCATCATGGTTTCGTGGTCGCGGACTACGACGAGGACCATGCTGGTGAATCCGGATTGTTGAAACAGGGTGCGGCCCTGGAGGGCGGCGTCGGCGAGGGAGAGCGGTTGCTGGGCGGAGACCGAGGCTGCCCCGGCGAGGAACGATGCGCAGAGGAAGAGGCGTGTTGAGACAGATGAGCGGCGCGGGGAAACCGACTGCGCGGTGGACAGGGAACTGAGGAGTTTGGAGAATTGAAGTGCTTTCAACGGGGTCGCCATTTTATGTGTCAGACAAGGCCTAATATACCCGACCACCTGCGGCACCTGCGGTGCGGCCAATCGCTCGCGGGAGGCTCGCACGGGGTTCGTGCTTTCCCAGATCCCCAAGTGCGAGGGATCTCCACCCCACGGGCAAAGACCTGTCCGCAGGGACCCGAGACCTGGGGCACCCGGGCTCGCATTGGCGAACTGCTTCCCACCCATCGCACTGTGATGCTGTGCGATGGATGGGGCACCCAGCGGTTGGGAGGGGAAGGGCCTTCTAGGGGACGGCTGCGTATTTGCCGGATTTGGCGTAAAGGAAGTCAGCGCCCTTGCTCATGTCTTCCGGGTCATTGACGACGTAGTAGAGGTTGGTGACAGGGGCGAAGCATTGGCGGTAGACCAGGCCGATGCCTGCGCCGCGGTTGGGGGTGGGGATGTTGACGCTGAGGTTGAAATAGGCTGGGGGATTGTCGATACGGAGGGTACCGTTGTGGACCTGGCTGGTGATCTCGTGAAGGCCGCCGCCGGAATAGGTTGAGGTGCCGTCCGGGCGGACCCCAAATATGTAGCTGGGCGGGGTGGGGCTGTCCTGATCGTAAGTGGTGTCGATGGCGACCTGGAACTTGCGATTGAGGGGCGCCATGGTTTTTGCCGCGACGACGTGGAGGATGATGGAGCACGATGTCTTGCTGCCGGGGCCGTAGATGCCGTTGACCCAGTTGGCGGCGCTGTCGCCGGTTTCGCCGGCAATGAGCTCGGCCGGGGTGGGCGGCGGCTTGACGGAGGCGCAGTAGGCGGGGAGGGCCAGGACTGATTCAGGGGGCGGAGCGAGGGAGACCTTGGTGATGTCGACCAGGGTGGTCATGCCTGCTCCGGGAGCGCCGTAGGCTGCGCGGATCACCAGGCCGTCCTTCTCGTCGAACCAGGCCTTGATGTTCATTCCCTGGCCGGAACCGGCATAGACCTTGGCGGGCATTCCATGAAGTGTCTCCACGCCGGTAGGCTTCAGATCGCCTTTTTTGATGCCATCCGTGAATTCCGTTGTGGCCTGGAAGGGATCGCCCCAATCACCGGAAAACCTGCCCGCGCTGCACGCAGGCGGCGTAATGGAAGGATCCCAGTCGTAGGAGGCTCCTGCCGTCAGATCGTAATAAGTGAAGGTGTGGTGGGCTGGGGCGCCGGGCTGCGCGGGATTGAACCTGTCCGTGACGGCTCGCTGGCCGCTTCGATACGTGGTCATGAATGCTCCGGTCCCTGCGCCGTTGACGGATTGGGTGATGGTGTAAGCGGTGGGCGGCGTCTGGGCGCAGAGTGGGAGTGAGAGGGCGAGGATAGCGAGGCCGGAGAGGAAGCGCTTAGCGGACATGGGGAACTCCTTTTTGATTGCCGGATGAATCCGCGTAGGGGAAGCAGCTTCGGTCGGGCGGAGAATTGCATGGAAGTGAGCGATGATAGCGGCGGCGCAAGGGGGCCGTCAACCACCACCTGCGGGCACCTGCGTTGCGGCAGACGCTCGGCACCTGCGGTGCGGCAGCCGCTCGCGGGAGGCTCGCACGGGCGTACTGCTTCCCACCCATCGTGCGATGAAGCTGCCCGATGGATGGGGCACCCGGCTCCTCATGAACAAGAAATCCGGTTGAACAAATCCAGCAAGTTAGCCGCGGCTTCGCCGCGAGAGCAAGTTAGCGAGTCAGCGCAGGACCCGATCTCCAACAACTGTTCATTTCATCCGTAACTCGGCGCGGTGAGTCGTGATGCTCAGGATGACACGCATTTTAATCCCAGATCAACGAAGGTTCCAAGCGTCATTTTTCCCGCCGCAAGTCGACGACGCGACTTGAGCTGCTCAGAAGGACTGACCACTGACAACTAATCTGACTGTTCCAATCCCTCCACCAGCGCCTCCCATTCATCCTCGAGTATCTCGCGATGAAACCTCCGTCCAGCGCGCTGATACCAGTAGTCCGCGTTCCAGGATTCGCCCTCTTTCCGGTGCAAATAGGCGTGAACGGCCATTCCCTCCAGCGTTTCAAGCTGATCCACCAGCGCATGGGCCCGCGCCCAGTCACCCTTAGCGTCCCACCACAAGGCCGCGACGGGCACCGTTAACCCAACCGGTGGCTCCGACTCCGTCAATGAAGCTCGCAACGCCTCGACAGCCATTCTGCCGTTCTACCACTAAGCCGTGGGTCTCAGCAATCAATTCTGGCCATCAAAAGTGATTTGAATCACAGTCTGGGCCGCCTGTGCCCTGTTAAAAAAGAGCCATCAGCCGATGATGATTGCAGGGAAAGCCGCCAGGGGGCTTGGAAGGTGCTGGACAGTTCCCGCCAGCGCCTCCCCTCGCGGAGGTCGAATGATGCCAATGATTCCTCAAAAGCATCTCAAAGCGTATGTTTGCGAATCCGACCATAATGGTCGTATACTCAACTACGACCATAATGGTCGCACTTTTCGACTGTTTCTGAACAAGCGGTCGATGGGAGTTCGGCAGGTGAGCATGTTAAGCGAAGTGAAAGTCGGCCAGACTGCGGTGCTGGTAGCTCTCGAACTGCCTGAATCTGTTCAGAACCATCTGATGCACATGGGTTTTGTTCCCGACGCGCTGGTTACGGCGCTGCGCCGCGCTCCAGCAGGGGACCCGACGGTGTTTGCTGTGGATGGCATGGAGATCGCTTTGCGCCACGAAACCGCCGAGTCGATCCGGGTGCGCCCGGCTACTGCCGAGGACATGGGCGTGCCGAATCCGCACGCTGCCGAATTAGCCGAGGTCATCCAATGAGTGCCTGTTGCGAAACTCCGGCGTTCGTACCGCCTCCGGCTGCACCTCAGGCCGGCGCGCTGAAGACAGTGGTGCTGATCGGGCCTCCCAATTCTGGCAAGTCCACGCTTTTCAATCGCCTGACCGGGCTGCGCCAGAAAGTGGCCAACTATCCCGGCGTGACGGTGGAGCAGCGCATGGGCCTGATGGCAGGCGTTGGGCGGGACGATCTGACTCTGATTGATTTGCCTGGGATTTACTCCCTCACGCCTTATTCAGAAGATGCCCGCGTCTCGATTGACGTGCTGCGCGGCAAGATGCCCGGCACACCGAAGCCCGATGCGGTGATCCTTGTTCTGGATTCGCTGCATCTGACGCGGCAGCTGATGCTGGCGGCGCCGGTTCTTGAAGTGGGATTGCCCACCCTGGTGCTGCTGAACATGAGCGACCTGATGGAGCAGCGCGGCGGGCGCATTGACTCACTGAAGCTGGCCCGCGAACTGGGTGCTCCGGTGGCGCAGATCAGCGCCACGCACGGAACCGGGCTGGATGCTGTGCCGCTGTTTCTGCACCAACAAACCCACCGCGACGCTCCCAAACCGCTGGCGCTGCCGGTGATGGGTAATGCCGCCAGCACACATAGCTGGGCGGCGCAGGTAAGCCACAAAACGGGCTACCAGGCGCCCTTGTCTGTTGAGGGCACGCGCAAGATCGACAACATCCTTTTGCATCCGATCTGGGGACCGCTGCTGTTTTTGCTGGTAGTCGTGGGGGTGTTCGAGGTTGTGTTCTCGATCGGCCAGCCGCTCTCCGACGGTTTCGGGGATATTCTGGCCCGGATGGGTGAATTCGTGCGGCCGCTTCTGCCCGCCGGCTGGCTGCAATCGCTGGTGCTTGACGGCGCTTGGAAGGGCATCTCTTCAGTGCTTGTGTTTCTGCCGCAGATCCTGCTTCTGTTTCTGTTCATTGGGGTTCTGGAGGACACCGGTTACCTGGCCCGCGCGGCCCTGATTGCCGACCGTGTGATGCGCACGACCGGCCTGAATGGGAAGGCCTTCATTCCGCTGCTCTCGGCCTACGCCTGCGCGGTGCCGGCCATTATGGCCACGCGGACGATTGAGAACAAGCGCGACCGGATGGCCACGATCCTGGTAACGCCTTTCATGACCTGCTCAGCGCGGCTGCCGGTGTACATGCTACTGATCGCCGCCTTTATCCCGAATATTGTTTACCTGCACGGGTTTCTGGGCCTGCGCACGATTGTGATGCTCAGTCTTTACCTGGCGGGCTTTATTGGAGCCATGACCACGGCGTGGCTGCTGAAGAGCTCGATCCTCAAGTCCAGCGAGACGCCCTTCATTCTTGAGCTGCCGCAGTACCGGATGCCCACTTTGCGCTCACTGGGCATCCGGCTTGTGGACCGCGCCAGCGTCTTCCTTCGCCAGGCCGGGACGGTGATACTTTCGGTCACGCTGGCCTTGTGGGTGCTTGCCCATTTGCCCGTGGTGCATGTAGCAGGCAGCGCCTACGCGGCGCCTGAACTCGCCGACAGCGTCATTGGACGCCTCGGGCATTTCATCGAGCCAGCCATCGCGCCCCTTGGCTTTAATTGGAAGATCGGCATTGGCCTGCTGTCGTCTGTGCTGGCCCGCGAAGTGATGGTAAGCACGATGGGTACGCTTTACGGCGCCGACCCGGCCACACAGGCCATGCACCTGCAAACCGCGCTGCACCACGACATGACCCTGGGCGGCGCGCTGGCGCTGATGATTTTTTTCGCGTTTGCCATGCAGTGCACCTCGACCATGGCCGTTGTGCGGCGCGAAACCAACAGTTGGAAGTGGCCGGCCATTCAGTTTCTCTACATGCTGGTGCTGGCGTGGGGCGCAGCTTTCGTGGTGAATCACGTGGTGATGGCCATTTTCGGCTGAGGCATCAAGCTGACGCTCACTGTGCGGTGATTTCCACCTGGAACGCCTGCCCGGCCGGCTTGATCTTGACCCAGATCACCGACTTGCGCCCCAGTTCAGGGTCCGGATCGGCCGTTCCCTGAACCCAGCTTCCGAAGACCACTGGGGAATTGGCAGGGCTCCTGTTCACGCGGTACCCATGTGCGTCCAGCAGATCCGCATAGAAAACCTCGATCGCATACCTCGGCGGCGCAGCGGCGAAGCTGCTCTTCAGTTGCCCTGAAAGCCTCTCCACCGGAAGCCCCCCGCCATCCACGGCCACCACCCACGACGGCCACCTCAGCGCGGCTGACGCCTTGGCATCCGGATAAACCGGCTTGTCAAACTTCTTCATGGCAGTGGTGGTATCGTGCACCGGCGGATCCTTCACCGTCTGCCAGACCGTCCCCTGGTTCGCCGTACCCTTCGCGGTGCACGTCACCTTCACCGCGGTATCCGGCGGGTCGTCGAGGGTGGGACGGCCGGATCGCGCGCGGATTGAGACGGCCAGCCCGCACTCCGGAGCGTCCGCGCGCACAAAATACCCGTCGCCGGTCGGCAGCGGCTCGAACTTCAACCCCTTTTCCGCAAACACTTTCCCGAACCAGGCGATCACATCGCGAGGCGACGCAGCGGCGGAGTAGCTCGCCTCAACTCCGTCACTCAGTTGCTTCGTTTCCGCGGAAGTCCCAGGGTAAGGAACCAGCCAGGCGGGCATTGCGGGCGCCGCCTGAGCGCCAGCCTGCGCTGCTGCACAGGCCAGTGCCAGCGCAGCAACGCAGCGGCGGCTCACCGATTTCCCCTTCTCTCTCTAATGCTGAAGTCGTGAGCCGCGACTCGCAAACTCACGGTAATCGGCCCGTTCAGTACCGTTCGGTCGATTGAGATATCGATCGTAGTGTTGGCGCCCGGTGCACCATCCACATATTTGACGCCTTCCAGGTTGCCCATCGCATTTTGCTGGACTCCTTTGGCGGTGTGTCCCGCGGCGAGAGTGCCGTTCGGCCGGTAGTCGTGGTCCAACATCAGATTGCGATAGAAATCAAAAATCTCGGTCATTGGCGCATCGGTTGTGTACTTCGCATTCAAGTACTTGAACCCCGTTTGATCAGTAACGTTTGTTGGTTTCAGCGGGTCGCCTTGCACGTGCCTGAGCCACCCCGGCCACACCAGCGGAGGAGCCGGCATATTGTGGGGAACTTTGTTGAATTTGATCGGCGGCAGTGGTTTTGGCAGATCTGCGGCCGCCTTGGCAGCGGCACTTGCGGGAGGCGGAGGCGGGGTAATGCCGGTGATCATCTCGATATTTGGATTGGCGGCAGGTTGAATCGACGCGGGATCAACCTTTCCGGAGCAGGTGACCTTGGTGTAGGTGCCTTCTTCGCGCCTGCGGATCTGAATCAACAGATCACATTCCTTTGCCGCAGCGCGAATGGTCGTTCCTATGCCATCCGGATTGGGTTGAAATGCGAGGCCCTGCGCCTCAAACACCTTGCGGTAATGCGCGACGACCTCGGACGGCTGTGCGTCCACAATATAACTTTCCTGGGCCAGGGAGTCGTTTGAATGAACGGTTGGATTTGTGCCCGGATAGCTTGCCAGCCAGGAGGGGAGTTGCACGTCCGCCTGCGAAAGGGCCGGGGCCAGGGTGAACAAGACAACAGCCAATACAATCAGGCTCTTTGCCGGCCGCAACGTGGATCGCCTGAAGCCGGGCAGGGGGAGACTGTAACACGTGAACATGTGGTTAACCTCCTGCTCTTGATCTCTTTGGGCAAATCTACATCGTTCCAGCGTGGTTCGCAAGGTGAACTCTTGTCCAACGCAAGATGAGCCTGAAGGTGGGAGTTGATTCCAACGCAAGATGAGCCTGAAGCGATTGGAGCGGGCAAGCTGAGGATGGATGATCA
>Ga0302197_10004564_pt1 | contig 12083 bp, 9 predicted proteins | sample II_Bog_N2_1_FD_193526 | JGI IMG/M metagenome (GOLD analysis project Ga0302197, IMG submission 193526) | Peat permafrost microbial communities from Stordalen Mire near Abisko, Sweden - II_Bog_N2_1 | ecosystem: Environmental > Terrestrial > Soil > Wetlands > Peat | place: Sweden: Abisko, Stordalen...
AAGGGTCAAGATGAACGCCAAACAACGGCGCCCTTGACACCCCTCCGACCACAACAAGGGCCTTGTTGCGAAAATTAGTTGACAGGAGCCGACGCTGTCATACACGGCGTTACTCGTTTGTGCGCTTATCTCGTTTATGCCGCCTATTTCGCTGCGATCTGCTGCATCTTCACGGCGCTGAGCGGGATTTCCATGGTGCCTGCCCGGTGGGTTGCCGGATCGTAGACGCCGGTGCGCAGCCAGTATTGTCCCCTGGGCACTTCAATCTCCGCATGAAGCTGCACGCCGGTTTGCTGGAAGATGGTGTAGATGTCGGGCTTGATGTTCAGGCCAACCAGGTGGTCCCGGCGGCTGACGGCATTGCCGAAGCGGTCGTACACAATGAGGGAAAGATACAAAGTTCCGTTGTGGAGGCCGGCCGCGTCAGGGGTAAGGCTCAAGTCCTTGAGGTCGACGGCAAAGTCTACCGCGTAGTGGTTTTGCGGGCCTTTAGCGGAGGCCTTCACATCGGCTGTGTCGGGTGTCTCCGTCGGGGCAGACAGTGGCTTAATGAGGGTTTTGAAGAGAATCTGCTCGGTCTGCGGCATTCCGAATTCCATGAACGGGCGCAAGGGATCGTTCGCCGCTCTGTTCCCAGGATCGCTTTTTAGTGCATTCTGGACGGCGCCGGGAAGGCTGGCGTCGGTGGCATAGTAGCCGCGGCGGTAGGACAGGTTGAACTTGCCGCCGGCGACCTTTACTTCGATGGGACGGAAGGAGTCGTCCATCCTGCGGTTCTCCGGGGTGTAGGAGATGGTGTAGAAATCGGCGCTGGACGAGACCACATCGGCAATCACATCGGCCAGGCCGTTGGTATTCACAAAGGCTTTGCCGCCCGAGTCGCGGGCCAGCGTCTTCATGGCTTCCTGATCGCTGTTGCGCTCCATGCTTTCGTTCATCATGGAAGTGACCTGGGCGCCGCCGAGGCCGATGAGTTGGGGCGGCGTGATATTGGTTTGAGGAAGCGTGTTGCCGGCTTCGTGAAAGGCGCTGGAGCGGACGCCGCGCGCATCCACGGGATAAACGGCGACGCGCGCCGCAGTGAGAAGATTGACGGTCTTTTTCAGGTCGCCCTCAAAGCGGGTTTCCGTGCGCGTATCCGTGCCGTTGAATTCCGCGGAGGCCATTCCGAAAAGGCTCACGGGGAACGACTCGGAGAACCAGATCAGGTTCTTGCGGCCGGGAAAGCCGCCCAGAAACGAGGCGAGCTGCTGCAGGTTGGCCAAGGTGCGATAGCCGCGATCGTCGGTCTGGGCGATGTCGGTTCTCTGAAAAAAGCCGGTCAGCGCATCGATCATGGCCTGGGTCGCCACGGTGGTGGTCCCTCCGGGACCGGCCGGCATGGTTTCCGCCATTTGGCCGAGCACAGTGGCCTGCGCGTTGGCGTCCTCCGGCGACTTGATGAGCGCCGGAACCTCGACCTCATTGCTTTTCTTGCTGCCGAGGGCCGCCACCAGCACCGCGGGGTCGTCGGTGAATCCCTGCACGAAGCGCAGCCCAAAGGACATGGTAAAGATGGCCATGCGCGAGCCAGGACGCATGCTCTTCAGGAACTTCATGGCCTGCGTGTGGACAAAGCTCTGGTCTTCCATGGGGGTATTGAGCGAATCCAGCAGGAGCACGTTGACCACCGGCGGCGGCGCCATGGGAGTGAAATTGGTGAAGACGTTGAGCGGCAAGGTCGGCAACTCAACCGGCTCGGATTTGGCTGTGGCCTTGTGCTCTTCAAAGAAAGAGATGGTCTGCGGCTTGCCTTGCTCGCTGACGGTGAAGGCGTCCTGCCTCAAACCGGCAACGGGTGCGCCGTTGCGGTCGGTAACCACCACATCCACGAGGACGGCGCGGCTGGTGATCCGCAAAGTTGAAGCCGGAGCAGTGGAATCAGGTGCATTGCTCTGGGCCAGAAGCGCGGCTCCCGCACCCAGGGCAACCAAGACCGTCAACAGGACGTTGGGCTTCAATGGATGGCCCCCCTCGAATACCGGAAGCGTAGCACAAACCGTGTGCACCACGGCACTCGCTGGATCGGGTGGCGGGTTAAGGATTTGTCCAGAAGAACCAAGCGGCCATGGAGAGGCCGATGAAGATGACCAGGCCGCGCAGGAAGGACTGGGGGACGCGATGGGAGAGGCTGGCGGAGAGGTAGCCGCCGATGGCGCAGACGACCATGGCCAGCAGGCAGTAGCGCCAGACCACCTGGCCGCCGACGACGAAGATGACAAAAGCGATGCCGTTGGCCAGGGTGGTGGAAACCACCTTCAAAGCGTTGATTTCGTGCAGATCTTCAAAGCCGAAGAGGGAGAGCAGAGTGATGAGAAGGAAGCCCGCGCCGGCGCCGAAGTAGCCGATGTAGAAACAAACCGCGATGGTGGAGAGGAAGATGGGCAGGCGGCGCGGCGAGTGAGTGGCTCCGGCAATGGCTCCTCGGCGGCGCTGGAGCCAGCGGGCGACCGGACCGCTGAGGGCGAAGATGGAAGCCGCCACCAGCAGGAGCCAGGGAACCAGGTGCAGGAAGGTCTTCTGCGGTGTGTTCAGCAGGACCAGGGCGCCGGCCGTACCGCCCAGGAGGCCGGCAAGCGCCATGGGCAGGACCAGGCGCGGGTTCTTGCGGATGTGGTCTCGGTAGGCGGCGACCGAAGTAAGCTGGCCGGGCCACAGGGCGACAGTGTTGGTGGCGTTGGCCTGGATGGGCAACATCTTCATGCCCAGCATGGCGGGAAAAAGCAGGAACGAGCCTCCGCCGGCCACGGCGTTGAGCAGACCGGCCAGAAAAGCGGCAACGGTGAGCCAAATCCAGTGCCAGTCCAAGTATGCCGGAAGGGCGGAGAGATGGAACATTTGCCCTTATTGTAGAGGGTGGTCGAGTTTGCTCGGAGAGCAATTTTGGAAAACCCCGCGACATCCCTCTGGCCACTGCGAATTTTATCCAATATAAGCCATTTATCTACAGTTGGTTGTGTAAAATTTATAGAAACATGAGTGAAATACGCGCACATTTTATGAATCGCTTGTGTTATATTTCCATCAGATTTTGTGAGTGGCTGCGGCTCAAGCCTGCGGCCCCAAATCCAAATATGCATCTGGAGGTAAACACCATGGCAATCACTCGTTGGGATCCGTTCCGGGAAGTCGTATCGTTGCAGAATCGCATGAACTCTCTTTTTCACGATATGAACGAGGGGGAGGCGCCGATGTCTACGGCCAGTTTTGTGCCGGCTGTGGATGTGTATGAAGACGACAAGAAGGTCATGCTCAAGCTGGAGATTCCGGGCATGGACCAGAAGGACCTGGACGTAAGGGTGGAGAACAACACGCTGACGGTCAAGGGCGAGCGCAAGTTCGAGACGGAAGAGAAGGAAGAGAACTTCCATCGCATCGAGCGGCGTTATGGCAGCTTCTACCGGTCCTTCACGTTGCCGTCGACGGTGGACACGGAGAAGGTGGCGGCCAGCTACAATGCGGGTGTGCTGAAGCTGGAGCTGACGAAGAAGCCGGAATCGCAGCCCAAGCAGATCAAGATCAACGTGGCGGCGTAAGAAGCAGTGGACAGTGGACAGTGGTCAGTTGACCGTGGTCAGGAGAGACCATCGGCACTTGGAAAGCGCGAGTACGATGCAGGGGATTCCGAACCGCGCCAGGTGTTGAACTCTGTTCTTCGACTGACCGGAACGAACTGCTGACCACTGATCACTGTCCACTGTCCACTGTCCACTGGAGAAAAAATGGCTATTCGTTGGGAGAAACTTACCGTCAAATCGGCGCAGGCGATGGAGCAGGCGCAGGCGCGCGCCGGGGAACTGGGCAATCCGGAGGTGCAGCCGGTGCATTTGCTGCTGGCGCTGATCGAAGACCGGGAGGGCGTGATCCCGGCGGTTCTGGAAAAGATCGGTGTTCCCATCGAACGGCTGGAGTTGGAGCTGCACCATATTGAGGAAAAACTGCCTCGTGTGGCGGGTGCGGCGGCGCAGGCGGGTCTGAGTCAGGCCATTGCCAAGGCTCTGGACCAGGCCTTCCGTGAAGCGCAGAACTTCAAGGACGAGTACGTTTCTACCGAACATTTATTGCTGGGTGTGGCGCAGGCGAAGGGCGATGCGGCGCGGGAAGCGCTGGCGGCCGTGGGCGCCACGCACGAGGCGATTCTGAAGGCGTTGACCGCGGTGCGTGGCTCGCAGCGGGTGACTGACCAGAATCCCGAAGGAAAATTCCAGGCGCTGGAGAAGTACGCCACGGACCTGACCGAGCTGGCCAGGCGCGGCAAGCTGGATCCGGTGATCGGGCGCGACGAAGAGATTCGCCGCGTGATCCAGGTGCTGAGCCGGCGCACCAAAAACAATCCGGTTCTGATCGGCGAGCCCGGCGTGGGCAAGACGGCGATTGCCGAGGGGCTGGCCCGGCGCATCGTTTCCGGCGACGTGCCAGAGAGCCTGAAGGACAAGCGGCTGATCTCGCTGGACCTGGGCTCGATGCTGGCCGGAGCGAAATTTCGCGGCGACTTCGAGGAGCGGCTGAAGGCCGTGCTGAAAGAGATTGAGGAAGCGAACGGCGAGATCATTCTATTTATCGACGAGCTGCACACGCTGGTGGGGGCGGGCGCGGCGGAAGGGGCGATTGACGCCAGCAACATGCTGAAGCCGGCCCTGGCGCGCGGCGAACTGCGGGCCATCGGCGCAACTACGCTGAACGAGTACCGCAAATACATCGAGAAAGACGCGGCCTTGGAGCGGCGTTTTCAAATTGTGTATGTGGGCGAGCCCAACGTTGAGGACACGATTGCGATTCTGCGCGGGTTGAAGGAAAAGTACGAGGCGCACCACAATGTGCGCATCAAGGACGCGGCGATTGTGGCCGCGGCGACCTTGTCGCATCGCTACATCAGCGACCGTTTTCTGCCCGACAAGGCCATCGACCTGGTGGACGAGGCAGCGGCTTCGCTGGCCATTCAGATTGGCTCGGTGCCGACGGAGATCGACCAGTTGGAGCGCGAGGCCACGTCGCTTGAAATTGAACGCGCGGCGCTGAAGCGCGAGACGGACGCCAATAGCCTGGAGCGCAAGGACCACGTGGAGCGGGAATTGGGCGCGCTGAAAGAGAAGATCACGACCCTGAGGGCGCGCTGGACGAAAGAGCGCGAGGCGATCAGCCACGTGAGCGAGCTGAAGAAGAAGATGGAGGCGCTGCGTTTTGAGGCCGAGGAGCAGACCCGCAAGGGCATGCTGGACCGGGCGGCGCAGATCCAGTATGGCGAGCTGCCCAAGCTGGAAGCGGAGCTGAAGCGGCTGAATGCCCTGCAGGATGGACCGCAGAAGGACGGCAGCCCGGCACGCCTGCTGAAGGAAGAAGTCGACGAGGAAGACATTGCGCAGATCGTAAGTAAGTGGACGGGGATTCCGGTTTCTCGAATGCTGGAGGGCGAAGTCAAGAAGCTGGTGGAGATGGAAACCCGTTTGCGCGAGCGCGTGGTGGGCCAGGATGCGGCGCTGGGCGTGGTGGCCAATGCGATTCGCCGATCGCGGGCCGGGTTGAGCGATCCGCGGCGGCCGATTGGGTCGTTCATTTTCCTGGGACCGACGGGCGTGGGCAAGACAGAGACGGCACGCGCGCTGGCGCAGTTTTTGTTTGACGACGAGCAGTCCATGATTCGCATCGACATGAGCGAGTATATGGAGAAGCACTCCGTGGCCAGGCTGATTGGCGCGCCTCCGGGGTACATCGGCTACGACGAGGGCGGACAGTTGACCGAGGCGGTCAGGCGCAGGCCGTACGCGGTGATTCTCTTCGACGAGATCGAGAAGGCGCATCCGGATGTGTTCAATATTTTGTTGCAGGTGATGGACGATGGCCGGCTGACTGACGCCAAAGGCCGGACCGTGGACTTCAAAAACACGGTGCTGATCATGACGTCGAACCTGGGCGCGCACCTGCTGGTGGGCGAAGCTCTAAAGAACGAACACGACTACGATATGGCGCGCGAATCGGTGATGCGCGAGCTGCGTGAGCACTTCCGGCCGGAGTTTCTGAACCGCGTGGACGACATTGTGATTTTCCGTTCGCTGGGCAAGGCGCAGATGAGCAGGATTCTGGACCTGCGGCTGAACGAGGTGCGGAAGCTGCTGGAAGAGCGGCAGATTTCGCTGGAGCTGACCGAGTCGGCCAAGCAACTGATTCTGGCTGCGGGCTCCGATGCGGCGTATGGCGCGCGTCCGCTGAAGAGGGCTTTGCAGCGCATGGTGCAAGACCCGTTGGCCATGAAGATTCTGGACGGCGAAGTGCTGCACGGAGAACACGTGCGGATCGACGTGGACCGTGCGACCAATCAACTGAAGTTCGAGCCCATGAGCCGGGAGGCAATGGCCTAGGCACCTGCGGTGCGGCAGACGCCTTCGGCCCGTCCGCGCTCATGAGACGCGCGGGGAATGCTTGGTCGGGTGGAAAGGACTCCCCCGTTCCTTTCCATCCGGCGTGAGGCATGGGGAGAACGGACTCTGAGGAACCTGTATTACCGCCGAACTGCCGAGGTAACCAACTTCGCAGGCGTCCGGGCACACTTCCGGTCTCATTTTTCGGCTCCCCTATGGCCCTGCCGGCGAGTCCAAGAGATATTATCTATGGGGAGTTCATGGTGCATATGACCCGTTTTTCGTCTGTATTTGCTTTGTTTTTGCTCTCTTGCAGCCTCGTTCATGCCCAGAATCCGGCGCCTGTTCCGGCCGCAGCGCCGGTTCAACCTGCCGCCGCTTCGGCTGAAAGCCCGGAGATTCGCGAGTTCCAGAAGATCGAGGACACCTGGTCGGAAGCCATCAACGGGCGCGACCAGTACAGTCTGGAGCTGGTACTATCTCCTTTGTTTGTTGACGTTTCTGCCGTGGGAGACATTACCACCCGCAACCAGCAGCTGGCGCAGTTGATCACTCTGGAGGACAAGACCCTGCACCTGGGGCAGAAGGTGATTACAGTGCGCATGCTGGGGGACATTGCTGTGGCCAACGGCACCTACGTGCTGCACCACAAGGCCGGGTCGGCCCAGGTTGATGAGAAGGGCGTGTTTACACATGTCTACGAGCGCACGAGGGGTGGGTGGCTTTGCATCAACTCGCAGCGCACGGTGCTCCGCGAGGACTCGAACGCCAAGCCGAAGAAGCAGTCCAACGCGGAGATGCCCTTCCACATTCCGTTGTTCACCAGGGATAAATAGCGATCTGAAGGTTGATTGAAGGCCGTTTTCCCGCAGGGGGAGGCGGCTTTTCATTTTGCAGGCTGGATTTCGATCTCAGGCGGAGACGCGTCGGACTCCCTGGAGGCGGATGGAGACGTGGACCAGGCTGAGGGCGGCCGGGGTCACGCCCGGGATGCGGCTGGCCTGGCCAATAGTGATGGGCCGAATCCGCTCCAGCTTCTCGCGCATTTCGCGGGAGAGGCCGCTGATGGAACTGTAGTCGAGCCATTCCGGAATCGTCACGGCTTCCGCCGCCTTCAGCTTCACGATGGATTTCTTCTGCTGCTCCAGGTAGCCGGCGAACTTGATGCCGGTTTCGACGGCGCGGGCTTCGTTGCGCAGGGTAGCGCGGGCTTCGGGCGTTTGCGCGGGCAGGGTGGTGAAGATGGCCAGCAGGGGCTCCGCAGCCAGGTTTTCGGCGAGGGCTCCCATGACCGCTTCAATGCCCACCTCGGGACGCTTGAGCAGTTGCGCCCAGGTAAGGCCGGCAGTGGCGGTCAAATCGCCAAAGCCCGCGCTGCCAAGGCGTTCGGGATTCGCTTTGCCGGTGGTAAGGAGGCGATCGAGCGCGGCCATGCGGGCCTGCTTGTGCTCGTACTCCGCCCAGGCTTCGTCGTTGATCAGGCCCAGGCGGCGGCCGTGCGGGGTAAGGCGCCGGTCGGCGTTGTCAATGCGCAGGTGGAGGCGGAATTCGGCGCGCGAGGTGAACATGCGGTAGGGCTCGTTGGTGCCCTTGGAGATGAGGTCGTCGATGAGGATGCCGGTGTAGCCTTCCGAGCGATCCATGGTGAAGGGCGGCTCGCCCTTGAGCCAGAGGGCGGCGTTGATGCCGGCCATGATGCCCTGGCAGGCGGCCTCTTCATAGCCGCTGGTGCCGTTGATCTGGCCGGCGAGGTAGAGGCCTTCCATGCTCTTGACGCGGAGCGAGCGGTCCAGTTCGGTCGCGTCCACGCTGTCGTACTCGATGGCGTAACCGGGACGCAGCATTTCGGCGTCTTCGAGGCCGGGAATGGAGCGCACGATTTGCCACTGCACTTCCATGGGCAGCGAGGTGGACATGCCGTTCACGTAGACCTCGTGGGTGTGCAGGCCCTCAGGCTCCAGGAAGAACTGGTGCTGGGTTTTGTCGGGGAATTTGACGATCTTGTCTTCGATGGAGGGGCAATAGCGCGGGCCGATGCCCTCAATCTTGCCGGAATACATGGCCGAGCGGTGCACGTTCTCGCGAATGATGCGCAGGGTTTCCGGGGTGGTGAAGGCGATGTGGCAACTGATCTGCGGTTGTACGATTCGCTTGGTACGGAAGCTGAAAGGCGTGGGATCGACGTCGCCCGGCTGCTCGTCGAAGGCCTCCCAGTGGATGGTGCGGCCGTCGAGGCGCGGCGGTGTGCCGGTCTTGAGGCGGCAGGTGCGCAGGCCGAGAGCGCGCAGAGCTTCGCCGAGCAGGACAGAGGCTGGTTCGCCGCTGCGGCCGGCCGGGTAGCTCTCCTCGCCGCAGTGGATGAGGCCGTTGAGAAAGGTTCCGGTGGTGATGATGGTGGCTCCGGCCAGCAGGCGGCGTCCGTCGCGGAGCTTGAGGCCCAGAACGCGGCGGCGTGCGGCGGTGCCTGACCCCTCTTCAAGAACCAGGTCCACGACCTCGGCCTGGCGGATGTGCAGGCCGGGCTGCGACTCCAGCACTTCGCGCATTTTCACGCGGTAAAGCTGCTTGTCGCACTGGGCGCGCGGGCTCCAGACGGCCGGGCCGCGCGAGGTGTTGAGCAGGCGGAACTGGATGCCGACGGCATCGGCGACCTCGCCCATGATGCCGCCGAGAGCGTCCACTTCGCGGACGAGATGCCCCTTGGCGACGCCGCCGATGGCGGGATTGCAACTCATCTGGGCGATCAGGTCGAGGTTCATGGTGATGAGCGCGGTTTTAAGGCCCATGCGCGCCGCGCCCATTGCCGCTTCGCAGCCGGCGTGACCTGCGCCTACCACCACCACATCGTATTGTTCCGAAAAAGCCATCTGTGGCTATTCTACGGATCGGCGGGGCTGTCAGCTCTCAGCCGTCAGCTGTCAGCTCTCAGCCTTCAGCTATCAGCTCTCAGCCGTCAACTGTCAGCTCTCAGCCTTCAGCTATCAGCCGTCAGTCTGGGATTTGGCTGGGCGAGCGTTTGACACAGTGCAAAAGAGGCAAGAATTTGGGCATTTTGGGGCATTATCAGGCCAAAAAAGGCCAAAAAGGGGCCAAAATTGAGGTTTTCCTGTTACTAGTTAGTTAACTATGGTATTTTGTATAGTATTCATTCTTTGATAGTTACGCGATTTTTATCGCTGAAAAAGTGATAATAAACGATAGGGGGGGTGGGGGTAGGGGCGATTTTGGGCGGTTTTTGGCTCGAAATCGACCTCAGAAAAGGCCTCCCCTAAAGACATCATGCGCTCATGGAGCTTAATTCTGCGCAAAGGAAATTGATCTTGATCTGCTTGGTCTTCCGGAGCTGTGGCGGGGAAGGATTGGGAATCCTCCTTTTGCAGGCAGGCCAACCAGCTGGAACCTGCAGATCAATTCGGAACAAAGTTTGACCTTCAGGACTTGCGGCAGGTATGGTGCTGTGCTGATTCGGGTTCCACCTTTCCCGCGGGCCAAAATCGCGGCCGGGGAAAGCTGGAGGTGCGGGTAAATCTCCCTTCGGTGTACATTTTGTGCATATAATGAGGACGGCATGGGCTTCGAGTGGGACGTTCGCAAGGCAGAGGCCAATTTCAAGAAGCATGGAGTACGTTTCTCTGAGGCGCTGCCGGTCTTCGAGGACGATTTCGCGATCACCATCACGGACGACGAATCCGACCCGCGGGAACAGCGGTTTGTTTCGGTCGGAATGGGCGTGAAGGGGCGGGTGCTGGTGGTGGTTTATAGCTATCGCGGCAGGAACATCCGCATCATCTCCGCACGGCTGGCGGAAGCACAGGAACGCAGCCAATACGAGGAGGCCCGATGAAGCAGAGCTACGATTTCAGCCAGGGAAAACGGGGACGGATTATCGCTCCGGAGCCGGAGTCGCACGGCAAGACGCGGATCACGATTCGGCTGGATGAAGACCTGGTGGATCACTTTCTGAAAGAGGCCGAGGCTTCGGGCGGGGCTGTTGGTTACCAGACGCTCATCAACGAGGCCCTGCGGCAGCATGTGGAAGGCAAGGCGCCGAAGCTCGAAGATACGTTGCGGCGGATTGTGCGGGAAGAGATGCGGGCGGCGAGCTAGCCTGAGCAAACTCCAGTTCTGGTTATGCCGCCTTCTTGATCCGCATCGTGACTCGCAAGCCAGCTGCAGCGGCCATCTTGACCAGAAGATCCAGGCCAAAGAGGTCGATTTTGCCGTGGATGAGGTTGGAGATGCGCGGCTGCGTGACGCCGAAGACCCCGGCGGCCTGCGCCTGGGTCAGGCCTTGGCTCTTGATATGGCGCGTCAGAGCCAGCATGAGCGAAGAGCGGAGCTTGAGGTTCTCCGCATCCACCGGGTTGGGTTCGATGGCGTCCCATACGCTCGCGTAGACCTTGGTTTTCGTCATTTCCCAATCTCCCGCACCAGTTCCTTGTAGCGCCGCTTGGCCAGGTCGATAGGCTCTGCGGGGTTTTCCATAAGGATTGAGGAGCATCAGGCCACCTGCGCCTCATTGTGTCGTCTTGCTTGGACAGGATGCTAGCTGATTCTCCAAGGTTTTGTAGGTTGCACCGGGGCTTTGTCCGCAATAAATATCCCTGATTTTCGACCATAATGGCCCGAGATCGTCGGAAACAGTTCCCAAGAGGCTGTCCCGGCTCTCCTTTGCTTCCCTGATTGCGGTTCCTAATTCCAGCATCCAAGCGAACGCCCTTTGCCCCAATGGCCAGGTGTCAGAGCACTCCGTCGACTTTGCGTCGATGATGCATTTAACAACTCCGCGTGACGCGACATCGTCGATGGGAGGAAGAGAAACATTCCTTGAAGCAGCGAACATCTCGACGTTATGAACCCCATTTTCCGCATGTCTCCAAATCTCTTCGTAATTTCCCTCCGAAGACTGCCCGGCGACCGGGGCTTCAGACGACTGCAATTCCGCCGTTGGGCGTGAGGTAACGTCACTTTTTGGCGCAGCACTGATCTTGCTTAGGATCTCCTCAAGCAGACGCTCCTTGATATGGATTGCGCTCAGCCGAGCGCCGAGATTGTACCCGAGCGTGTTCGCGGCATCGCCACCTTGGCGAAACGATTCGGAGCGGTGTGCCGATCCAAGCGGATTCCCATTCCTGTCATAGGCGTTTGCGAAGAGGCTCAGAGTTGTGTCCGTATACGGCAAAGTCATTTGCTGGTTGGTTGTCGTAGTCGACGTAATAGTGCCTTGATAGGTGTAACTCCAAGACGAGCCACTATCGTCTGTGATTGTGCCATTGCCTGTGGTCGGGCTCGTGCTTGTATCCGTGGTCGTCCGGTAGACGGGGTACAAACCGTTAAATGCGCTGCTTTGGGTTGAAAGCACAATCAGGTACTGTTCCTCGCTTTTACCGGACGATCCGTATTGCGAGAAGCAAACATTTGGGAACCTTTTTTTGGCCTTATCGAACCACTTTGTGGAAACATTTGGCAGTCGATAGGTCAAGCGGGTGTTTCCTGCCACGGCAAATGTGATGGACTTCACGCAGCCGCCCTGAGATGGCTGCGCTACCGCATCAACGAACAGGAGCGGCAGTAAGACCAAGTACTCAATTTTCAAAATAGCCTCCGAAGCGCGGTGTTGGTCCGTCCGTGCGTTAGGATTGAGGCAAATTCTAGCACCGCAGAGGAGGGGTTGTTCAATCCGACTTT
>Ga0302197_10004571_pt1 | contig 12077 bp, 9 predicted proteins | sample II_Bog_N2_1_FD_193526 | JGI IMG/M metagenome (GOLD analysis project Ga0302197, IMG submission 193526) | Peat permafrost microbial communities from Stordalen Mire near Abisko, Sweden - II_Bog_N2_1 | ecosystem: Environmental > Terrestrial > Soil > Wetlands > Peat | place: Sweden: Abisko, Stordalen...
TTCCGCTGATCAATCCGCTCGGCTCCTCGCTCATCTTCCTCACCCTGGTCGGGCCGGCGCCCATCCCCGTCTATCACTCACTCGCGCGCCGCATCGCCATCAACACCGCTCTCTTCCTCGTCGCCTTCGACCTGATCGGCTCCACCCTCCTCCGCTTTTTCGGAATCTCCCTTCCCATCGTCCAGGTCGCCGGAGGCTTGGTCATCGCCACCATCGCCTGGCAGCTCCTCAATCAGCAAAGCAACGAGCCCAGCCCGGAAAAAATGCAGGCCGCCGCCCAGATGCAGCCCGAGGACCTCGGAGGTGATCTGAAGCAGAAAATCTTCTACCCCTTCACCTTTCCAATCACTGTCGGCCCGGGCTGCATCGTCGTCATGCTCACACTGGCGGCCCATACCCCGCAGCGCCCTATCTCCGATAACCTCCTCGCCCACGCCGGCCTGCTGCTGGCCATCCTCGTGCTCTGCCTGTCCGTCTATCTGTGCTACGCCTACGCCCCCCGCATCGCCGTCAGCATATCCCCCTCCACCGCCCACGGAATCCTCCGCGTCATCGCCTTCATCCTCCTCTGCATCGGCGTCCAAATCGCCTGGAACGGCCTGGTCCCCCTCCTCGCCAGCGTCGTCCATCCCAAATAGGACTTCGCATCCTCCTACCGCTGGCGGCACGGAATCTAGCTTGCGACCATCGGGAGCACCGCCGCGAAGCCCAATACGCTTCACGAAGTGACCGCTCCACGCGCAGTGCGCACTTCCCGCAGAACCATCCCCTTCCGCAATTTCCCTCTAAGATTGAACTTGATCATGACCGATTCTCCCCTCATCGCCCTCATCGAAGACGAAGAACACCTAGCCCAGGGCCTCATCTTCAACCTCCAGGCTGAAGGCTTCCGCACTCATCACGAGGCGGACGGCGACGCCGCCCTTGCCTATCTCCTCGCTGCGCCGCAATCCGGCCCGGAAAAAGTCTCCGTCATCGTCCTCGACTGCATGCTCCCAGGAGCCGACGGCTTCGCCATCACCCGCGCCCTCCGCGAGGCCCAGCGCTACACCCCCATCCTCATGCTCACCGCCCGCACCCGCCCCGAGGACATCCTCGAAGGCCTCGAAGCCGGTGCCGACGACTACCTCCCCAAGCCCTTCGACCTCAACATCCTCATCGTCCGCATCAAGTCCCTGCTCCGCCGCACAGCCTGGCAAGCCGTTCAGACAGCAGCCAGCACCCCCACCGAACCGCCGCCTCCGGCCGACACCTACTTTTTCAACAACCGCACCATCGACTTTGCGGCTCTCGAACTCATCGCCCCCAACCGCATTACCCAGCTCACCGTAATGGAAGCCGACCTGCTCCGCTACCTGACCGATCGCGAAGGCCAAATCGTCTCCCGCACCGACATCCTCGAACAGGTCTGGCGCGTCCACGCCGACACCGACACCCGCGCCATCGACAACTTCATCGTCCGCCTCCGCCGCTACATCGAAGACGATCCCGCCAACCCCCAGCACCTCACCACCGTCCGCGGTGTCGGCTACCGCTTCCTCGCCAACCCGTAAATAGTCAACTGGAGGTTCAATATGAAGAGCGTCTTGGCATTATTCGTAATTGCGATTCCCATGTTCGCAGCCGCGCCCAAATGCAAGGAGAATCCCAAGGTTGTCGCCGTCTGCTACTCCGTTCATGGGCGACTATCGCTGGGGGCAGACACAATACGCCTGCGGCTTTGGCCCGTGGGAGCGACGCGTATGTTGGGGGTGACCGCGGGGCCTACTCCGGATGATGCGGACGCTCCAATTACCCAAGAAACCTTACATTCAACCCCGGAGACTACCCTATTTATGGAGACTTCGAGGTATGTCCGTTTACCCCGGAGCGGAACGGCGAGATGCAGATGGTGTGTATCGAATCGGCCTCCCATCTTGTCACGAAGCGCTAGTCTCCCAGAGTTCCTTGGAGTAGCAGCAGGCTTCAGCCTGCGGGAACACGGCCCGGAAACAAACAGGGTTTCAGCCCCGGGCACTTTCTCCGCATCACCCAAGAATTCCCGCGTCCCCCAAAGATCCCTATGGCTTCACCCGGCGTCCATGCGGTAGACTGTGCCCCAAGAGGCCGTGCGCCTCGCCCGTCTCTGCAGGGAGGCACGCTATGTCTCGATGCACCCTCCGCAATATCTTCACCGTCCTCATCTACGCGGGCGTTGCCATCTTCCTGTACCCCTATCTCACCGGCCACTTCTCCAGCGCTATCCTTTACCTGGTGGCCGGCATCGGCCTTGCCGTCCTCTGTGGCATCCTGCGCTGCGTCTGCATCGAAGGCGATTGCCCTGACCGCATCCCTCCCAAGCCAGGCTCCGAGCAGCCCCACCCTCACTAACCTTTTGCAACTCAGAGTCCGCGCCACTGCGTTCTTCGTGCGTCGCAACCTCTGCAGTCCTGCCGCATCCCCGTCGACCGTTAATCAATCGCGCACAAGGGTAATCTGGCCGCGTGCCCGCAAGTAACTCGCTCCGGCGAGCATTCGTAACTCATTGATTTTATTGCTAGGACTTTTCAGGGAGGTGTGCAACCATTTGCCTGTAAGTTGCAAGTTGCTTCCTTGCCGGTTCAATGCCGGGTTTTGCAAGTCACTGCCTTTTGCTTCAAAAATCACAGGCCCCGATTAGTACCAGGCCCCAGGAGTACCTCCCCATGCGATTCAAATCCTCCCTAATTGCCTTGTCTCTCTCGCTCGTCTGCCTCATTCCCCGTGCCGCCTTAGCCGACACCCTAACCCTGACCGACGTAGGCCCCGGCAACAACACCGACGGCGTCTACACCTACCCCTACAATTTCACCATCAACGGCACTGAGACCGAAGTCTCCATGTCATGCCTGAGCTTCGACCGCGACGTCACGATTGGGGAGACTTGGACCGCCACTTCCATGAGCGTCCTGAGCATCGGCTCGGGCGGCACCGACGGTGAGTCCCAGACCGCTTTCCTTGAGGACGCCTACCTCTATAACCAGTACGACGCCGCTACTGGAAATGCCCTCCTTACCACCGAGATCCAGTTCGCCATCTGGGACATCATGGATCCCTCCGGCGTCGCCAGCCAGAGCGGCCTGGACACAAACGCGAAGAATCTGGTTCTTGCGGCACAGGCCAATTACGGCAGCAACCTTGCGAGCTATGCGAACGACACTGTGTTTATCCCCACCAGCTGGCCCTCAAACGCCGGCCAGCCCCAAATATTCATGGTGGATAACCCTGTGATCGTGCCCCAGGTTCCGGCCCCCCCCGCGACCCCTGAGCCATCCAGCCTGATCCTGCTCGGAACTGGCCTCGTCGGAATGGCAGGCGCCATGCGTCGCAAGCTGCACACGGCATAATCGAAACACGCAGCCCGCCGGCAAGGGCGTTCCCTCCTCGGGCGCCGTCGCAGCGGCTGATTGCAAAAGGGTTTGCACAGAAAGAGCGGGCAGCCGACCACTGCCCGCTCTTTCCTGTTTTCGCCTAATCTCTCTCCTGCTATAGTCGATTATGGGTCGCAGAATCCTAGCCATCACGCTGCTGATAGCCTTTGCGTCCCCGCTCGTAGCGCCCCTCCTCGCCGCAACCGCCAGTCCTGAAGCCTCATTGCCCGCATGCTGCCGCTCCAACGGCTCCCATCACTGCGCCATGATGCACCTGCGCGGCTTGTCTGGCGGGCCGGCATTCCACGCCCCGCCCTGCCCCTTCTATCCCTCCGCGACCACCGCGCCGCGCCTCCTCACCGCCTCGCTCGTTGCGTCGCCGACCGCCTCCGCGCGGGTCCGCTACGACCAAGCGCCGCCGGCATCCGGCCCCCACCGCGCTGCGCCCGTCTTTACCGCCTCCGCAAACCTCAAGCGCGGGCCGCCCACCCGTCTCGCCTAGAACCTCGCTCCTCTCACTTACCCGTCCCACACCGGCGACGTCGCCTCGCACCGACGCGCCCCTGTCCGTCACTCGCCCGTGACCGCGGAGCCATCTATGCCTACGACTACCTGGAAGTACCTTCGAGCCCTTGGATTCTGCCTGCTCCCTTGCCTGCTCCCAGCCTCCATCGCACGCGCCAGCGTCTTCTCGCAGCTTCAGGGCGTCGTCCACGACCCCCAACATCGCCCGCTTCCCGGCGCTCACATCAGCCTCGCCGCCGCAAACTCCGCCTTCACCCAGTCCACTGACTCGAACGGCGTCGGAGCCTTCTCCCTCCCCAATATCCCGCTCGGCGACTACACCGTTACCATCACCCACTCCGGCTTTGAGACCCTCCATCAGCCCCTGACCCTCCACTCCGACACCTCGCCCGTCCTCCACTTCATGCTCCAGCTCGGCGCAGTCTCGCAAAACGTCACCGTCACCACCAACGCCGACCTGGCCAACGTTAACACCGTAACGCCCACCACGCTCGTCTCCCGCATCGACATCGCCCAGACTCCTGGCGCCGACCGCACCAACTCGATGGCGATGATCACCGACTACGTTCCCGGCGCCTACATGACCCACGACATGCTGCACATGCGCGGCGGCCATCAGGTCTCATGGCTCATCGACGGCGTCGAGATCCCCAACACCAACATCGCCAGCAACCTCGCCGCCCAGATCGACCCCAAGGACATCGACTACATCGAAGTCCAGCGCGGCAGCTACACCGCCGACGTCGGCGACCGCACCTATGGCGTCTTCAACGTCGTCCCCCGCACCGGCTTTGAACGCGACCACCAAGCCGAGCTCGTCCTCTCCGCCGGCAACTTCCTTCAAACCAACGATCAGATCAACTTCGGCGACCACACCGAGAAATTCGCCTGGTACGCCAGCCTCAACGGCAACCGCAGCGACTTCGGCCTCGCCCCGCCCATTGGCAAAGTCCTGCATGATGCCACCAATGGATACGGCGGCTTCGCCTCCCTCATCTACAACCGCACTCCCAAGGACCAGTTCCGCCTGGTCACCCAGCTCCGCCACGACTTCTTCCAGATTCCCTACGATCCCAATCCCAACAGCGTCGAAAACCAGCAGTACGATTCCAGCGGCCTGCGTGACACCCAGGACGAAACCGACAGCGTCGCCGCCTTCACGTACCTGCACACCTTCAACCCCTCCCTCGTCCTCCAGGTCTCGCCCTTCTATCACTACAACCAGGCCGACTACAGTTCGCCATCCACCGACGCTCCCGTCGCCACCACCGCCGATCGCACCTCAAATTACGGCGGCGGACACCTCTCGCTCAGCGGCCAGGTCGCCCACAACACCATTCAGGGTGGCGTCTACTTCTTCGATCAGTACGACAACTACCTCTTCGGCGCCATCTTCCATGACGGCAGCGGAACATCCCCAATCCGCGAGCCCGACGCCACCAGCGGCAGCGTGGTCGAGGAGTACATCTCCGACACCTTCAAAGCCACCTCCTGGCTCACATTCACCGCCGGCTTCCGCCAATCCCGTTTCGACGGTGCCCTATTCTCTGAGGACGTCCCCGCTCCCCGCGTCGGCGTTGCCCTGCGCATACCCAAGCTCAACTGGGTCTTCCGCGGATTCTACGGCCGCTTCTATCAGCCGCCACCACTCCTCACCGCCTCTGGTCCGGTCCTCACCTTCGCCAACAGCAACAACACCGCGCTCGCCCCGCTCCACGGCGAGCGCGACGAAGAACACCAGTTCGGCGTCCAGATTCCCGCCCACGGCTGGCTGCTCGACGTCGACACCTTCAAGAACCGTGTAAACAACTTCCTCGACCATTCCAACATCGGCGACTCCAGCATCTACTTCCCCGTCACCGTCGACGGCGCCCTCGTCCGAGCCTGGGAGCTCTCCCTTCGTAGCCCGCGCCTTGGTCACTTCGGTCAGGCGCACGTCGCCTACTCCAACCAGATCGCCGAGCAGCGCGGCAACATCACCGGCGGCCTAATCTGTACCCCCATCGGCGATCCCTCCTGCGACTCCGGCTTCGCTTACACCCCCGTCGATCACGACCAGCGCAACACCCTCAACGTCGGCTTCAACGCTACCCTACCCTGGCGAGCCACCGCCTCCACCAACGTCTACTACGGCTCCGGCTTCACCAACGGCGGCTACAATCCCACCGGGCCGCCCGCCGATCCGCGCTACCCCAACCAGTACCTGCCCGCGCACACCACCTTCGACCTCGCCCTCGGCAAAACCATCACCGAGAACATCTCCGCCTCGGTCACCGCAACCAACGTCGCCAACCGCCGCATCCTGCTTGACAACTCCCTCACCTTCGGCGGCTTCCATTACAACGACCCCCGCCAGCTCTACGCCGAACTCCGTTACCGCTTCAAGTTCTAGGCAAGGGCGTAGTTCCCAATGCTCGGGTGCCCCATCCATGGCAGCTTTATCGCCATGGGTGGGATGGAAACGCTACACTCAAACTCAGCACCATATGCGCATCTTCACCCGTTACATCCTCCGCGAAGTCACCTCTTACGCCCTCCTCGGCGGAGTCCTCTTCACCTTCGTTCTCTTCATGAACCACATCAACGAGATCCTCGATCTCCTGGTCCGCGGTGCCTCTTTCGCTGACGTCCTGCGCATCTTCGGCGACATGCTTCCCAACACCCTCACCGTCACCATTCCCACCGCCATTCTCGCCGGCATCCTGCTCGGCCTCAGCCGCCTCGCAGCCGACTCCGAAGTCACCGCCATGCGCGCCTGCGGCATCGGAGCCTTCAGCTTCGTCCGCATCGTCTCCATCCTCTCCTTCGCCGCCCTCGCCGTAGGCCTCGTCAACGCTCTCTACTTCGTTCCGAAGGGCGCCAGCGATCTGCTCCGGCAGGAGGACCAGCTCAAGTCCTCTCAAGCATCCTTAGAAATCCAGCCCCGCGTCTTCTACGAAGACTTCAAGAACTACGTCCTCTACGTCCAGGACGTCCCCTCCGGTGCCGGCTCTGCCACGTGGCGACATGTCTTCCTCGCCAACCTCACCCAGCCCGCAAGTCCCGACATTACCACCGCCGAGTCGGCCACCATCTCCAGCTCCGGCACTGCCGACCAGCAGGGCCCCACCCTTCACCTGGCCAATGGCGGCCAGCACCAGATATCCCCCACCGACCCCAATCAATACGACATCTCCACCTTCATCTCCCTTCCTCTGCCTCTCCAACTTGCTACCCAGGATGCAACTCACATCTCGCGCTCCAACACCCGCCTTCAGGCGCTTCCGTTCCATGAGCTCTGGCAGCGTGCCCACGGCCTCGACCTCGCCGGCCACCCCATCTCTGCCGCCGACAATCGCGCCGCCCGCATCGAGCTGAACTACCGTTTCTCGTTTCCCTTCGCCTGCCTCGTCCTCATGCTCATCGGCGTGCCCCTCGGCCTATCCTCCAAGCGCGGCGGCAAGAGCACCGGCTTCGTCCTCACCCTGCTGCTCGTCTTCGCCTACTACATCCTCTCTATCAATGGAGTCGCCCTCGCCAAGTCCGGCAAGCTCTCCCCCTTCGTCGGAGTCTGGGCCACCAACTTCATCTTCGCCGCCTTCGGCCTCATCCTCCTCCAGCAGCTCGCCGGAGGAGGCGTCCTGCTCAACTTCTTCACCACCGTCGGCGCTACCCTCGGCAAAAAACTCGCGGCATTCGCCCCCAGTAGCATCACTGCGGTTCTATCCCGCCTCACCGGCTCCTCCGGCGATGCAGCCGCCCGCGCGGCCGCCGCAAATGCCTCCTCCAGCCCCAACAGTCCCGCCGGCCCTTACTCGCGCACCACCCTTCCCCGCCGCACCCTCGTCCAGCACATGCGCAGCCTCTTCAAAACCAGCTTCCCCCTGCTGCTGGACGAGTACGTCATGCGTTCCTACGCTGCCAACTTCATCATGTCGCTCGGGGCCTTTGTCCTGCTCTACGTCATCTTCACCTTCTTCGAACTGATGGGCGACATCATCCGCAACCAGACCCCCTTCGTCATCGTCGGTCAATACCTGTTCAACCTCGTCCCTTACATCGTCTCTGCCGTCACCCCGCTCTGCTCGCTGCTCGCAGTGCTCATCACCTTCGGGGCCCTCAACCGCAACTCAGAACTCACCGCCATGAAGGCCACCGGCATCAGCCTCTACCGCGTGCTCGCCCCTGTACTCGTCCTCGCAGCCATCCTCGCCTCCGCCCTCTTCGCCTTTGACGAGTACTACCTCCCAGGAGCCAACCGCCGTCAGCAACAGCTCCGCGCCGAGATCAAGGACAAGCCCGCCCAGACCTTCATCCTCGCCGGACGCAAGTGGATCTCCGGCCAAACCGACCAAGCCGGAGCCCCCGAGCGCATCTTCTACTACCAGGCCTTCGACCAGGTCCGCGACGTCTTCGCCAACCTCACCGTATTCGAGTTCGATCCCAAAACCTTCACCCTGCAGCGCCGCATCTTCGCCGAAAGCGTCCGCTGGGACCCCACCGTCAACAGCTGGGTCTTCGACAAAGGATGGCAGCGCACCTTCGCCGGCGAAACCATCGTCCCCAACGGCTATCAGCCCTTCACCGTCGCCACCTTCCCCGAAATCCGCGAGCAGCCAGCCTACTTCGTCAAGGAAGACAAACCCTCCGACGAGATGTCCTACGGCGAACTGAATAACTACATTGCCGACCTCCGCCAGTCCGGATTCGACACCATCAAGCTCAGCGTCCAGTTGGAAAACAAGCTCGCCGTCCCCGCCATTACCCTCGTCATGGCCATCCTCGCCGTCCCCTTCGCCGTCTCCATGGGCAAGCGCGGAGGCCTCGTCGGCATCGCCGCCGCTATCGGCGTCGCCATCGCCTATTGGATCGTTGCCGGCGTCTTCAGCTCCATGGGAAACATCAACACCCTCCCACCCATGCTCGCCGCCTGGTCCCCCGACCTGCTCTTCGGCATCGCCGGAACCTACCTCCTGCTCCGCACCCCCACCTGATCGCGCGGCCCCACCCTTCCATCCCTATTGTTTGTCATTCTGAGCGGAGCGAAGAATCCCCGCATCTTGCCGGTGGCGCACCTAACCGCGCGGCCCCACCCTTCCATCCTATTGTTTGTCATTCCCGAAGGGAATCTGCTGTTGCGGTTTCCGTTGCCTGCCCCCATTTGTTTGTCAATCCGCATCCGCCTCTTCCACTGTCGCAACCATGGGAAGAATAGTGTCCACCTTCGTCAGCTTAAACAACTCCAGCACCCGCGGACTCATTCCCGCCGCAATAAACCGAACCCCTTTCTCCTGACACCGCGCATAGTGCCTCACCACCATCCCCAGCCCCGCGGAATCCATATAGGGCACGCTGGTCAGATCGAAGATGTTAACCGCTGGCAATTCGCCGCCCGGCAACATAGATTGCAGATCGAACAAGCTGTTCACGGCATCGGGCGACTGCGCCGCAAACATAGCGCGCGACGTAAAAGGCCCGGAGAAATGAAAGATCACCGTCGCCGGATCTTTGCCCGCTTTCCGTTCGCAGGCAAGAGCAAGACGATTCGCCTGAACTTGAACTTCTGGCATCAAGTAACTCCGTATCTGGCGCTGAATTCCTCGAATTCTACCACTCGTACGCAGGATCCTTCCGAAACCACCAAGCAGGATAATGGCGAGTTTGAAGTTTCCAGGAACCAGATTAGGCAGGCAGTTCAATCTAAACTCATGTCCTAGTTTTGTATTCTCTGCCGCTGGAGCCTCGGGCTCCGCATACCTGCCGCATCCAACAACGTAGACAGTTACGACGTGCGGAGGGCCCAGGGTTCGCGCGAGAAAGAACCCTGACGATGGCTGCACAATGCGTGAAGAAAGAATCCACCCCTCCGGTTTGCGCAATACACGGCGTTGCTTTGATGAAGTCGGCAGTTCCGATTGACCTGGTGAACTCCGTTCCCTGCTTCATCTGTCCCGTCAGCCGTGAAGTTGTGCGCGAGTGATGAATCAGGATGGACCAATTCGGCGACGGCCGACGGCAGTCTTCAAATCCGCGCTTGCAGTTGTTTCGATCAATCGGCCGGGAAATGTCCCTCAGTAAAAAAACCTCAATGAGTGCCATTTTCGCTGGCAATCACTGGCAACTTCGCCACCTCCCACGCCGTGATCCCACCCGCCAGTTCAATCAGATTCGTAATCCCATGCTGGTTCAGAAGACTCACCGCGATAGACGACCGGTATCCACCCGCGCAGTGGACCGCAATTCTGCGATCCGGCGGAACCTCCGACATACGTTCCTGCAGGTGCGCCAGTGGAAGGTTGACGCTCCCACTCAGGTGTTTCGCACCCCATTCGCGCGGCGTACGAATATCAATCACCAGCGGCGGTTTCCCGGACGCCAGTTCTTCCGCCAGCATCAGCGGACTCACCCTCTCCGTCGCCGAAACCAGGTCCTGCCGCTCCGCCAGCGCCCCCATCCCATCCTTCAGAAAACCCTTCACGTGATCGAAACCAATCCGTCCCAGGCGCAGTGCCGCCTCCCCCTCGCGCCCCGGTTCGGAGATGATCACGATCGGCTTCGCGCTATCCAGAACAGTCCCAGCCCACGTAGCGTACTGACCGTCCAGCGCAATGTTGATGCTTCCGGCGATGTGCCCCTTGGCATACTCCCCCGCATCGCGGACATCGAGAATCTGCACTCCCGCATCCCCCAATTCGAGCAACTCTGCCAACTCAACCGGCTGCAAGACCTCCCGCAGAGTCTTATCCAGCGTGGGCCGCTCCCGCGTGTTCAGGATCGCGTCGAACGTGAAGTAGGCCGGAGCGTCCGGCTGATCCGTCGTCACCAGCCGCGTGAATTCATCCTTCGTCATCGGCTGTAGCGCGTAGTTGAACCGTCGCTGCTCTCCCAGCGTGGACACCGTATCCGACGAAAGATTCTTTCCGCAGAGTGAGCCCGCCCCATGCGCCGGATAAACCAGCGTCTCATCCGGCAACGTCAGCAGTTTGCCATGCAGCGATTCGTACAAATATCCGCTGAGTTCCTGCGCAGTCCAGCCCAGCGAAGCCCGCAGGTCCGGCCTGCCAACATCCCCGATGAACAGCGTATCCCCCGTCAGCACCGCATACGGCTTCTCCGCATCCTTCTTCAGGTCGAACACCAGAATCGAGATCGACTCAATCGTATGCCCCGGAGTCTCCAGAACCTGCAACCGCAGCCCCGGAAACTCCAACGTATCGCCATCCTTCATCGGAACAAACGCATACTCCGCCTTGGCCCGCGCGCCCAGCCGAATGTCCGCGCCACAGCGGTCCCGCAACTCCAAATGTCCTGCGATGAAGTCGGCATGGAAGTGGGTCAGAAAAACGTGACGGATCTGCACCCCCAGCGCCGCCGCATCCACCAGGTATTGCTGGATATCCCGCTGCGGATCGACCACGATTGCAGCGCCACTCGCTTCATCCGCCACCAGATACGACGCATGAGCCAGGCAACCCAGGTAATACTGCTTCAGAACCATGCCCCCGATTCTAATTGCAAGACATCCGTCATCCTGAGCGAAGCGCCTGGCGCGAAGTCGAAGGACCCGCCACCCCACCCGTACACCCAAGAGCCTTCGCCCCTTTCGGCCATTTCGCATTCTTCGCACTGCCCCGCAGGCGACAATGCTCTATTGGCACCTCCACGTCGTCATGCTGCGGACGCGCAGAATCTCCGTCGTTGCCTCTAGTCCCGCCCTCAATTCCGTACCCACAAATCCACAGCTTTCCTTGACACCACTCGTATAATTAAGAAAGGCCAAAATAGAGCCGAGTGTCGTGTCCAAACCTCCTACTAACGGGATCGCGGACCGGACCTCAAGCCAGCCAAAGCCTAAGGGGCAACCCAATCCAGAAAAACGCACATACCGCCGTATATACGTGCCAGCAACTCCTTTGCCATCAACCAGAATTTGTATATACAGAATAGGAACTTCAATGTTATCTGGACTTTGACAAAAACATCCCCTGGAGGAGAAAAGGGGACACCACACAAGGTCAAGCCGCAAACAAGTTCGGACCTAAACCACTTATAAAAAGGACTTTATGCCCCAAGAACGCAATTATCCGTGCCGAGCCCGCCATACAGCGCCATCCAGCGGATCGATCGCCGAGTCGCCAACCCGAGCACCCGGAACCGCAACCGCGAGCCGAGCCACCATCGCCT
>Ga0302197_10004579_pt1 | contig 12068 bp, 9 predicted proteins | sample II_Bog_N2_1_FD_193526 | JGI IMG/M metagenome (GOLD analysis project Ga0302197, IMG submission 193526) | Peat permafrost microbial communities from Stordalen Mire near Abisko, Sweden - II_Bog_N2_1 | ecosystem: Environmental > Terrestrial > Soil > Wetlands > Peat | place: Sweden: Abisko, Stordalen...
AGCCAGGAATTTTGTTTCCTGCCCGGGCAGCACCCAGAGCACGCCGTTGGGCTTGGCTTTCGCAGAGGAGACTTTCGCAATCAGCCGCGACGTACCGATGCCAATCGAGCAATTGAGTTCGGTTGCCGACTTCATGGCCGTATGCAAGCGGTGGGCGGAGTTGAGCGGGCGGCCGTGCAGACGCTCGGTTCCGGTCATGTCCAGGTAGGCTTCGTCCACCGAGGCCATCTCGACCAGCGGAGAAAAATGGCCGAGAACTTCGTGCACCTTACCGGAATACTCGCGGTAGCGCTCGGGATGTCCATTGACAAAAATCGCCTGCGGGCACAATTTGGCCGCCGTCCGCAAGGGCATGGCCGAGTGCACACCAAACTTTCGAGCTGCGTACGAGGCGGCCGAGACGACTCCCCGTTCATCACGCTGTCCGCCGACCACGACAGGCTTGCCCTTGAGCGAAGGATCAAACAGCTCTTCGACAGAAACGAAGAAAGCATCCATATCGACGTGAAAGATAGTGCGTGGGAAGGCGGTGCTCATCGGAGTGCCGGGTGCCTTGCAGCAGTGTACCGCGAGACGGGAATAATTCTAATTAAGCTCCCGTCAGTCTGGAACGGATTAGGCATCCCGCGAATGGGCACGAAACCGAAAATGCACAGGATTCGCCAGCGATCGTGCAGGCCGGGTCGTCATCGACAAGACCTTCAACAAGGGGGATGTAGACGAGAAACCCATACCCCATGCCTAGCACCGTCATCAAGAAGGCCGGGCTTTAGACCGGCGAGGGGACGTTCTCTTCCTTCATTAACCTCTCCACTAACTTGGAGCGGTCGGAGGAAAGTAAGGGATAGTTGGTCTCGCAGGGGTGGGAGGAAGGAACCGTGTCGACAATCGCATCCAAAGCGGCCATGGACCGACCAAGGATCGCGAGAAGATACTTTTTCGCGATGGGACGGTCGGCGGGGTGGATCAGACTCCACCAACGGCGAATGGACTCCTGAAGATCGGCTTCGGACTTCTCGCCGACGACCATGGCATCTATCAGTCGGTAAACTTTGTTCTTGATAGCGAGATAAGATACCGAGATCTCTTGCGGCATGGGCGAACCTAACCCTACATTCAAGCAATCCGCCAGCCAAACAGATAACGCAAAAACACTAGCACTTAGCTCGGCAGACTCCGGGGAATGGAAGAAATCATGATCTCCAATATGAAAAGTGGAAGCTTCAGTGGAGGTTGACCCCAGGTCGCCTAGCCGGCTGCGGATAGTGCTGCAGCGGCTCGCACCTGGCGCGCACGTTCGTAGACTTTGCCGTATTCGCGGGCGGACGCTCCCCAGGAGAAGTCACGCGCCATGCCATTCCGCATCAGAATGCGCCACGACGAGGGGTCCTGGTAATCGACCAGCGCCTGTTTAATCGTCGTCAGCAATGCCTCGCCAGTGTAGTCGCTGAACTTGAAACCGGTCCCCTTTCCATTCCGCGCATCCCACGGCTCGATGGTATCGTCGAGGCCGCCGGTCGCCCGCACAATCGGGACCGTCCCATACTTGAGGCTGTAGATCTGGTTCAGGCCACAGGGTTCGTAGCGGGAGGGCATGAGGAACATGTCGGCTCCTGCTTCGATCTTGTGGGCAATGGCATTGTCGAATGCCACCTTCGCGGCAATTTTGTTGGGAAACTGCTTGTTGAGCCGCTGGAACATCTCTTCGTAGGGCTTGTCGCCGGATCCGAGTACGACCATGATCATTTCTTCGCGGGCCAGACGGTCCATGATCTGGGAGATCAGATCGAATCCTTTTTGCGCGGCAAAACGCGAGACTATGCCGATGACCGGCACTTTTGCGTCAACGTTCGCAATTCCGAAGGCTTGCAGCAAGTCTTGCTTGCATTTCAGTTTGCCGCTCAGATCCTGTGGAGAGTACTTGGCGACAATGAATTTGTCGGTTTGTGGGCTCCATTCTTCATAATCGACACCATTGAGAATGCCGGCAACGGTCGCGGCGCGATTGCGAAGGACGCCTTCCAGTCCGAATCCGTACTCGGTGGTTTGAATCTCCTGGCTATATTTCCTGCTGACCGTGGTGACGTAGTCCGAGAGCACCAGCGCGCCTTTCAGAAAATTCACTTGTCCAAAGAATTCCATCTTGGACATGGTTAGCAGATCCCAGGGCAGCATCAAAAGCGGCAGCGTATCGGGCGGGAATAAACCCTGATATCCCATATTGTGAATGGTGAAAACGGTGGCCACATCGCGAAAGGCGGGATCTTCCGCGTAAAGTGTGCGGAGCATCACGGGGACAAGCGCCGACTGCCAATCGTGGCAGTGAAAGACGTGAGGAACGCCGAGAATCTTGGAAGCTTCGAGAACGGCCCGCGAGAACATGGCGAAGCGTTCCGCGTTATCGGGATAATCGCCGGCCGGAGTTCCGTAGAGGGCGTCGCGGTCGTAGTATAGCGGGTAATCCACAAAATAGTAGCGGACGCCGGCGCTTGTGCCGGCGGTGATCACGGAACAGAAGCGATACTTATCGTCAAATGGGATGGTGATGCTGCGCACGACCGTCTGCGGATCGGCCAGTTTGGTTTGGCGATAGCGCGGGACGTACACGCTGACCTGATGTCCCAGGGCGGCCAGAGCGCGCGGGAGAGCCCCGACAACGTCGGCGAGGCCTCCAGTCTTGGAAAAAGGGACGCACTCGGACGCGGCGAAAGCGATATGCATTGCGAAAGAGCCTCCTGAGCAAAACCCGAACGAGGGCCACTCACGTTATGATTACTTTCAGTGGAACCGCCAAAATACGGTTTGCCGCATTTCCGACAGGCGGCATGCAGACAAACTTTCGTGCGCAGAGTCGGCAAGCCGTGTGTCGACAGTAAGAAAGATAACTAGCCAGTCTAAGCTTGAGTGAGAAAGAGGGTCAACGTGCCAAAGGGCGCGATCACGGAAACGAGTGCACGCAAACCTAAGTTGGGGCAGCATTTTCTCGCCAGCGATTCAGCCGCCCTGCGCATTGTCGAAGCCCTGGGCGATGTTTCCCAGGCGACCGTGCTGGAAATTGGACCGGGACGAGGCGCGATCACCGACCTGCTGGCGCGGAGAGCGCGACGCCTGATCGCGGTCGAACTGGATCGCGTTCTCTCGGCGCAACTGCGCATGAAATTCAACATGCAACCGAATGTTGAAATCATTGAAGGCGACATTTTAAAAATCGAGCTGGATACGGTCTTTGGCCTGAAGCCTGGGATGCTGCACACGGGTCTGAGCTTCGCTCCGGAACCGGCGCGTGTTGTCGGCAATTTGCCGTATTACATCACTTCTGACATTCTGCTGCGGCTGCTGGAATATCACCGCTACTTTTCGGTCATCGTGATCATGGTGCAGAAAGAGGTCGCGGATCGACTGGCAGCCTCGGCCGGAAGCCGCGACTATGGCCTGCTCTCGGCTACCGCGCAGTTGTATGGGCGAGTGGAGCAGCTTTTTACGCTTCCTCCGAGCGCGTTTGCGCCAGCGCCGAAAGTTCATTCCAGTGTGATTCGCATCACGATCAAGCCTCGGCTGGAAGCGTTACGGGTTCCCGAGGCAGAGTTTATTGCCTTTCTGAAACTGTGCTTTGGACAAAAACGCAAGACGCTCTGGAATAATCTGAAGACGCAGTACGATGAAGCGGCTTTGCGCGCGGCTTTGGAGAAGAGTGGAGTGAAGGCCACAATCCGGGCCGAGGCGCTGCCCATCGAGAGGACGGCGGCGTTGTTTCGGGCGTTGCAGGACGGCAATGCTTAAGACTTAAGACTGGATCGTTAATTCATAGATCGACTTAATTTTGATTGCGGGCTTGCGCGAGACCGCATCCACGCAACTTCTTGCCGCGCAAACTCTGTTCTGAGAGTGGCTTATGACTTCGGCGTTACGAACTCCGGCGGTTGCCGGAAGGTTTTATCCGAGCCGGACTAGCGAATTGCTGCACGACGTTCGCCAGTACACTTCGTTAGATGGCGATCGGGATGGCGATCGGGATAGCGATCGGAACAGCGCAGACTCCGCCTCGGGCCGCATCGGCGCCATCGGGTGCGTTGTTCCCCATGCGGGATATATGTACTCGGGCGGGGTTGCAGGCGCGGTCTATGCGGAGATTGAAATTCCGGAGCGTTGCATAATTCTTTGTCCGAACCACACCGGCAAAGGAGTTCCACTGTCGATCATGGCTGATACGGCCTGGCAGACTCCACTGGGCACAGTTGCCGCGGACGCGGAGATGAGCAGGCGATTGATCGAGCGCTTTCCTGCATTACAGGAGGACAGCGCGGCGCATTGCTCCGAACATGCGATCGAGGTGCAACTTCCCTTTCTGCAGGTTCGGCAGCCTGAATTGAAGATCGTCCCGATAGCTCTGGGAATGCGCGATTTTGAAGTACTTCGCGGATTGGGCGAGGCGCTTGCCGATGTGGTTGGCGCGTCAGAAAAGAATACAGCCATGAAGATTCTGATCGTCGCCTCGAGCGACATGAACCATTACGAGGCAGATTCGATTACGCGCTTCAAAGATCACAAGGCCATCGCACGCGTGCTGGCGATGGACGCACGGGGGCTTTGGGAAGTGGTGATCGGAGAAGGTATTTCGATGTGCGGATTAGGGCCCACAATCGTCATGCTGACGGCGGCGAAGATTTTGGGAGCAACTTCTGCAACATTGGTGAAATACGCAACTTCTGGCGACGTATCTGGCGATTACGAGGCGGTTGTGGGGTATGCGGGAATAATTGTGGCGTAGCCAGTGCTTCGCGCCTCGGAAATTTGAGACAGAAGAAAAGGCAACCGATTTTTTGGCCGCCCTTTCCTAATGCAATTTTCTCGTCTCAATAAAATTTAAGAAAATAAAACTCTTAGTGTGCCCGGGTCGCGGGGGGAGCCGACCTTGCGGGAGCTGCCATCACGCCAGTCGAGCGCGCTGTGCCCGAATAATTTCCTCCCCAGCCCGGAGCTAGAGACGTCGTAGAAATCGGAGCGGAAGTCGAGACAGTGACGGGACGGGAGGTGCGATCCACGGTCTTCGCCAGGTGATTGAGGTGATTCACCGATCCACGTGGCACTCCGAAGCCGGCCGAATCGGGATTAATGATCAGCCGACGAGAGGTTTCGAGCGGCGGATTCGCGGCGAGACCACGACCCACCATTACGGTGCCGCGTCCGCCCACGGGCGGCGTCGGAAATTTTGTCTTGGGTGGGGCGCTGGCGACTTGCGGAAGTCCATAGAAAGAGTTCGCGCAAGCACCGGGCTCCCAGACCCAGCCAAGGCCGGGAATGAACACCCAGTTGCCGGAGTGGTATGGAGCCCATCCCCAGGGATAGCCGGAAACCCAGGCATAGCCGCCGCCGGGATAGAAAGCCCAGCCGCCATCCTGAAAGGGACTCCAGTTGGCGCCGATGAAATAGGGCTGCCAGACGTTGCCGTAGCCATTCACATTCATAAAGCTGCCGTAATAATTCAGGTCGCTGACGCCGTAGCCGTACGGGCTTAACGCGCTCGATGTGTTCGCTAAGGCGTAACGGTCGTGATAATCGGATTGCTGGCGATCCCAGTCATCGGACGGTTGGTCTTCATAATTCTTGGCGATGGTGAAAGTGTCTTTGGTAGACAAATCGTTGGGGGAGGAATCGTTTTTTGCGGCGTCGACGGTACCAGTGTTATTGGGCGCGGAATCGTTCTTCGCGAGGAGGATTTTGGCGCTGTGTTTCTCCACCACGTCGAACTGGCCGGAGGGTCCGTTGGCACTCACTTTGCCCTTAAAAACAGCTACCGATATGCGGTTCGCGCCTTCGAGCGCGGCGCGGAAATGTGCGGTCTGGGCAACACCGATCGATTCATCCGCCAACTTCAGTTCGAACTGGTCGCCCGTATTCTCGCGGGACTTGTCGCTGGCCTTCTTGGGATGCAGATTCGCATACAACATGCCCGAGACGAGTTGCACGGTGTCGAGTTTCTGTCCGTCGTCGCCGAGCGTGAGGCGCGCAAAATCGATCTCGCTGTTGGGCGCAAGGCGCAGCGCGCTGCCGTCTTCAAATTCGACCTCGGCGCGGCCATCCTTGCCCGTCTTCAGTTTCGTGCCTTCAATGACGGGAAGGTTGATGAATGCTTTATCGAAACCGTCGCCGGTAGCCCGATCAATCTGCACCGCGCCTTGGACTTCGCTCAGTCGGACGATCCGAGCTTTGGATTCGGCCGCAGCCGAGGCGGCTAAGAAAGTGGATACGAGGACGGCGCAGGCGGTTAACATTTTTGCGAATTTGCAGGACGACATAAGCTCTCCGGTTGGGTTTCGAGCCCAGCCCCTGAAGGGGAGTTTCTGCGAATGGTCCTATGGTATCGCTAAAGTTATAGTCTGGCGCGAATCTTTTCGCTACGAACTGACTTGGCGCTGCATGTCTCTTTGATACAGACCCGAAGATTAATGGGCGCCGAACTGCTCCAGCAGGCGTTCGGCGCGGCTTCTTGTGACGTTGATTACCGTGGAATCGGCGATGATCTGGTCGAGGATCGAACGAACCGCCATGACTTCGATCAACTGATTGTCACGCGCCATTTGTTCCATGTGCTTGAGTTCTTCGTCGAGGGCCAGTTTCTGATAATGATGATCGTATTGCAGTCGGTGTCCGAATTCGAGCGTCGCGGAGAGGCCCTGGAAAAGGCTGGTAATCTCCTCTACAGCTGGGAGGGTGGAGTAATTGTACGTACATTCTCCGGTGCGTCGCGCGTCTTTGTAGGTCAGGGTTTTCTTTCCGGTAAAAGCCAGGCCTTTGTGATGAGAGTCCACGTCTTTGCGAAAGTTCTTCTGCCGTGTTGCCGAGGTGAGAGGGAACTCCAAGGCGAAACTGTCGGTTTCGTCCGAGTCGGAGGAGATGCGTCCGGCCGACTCGTAGTGCGCTGAACCGTCGTAGGGAATACGGATGGAATAGTGTTCCGGCTGCGAGGTAGGGAAATCCAGGGTGAAAGCAACGACCGCCGGCGGATCGGCTTGCGAATACGCGCAGGGTAAGCAAACGACGAGCGAAAAAGTCAGCAGGCAAGCAATCACAAAAATGCGCGGCATGGGTCGCTGTAATGATTAGGGTATGCCACGCTCAGTGTCAAGGGGAGTAACGCTGCTAGTGGCCCAGCAAAATCATGAACCACCAAGCCCACGAAGTATCACCAAAGATTTTGGCTTGAAGATTTTCCTGTATGTACCGGGGACGGACGAATGCGTCCGTCCCGGCGCGGATCTCGCGAATCGATTACTTGCAGACGGCGGTAAAGCCCAGCTGATCCGTGGCGGTGATGTAAATCTGGCCAGAGATGACGCCGCTGTTGTTGATTCCTCCAGCCATGGTGTAGTTGCCGCCGGAATAGACGATGTTCTTGAAGACGCCGTTCTGGTAGAAAAAGCCAAAACTCTTGTCGGTCGAAAGATGGTTGCCCACGATCACGCCGGCATTGTTGATGCCGGAAAGAATCGTCCCATATTTCGCTTTCGGGTAATTGATGCTGGTGAACTTGCCGTTCTGCCAGAGGAATCCGTAATCGACCCAGCCGCTGGCATAGGCTCCGACGACTTGGCCGTTGTCGTTGATGGCCATCGCGTACGTGACTGCAGCACTGGGATAGGCAATGGTGGTGTATTTTCCAGTGCTCGACAGGGTGAAGCCTTTGATCACGGACGCACTCGCGCTGAAGCTGCCGGCCGCCGTTCCAGATTTATTCACATCGTAGAGCCATGTGTTGTTGGCTTTGGGGTAGTTAACCACGGTCAGCTCACCGCTTTGCAGAAGAAATCCGTGAATATAGCCGGGGTAGGCGGAGTCCTGATAGTAGCCGGAACTCGAGCCGCCGGCATTTTGCCCGTAGATCCACGTGTTAGCGGACTTCGGTGCCGCGTACTCGGTAAAAACTCCTGCCGAGGAACGGGTGAAGGCCACGTACTCTCCCGTCTTGTCGTCGAGCAGCTGTCCTACGACGGTGCCATCGTCGCTGATGCCCTGCACCTGGCTCAGGGTGTATCCCGACGGAGCGGTGAAGGTGTCGAAAGTACAAGCGGCGGTTTGGGCCGCGTAGGTAAGGCCGGATGACAACGTGAGCGCAACAACCAGGGCTGACAGGGATCGGGGAAGGTTCATGAAATCCTCATTGTGTTTTTCGGAGCCGCTCTCGTGCATGATGCAGGCGGCAGTTCTTGATTGCGTGTACAGGATAGCTTGAGAAAAGCCGGCAGTCAGCGTCCCGTGCCCAAACGAGTGTCGCAGGACGATTTCTATTTCAGGACTAAGGCGAGGGTAACTTGACTAGCGGGTTGCGCTTTGGCGCTCGCGGGTCGCGGCTGTATGGAGATGGCAGATGGCGATGGCGAGCGCGTCGGCGGCGTCGGCAGGCTCAGGAATCTGTTCGAGATTTAAGAGGCGCGTGACCATCTGCTGGACTTGATGTTTTTCGGCGCGGCCATATCCCACAACCGCCGACTTGATCGACAGGGGCGAGTATTCGGCGACTTCGAGTCCGGCGGAAGCGGCGGCCAGCATGGCAACGCCGCGAACCTGGCCGAGCTTGAGCGCGGACTTTACATTGGTGGCGTAGAAGACGTCTTCGATCGCAACCCGGTCGGGACGATGTTCAGCGATCAGTTCAGCGAGACCGATCGAGATGCGTGAGAGGCGCATCGGCATGGGATCGCGCGGCGAAACCTTGATGGCGCCGCAGATGATGCAGACTAAACGATCGTTTTTGCGGGCATTCTTATGGTCGTCGGAGATGAGGTCGACGATGCCGTATCCGGTGTATTCGGTACCGCAGTCGATGCCCAGCACGCGCATGGGGGAAGTGTAGCAGGCGCGGGGTTTCAGTCCTCAGTTTTCGGTTCTCGGTTCTCAGTTTCCCATTTTTTCCGCTCGCGGTTCATATCCGCTATTCGGATTGGAAACTGCTTTTAACAGCATCTTGGCCTTCTTGACTTAGCCTGGTCGTTTTCTCGCTGGAAGATCGCGAAGGCGCTCGGGGTGGATTGCAGATTACTTCGTTCCAGGAAACGCTGGTAGGCGGACTCGTCGAAGATTTCTCGGAGGGTGGCAGTTATTATTCTCGCAACTCGGGACAGCAGCGACACTATAGCGCCTCGCTTGGCTTGGCTGGACGAGAGAATGCGTCCGTCGCAACGTGAGTTATTTGTCATAGTTGCTCCTCGGCCGCCAGGCGGGTCATTACGAACGGGGCTTCTTTGGTCGCAGCGGACTGAGTTCCTGAAATGATTCTGGCACAAACAAGGGTGGACTCGATCAGGATGGTCGCGACCATCACGACCAGGACGGAAGTGATGGCAGCGTCCAGGCGATCGTTGAAGATGAGACGCGGATTCGCGCCGGCGGCGGCGAGTTGACGGGCGTGGGCAAGAAATCCTACACGCGGGTTTGAATCGAGGACCTTATGCCAGGATGCCGTGAACGTCACAGCCACCAGCCAGCACAGGGGAATGAGTGTGACAAAGACGTAGCGGACACGAGCGTTTTTGACGATGATCGTGGTCGCCACGCAGAGCGCGACGGTGGCCAGCAATTGATTGCAGATTCCGAAGAGCGGCCAGAGGGAGTTAATTCCTCCCAGCGGATCCTTGATTCCCTGCCACAAGAAATTCCCCCATGCAGCTACGATCAAGGCGCTGGTAAAGAGAATCGATGGATACCAACTGGTTCGGCCGAGGGGCTTCCAGATGTGGCCGAGCGCATCCTGCAGCATGAAGCGTCCGACGCGTGTGCCGGCATCGATGATGGTGAGAATGAAGAGCGCCTCGAACATGATGGCGAAGTGGTACCAGAGCGCCATGACGGCCTGCCCGCCGAGCGTGTTGGAAAAAATCTGGGCCATGCCGACGGCAAATGCGGGCGCTCCGCCGGTACGATTGAAAAGAGTTTGCTCGCCGACGGCGTGCGCGAGCGTGGCCATCTGCGCGGCGGTGAGAGGAAATCCCCATGAACTGATGGTGGTAGCGGCCACTTCGGGGGCTTGGCCGACGATGCCGGCAGGACTATTGATCGCGAAATAAACGCCGGGCTGCAATACGGACGCCGCGATCATGGCCATGATCGCAACCATGGATTCGGCCATCATGCCGCCATAGCCGACGAAACGCGTCTCCGGTTCGTGGCGGATGAGTTTGGGCGTTGTGCCACTCGAGATCAGGGAGTGGAATCCGCTGATGGCGCCGCACGCGATGGTGATGAAGGCGAAGGGAAAAATGGTTCCGGCAAAGACGGGGCCCGAGCCGTCGGCAAAGCGCGTCAATGGCGGCATGTGCAAGGACGGACGAAGAACGACAATGCCAATCGCCAGTAGAGAAATCGTGCCCAGTTTCACGAACGTGCTCAGGTAGTCACGAGGGGCGAGCAAGAGCCACACGGGCAGAGAGGACGCGGCGAATCCGTAGACGATGATCAGGATGGCAAGCGTCGGAGCAGTGAGCGTGAAGATGGCCGCCCAGAAGGGTGTTTGCGAGACCCACTGTCCTCCAAAGATGGCCGCGAGTACGAGCACAAAGCCTAAGAGCGAGGTTTCGAGAACCTTCCCTGGGCGGATGCGACGCAAATAGAAGCCCATCAATACGGCGATGGGCATGGTCATGGCGATGGTGAAAGTTCCCCAGGGACTTGCTTTGAGGGCATTGACCACGATCAGCGCAGTTGCGCCGAGCAAAATGACAATGATGCTGAGAACTGCGACATAGGCGACGAATCCGCCGACGCGGCCGATTTCCGACTTCGCCATTTCGGTGAGCGACTTGCCATCACGGCGTACAGAAAACAGCAGGATGACGAAGTCTTGCACACAGCCGCCGAGCACGGCGCCGGCGATGATCCATAGCGTGCCGGGGAGATATCCGAATTGGGCGGCGAGGACGGGACCGACTAGCGGGCCGGGACCGGCGATGGCGGCGAAGTGGTGCCCGAAGACCACCCATTTGTTGGTGGGGATAAAGTCGCGGCCGTTTTCGAGACGCTCGGCTGGCGTCGCGCGAAGCGGGTCGAGGGCCAAGACCTTGGCGGAAATGAAGCTGCTGTAGAAGCGGTATCCGACGGCATAAGTGCAGACGGCGGCAACGACCAGCCAGAGAGCGTTGATCTGCTCTCCCCGGTGGAGGGCGACAGTGGCGAGCGCCAGTGCCCCCAGAAGGCTGACGGCAATCCATAAGAGAACGCGCAAAATTCTTGGCATGAAGGCCCGTGGTCGACTTGTAATCGGCGTGCAATCGACGAGTATCGGCGAGTATTGTGGCGAAAAGCGGCGCGCTTCGCAAGCTGAGAATTCCGGGGCTGAGGCCATAGTAGTGGCTGGGAAAGATCTTCGGAGGCGCCTCCGGGTGCTATGTGTTGCCGCGCTCGGGGCACACCGGGCGAAGCAGCGTGATAACCTTAATTTCCCGATCCGATGGAAATGTGCCGTGCGGCCGGGTCCCCTTCCGCTCGCTGAGCGGACTTATATCTGTAAGCAAAAAATCATACGCAAGGAGAACGGAATGAAGATTGGAATGCTCACTGGCGGGGGCGATTGCCCAGGACTGAATGCGGTCATCCGAGCAGTTGTGCGCAAGGGCACGTTTCACTACGAAGACGAGTTTCTTGGATTTGTGGAAGGCTGGCGCGGATTGATGGAAGACAAGACGATGGACCTCGGGCTCTCGTCGGTGGGCGGAATTCTGCCGCGTGGTGGCACCATTCTGCGGACTTCGCGCACCAATCCGGCGAAGAGTCCGGATGGCCTGAAGCGCTGCGCGGACAATCTCAAAAAACATGGATGTGACGCGCTCATCGCGATCGGAGGCGACGACACACTCTCGGTCGCGCAGAAACTCTTTGAGAAGGACGTCAAAGTGGTGGGGGTTCCAAAGACGATCGACAACGATTTGTCGGGGACGGACTTTACCTTCGGCTTCGATACGGCGGTGAATATCGCAACCGAGGCGATCGACCGTGTGCATACGACGGCTGAAGCGCACAATCGCGTGATCGTGGTCGAGGTAATGGGGCGGGATTCCGGTTGGATTGCGACCTACAGC